>JACCDG011255101.1_pt1 | contig 11512 bp, 11 predicted proteins | sample 7442471 | NCBI WGS metagenome assembly JACCDG01 (sample SAMN15323444, study PRJNA562643) | freshwater metagenome | isolation source: river surface water | place: USA:Blue River Watershed | collected 2017-08-17
AACCAGTTCCAGTCGTTTCATGGGGGATACCCTCTGAAAAACGATAGCTATCGCCCTTTCGAATGGGATACGGAGTACCGTCCAGGAGGAGATTGCCTGGACTGTCAGTCAAGTAAATGAAATGGGTCTCTGAAAAGGGATGCGCTCCTCGGTCTGTATGTGCGGGAGTATCTCCCTTAATCCAGCGAAGAGGGATGGAGGAGAGGGAGGAGGGCAGGTTGAGATGCGCTCGGAGAGAGGGCGTAAGAGGCACGAAGAAGGTTTCTGTTTGATTTCCAGTGGTTCGTCTCTCTAGCCGAGCTTTTGCGGCTCTTGTTTCGGGATGGTCAAGAAGAGCATCCATCCATGATTCCAACTGTTCTTCCGGTTGTTTCGCCATACTATCCTTTCATTATATAAAATACATGTGGTTCTGAGTGAAGGGGCGGAGCCGCCTAAAGACCCTGTCGGGCCTAGACCGGCGGCTCTGCCGCCTAAAGATAAAAATTGAAGAGGGGGTAGGCAGAAAACAGAGGTTAAAGGGACACGAAATGGACCCTCGTCAAGCCTTTGAACTCAAACACGTACGTGGTATTCCCTACTATGTCCAGAACCACATCGCCTATACCTTCGAACTCAGCTCCGATGAGCCCGGAAAACCATCTGCAGAGTGTATCGCCATCGGCACCTATAATGCCGAGAGCGATCGAGTTATCTATTCAGAGGATTGGCGGGAGCGAGTCCAATCCCATTTGGATGCCTTCCGAGCAGGCCTCGAATCCATCGACCGAAACGCCATCCGCAAAACCCTCATCAAGCCTCAAAAGTCTCGTAAAGCCGCACGAACTTCTCGAAAAGGGTCCGGCCGAACCAAAGCGCCTCCGAGTCAGTAAGGCGGATATCGAGGCGTTATGCCAAGTGATTCGGGAATTCAAGGAACAGGTATTTCTTTGAAGACGGAGGACAGAGGATAACTTATATCATTCGTAAAAGACCATATCCCTTTTTTGATAGAGATGGGGATATTATCGGAGGGAGAGTGAGTCAACCTAACTGTACACAATCTGGTACAGGGTGGATGCCGGTACACCCGCTGGCGCAGATGGATTCTCCCCTGTAATGACATTTCTTGCCGCTGTCATGGCTAGACCCTGACGATACATGAGACGCTCTCCTTCGGAGCGAAACTGAGGATAGGGAACAAGTCCTGCCGTGCCGAGACTCTGATTGAGCGTCTTTGTAGCAATCGCTCGCTGATTCACGGCGGTGTAATAGGATACATTTTGTTGAAGTGCGCGAAGTTGGTCTGGTGCGGAACCGGGGGGGAGTGGGTACTGAGGTTGAGTGCGCGCATAGGAGACAAGCGTGGAGAAAACAGCAGGAGAGGCGGGAGTAAAGTTCAACGTATTGTAGGGTGGGGCAGGGCAGGTCTGGTTGATTTCAGGTGTATTGGGCGACTGATAAGGCGGGATGGACATTGATTGTTCTCTGCCCTATCTCGGGATATAAAGTCGTTCTCGCATGTGACGAGAATATGGCACAGTCAGCATTGTCATCTTCTTCCCAGAAGACCCTCTCTTTTTCCACAGCAACCCTTCGAGATCAGAAGACGCTCGTCTGGCTCCAGCACCAGACACCGTCTGTACCCTGGTGGAGATGGGACGGGGTAGTATCTTCTTTAGAGGATTATGACCGCTGGATGAGTTATGGGGCATCCGTGGTGGGTGTGGTGTTGGCGGAGGAGGCTGCGAAGATGACGCGGAACGAAGCGAATACCTGGTTGGATGAAGTCTATCGTGTGGCCAAGCAGGTACTCTATGTAATGCTTCCGAGGGTTTGTTTGTCGTGGAAGTCCGAAGCGTACTGGAAAGAGAACTTTGATAATCTGTTCGTGCTTGAGGATCTGCCGGAGATGTACCCTTTTTTGGGTGGAGAATGGAATGGAACAACACGAGATGCGATTCACATGCTGGGATTGATTTGTCGCTATCATCGTATCGTTCTAAGCGACGGAGGAGCGAATCAAAGCGACGGAGGCGGGGCAGAAGCGATATCGAGACCTTTGTACGAAATGGTGGTAGAAGTGGAAACACGTCCTGCCGAATTTATCCTCTTTACCCAGTACTATACTGCGGGAGACAAGAAGCGAGCAAAGGAGCTCCGTGAATGTCTACGACGAAATGTAAAATGTCGTTGGATAGATCGCGTGGTATTGTTGACCGAGCGGGATGAGTCCATCGCATGGGCCTCATTTGTCGGAAAGGACAAAGAGAAGATTGAGCAACAGGTGTTAGGACGTAGGTTACGCTATTCCGATTTTTTTCGAGAAGTTTGTCGGCGATATGCCGCCACAGGGACGGATGCGGTGGTATGTTTAGCAAATGCGGATATTTACATGGGAGAGGAGTTGGAAGAAGTTTGGCGTATTCGCTGGGCGGACCGTGCCATCTGTCTTTTGCGATGGGACGACCTTGGAGGAGGGCCATCAGGTGCTCGACTCTTCGGACCACGTCATGATTCTCAAGATGTATGGATGTTTTCCGCACGTTCCGTGGCGGAACGTCATTGGGGTGGGAGTGACGTGGACATCCCCCTCGGCGTTCCTGGTTGCGACAATGCGATTCTCCATTCTCTTCTCCAACGGCGATTCTTGTTGTCCAATCCGGCACTATCCTTGAAAACATACCACCTACACAACAGTGGAGTGCGCACCTATACCAAGAAAGATACCGTAGTACGTCCTATCTATATTTACTTGGAACCAACCTATCTTGTTGATACCAAGCAGGAGTTTGCCCCGCGAGAAAGCCCTGTCCATATCTGTAATGAAGTGGTAGCCTTTACCGTGAAGAGTGTATCGCTCTCCGATGAGATTACATATTGTACGATGTTAGAGAAAGCGGGGCGATATCGCTGGGAGCCCATGGTAGAGAACTACGCATTTGAACCGGCCATTCCAGTCTATACCTGGAGAGGAGGGGCAGGAGTCACTCCAAATGGTATGGTCTATGACCTGTACCGAATTTATACGGGGCGTGCGATGCTTCAGAACCCTGAGTTCAATTACTGGGGCAAGGCGGGCGTGGATATTTTCACGCAAATGGTGACCTGTCCGCGTATGGTGGCGATCCCCTTTTCAGATATGGAGGTGTTTCGGTCATGGCCCTCCTATGTGGCACAGTACTTATCCCGTTATTTGCGTCTTAGGGGGGAAAAGACGGATAAGGCGCTTCACTTCTGGCTCCCCGATGCGTTTCGTGAGCATTGTCGTGAGACATTTCCCTCATTAGATGTGTCTTTTGGTATGCCATGGAAGGAGGAGGGTTGCGCCTGTTGGGCGGATGAAGTAGTGGGCCTCTTACCGGGTCCTGCGGGGTTGGAAGTGGGACGAGAAGAGATTCAGGTGCTACGCCAAGCATGGCCCGCATGGAGAGAAAAAGCGGAAGGGGGAAAGCGATGCGTAGTGTGGAAGGGCGGGGCGTTTACTGATGCGTGGATTGAAGGATTGCGCGCACGGGTATCAGGTCGAGGATGGACCGTGGAAGAAGGAGAGGTAGAGGGCCTTGCGGGAGCAAGTGTCTTGTTATGGGATTCGGTATCGGAGGCAGGAGATGCACTCTGGAGGCTACCCAAGGGTGCGACGGCCATCGAAGGTCAAAACGAACAAGACATACAGGGTGGTGCGCAGCATCTGGCACATATGGCCGACCTGAAGGCGGTGGTACTTCTCTTTGGTAGAGGGACGGTGGCGGACCGTCAAGAAGAATGGGACAAGCATCTTGAGGCGCTGGGTGTATTTGCCTGAGGAGTGCTACGCTAGACCGAAGGTGCTACGCTAGACCGAGGGTGCTACGCTAGACCGAAGGTGCTACGCTAGACCGAAGGTGCTACGCTAGACCGAAGGTGCTACGCTAGACCGAAGGTGCTACGCTAGACCCAATTTCTCCCGACCCCATCCATACATGGCCTGTACTTTCTTCTCTCGAAGAGTGGTTCGGTATCCTCGGAAATCAAACAGGCGGCCTGAAAAGAGTTCGTCTGCGTTGGCGTATGGACTTGTCTGATTCGCCCAATTTGACTTTCCGATATAATTATACAGTGTGTCGTTCGTCTGGGGCAACCAGGCAGATTCTTCCGTATAAACCAACTCTCCGTCTCGATAGATCCGGAGCGATGGTTTCCAGGGGTCATTATCCCCTGCTGTAATCACAATATGAACCCATTTACGAAGGGGAAAGACATTCTTGACCTGGATATGGACCTTGCGCTGTTTCTCATCCCAGATTTCATAGAGAAGGTCAGCGGTAGTCGCTTCATGTGGCTTTGCCGCAGGGGCATCCACGTTGGTGGGGGGCATGATGCGCCCGAAGAGTTCGGGGAGGGGACAATCCCAGCGGTTCACATTCGCAGAGGAGGTGGCCATGGCGACGGCGGGAGAGACCTCTTCTGTACAGGATTGGGCAGAGGCGGTGAGCGGCGGGGCTGGAGTGGAGGGAGAGAGAGAGGAAGAGGAAGAGGAAGAGGAAGAATCAGGAGAAAGAATGTCGTTCTGTCCTGTGGTCAGGGCGTCCGCAGATACAGGTGGATTGCCCCTACCCACAATTCCTAGAAAGACATTGTCCTTGCCTGCTCCGTTCCCAAAATCAAAGATGTGCGCATTGTTGGTAAATTCTTCGAAGTAGCACCAGAAGGAAAAGGCACGCATGTAGCGAAGCTGGATAACGTTACCAAATGATAAGTCCTTATTGTCTCCGATGCGAAGAAATTGGTCCACGCCATTAAACAGCAAGCCCTCCGTAGTAAGGGGTCGAGGAGTCTCATCGATTTGAATACTACCTGCAGTCGTAATCACAAGATTCTGCGCATAATCCACCATATCGTCATACAAGCGAAGCCAGAAGACTACCCCTTCATAAAACGAGAGCATTTGCTTCATCCTGGGAGGAGGAGAAGGGTCAGTAACGAGGGCTAGGGAGAAACCTGTATCTTCTGCGGGGGTACATTTTGCCTCGAACTGGTCTTGTCCGGTCTTTAGAATACGACAATAGGCTTGTCTGCCTTCTCCGAGAACGTCATTCATATAATCATCCCGAGAGAGGAGAAAGCCATCCTTCTTACTTTGTGTCCGGAAGCGGGTAGAAGAGAGGCCATCCGTGCCGGCCAGCGCACAGGCAAAAAACACGTCGTCCGAATCGGATGCGGATTCGACCATACGGCAAAAATCATGGTCTTGACCAATGCGCTGAACGTCGGCGTAGCCAGCAAAGTAGCGGGGTTCGCGGATGTATCCGTCCTCCTCTTTTTCGTCCAAACCGACGTCGCCTCGTCGGGGCATCCATTTCGTCCAAAACGCGCTATTTCCTACGGGGACTAAGGAGGAAAACCCTTCTTCTAGGCGAGAGACCCATCGAGGACGCCAAACATCCAGCACCAGAAGGAGAAGTAATAGGGCCAAGCCGACCCACACGTATGATTCATGTCCCATCTCGTTTGTGGATGGAACGAAAGAGGCTATGCTACTACTCCACAGGGGATTTGTTGAAGAAAAGGGGACGAGTGGGCGATATAAGCTTCAAAGGAAAGGTTCGGTACAGTAGACAGAAGGAGACCATCACAAGAAAGATATGGAGGCAGACATGGAAGCAGATAGGAAGAGAGATGTCCATCTTTCGGGAGGACGCTTACTTGACCAGGGATTGTATGGATGTATTTTCACGCCTGCGTTGACGTGTAAGAAGGGCACGGAAGAGGTGGTAGGAGAAGAGTCGGGGATGGAGAAAATGCTTAGTAAGCTTCTCCCTCTCGAAGATGCGGAACAGGAACTTCGAATCGCAAAACGGATTGCGCGTATCCCCTTTTATCGTCAGTATTTTGTGGTGAGTGACACGATGTGCGAACCGGATGCTGTCCAATCCACGGAGAAGGAGTTTGACTTGTGTAAGATGAAGGAGAGAGAAGAAGAGAAAAACCTACGCATCTTGCGTATGCGGTATGCGGGGAAAGCCCTTCATCTTGTGACCTTAAATCTCAAGACATTTGACTTTCGTACCTTCAGTATTCACTTGATTGCGGGCGGTGCGCTCATGAACTTATTCGGCGTGGTTCATCGTGATCTCCATCAAGGAAATGTTCTCGTCGATACATATCATGTTCCCCGTATTATTGATTTTAATCTTTCCGTTTCCGTAAAAACTTCTACGAAAGTGTCTATGTCGGATTTGTCCCATAAATATGATATCGGTATTACACAAGAGCCGCCGGATTCTACCCTTGTCAATGCGATTGCACATGGGGAGAATCCGATGACGGTCATTCAACAGGTGTGTTTCAAGAAGCCTGTAGTAAACAGTGTATCGGCTGTACTTGGTCTGTCCAAACGAGACATGTACCATGCCCTGGTAACATTTTATAAGAAGAGTAAATCCATGCGGTCAGGAGATATGGAGCGATGGTTCTCTTTGTATTACCGTGTGATTGACAGTTGGGCAATTGGAGTCATGCTCGTTGAACTGATTGCGAAGATGTCCCTGTGGCCCGCCATGGCCGGTCAGATTCGAAGAGTTGTGGCAGAATGGAAACCAATGCTTCGTAAGATGTGTGCCGTAAATCCGCTGGAGCGCATTGACTGTGTCCAGGCGCTTCAGTGGGTGGATCCGGGACACATCGTGCTCCGTCGGTATGGGGCGAAATGGTTGGAGATTGTGGGGAAGGCGGGGCATCGTTAGAGAGTCGGACGCATGGATACAAACCTAATCTTTCTTCTCTATCGCATGGAAAACCTTTTGTAGTTTCTTGAGTCCAGTAGGGGTTAATTGAATACGAACCGGCACTTTCCGTAGGCCACGTGAGTGCTCCTCATCATACTCGACGGTATAGGCTATAACGTGCCCTCTTTGGCAATGAGCTTGCTCTTCGGAAACTGTAAGTCATAATACCGTCCTGTGACCTTTCTCTCTTTATTGGAATACATGTGATAGAGATAAATTCGTCGGTTAGGACCTCTACCATCTTGTTTGACATGAAGGGTGATTTCATTTTTCTCCATGGGGACAGAATCAACATTGGCGGAACGGATATCAGGGTTGATGTATTCTCCTCCCCCCTGTTTCGTAGGGCCTTTGAGGACTACTTTCATCTCTCTTCGCGTAAAAGAGAATAATCCCTTTATCTATACTTGTCGAGAGCGTCTTTGCGTTCGTCTCTTTGCTCCGCCTCGTCGAAGACGGTGCTTTTTTGTAGAGGGGATACACAAATAACTACAGAACTCGTCGTAATTCAGCCCCGTTTGCGGGTAATGACGAGAGGCGAGTTCGGGGTCATAGATGCGTCGTTTGGTCGCATCGTAGGGAATCACATCGGTCGCGCCTGGTTTATGTGACCAGTATCCATTTGCGTCCTGTCGATAAAAGTGATAGTCTTCATCTTCATCGGCAACGAGGGCAATCTTTCGTGTCCCCGCGGGGCAGCGGGCTTCAAACGTGCTCGGGGTGGAACCCGGGACGTCGCCCATAATTCGGGCAAGCAAGTCGGGACAACGCTTTCCTTTTACTTTGGACCATCGGGGATAGCCACTTGCTCGTCCGGGTTGAGGAAAGGGAAGGGGACATGACGCTTTTGTACACTTCTTATCCTTTGGAAGATGGAGATAATTAAACGCATACGTGTAACAGTTATGGGACTCCTTGATACCCGGATGACGATTGTATCGTTCAGGTTCATAGGGGGGTTCGGATCCAGTTAAGGGGGAACGCCGCGGACACTGGCGTTGATGTGCTCGGCAAAACGGGGATGCGGGAAGGGGCGGATGGGGACAGTCAGGAGAGCATTGACAACGCGGGGCTTTCCCCTTGGCTTTATGAGAGCCAAGAAATCGGCGTTTGGGCGGGGCGTGAGGAGGAGCAGGCATTCTGATATAGTACAGGGCATTATCTACTATATTTGGTTGTAGACCTGTTCATAGTGCTTTCTCATTTGGCGATAGGTGCTTACTGCGGAGGAGACGATACCTGTGGGGACGGAGGAAGCAGAAGAGGAGGGCGCGGGAGGGGCAGGAGGAGCAGGAGGGGCGGGCGAAGTGGGCGAAGTAGGAGAAGCAGACGTAGAGGAAAGATACACCGAGGGGATTTTATAGCTAGAGTTGAGCTGTGTAAGGGACTGTTCGAGGGGGGACCGTTGTTGCGACAGAGTCTCGTGTGCCATACGAATATCTTCTGGGACGTGTGTCATGGAAGGTATGGGCTTATTAGGGGACGGGGCATAGAGATCAATCGGGACAACGACTTGATTTGCTCCCGAGGTCGCATAGGAAGTAGGAAGAAAGGTTGTACCGCCTACGGTGGTAGAGGCTGCCGCACTGGTGGTCGGGGCTTGTGATTTTTCATCCGTGCGATAGTACTCCTCCTCAATCTGTTTCATTTTCATTTTCTCGATATAGTGCGTAAAATGGACAAATTGATTGGCATGGGTCGGTTTTTCTTTCCCCGTTAAATGTCCCGAGTACCGGCCTGTCAAGGAGACATACTGCCATCCCTCACTCCGAAGACGCTCGAGGATGGTGTTTAGAAAATAGTACTTCTTATCAATACGGAACAGGGTTAAAATCGCATTCCAAATGGTGACAAGAAGGGAGATGATAAACGTGGACCAATAAATATGGACATTAAATGCACCACCGGTAAGGGCATATTCACGGTCAGAGTTTTGGATGGAGAGAAGAGCGGGAACAAAGAGGGAGCCAACGGTAATAATAAAATGGCCGATGTAGAACACCACCGCATGATTGCGTGTACGCTTTTGGAGATTTTGTAGAAGCGAAAGATAACGTGTCTCCAGAATTTCTTTTTGGACAGGGGTAAGTTCTAGATCCTGGATAATGGTCATAAACTTGTGACGATCCTTGTAGGTCGTACAGCACAACCAGCTCCGTTCGGGGTCAGGGACAGGTTTTCGTTCAGGGCCAGAGGCGGAGGGAGCAGGAGAGTAGATTTCTATCGCCGCAGAGGCGGGGTCAAGGGGAGAAGTCAGAGGGAGGGAGGCGGGAGGAGCGTGGGTTATGGGAGAGGTAGGAGAGGTGGGAGAAGCAGGAGGGGAAGGGACAGCGTCGGTAGGGGCGTGAGGTGCTTCTGTTTCACTCATTGACGTGGGTCTTTCTGATACCGGGCGATAAAAGCGGTCAAGACGATTAAGCCACTGCCAAGCCAGGACATAGGAGAGGTCCGGTCCGTAGTAAATAAGTGTCCCCATACATATCCGAAAACTACCCCCACAAAAGAGAGAAGGGAAAAGGTGAGAGTGGAGACCTTCGGAATGGTGTAGAAGCGTGTGGCATAGCCCGCAAAGCCTACCATGGCGTTAAAACCAAAAAGAGTGAGGAGCGTGGAAGGGGAGAAGTCTACTTCGGTGGGACGAGTGGCAACGGCGGCGAGAAGGACAAGGAGACCGAGGGGATAGAGTTGGAGAATCGCACGGAAGGGGGTAGGAGTCATGGCGGTGGTTGTCGTCTTTCGGACAAAAACATAGAGCAGGGTTTCAGTGAGGGCGGCGAGGAGCGCAGCGGCTACTCCCTTAAGGGACTCGGAGGAGGAGAGGGTATCTGTCTTCGTAGAAGTAGTGCTCTCCCTTACCAGCAACCATACACCCGTCATAGCGATAGCAAGAAGCACAAAGATCATCGGGGAGAGTTGTTCATCAAAAAAGAGCCATCCTGCGACAACATTCAACAGGGGGTAGGTATAGAACAGAGATAGCGCAGTTCCTGCGGGGAGGAGGGCAAAGGAAATGTAACTCACTCCAATATGGATGAGATTCAGAAGGCCGCCGAGAAGGGTAGAGGGGCGTGAAAGGAGAGAGGAAAGGGAGGGAACCTCCTGGGCTGAAGAAAAGGCATAGGCAAGAATAGGAAAGACGAGGAATCGAACCAACCATTGTGTTGTGAGCGTGGTAGGTACGGTACGAATGAGAATGGGATAGAGAGACAAAATGGCTTCGCTGACCAGTACGAGAAGGGATGGGTCCATGGGCGGGGTGTTATCTATCTCATGGATGAGGAAGAAGGGGTTGAGGGGTGCGGAGTGGAGGGTATGGGGGGAGTGGAGGGTATGGAGGGTATGGAGGGAGTGGAGGGAGTGGAGGGAGGCAAGGCGGGCAAGATCTCGCTGTGAAAGCGTCGGTCAAATGACTGTATGGCTCTGCCAAAATTGGCCTGGGGGGTAAAGGCAATGGGGCGACGAGACCGAATCCACTCCATCGCTTCGGTGGCATGATAACGAAGATAGGAAATAAGAAAAAAAGCAACCGCTGCCGCGGATCGCTGGATGCCTGCTGCGCAGTGGACAAGGATGGTTCGACCCTGCTGGTATTCAGCCAGGAGACGATAGGCAATTTCGGATGACCATAACTCCATGTTTCGGATTTCCGCTTCTTGTAAGTTGTCATCCACGGGAATACGATACTGAATAGGAATGAGCGGAGAAAAAGGTCTATCCTTGGTACAATTAAATACGACCTGAATCCCGTGTTCTCGTAGAAAATCGGGGTCCATTGATGCTCTGGCATTCCCCAACCATAGACGGGGAAGAATCTCATTCGCAGGGTCAGAAGGGGGGCGGGAGGAATGATTCATTTTCGTCTTTTTATAAGTCATAAAATGGATTACGTAGGTTAAACGTGAGTGAGGAGGATAGGGACAAGGACACTGACGATAACAAATGAATCTACCCGTTCATACCACGGATACGCTTCTTTTGGACCATTATCAAGGAGAATCCATCATCGATATGTTTATTCATACGATACTCTTTCACCGTCTTACACTTGGAAGAACAGTAAAACCAAAAGAGATGACAAATCCCATTTTCGATTCTCTGTATTATGTGAAAATCGCAGACGAGGAAGTGGAGGAACGGGTGAAGGAACAGGTCGCTCATACCATGATGACATTAAAGGAGCGTGCGTCAGGAACCGTGTCGCTGGTTTTTTACCATATCCAGCCCGCATCCGGGTGGTTCCGAAAAGAGGAGAAGACGGAAGTGGAGAAATGGCGTATTCCCGTTCAGTGGTACGAGCCATATGATCGCTCCGTACGTCATGAAGCGAAAGAAGAACGTGTTCGGCGGGCATATGAATCCCTTCTTCGCATACTGATGTCCGTGACACTGGAACCTGTCCTCTTTTCTCAAGGGAGCATTCACTCACCCTCTCTTCCCTTTGAAGTCATGGATTCGGACAAAAAGAACAGTCTGAAAGAGATTTTACAGTTTATCGTCAGCGGTCCTCCAAAGCTGGGTCTGTTTTAGCGGGAGGGGCGGGAGGAGGACTTAAAGGGACTGGGGCCGAGGGACATACGAACGGGATTTCCCGTGCGACAGAACAGCGGAAGCGCAAGAGCGTCCCCTCCTCTGCGCTAAACTCTCTCGGCGCGATGAGAGACCAATCCATTTCCGCCTCTAACAACTCCAGACGACCGTAGATGTAACAGAGGAGGGCAGAACACCAAAAAGAGCTCGTTTTCTGATAGGCAGGGTTTACTTCTAGA
>JACCDG011673430.1_pt1 | contig 11511 bp, 23 predicted proteins | sample 7442471 | NCBI WGS metagenome assembly JACCDG01 (sample SAMN15323444, study PRJNA562643) | freshwater metagenome | isolation source: river surface water | place: USA:Blue River Watershed | collected 2017-08-17
AGCCTTGATTGGCGAACTGTGGAGGGCTTCCAAGGAAGTCCGAGAGACGAACTTCCGTGGCACTCCAGATGACCGCTTTAAGGCTCTCCGAGACCTCCGAGTGGTTCAATGGAAGAAAGCCATCCTCTCGGGCATCAATCCGCACCCGCCCCATGATAAACTCCCGCAGGCAACGATTGAGTCATTCAAGGCGGGTCTCGCCGAGGACGGGGTTGACTTCCAGTTCTGGGAAGAGAGGGACGGCGTGCGGTGTCTCGTCACCCAATCAATCGTCCCGCCGAGGGAGGTGGTCAAGGCGAGGCGAGATGCCAATCGGTTGAAGTGAGCCGAACGCCCCCGAGGTCGGGGGCTTTTTTGTGTCCCTCCCACGAAATCAATCCTCTACGTACCTATGCACCAGATGGCGGGGTGTAGATAGTTGAAAATAGTTCTCGACTTTTAGCCCCACTTCGCCATTGTCGGGGATGCACCAAGCAATCCACATGAACCTCCAAGAAATCCAGACCGCCCGCCTCGCCACCCTCGACACCTTCGACACGCTGACCGCCTTGCAGGTCAAGCACGGCTTCGGGACTGCCGAGTGGCTCGCCATCCACGAGGTCAAGAAACTCGTCCTCGCCCAGACGCAGGAGTTCTCCCGCATGATTGAGCAGGAGCAAGCCAAGGCGGGCTGACCTCCGTCTCGGGCTGGGGGCTTCCGCCCTCGGCTCGGGCTGGTGCATAGGTATGTAGCAGATTGCTGGGTGGAAAATAGTTGAAAATAGTTCTCGACTTTCGCCTCCTCCATGTCAGTATCCTCTATGCACCAAGCAAACCAAATGTATCACACCGAACTCAACAAAATCCAGACCATCCTCAACCAAATCACTTACGCCCTCCAGCAGACCAAGCACTGCCGACAGGAGGGTCTCCTCAACGCCGAGAAGGCTTACCTGCAAGATGCCTCGGACCTCGCCCTTGAACTGTCCCGCCTCACCGCCATCGAGTGGAGCAAGGCGGTCAACGGCGAGACCATCGTCAAGCGGTGAGAGGTCTCAGCCCCCGCCCTTCGGGGCGGTGCGGGCTGGTGCATAGGTAACGCAGTAGATGGATACCAGAAAAATAGTTGAAAATAAATCTCGACATGGAGGGGGGCATGGGGTAATGTGTTCTCGCAATGAATAACTACATTATGAACCTCGCCAAGAATGAAGCCCACCAGCAGGTCGTCCGAAACCTCCGCCTCGCCCACGCCCGCCACATGGAGACCTTCGACCGCCACATCAAGGAGGGCAACATCGAGGAGGCGGGCTACTGGCTCATGCGGGCTTCCGAGACCCACCAGCGTCTCCTCGACCTCGGAGAGGTGGCTATCTAAAGCCCCTCTCGGGCGATAGCCTCCACGCCCCCGCAAGGGGGCTTTTTGTTTCCCAACATTGAACCCCATCGACCAGACTCGCCCGCATAGGTCTGTAAGTCTTGGAGGTCTAAAAAATAGTTCATCTTTTTTTCAAATGGGGGTTGCATTCCTCTGGCGGGCGGTCATATCTATCTATGCTTATGAAACGCATCGCATCCATCACCGAACAGTTCGAAATCCCCTCCGAGTGGACCAAGGCCGAGTGCATCGAGGCCCACAAGGCCGTGAACTCGGTCCTCCACGACCTCGCTGGCGAACAGGAGGAGTTCATCGAGAAGCACGGCAAGACCTCGGACGATATCGACAATGTGGCCTTCGGCCTTCTCGACCGAATGGTTGCCTTGGAGGAGGCCATCAAGACCCGATAAGGGTCTCGGCCTTCGGCCTCGGTCCAGCCCCCTCGGTGGGGGCTTTTTTTGCGTCCCGCCAATCGGAATCTTTTGCTACAAACCTATGCACTAGCATGGTAGCACCTCCCAATGTCCCTCAAAGGTTTTTGAAAATAGTTCTTGCTATTGTTCTCTGACTGAACAGTATCATAGATGTTATGAACGCTCCCTCCCAAGAACTGACGAACCTCAAGAAGCAGGCCTTCGCCTTCTCCGCCGCCATCAACGCTCTGGAAGCCCAAGGGCTGACGGACTGGGCCGTGAAGATGGCCGAGCACCTCAAGGGCGAACTCGCCAAGGTGGATGCCAAGATTAAGGCCCTTGAGGCCAAGGTCTAACCGACCTTGCTCCGAGTCGGCTCACCCGAAAGGGTGGGCCTTTTTGTTGCTATATTCAAGACATAGGTTGGCAGGCAATTGGGGTGTGCAAAAAAGTTTTTCTTTTTTTTAGAAAAGTGCTGGACAATGGGAGGCCCAAGGGTAATCTTCTGGGTATGGCAATCACGCCCAAGGGGAACAACCCCGCTCTCGTCTCCCCCGAGAGCATCAACGCCCACCTCGCCTCCCTCTCCCTTGAGGATGCCTTGGTCGAGGGCTTCAACCCCACCCAGTGGTCCAACGCCGTCCGCTCGTGGGTGGCGGGCCTCGACTGCTCCGAGACGGAGCGGGCCAATGCCTTCAACGGCATCTCCCTCTCCCTCGCCCGCCACGAGGCCATGCGGGACGAGGAGCGGGCCTTGGAGGAGGAGGAGAATGACGGGCAACCCGACTGGGCCCAAGAGTGGCACGACTTCGACCCCGACTGCTAAAGGTGGGGGCGGGTTTTTCGGGAGGCCCCACGGCCTCCTTTTTTGTGCGTATTTTTTTGCCCGTCCCTCGCAATCTTCTACGTACCTATGCAATGGGACTAAGGTGAGGGATTACCAGCCCCCCACCCGCCACGCCGTCCGTGGCTATCCCATTACCACACACCAAATGGGCGACAGTCCAGAGACAGACACACTTCCTCCTTTCCCCCGCAGGGGTTCCAGCCCTGTGGCCCTCTTGCGAGGGCTTGCGGTTTATTCTCGGATGCTCCGTGTGAGAGTCGGGGGGCTGTAAACCTTACCCGCCTGTCTCCCGCCTTATCCAGCCGTCCCTCGAAAGAGGAGGGCTAATCTCTGGTGCAAGAACACTCCCCGTTTAGACGGGGCTCGTCCTGCCCGCTTGCGGCACTTTTCAGATGCCGATGGCGTGGTTAGCCATCCCCTCTTGCGAGGCTGTGCGGGCGGTTTGCTCGGCGTTTGGACTGTCAAAAGAACGAAGGTGTTACCCTTATGGAAAACAGCATGAGGCCAAGGTGGCCCTCCGTCAACATTATTTCTGATTTATTTTTCACCCCAAGAACGGACCGCCGAGAGCATAGGTATGCAAGCAATGGAGGTCTGAAAAATAGTTCATCTTTTTTCTTGTAATAGTTCTCGGTATCGTCAGTATCATGTTCGCTATGACCAACAGCGAAATCCTCAAAATGTCCAAAGTCATCGGGAAGTGTCCCCGAGCCCTCGGCGAAGCCCTCAAGGCCCTCCCCGACTCCGCCCTCCAAACCTTCCTCTCGGTCTACTCCGTAGAAGCCGAGAAGTATCAGAAGGCCAGCAAGGAGGCGGGCCGACCCGAGTCCGCAACCGAGTGGGTCAACCGCAACATCGGCAATGTGACCAAGTGGGGGGACTAACCCCCCTCTCGGCCCTTGGCAAATCAAGGCCGCTTCGTCCACCGATACCCGTCAGCCCGAATGCATAGGTTGGTACATGTTGGTGGTCTAAAAAATAGTTCATCTTTTTTCGTCTCCTGTGTTGACTTTGGGCTCGGGGCAGTCAGTATCCTCTACGCTATGACGCACCCAGAACCGCAGGAGAACGAAAACCACAACCCCGAGGCCGAGGAGATTGCTCGCCTCTACGAGTCCAGCCCCGACCTCTCGGGCTCGGAGGGTGAGGCCGAGGGCATCCTCGCCGACCTCGCCCGCTACGAGAACGATGAGGCCGAGGAGTCCGAGGACTCGGACGGCCAGCCCGATTGGGCTCAGGAGTGGCACGACTTCGACCCCGATTGCTAATCGGGCCGAGGGGCTGGAGGCCCTGCCCTTCGGGGCGGGCCAAACCAGCGGGTGCATAGGTACGTAGACAATGGATGCCATAAAAATAGTTTGAGATTTTTGTTGAAGTCCTCCGAGAAATGTTCAACATGATAGACGCAATGAACAACCGACCCTCCTCCACCGCCATGTCCTCGATTCACTTCAACTCGCACAAGTCCCTCGCCGCCTTCCTCGCCGCCTTCACGGTGTCGGGGTCCACGGCTCAGTTCTCCGTCACCGACCTCGGGGACGGGCACTACGTCCTCTACTTCACTGGGGCTTACTAAGCCCTCGGGAGTCCGATGACCGCCCCCTCACGGGGGCTTTTGTTCCCGCCTTCATCGGCTACTCGCTGGTGCATAGGTAAGCATGAAATGGTTGGCGAAAAAATAGTTTGAGAAAGTTCTGAATGGAAGTTGACAACTGCCCCGCAGGGGGCATGATGAGAACCGCCATGAAGCACTACACCCTCAAAAAGAAACACGAAACCGTCTGGGGCTGGTCTAACCGCCCCGTCACCTTCCGCAAGGGAAGCACCTGCATCCCCGCCACGAACCTGCCCAAGGGCGGCTTCTGGATTCAGTCCCCTGCCGTGGGTCACTCCCGCAATACGGACTTCCTCTCGTGGCTCAACTGCTACGGGTTCTGGGTCTCTGCCGATGCCGTGCAGGAGGCTGATGCCTCCGCCCTCGTCCCCGACTGCCCCGCCCAGCAGGGCTAAGGGGCAGGGCTGGTAGCCCGCCCGCCACCTCCCGACCCTCTGGGGTCTGGGGGTGGTTTCGTTTATGGGGGACGGCATCCGAGTCAATTCTCTACGTACCTATGCACAAGGGAACTAAGGCGAGAGGTTTCCCAGACCTCCCGCCCGCCCCTCGTGTCGGGGCTATCCCATGCATACCCTTTACCACACACACACAAACATTGACCGCAAGCCGATGGGCCGTTTTGCAGGCCCGTAATGCTCGGCTAACACTTCGCCATACGGCTCATTGTTCCCCACTATTGACGGAGGCGGGGGACTACGGCTTGGCCCTTGCGGGCCTCACTGCGGAAATTGGTGGTCGGCTCTTCCCTTGCGGGCCTTGAGTGCTATCCGTTCCGACAATCCGTTCACCGCCATTGACGATTACTTGAGAAGGGAGGGGACACCGAGCCGACCGAAAGACTGTTAAAGAGCGTTCAGCATTACGCTGATAGAAGACAGTATGGTGAACTATCTGGAAAGCACAAGCGAAAAAATAAAAAAGTTTTCGAATCCATTTCCTGCGTACCTATGCACCAGAGTCCTGCGGTTATGACCGAAAGAAGTCGAATAAAGTTTGAAGTCGTGCTTGCTATTTCCGAAAAAACGGGTAGACTGCTATCTGTTCCCCCAAGGGAGCAAAACCCAAAAAACCAAAAAATGAAAACCAAAGCCTCGGCTCAAGCCGAAATCCGCCAACTGACCCGCACCCTTGCGGGCTATGTCTCCCGCCTCACCTCGGAGCGTTCCACGCTCTCCGAGGAAGAGTCCGCCCTGCTCTCCGCTCGGGCGAACGAGACCATGCTCCGCCTGCTGGTGCTGGACTCGGAGTTGAACGGCTAAGGGCTCACGCCCTCACCTCGCAAGGGGTGGGGGCTTTTCTTTTTCTTAAAATAGTTATTGACGCAACGCACAACCTCCACCATACTGTCCTCGTTATGACCTCCCTCACCTGCTCGGAAATCCTCACCCGCCTCGGCTGGACGCAGACGAACCTGCCCAACAGCGTCCTGCATACATTCACAACCCCCAAGGGTGTCCACCCAGACGCTTGGAGGACGCACAGGGTCAACAAGTATCTCTTTACTGTCTGCTATGTTCCCATCCTTGGGGCAGACCACTACACTGTCCGCCTCGGTATGCGAGACAGGGAAATCGTGGAGTCCCGATGGTGAGGGGGCTCTGGTGCTGACCCCCAGCACCCCGAGGCATAGGTACGGCAACGATTGGTTGCGGATTACAGTCTCCGAAAAATAGTTTATCTTTTTTCTGGACAGCGGAGGGGTTGGGTGCATTATCGGGTTTGCTTATGCACAACCACATCCACCACACCCCCGCCTCCACCATCACCCTCACCCGCCCGCTCGACCTCGCCCCCATGCACGAGGCGTGCCGCCTCCTCGCCGTCCACGTGCAGGACATGGGCCTCTACGGCTCTAAGGCCCTCGTCTCCAAGGTCGAGTCCGCCAAGGCCCTCGCCCTCCTGCCCTTCGTCAAGGCGGTGAAGGCCGCCGAGGCCAACCTCCTCCTCTCGGGCGAGAAGGTGGGCATGGCTAACCTCTCCAACATCGCCGTGACCATCCGCTCGGGCCGCTATGCCGAGGCCAAGGCGAAGCACGAGGAGGCCGTGCAGGACTACCGCCTCGCCTGCAAGGTCGTGGAGCACACCCTCGCCTCGTGGCCTTACACCTCCTCCGCCCTCGCCCTCGCCCGCTAAGGGCTGGGTAAGGCGAGACCAGCCCCCGCAAGGGGGCTTTTTTGTGCCTGTATGGTTTCACGATAGCCCAAGGCGGACACCTCAGGGCCAATCCGATGCCCAGAAGGACACCCGTGGCTTGCCCTCTGGGCTGACTTTGGGGGCTCAAGGGTATCATGGTAAGGGCCGACCAATCAAAACGCCTTGGCGGGGTCTTTACGCAAGCGTTTCGGTTTATGATTGATAACGCTCATATAATGATACTAACAGTGACATGTAATCACATTGCCAACACCGCACTGTTAATGATTGGAAACGCTCATAAAAATTTTACGACTGAAAACGCTCATAAAAATTTTATGATTGTTTTCGCTCGTTTCCGTTTTTGCTTGACTCCACCCACCTACCGATGGTAAGGTTTCAAGTAAGTAGCCCCGCTTTTTATATTATATATATATTATATATATTATATATAAATACTTCGTAAGAAGTATTGACAGTAGTAAGGTATATGGTATATTGGTTTGCGTATGACCAAGAAATACAAAACCAATGAGGATATTAAGTATCACAGGGGCTGGACTTCCAAGTTCATCCTCATCCCGAAGGGGTCTGCGGTTTACCCTGCGACCAACCTTCCCGAGGGCTCTGGGTTCTGGCTGAAGGAACTCCCCGAGGCTTATTGGGAGGACTTTACCGCTATCGACTGGCATACTAACTACGGCATCCTTATCCAAAAGGAACAGGTCGAGGTGGCGTAAGCCCGCCTCGGCCTTACGGCCTCGGCTGATAGCCACGGGTCTCCGTCACGGGAGGCCCTTTTTTCTGGAAAGGCCCTTGAGTGCTTCGTTAGGTATTTGCCACGGGGGTGGGAATATTATAAAAATATTTTTGAGAAACTTGAAAACAGGGGTTGACTTCGGCGAGCAGTCGGTCAGTATCCTCCTCGTTATGACTAACTACTACTCCCTCCGCAACCTGTCTGTCGTCCACCACAACAACCTGCTGGTCACTCGCCGAAACGAGGCCACCGAAGGGGCTCGCCTCGCCATGCTCGATGCCCTCCTCGCCGAACAGGAGGCCCTCCTGCGGGCCACCTGCGAGCCCACCAAGGCCCACAAGGCCACCCTCGCCCTCGCCCGCAAGGCGGTGGTGTCCTGCTCCCGATACTACTTCGCCCGCAAGGAGATTGATGACACCCTCGCCCCGACCTTCTGGGTCAAGGGGTAAGGGGTCGGGCGGTTGATTGGGCTGGGGCTAATCGCCCCGCCCCTTTGACCAACTGCCCTCGATGCGAGGACATAGGTACGTAGCAAATTGCAACGGGGTGGATTATTATGAAATAATATTTTGGAAAAGTTCGTCCTTTGTGTTGACTTGGAGGCCGAGAGGGGTAAGATGTATCCCGTATGAAACACATCACCCTCACGCAGTCCGACCGATTCCAACTCTTCACCCTCCGCATGGGCCTCCGCACGGCGGTTCAGTCCGAGGGCCGTATGCACCTCACGAACCCCGTCTTGGTTCGCCGTTGTGCCAACCACTGGCTGACCTTGGTCGGCTTCAAGGTCACGAACCGCACCCGCTGGGCCACCCTGCTGGAGATGTTCGAAAGCACCATCGGCAAGGCGATGGACGAGGCCGACAAGGCTTCGGGCGGTGAGCCCGACCCGTCCCTCAACTAAACGGGCCTCGGCCCCTGCCGTCAAAAGCGGCGGGGGCTTTTTGTTTACAAATCTTTTACGAGCAATCGAGTGCATAGGTACGGCAGTAGATGGACACGGAAAGGTTTCTGAAAAAGGTGCTTGCTTTTTCTGGGCGGGCGGGCATAGTAGTGTCTGTTATGAATAACCACCTCGACCGCATCTTCTCCACCAAGCACCCGCACCTCAATCCGCCCGTGGGTACTTATTGCTACGACCTCCCCAAGGAGGACTACTCGGGCATCACGGCTTACGGCCTTGGCTGGTGGATGGCCCAAGCCGAAGGCAAGCAGGATGAAGTCGAGGCCCTCAAGGCCGAACTCGCCCGCCTCAAGGCCAAGGTGGTTTCTTAAACTTTCTACTTGCAAAAATCAAAACCTTGAGCATAATGACTTCTATGACCACCAATAACGACATGTACAAACAACTGTTTTGCGAAAGTTATCCCGAACTCAATCCCTCCCTCTCGCTTCACGCCGAACTGAAGGCGATGGACAGCCAAAGCCTTGGCTGGTGGGGGCTGGGCTGGTGGCAAGCGGAGGCCATCAAGCAAGCCTGCAAGGTCGAGACCTTGCGGATGGAGAACGAGGCCCTTCGGGCTCTCCTCGCCAAGACCTCGGACGAGGTGGCTTTCAATCACGCCAAGCGGATGTGCGGGTGAACGGATGTTCACGGGCCGAAAGGCCCGTCATCCCCCGCATAGGTACGGAGTGGAAACCCCACCCCCAAAACAATCTTTCTTTTTTTTCATTTTTCGCCTTGCAAGTTGGAGGCGAGACCTTACATTCATCTCTGCTATGGAAAACACCATCACGCTGACCAGCACCGACCCGAAGCACACCACCCGCTACGAGGTCTCCTCCGAAGCCCTTGCGGGCCTCGTCTTCAACCCCGAAGCCCCCGCCCCCATCGTGGAAGTCGTGGAGCGTCACTCGGGCCTCCCCGACCGCCCCTTCACGGCGTTCTACGAAGCCTCGGAGACCCCGCCCGATGAGGTCGAGATTTCCCTCGGGGCTTGGTGGTATCTGGTCGGGGAGGCGAACGGACGCAAGGTCTGGCTCTCCCTCGTCTATAACAATCCCCCCGAGGCCGAGTAAGGCCAAGGGAGGGAGGTCGGCCCCCGACAACGGGGGCTTTTTTGTGTCCGCATCCGATGCATAGGTACGGAGGTCTTTGGTGTCTGGAAAATAACCGAAAATAGTGCTTGCGGTTTTGGAAAGGTTAGCCATACTGACTCCCGTATGAATAAAACCTCCATCATCCGTTCCGAAGTCCGTGCCACCTTCAAGGTGGGCCGCTGGACTGTCAAGGTCGTCCCCGCCACCGAAGGCCATCGCAAGACGGGCTTCCCCGAACTCGACTCCGACAGCGTGGTGCAGTTCTACGACAACAAGTATGCTGGCGTGAACGGCTTCCCGCCCGAGGGGCAGTTCGTCTCGTCTTACTACCTGCGTAGCACCCTCTTTGAGAAGCCCCATAACGGCGGTGGTCTCGACCTTTGTGGCTACGAGCCCGAGTGGAAGGTCTCGGCAGACGACTACGCCTTCATCCGCAAGTGCCTCAAAGGTCTCCTCTAACGAGGAGGGAGGCCAGCCCCTCACGGGGCTTTCCTCTGGTGCATAGGTACGTATGAAATGGCAGGCGTATCGCTCCACCCTGCTAGCGTAAGCCCGTTTGGGCCATTGTAGCACAAGACACCCCCTTCTGTCAAACTTATCTTTCGAAAAAAAGTTTTAACTTTCTGCGTCTATGGGCTTGCCAAGGGACAAAAAAAGGGCATAGTCCTCTCTGTCGCAACGACACAACCAACCCAAAAAAACAAAACTATGCTCAACCTCATCCACCCCAACAGCAAAGCCTTTGTCGAGGCTTGCCAATCCCGCAAGGGGCAGTTCATCGAACTGACCTTCCGCTCCACCCCCACGCCCAACAAGGACAACAAGGGCAAGGTGCTGGTCAAGGAGACCACGGGCATCTTCCGCACGGGCATCAACTATGCCAACCTCTCGCCCATCAAGGAGGCGGTTGAGGCGGGCGAGCGTGATGCTGTCGGGTCTCTCCCTTGGGGGGCTTGGGCGGTCTTTCCGCTGGTCATCGTGAACGGGGACAAGGAGTATCTCCGCATCACGACCAGCCCCTTCCACCGCCCGACTGTCCGCTATTCCGTGGATGGCGTGGAGGTCTCCAAGGAACACTTTGAGTCCAACCTGCCCGCCTCCAAGCGGAGCAAGCCCGAGGACAAGCCCACCCTCATCTTCAACATCGAGGCGGGCAATCTTGTCGGGGTCTTGGGGACTGACCTTGTGGAAGTGGAGGGTGGGGTTCAGTAAGGGGTGAAGGGGGTTCAACCCCCGCCCCGTTCACCTTGGGAGGGGTGGACGGGGTTTTCCTTTGCCCGTGTTCCTTCCCTTGCCAAACGCTACCAACCTATGCATCAGGCGGTCTCTGAAAAAAGTTCAACTTACCTCTTTACTTCTGCCAAGGATTGGGCATACTGTATCCCGAACCCAACAACACAATGACTACTAAAAACTACTTCGAGTTCCGACAGAACAACAGCGGCGGGGGCTGGGACTCCGACCACGCCGTGGGCCGTTCGCAGTTGGTATTCGTGCAGGCTTCCAGCCCGCAGGAGGCCAACCGCAGGGCCGAGGATATCGGCATCTACTTTGACGGCGTGTCCAAGGGGTATGACTGCTCCTGCTGTGGCAACCGCTGGTCGGAGTGCTGGGACTCTGACACGGGCCAAGAGGAGGCCCCCAAGGCTTCCAAGGTCTCCTTGGGCGATGTGGCCTTCGTGCATCACGCTGACGGGACTGTCGAGAAGATTGTCGGCACTTGGGATTGGATGGGCGAGTTGAAGAAGCGGGGCGGCTGGTAAGCAAACGGGGGGAGGGGTGGGAGACCGCCTCTCCCCTTCCTGCTACTGCATAGGTATGTAGACGATTGGTGTTCCAAAAAAAGATTACTTATTTTCTGAAATAGAGTTGACGGGAGGCTTGGGGCTGTTAGTCTGTCGGTGTTATGAAAAACCAAATCCATCCCGAACTCGTCTCCCTCCACGCCCTCCGCTCCTTCGACAACTCCACGGGCGAGTGGGGTGATGCCCTCGACCCTCACTTCTCCAAGTTCCCGTGCGAGTGTTGCGGGTCTCACTTGGGCGGAGACCGCTTTGATTGTGAGGCCCTTGGCCTTGTCAAGCGGGGCGGGCGACAGACCCTCCACAAGTTGGGCGAGTTCGCCGTCTGCCCCGACTGTCTGGTCAAGTGGCAGTAAGGCCAAGAGCCCCCGAAAGGGGGCTTTACTTTTTCTTAAAAATAAACTTGCAAAACCAAAACCCAAGAGCATACTTGTAGATGTTATGAAAAACCAAATCACGCAGACGGCCCTCATCAACTCGGTTCGCAAGGCCCTCCCGCCGCCCTCCCGCCCCTTCACGGACAAGCGGGCCAAGGACAAGGCCA
>JACCDG010592995.1_pt1 | contig 11509 bp, 12 predicted proteins | sample 7442471 | NCBI WGS metagenome assembly JACCDG01 (sample SAMN15323444, study PRJNA562643) | freshwater metagenome | isolation source: river surface water | place: USA:Blue River Watershed | collected 2017-08-17
GGAGTATACCAGAAGATTAAAATTATTCTAGTCCCTACTTCCCCGCCTTAGACCAGGCCGTGCATGAGGTTTTTCTCCCGACTTTCGAGAATGGTCTCAGCCCGAGTGATGTCCTCAGGGTAGCCAACCGGTATCCAAAGCTCCTGTTCTACTACTGCCATTGGGTACTTTTCGACGTACTCCGCAATGACGTCGGTTAGATAGTATTCGCCATTGCGCTCGACCTTAATATCGAATTCAAAGATATGGGTATCAAGTACAAGTACTCCGGTTGAAGCGAGATTTGATGGCGGATGAGTCGGTTTTTCGACGAATTCTGCCACAGTACCATCAGGATGACGAACAACTACTCCAAAACGTTCTGGGGTCTTTGTCGGCATAGCCAACAAAGCACGACTAAACGAGGTGACCCGAGCAAGATCATTCGCACCGTGTATGTCGTCAGCAAACATCACAAGGAACCGACCTTTAAGTAAATCTTTACATAACCATAATGCTTTAGCAGTTCCAGAGGGTGATTCTTGAGTTACATACGTCACCTTACGACCCATATATACATCACCGCAATGAGCCTTTATTTGATCTTCAAGGTAGCCAGTTACCATAATAATCTCATCAATTGCACTAGGGAGCGCCTCAATAATATGATCAAGAAGTGGACGTCCATGTACCTTAACTAATTGTTTTGGCGTATTGTCTGTTAATGGACGGAGGCGAGTCCCCTTTCCGGCGGCGAGAATGACACATTGCATAGGATTTTAGTATACCACCAAACAAAATGCAGTGAAAATGATTTGCATTATTTTCATAAACATTGTATAGTCGTGCCACCTCTATACAGAGAGATATAGCGGGTTAGAGGAGAGGTACCTCGGGAGGCTCAATAGGGCTCATCCACAGAAATGTGACATGGAATCCTTGCCAAATTCGGTGAAACCTTCGTTCGCTTGCAAAATGAGAACATGGCAATACCGAGCCAAGCCTTAATACAAGGTATTAAGGAAGGTGTAGAGACTAGATGGTAAGTATCTGACTTTGCGTAAGCAAAAAGATAAAGGTATAGTCCAGACCCCAAAATACTGCCTAGCAGTATGTAGCGAAAGCTATAGTGGCACGCATAACCTCCAGACCCCGGTTCGATTCCGGGACCCGCAACAATAACAAAAACCGCCCATCTGGGTGGTTTTTGTTATTGTTGCGGGTCAGGAAGTGTCCTTCGACACTTTCGTCCGAAATCGAACGGCCGCAGCGATGTGAGGCGACTCCGCAGGAGCCGAACCAGCGAGGCGGGGTCGAGAACACTTAGTAGATTAGGAACGTAGTGAACTAATATACTTAGTGATTCGTGACTCGATGGAAGGACCCGCAACAAATACAAAACGACCATCTTCACGGTGGCCGTTTTGTATTTGTTACGGGTCAGGAAGCAAATTATTTTGCTTCCGTCCGGAATCGAACGGCCGCAACGATGTTTTTGCTTCAGAAAAGCAAAAACCGCGAGGCGTGGTCAACAGTACTTTGGCTTTTGTATACTTTAGTATTCAAAAGACTTAGTAACTGGTGACTCGATTCTGGGACGATGGAGGGATCAATACCAACACTATGAAAAAACCACCTTAGGGTGGTTTTTTCATATCTCATCTCTTAATGATGCCCATGCCCTCCTCCTCCGTGACCATTATCAAGCAACCCAAGTTCCCCAAACACTCGCTCATAACGGACAATCGTCTCGCGGGCAAGCTTGTGGGTCAGTACGAAATCAACACCACTGTGCGCAATTTCATTGCGGATCTTGTGCGCCTCCCAAGCATCATCAAGGGTCTGCATTGAGGCGGGTGAAATACTCCGGAGTCGTTCACCAAGTGAAGTCCCCGCATACCCCTGGCGCTTCAGTGCTTCATCAAGAATTATATCCGCTTCAATAATCGCGAGCTTCCAATCATTTGGATTTTCGGAGTTGATATGGTCTTTCATATCATTAAAGCGATTAGAGGTGGCACCACCCATCATCTTGCGGCGAAAGGCTTCTTCTTCGGCACGAGAGTGATGGTCTTCTTCTTCGTAGAGTTCACCGACACTTACTGAGGCATAAATATACAAAAACAGAAAGATGGCCGATACAATATAAGATAAGATAGCAATAATAGTCCAAATGGTACCCAAGATTGCCATTGTTTCATCAATAGTAAATCCAGCAAGTAAACCGTCAGCTCCAAAAATAAAACGTAGAATTGGGGTAAGGGCATCAACTCCTATCACCTCAAGAGGAGTGTTACTAGCTGCTACTATAATTTCATCTTCACGCATATAAGATTATTTGACATGATTAGCGTCGTAGACTCGCTCCCCAATATCAAAGAGTCTGCCTTCGCCACCGTGTGGTGCTATATATTGTACCCCAACCGGAAGCGCTTTGCCGTCTCGCTCCACAGTTCCCATTGGAAACGACAGGGCTGGTACACCGGTGAGATTCACTGGCACGGTAAAGATGTCCTGACGGTACATCGACAGCGGATCCTCTTGAGAGCCAATCGTAAAAGCTGGGGTCGGGGCCGTTGGGGTAATGATAAAGTCTACTGATGAAAAGTGAGTACGGAGCTCTTCGCGCATAGCCTCACGCGCCGTTTCGGCCTTGCCGTAGTAGGCATCATAATAACCAGAAGAGAGTACGTAGGTACCAAGCAAGATACGACGCTTCACCTCGGCACCAAAACCAGTCCCGCGGGTTTGTTCATACACCTCCAGCAGGTTCTTGCCATCAACCGATAGCCCAAAACGAATACCATCGTAGCGAGCAGTATTGGAAGATACTTCCGCTGGCATCACAATATAATAGGCAGCGAGCCCTTGCTCAAATAGCGGAAGGTCAATATCAACCACCTCGTGTCCAGCCACTTTGAGAGCCACTATGTGAGCTTCAAAGGCCGCAAGTACATCAGCATCAATACCACTTTGTAAAAAGGTGCGTGGGACACCAATACGGTACGTGCTTTTGACCGGTACGTCGCCATAGGCAGCCTCAGGGAGAGTGGTCGCATCCATCTTGTCCTGCCCGGCAATAATAGAGTGGATAAGCGCGGCGTCTGCGACACTATTCGTGAGCGGCCCCGCTTGATCAAGGGAAGAACCCATGGCAATCAGACCAAACCGAGACACTGCCCCATAGGTGGGTTTTAGTCCCACTAGGCCGCAATAACTCGCCGGCTGACGAATCGAACCACCAGTATCAGTACCAAGCGCTGCTGGAACGGCGCCCATAGCAACGGCGGCGGCCGACCCACCCGAAGAACCACCAGGCACCCGACTTTCATCGTAGGGGTTACGAGTCACGCCAAAGGCTGAATTTTCGGTAGAGCCACCCATGGCAAATTCGTCCATATTCGTCGCACCAACAATAATCGCTCCGGCCTCCTTGAGGCGAGTGATGATCGTAGCATCATACGAAGCAATATAATTTTCGAGAATCTTTGAGGCAGCGGTCGCTTTTTTGCCTGCGACTAAAATATTATTCTTTACTGCAATTGGCACTCCAAGTAGTGGTGGCAGATTGGTGTCCCCAGCTGCATAACGGGTGGTAGCGGCGGCGGCTAAAGCGAGCGCCTCCTCTTCGTACGTTTCAAGGAAGGCATGGATACTGGCATCTTTGGCCCTGATCGTCGCAAACACCCGCTCGATTTCGGCGGTTGGGCTTGTGGTCTTGGTGCGGTAGGCAGTAAGTACGTCGGTGATGGTCATCATATTATTCGCCCTGATCAATAATTTTCTTTACTCGTACAAACGCTCCGACCCGGTCTGGCGCTGCCGCCAATAGTGTTTCGGTGTAACTGCCGGGGGTCACCGTCACCTCATCTGGCCTAAAGACGTTGTGCACCACACCAATTTTCTTGATGAGCGCCCCATCACCTGCAATCGCTGATACAGTACCAACATACGCCAAAATAGCGTCAATTTCTTGACTAAAAGCAGACGCTTCAGTATCAGTTAGCGCCAGACGGGATAGATTCCCAAGGTGTTTTATTTCTTCTACATTCATAAAGCTTATAGCGCCATAATATCACTTCCCGCTTGGCTTCGCTATACGAGCCAAAAATTCGGTCTCAGTCAGTGTTGGCACACCAAGACGCTTCGCATCAACTGCCTTACTTCCCGCTTCGGCACCGACGACCACAAAGGTCGTCTTTTTGGAGACACTACTCGCAACTGTGCCGCCGTGGCGACGGACAAGGTCTTTGGCTTCATCGCGACTATAGCCAGAGAGCGTACCGGTTACCACCACCGTCGCACCTTTGAGTGCCTGGCTGGTCGTAACCTCGACAGCTTCAAGCGTGAGTTCTTTGAGGAGTTCATCGAGGAGCGCTTTGTGTTCCTTTTGTTTTAGCCACGTAACAAGTGCCTCAGCCACGATATTGCCAATACCGTGGATCGCCTCGAGGTCAGCGACACTAGCAGCCCGCAGTTGTTTAAAATCTTGAAAGTGTTCAGCTACCAGTCTAGCCGTCTCTTCCCCCACACCATCAATACCAAGCGCGACAAGTACACGGTACATTGGCTGATGACGGGCAGTTTCAATTGCCTTAATCACATTCTCAGCTGACTTGTCTTTAAAACCAGGAAGAGACCGGACGTCTTCGAGACGCAGGCGGAATAGCTCAACTGGTGAGCTAATGAGTTCAGCCTCAAGGAGCGCATCAATAATCTTTGGCCCTACCCCGTCAATATTAAGAGCGGCTTTTGATACAAAATATGACAGTTTAAGCCGCTGGATATCGGGCGAATCAAGCACCACGCAGCGGTATGCTGCCTCACCGGGGATCCGTTCGATCCGACCATCACCCCCACAACCGGCCACAAACGTCGGGAAGATATAGGCCTTGGTCTTGCTCGGCCGTAGCTCTATCACTACATTTACTACCTCAGGTATAACATCACCAGCTTTTTGGAGTACCACAGTGTCACCCACTCGAACATCAAGACGTTTGATTTGATCTTCATTATGAAGCGTTGCGCGCGCCACCGTCGAACCAGCTATCCGTACTGGTCGTAGATGTGCCACTGGCGTAATTACCCCCGTGCGACCAACTTGTAAATCAATAGCTTCAACAACCGTCGTCGCTTGTTCGGCCGGAAACTTGTAAGCAATACCAAAGCGCGGAGCCTTTGCAGTGTAGCCAAGCATACGCTGTATCGGACATTCGTTGATTTTGATGACTACCCCATCAATACCGTACGGGAGAGTGTTGCGTTTGTTGGACCAATGTTGATAGAAGGTTTCGATATCAGCAAGCTTTTTGCAGTGAGTGGCATATGAATTGGTCGGAAGACCCAGTGTCGAGAGCAAAGCATGTTCGTCCATCTGTGTTTCTGGCGTAACGAGCTTAGTTCCATTTGGAATAAAAAGATCAATATCGTAACAAAAAAGCGATAACCCACGCGCGCGTGCAATCTCTGGATCAAGTTGCCGGAGCGACCCAGCCGCCGCATTGCGAGCATTGGCAAACAATGATTCACCAGTTTTGGACTGTTGTTCATTAAGTGCTTTAAACGCATCATTAGCAAGCAACACCTCGCCAACACAAACAAGATCAACCGGGTGTTTGAGCACCTCGGGTAGGCTCTGAATGGTACGGGCAGAGTGTGTCACATCCTCCCCCACTATTCCATCCCCACGAGTGACCGCTCGCACCAAAACACCAGCCTGGTATGTAAGCACAAGCTTCAGTCCATCAATCTTGTGTTCAGCTACATACGTGTAGGCCACTGTGGTATCAGCCTCGCCAAGGACCCGGATTGCTCGCTCGTCCCACTCAATTAATTCATTGTAATCAAAAACGTTATCAAATGACCACTGCGGCACGGCATGCGTCACTTTGGTAAAGGCAGCCACCGGAGCGGCACCAATCACATCAGTTACTTTTGTAACACCATTGACTTTAAGTTCAAGCTCACGTAGTTCAGCCACTAAAGAATCATAGACTTCGTCTGGTATCTCTGCGGCGTCATCGCGATGATACCGTTCACGGTGGTACGTCACGAGCTTGGTTAGTTCGCGCAGTCTCTTTGCTTGGGAAGTTAGACTCATGGCTAGAATTCTAGCAAAATTTCACGTCTTACGGTACCAGTGATATTGATGTTTGCACAACTACGATTAAAACCAGTTACGGCCGCCACTGTACATAACGCACCAGGACTACAAGATTTGATGTTTCCAGCCGGATAACCCTTAAATAGAGTGTTTAGATTTGTGATTTCCAGATTAGTAACTTCCGTGTCTGGCACCAACATAACAAGCATATCAATGACACTACAACGATCGTTCGCCCCCCAGGTTACCATTCCTTTATAGCGACGGATAACACCATTCCCATTGGTTGTTAGACCTCCGTAGGATGTTAGGTCCAGGTCTTGAGTGGTATTAAAACATTCAAAACTGATGGAGTTGAGTGGGGTGCCAGATTTTTCAAATGAGCTTGAAGCGACTCGTCGTACATAACGGGCACATTCAAGTCCTGCGTTAGTGGCATAAAATGCAATCTCAGAATCTTTTGCTGTGACAGCTAAATTTAGTTGTCTAATGGTCAATTCAATCACTGTTAAAGTAATAGTGACAACAACTCCCACCACTAGTAGTGTCATGAGTAAGGCAAACCCTTGATTATTTTGATTATTGCGTATCATAAACATTAGAGAGATAGGTTACTAATTCTACCTGCTGATCAGTAACCAGACTGCCTGTACGCCATGTCACAGTTGAGGTCGCCACAGCCCCTTGAATCCGTCCATTTGAAGCAGTGATCATTGCAATTCTAATTGTCCTTGTGTACGGGGTTTGTGAATTTCCTGCTGCAGTATGAGTATACCTGGCACGATTAGTTGGTTGGGAAGTATTGAGGTACAAACGACAGTTACTGATTGTGGCACAATTGGTTAAACTATACATTTGCACTGAATTGGTTGGAATGATACCACATATACCACTAATACATTGCGAAAAATTTGTTTGAAACCGTGCCCATGGATTAGGTTCTATGGATTGGCCGTTTATGATGTCTTTAAAATCACCTAGAACTAGATTGTCTCTACCCAACTGCACCAACTCTAACCCCTCCTGAGCCAAAAAATACGCTACTACTTGCTCACTACTATAAGTCGTAGAATTAGTAGAGCTGGTGAGGATTCGCATCGGACCTGATATCACTAAAAGTAATATGGTAATTGCTACTAGCACTTCCACTAAACTAAAACCTCTATCCTGTATAATTTGTATTTTCATAAGTCCAAAGCACGTTGAGTGATAGTACTTTGTAACGTGAAGTTTTTTGTACTATCGGTTGTACTGGCTTGTGCCTGAATCAAAATTGTTACTGTTGGTTGTACAATATTGGTACTGGTACCAAGCGGGGTTACGCCGGTTACCACAAACCGAGCATTAGTAACGACCACATCATTGGTGATAATTGGTTGCGCAGCATTGGCTCCTACCTTTCGCCACAGCTGATTATTACTAAAATAATAAGCGATTCTTTTTGCACCAGTACCCCCAGTAATACTATCCCCAGCTTCACGAAAAGAGATGCCAACAGCACCAGCACTACAATTACGAACTACGGTAGCACTGTTATAAACAGCGGCACTGCCAACTTGAACATCAGTATCGCAATAATAATCGCTTCCTGTACGAATTTCTCGAGTCATACTATCCAGAGCAAAAGACATTGATGTTAGTGCTGACTGCTCCCCCACTACTCGTGCATTGCCAGCGATTAACACTAGTAGTGTTCCCACTGACATAGTGGCGACAATAGTAAATAACGCTAATGACACTAGCATTTCTACCAAAGTGAAACCTTTTATGTTTGTACTTCTGGCGTACATATTGTTCATTAATAGGTTACCACACTTATCTGCCCAGTTTGAGTCACCTCCACGCGTCGCACAACACCAACGGCGGTACCACTTTGCCCACTTCGGGCAATATCGATATAAGCCACCGTGTCATTCTGCAATGAACCTGTGCTATCAAAATATTTTGCGTCAAAGTTTGGTCGTTCAAACAAAATTACCATCTCTGTATAAGGGTTAACACCAATAAATGTTTGTCTGACTTCAAAACTGCGGTCAATTTTACCAGTGAGACCAATTTGCTCACCCGCATCATAGGTACCACTGTCATTACTATCTTTAAATAAGATATATTGCTGTTTTGAAGTCGTACTTGTATTAAAATACAGACCATACCGACGCACTGATTCATCGCCGCCGCTCACTGCCAACTGCTGTGCTTCGCGGATAGCAAAAGCGACTTCATAAGTCTGATTACGAAGAATAATAGCGCTATTAAAAGTTGATTGTCGAGAAATAATAATACTTGAAACAAGCACAATAATACTCATAGACACCATCAGCTCAATGAGACCAAAGCCAGACCGACCTAGTTTATGATGATTAATTAATAAAAACATAGGAGATAAGAACGAGTACATCAATCCCAAAAAGATAGACCAGAAGGAAGGCAATGATCAGAAAAGGTGCAAACGGAACTTCGCTTTTAATTGTAAGTGGTGTAGCCAAAAAACGTAAGGCGGATTGTCCCCGTTTGTGGCGCAGCTTACTTGCACCAATCAGTCCCAGACTGATGACTGTCCCAATCCAGAACGAGAGCACAATCATCGAAAAAGCTCCCGAGAGTCCAACGAGGTAACCAAGTGGTAAGGCGAGTTTCGCATCACCATAGCCAATCCAACGCCCTTTTGAAAAATACCAGAGGGAGGCAAAAAATCCATAACTCAGTGCCCCGGCCAATAATTGCCACGCAATACGCATCATATCAGGCAGCAACCAGTAATCGAGTGCCGCGGTAAGAAGTGTGAGTAAAACCAATAACCAGACAAAAAAGTTTGGTATCACCATATGATAGAGATCATAAACCGCAACAACTACCAAGATTGATACAATCATGACCCCAAAGAGCCAGTACCAAGGCGAGAGCATAAGAGCGACCAACATGAACAAAAGTCCGGTCGCCAGCTCTACCCAAAAGTAGCGACCGGGGATACTCGCACTACACGACCGACAACGTCCGCGCAGCGTCAGGTAAGACAGGAGTGGGAACAATTCGTACCAACGTAAATCAGTTTGGCAGGACAAGCAGTGTGATGATCCGCTGAGCGACTTCCCCGTATGGAAGCGGTAAATAACCACATTGAGAAAACTCCCGATAATCACCCCAAAACCAAATGCCGTGAGAGCAGTGTACCAAAGCGGTATCGTCATAAGCACATCAAGCATATGTGTATAGTATACAGGAGGTAGCACACTATGAGAGCATCCCTTCTACACAAAAAGCGCTCAAAGTGAGCGCTTTTTGTGTTCATGACAAATGAAACCTTATAGACAAGTGATGTCACTACCCGTCAAAACGGCTGCCGTTTCCCCACTGTAACCAGTACTATCAGAACAGAAGTAACGACCAGCTGTGTTAAGAGGTGCAGACACCGCCCAACCAGAAGTGCCGTTTTCATGACAAATAACAGTTGATGCCGTACCAGCGGTAGCCAGTGTATTTACTACTGAAGTAGCCAGAGATGAGTTAGCATCAACAGCTGCGGTCAAACGAGCAAAGTTTGCATCCGTACATACACCACTATAAGTTGATGTGGCCGTGTAGTAGATTTCACCCTGTGCCTTCATACTGTTCATACTACCTTTGATTGACGCATCGTTACCTGATGAACGAGCATTACCAAGTGAAGCAAGAACGGTAGCAGCGAGAATACCGATAATTGCGATCACAACGAGGAGCTCGATGAGCGTAAAGCCGCGTTGTGCCATTTTCTTAAACATAGTTGTTTAAAAGATTAGGTGATTAAAATCGTGAGTATTCAGACATCAGCTGTATGTCTTAATATTGCACAACTAGGCACGTTGTACGTGACCTACCTCTATTATACGAGCATTGCTTACTATTCTGTTCCACTCAGTGTGGACAAAACCATTTTATCTGAATTCGAAAACTGTCTAAAGCACATTAGGCCAGGCATTAAAACTCAATAAATTGACCGAGATGCGAGGCGCTCAAGGAAAAATTTGTGAGGTGTACTCATTTGTACATTGAACAAATTTTTCTGTAGAGCAACAAAGCAGATTGGTTAATTTAGTGGGTTTTATACTCCAGTGGTGATGTTGTAAATTGGCATAAGCACAGAAGCCAACAACAATCCTACCCCCAGACCAAGTAATACAATCATGACCGGCTCAATAAGACCAATAAGTGTATCAATAGCATTGTTTACTTCACGACGATAGAACAACGCTAATGTTCCCAAAATTTCAGATAGACTACCAGTTTCTTCACCAACGCGAATCATTTGTGATAATACTGTTGGAATCTCTGGATATTCAGCCATGGCATCTGCCAGCGAACGGCCAGCCTTCACATCAGCCAGGGCAGCGGTAAGGATTTCAACATACACAGCATTTTCTACCACCCCACTTGTTACCTCAAGCGCGGGCACAATGGAGATACCATTACTGAGCATGGTAGACATGTTATCGCACAACCGGGTCAAAATGAGTTTGCGTTTTAAATCGCCAACATAAGGAAGACTAAGTACAAACTCATCCATACTCCGTGATCCGACCGGAGACTTGATAAATTGCCACCCACCGACAATACCAACACTCAATAAAATGAAAATTAAACCCGCCCAATCAACCAAAAAGTTAGAGAGGCCAATAACGATTTTTGTATAAATTGGCAATTCACTACCGGAGTCGATCAATATTTGAGCTACTTTTGGGATAACCATAGTAAGCATAAGTAACATTACCACAAAAAATACACCGATCACAAAAGCGGGATAAATCAGGGCATTGCGAGCTTTTGATGCAATTTCATATGATCGATCAAGGTAATCAGCCAAATAACCAAATGACTTATCAAGTGAACCGGATTCTTCTCCTGAACGCACGAGATTCACATAAAAGTTTGAAAAAACCCCTGGGTGCGCTGCCAAGGCACGTGAGATTGAACTACCTCCCTGCAGATCATCTACTATTTTATTCAATACATTTTGAAGCATTGGGTTTTCAACCTCGGCAGACAAAAGTCTAAAAATTCTTAACGGAGAAACATGAGCCTGAAATAACGTTGAAATTTGCCGTGACAAAATTACCACTTCTTTTGCTTTGACTGATTTAAATAGACTTAATTCAATATCAAAAATACTTTTTTTGTCTTCAATCGGTTCAATATTAATAATAGTATATCCCCGCTTTTGAATCACAGTAATGGCCGCATCGATGGAAGATGCTTCAACCTTTCCTTCACGTTGTACATTTGTACTATCGATTGCTTTGTAGACAAATAACATAATTTATATAAGGCGCTCTAGGCCTTTTGGATTAAATGAATGTAGGAAGGCATTTTCCACGGTTATTTCCCCCTTTTGCACTAACTGAGCTAACACTCGGTTCATATCTATCATTCCATGTTCAAGACCTGTCTCAATTA
>JACCDG010896440.1_pt1 | contig 11507 bp, 11 predicted proteins | sample 7442471 | NCBI WGS metagenome assembly JACCDG01 (sample SAMN15323444, study PRJNA562643) | freshwater metagenome | isolation source: river surface water | place: USA:Blue River Watershed | collected 2017-08-17
GCAGTTCAAAAGAGATTTTGGCTTGATGTCTGGTGCGAATCGTTCGGTACCAAATACTATTCAAAACGCTTTGAATCCGATGATAAATGAAATCAAGTATGTTTTTGATCTTTATCAAAGACAAGGCAATGCCAAAATCGAAAAGATAGTTTTAGCTGGAGGCAGTGCTTTTCTGCCAAATTTGCCAAGCTATTTATCACAATTATTAGGCTTGCCGGTGATTATTGGTGATCCTTGGGACAGGATAGTCTACCCTATGGATTTAAAGCCAGTCTTGCAAGAAATAGGACCTCGTATGGCAGCTTCGATCGGCTTAGCTATGAGAGATATTTAGAGATTAAAAATTTTTTTCAAAAAAATGCCAGAAGATAATATAAATTTGATGCCAGAAGATTTGCGCAAAGCAGAGCAAACTATTTTGTCTAAACAAAATAGTCAAGCAGCGCCAAATATTTTGTCTACGCCGACAGCCAATCAGGGAGCTTCGGTTGATCAGCCGAGTGGTGATACCGGTGATTCTTGGTTACACAAAGTTTTTACGCCCAATAGTCAGCCATTAGAAACTACGCCGGTGGAGACTACAGCTCCTCAAAGCGCAGGAGATAATAGTGGCTTTAAATTGGCAGAGCAAGGACTTGGTGATGTCAATAATAGTGGTTTTCATCAGCCAGAAAAGATTATCCGAGCACGTTTTGTAGAAGATGCTAGTGGAGTGGATTTGGTACCGCAATTATCCAAGGTAAAATCTTGGAAGCAAATTGGCAGTCTAGCAGTCATCACTCTTTTGGCTTCAGCTGGTGTTGTTGTGGTTTTTTACTTTGGTCTTTTGACTTGGAATTCTCGTCTGACAATTATCGGCGAACAGACAAAAGAAAATATTCAAATCACTGAAAATGCTCTAGCTGAGTTTGAAGAGAGTGTCAAAAGAATCAATAACACTGGACAAGAGATACAGCGTGTCTATGATTTGTTAAATAAGCATATATACTGGACAAACTTTTTTGCTTTGTTAGAAAAGTATACCTTACCGGAAGTCAGATTTAGTGGTTTTGCAGCGACTAATAGTGGTACTTTGACTCTCAATGCCAATGCTCCAGACTATGCGACCATGGCTAAACAGCTAAAGATTTTGCAGACTGATAATGCAAAAGAGTTTGTGACAGAAGTAGAGATCTCTGGTGGTACAAAATCAGACACAGGAGTCAATTTTTCCGTTTCTTTGGTTTTGAATCCTGATTTATTTTATTATCAAACCAATCAATAATTAAACAATTTTTAGCATTCACCCCGCCGACGGCGGGGTAGAAGCAAGGTATATTTCCAGTCTAAGATGGGAAGAAATAATTAAAAGAGATAGTATAAATATATTATTATGGCGAATCAAAATGAAATAAAATTTGAGCAGCCCTCACCCTTGTTATTACTAGCCAACCAAAACTTGTGGATGATGCTAGGTGGTATTGTCTTACTGGTTTTAGTTTTTGGTTATTTTTTTATTTTGCAACCAAAAATATCCGGCATATCCACTAACAATGAAGACTTGACGGTGATTAATGCTAAAAATCAAGCATCTCAAGATTTGGCAAAAAATGTAAAAGCTTTGACTCAAAGTTTTGGTACTTTAGAAGCCAGTCGTAATGAAGACCTTAAAAAACTACAATCTATCGTGCCTCAAGGTGAGCAGTTAGCTGAGTTGTTTGTTTTAGCGGAAAAATTGGCTCAAAGAAGAGGCTTTTCTCTCAACTCTTTGGATGTCAGTAGCTCGGCTGAAAATACCATAGAAACAAAAACAGCAGTCGGATCTGAGGCGAAAACAGAGAGCACTAGCACTGTGTCCAAAGAACTGGAGTCTCTTTCGATTACTATGGTAGTAGCACAGACTGAAGCAAGTCCAAATTCAGAGCCATACTTAGCTTTTAAAAGCTACCTAAATGATCTAGAAAGCACCGTGCGTTTGCTAGACATCGAGTCTGTTTCTTTTTCTGGTTCAGATAGTGGCTTGTTGTCTATGAGCTTTACTATTAAGACTTATTTTGCACCAATTATAAAATAATTTTTATGGATACAAAAAATAAAAATTTAATTAGCCTAGTATTTTTAGGGGTCGTGATTTTAGCGGCTGGTATTTGGGCTTTGTTTAGATATTTACCAAAAAATGAAACGGCTGTAGATAATAAAGAGTTAGCTGAGGCAATTGATATTGCAAATATTAAAAAATTAGCCGAAGAAGATCTACAGTTTTTCCCTTTAAGTGGTGATGATGTTTTGAAAAAATTGGAGCAAACGCCTCAGTATCAAGGTTTGACTTTAGATCTTGATACATCGATTAATCTAAACAATCCAGGCAATTCCTTTCCTTTTGGTTCCGCTGGCCCTATACAGGTACTTGAGCAATAATATATTTATGACTAATGACGAGATCTTAAAAATAATAGATTTTTTAAACCAAAAAAAATTGCTCACAACTGAGCAATACGATGAATTAAAAACTAAAGTTTTTCCGAATTTTTTGGAAGCAGAAAAACAAATTCGTCGTCGAGTATTGGTTTCAGATGAAGATTGGACACAGGCCAAGGCTTTATTTTTTGGCATGGAGTATGCCAACTTGTCTGGCAAAGTTATCAATGCAGAGATTCTAAATATTTTGCCACAAGATCTAGCAGAAAATTATCGGATAGTCATTTTTCATAAAGAAGGAAAAAATATCGAAGTTGGCTTGACTGATCCTAGTAGTCTCAAAGCCATGGAGGCGGTTAATTTTTTGGCTAGAAAAAATGGTTTTTTAGCTAAATTTTTTATCATCTCTGAAGACTCTTATCGCTCAGCTATCAAGCAGTATGAAACTTTAGGTGAAGAAGTCGGTGCCGCTTTGGATACAGCTGAGGCTATCTTTGCACCTAAAGATCAAAATCTAGATGAAGATGATGGTAAGGGTTTTTCGGAAGTGATCAAATCAGCTCCAGTATCAAAAATAGTCTCTGTAGTTTTACGTCACGCGATAGAAGGTAGAGCTTCGGATATTCATATCGAGCCAGTCGGTAATCAAAGTAAGATTCGTTATCGTATCGATGGTCAGCTGCACACAACTATCGTTTTGCCTATTTATGTCCACTCAGCTTTGGTCTCACGTATCAAAGTGATGGCAAATTTGAAAATCGATGAGACTCGTATTCCGCAGGACGGACGTATTCGTATCAAAATTCATAACAAAGACGTCGATTTCCGTATTTCTACTATTCCTTTGATGGGTCAAGAAAAAGTCGTGATGCGTATTTTGGAAACACCGGATAAAGCGCCGACTTTTGAAGAGCTGGGTTTTATGGGTGATCATGCCAAACGTGTCGCGGAAGCTATCGAAAAACCAAACGGCATGTTTTTGGTCACTGGGCCAACTGGTTCTGGTAAGTCTACTACTTTATTTGCTGCTTTATCAGTCTTAAATAAAGAAGACGTCAATATCACTACACTAGAGGATCCGGTTGAGTATTATGTCCCGGGAGTCAATCAGTCTCAAGTCAGACCAGAAGTCGGCTTTACTTTTGCGACTGGCTTAAGAGCTTTGTTGAGACAAGATCCAAACATCATCATGGTCGGAGAAATCCGAGATAACGAAACAGCTGAGCTGTCTATTCACGCTGGTTTGACTGGTCACTTTGTTTTATCTACTTTGCACACTAACGATGCTTTGGGTGCTATTCCTCGTATGTTTGATATGCATATCGAGCCATTTTTGTTAGCTAGTACTCTAAATGTCGTGATTGCTCAACGTTTGGTCAGAAAGATTTGTGACAAATGTAAAGAAGAGGAGAAATTACCAGATAATATTTTTGAGAAAGTTAAGACAGCTTTAGATAAGATTCCAGCCAATGCTTTTTATGGAGGAGCAAAATATGGTGTCTATAAATTTTTTCGTGGTAAAGGCTGTGCACAGTGCAATGATACCGGCTACAAGGGTCGTGTAGCCATAGTAGAGACGATAGATATCACCAAAACTATGAAAGATATCATCGCTAAAGGATTTGACCGTAGCTTAGTAGAGGTCGAATTAGCAAAACAAAATTTTATCACCATGGATCAAGATGGTTTGATCAAGACTTTGGCCGGCTTAACCTCTATAGAAGAAGTATTAAGAGTAAGTAAAGAATAATTTTATGAAAAACGGAAGGATTTTGATAGTAGAGGATGATGAATTTTTACTGTCAATGTATCAGACAAAGCTAAGCTTAGAAAATTTTGAGGTGATTACGGCTCTAAATGGCCTACAGGGTGTGAAAGTGGCCCAAAAAGAAATGCCGGATTTAATTTTATTAGATCTGAATTTACCAGAGATGAATGGTTTTGAGGTCTTAGAAAATTTAAAAAATCAGGAGCAGACCAAAAATATTCCGGTGCTAGTTTTGACTAATTATTCACAAAAAGAGGATATAGACAGATGTTTTAAGCTTGGTGCAGCTGATTATTTGATCAAAGCACATTTTATCCCTTCGGAAGTAGTGACTAAAATAAAAAAAATTTTAAACTAGTTCATACAAAATGTCAGCAACAGAAACTTTATTGATTAATAAAATTTTAAATTTGGCAGCTGAGCGACGTGCTTCAGATGTCCATTTGACGGTGGGTAATTATCCAGTTTTACGTATTGATGGTAAATTGATCACTTTAACCGATGAGGCAGTGTTGACACCAGATTTTCTCTGGGGGATGGCAGATAGTTTTTTAAATGAAGTAGACAAAAAAACATTAGAACTTAATAGGGAGTTATTGACTGTGTACTCTTGGGCAAATCGCGCTCGTTTTCGAGCACGTATTTTTTTTCAAAAAGGTTACGTAGCTATTTCTTTACGCTTAATCCCACAGCTGATTCGTTCACCAAAGGATTTGGGTTTACCAGAAGTCATTTTGCAAGCCATCACTCAAGAAAAAGGCTTGATTATAGTGAGTGGGCCTTTTGGCTCTGGTCGCACTAGTACAGTGGCTTCATTGCTCGAGACTTTGAATCGTAATAAAGGCTTACATATTCAGACTTTGGAAAAACCGATTGAATATCTATTAGCCAATAATCAGTCCATCATTGAGCAGAGAGAAATAGGTAAAGACACGGCTAGTTTTAAGCAGGGCTTACTAGACATTTTAGATGAAGATGTCGATGTGGTGGTATTATCAGCTGTAAATGAAGATGGTCTAGAAGAGTTGATTTTAGAAGCAGCCGAAAGTGGTAAGCTGATGATAGCTATTATGGATGCTGACACAGTTATTTCCGCTTTAGAGAGGTTTATTAGTAATATTTCTCCAGATAGGCGAGCTTGGGGACAGTCAGTCTTGGCGCAAGTGCTTTTGGCTGTGGTGGCGCAGAGATTATTGGCGCGCGTCGGTGGTGGTCTGCGCTTGGCATGTGAAGTCTTGACCTCTACTTCAGCTGTCCAGTCAATCATCAAAGAAAATCGTTTATCGCAATTAAATAGTATTTTACAAACATCTCGTGAAGAAGGTATGATGAACCTAGACAAGGCCTTATTAGAGCTGGTGCGTCTAGGTGAAGTCAATGCCAATGAAGCAGCTGAGCAAGCTATCGACAAGGAAGCTTTTAAACGTAATTTTAAATAAAATATATGTCCATCTATAAATATCGTGCTCGAACCCAATCAGGTGGTATCTCCAATGGTAGTGTAGAAGCAGCCTCAGAACAGGCAGCTATTGAGCTTTTAGAAGATAAAGGCTTGGTGGTTTTGTCTTTGTCATCTGGAGCAGGTGGCTCTCAAAAAGGTTTTAATATCAATTTAGGTGGTGTCAAAAATAAAGATGTAGTTATTTTTTCTCGTCAGTTGTCAGTGATGGTTTCGGCTACTGTGCCGATAGTCCAAGCTTTAAAAATTTTGGCTCAGCAAACAGTCAATCCTATTTTTATCGAGAAAATTTTGGAAATGGCCAATGATGTGGATGGTGGTATGAAACTGTCTTTTGCTATGGCTAAACATGAGAAAATTTTTAGTCGTTTTTATGTAGCTATGGTCAAATCTGGTGAAACCTCCGGTCAGCTAGACGATGTCTTGCAATATTTAGCTGATCAGATGGAAAAAGATTATGATTTGATTTCACGTATCAAAGGTGCCATGATTTATCCAGTCTTTATTATTTGTGGTATGATCGTGGTTGGTTTCTTGATGATGGTCTTTGTGGTACCAAAAATGACAGCGATGTTAATTGATTCTGGAGCGGAGCTACCATTTTTGACCAAGATTTTGATCGGCGTGTCTGGTTTTATGCAAAATTTTTGGTGGCTGATTTTAGCTTTAGCTATCGGTGGATTTGCTTTATTTAAGATTTGGGTGCGTAGTGCCATGGGACGAGTAGCTTGGGACACTGCCAAAGTCAAAGTGCCTATTTTTGGTCCATTGTTCCAGAAAATATATATCGTCCGTTTTGCGCGTTCTTTTTCTACTTTGACCAAAGGTGGTGTGCCAGTTTCTTCAGCTTTGAAAATCACTTCCGAAGTCGTGGACAATGAAGCCTATAAGCAATTGATTTTAGATACTATCAAAGAAGTAGAGGATGGTAACTCTGTTGCGACTTTGTTTACCAAGTCGGACCTGATGCCTAAGATGTTATCGCAGATGATGAGTATCGGCGAACAGACTGGTAAATTAGATGCTATTTTAGAGAAATTAGCTGATTTTTATACTCGTGAAATTGATAACTTAGTCACTGGCTTGACTGCTTTGATCGAGCCGATGATTTTGATGATCATGGGTGTCGGTGTCGGTGGTATGGTAGCCGCTATCATGTTGCCGATGTTTAAAGTAGCTCAAAGTATCAGTTAGTATGTGGAAGCAATTATTAAAGAAAAATTATATTTTTGTGTACGGCTTATTTTTTGTAAGCCTACTTTTTTATTTAGCTTTTACCAAAATCGGTGGTGATGGAGATTTTTGGTGGCTGATGGCTTTGGGTAGGCATTTTTGGGAGACTGGACAGATCACTAACTATGACATGCTTTCTCACACTTTTTCTGGTGGCTTTTTTTGGAACCACAGCCGTTTATTTGATGTCATCGTCTATGGCTTGTTTCACCGGGGATCTTATTTAGCTTTAGATATTTTTAGATTTTGTTTATTTCTTAGCACTTATTTTTTCTTATACAAAACTATTGCTTTAAAAAAGCATCAGATACTAGTGACTGGTATTAGTTTATCTTTGACACTATGGTTTTTAGCTGATCGTTTGCTTTATCGACCGGAGCTATTTTCTATGCTGTTATCGGCAATTGTGTTATTTATTTTATTTAAAGATAAACAAAAAGCAACTAAACTCATCTGGCTAGTGCCTGTAGTGCAGCTCATTTGGGCCAATTCTCATGCTGGTTTTGTGTATGGTCTAGCTTGTATAGGGATATTTTTTGGTGCAGAGCTTGTCAGGTCTTTATTAAGGCATAAAGATAATACTTTAGAGATTATTAAAGATAAAAGATTAGTAAAAGTATTTTTTATTTTTATTTTAGCTCTAATAGCCACTTGTGTTAATTCTTATGGCTGGCAAATTTATGCTTTAGCCTATAAGCTGACTTTGCCACAAGAAGCTTTAGCTGGCATTGCTGAGTGGGGCCAATATTCTTGGCAACATTTATTTAATTTTCTCAATCCTTTGAGCATTTTATTTTGGCTCAGTATTTTGAGTTTAATTTTGAAAATTTCGCACTTGGCCAAAAATAAATTCTTGATTCAATTACAGCATTATCCTTGGGAAGAAATATTGCTAGTAACTTTTTATCTTTATTCTACCTTGAAGCACGGCAGATTCATGTATTCTTTTAGCGTTCTTTTAGCTGTCATATTTGCTAGAAATATTTATCATTTTATTGCCAGTAAATATTTGCACAGTCCGAAGTTGAAAGTATTTTTACATCTAGCTTTGATTTTTATTTTTATACTAGTAGCCTATAAATTTGCCAAACATCCATTTGGTTTAGACGCAAAATATACCAGATATCCTAAACAGGCGACAGAGTTTATCGCTCAAGAAAAATTACCAGGCAAGATGTTCAATGAGTATTTAGATGGAGGATATTTGAGCTATTGGCTTTATCCTAACTATCAGGTATCTATCGATGGCCGTACTCCGAATTTGTACACTAATGATTTTTTCTGGCGTTATGATCATCTGGCTAGTAAAAATATCAGAGAAAAGATTTTTAATGAGTATGAGATCAATTTTATTGTTTGGCCACGCAACAGCGAGTTTAATAGAACGATGTGGGGTGATAAAAACTGGCAACAAATTTATTTTGATAATACCTCTGTAATATATTTGAAAAAAACTGAAGTCAATAAAGCTTGGCTAGATAAATATGGCTATAGTTTTATGTCGTCATTTTATGATGAAGCTTCTTTAAAACAAGTCTGTTCAGAGGAAAATTTGAAAAATACTCCAGACTTAAAAAATAATCTTATCAAAGAGCTAGAAAGAGCTATTGATTTTAAACCAGGCGCAGCTATTTATTATCAAGACTTAGCTTTAGTTTATCAGAGTTGTCAATTTCAAGAGCAAGATTTGGATAAAATAAAGACTAATTTTGAACAAGCTTTGAACTTAAATCCAGATGATAAACACATAGCTTATCAGCTTGGCTTTGCTTATTTACAGCTCAAAGATAATGAACAAGCTCTGAAGTATTTTAAACAAGCAGGTAACGCCCGGCCATACTTAGTGGGCCTTGGTACAGCACAGTACAATCTAGGTGAGTATAAAATGGCTTTAAAAACTATGCTGAAAGCTAGAAAATTGTCAGGAGATTTGGATAATAAGTATTATCAGACGCTAGCTAGGATTTATTATCAGCTAGATAAAAATAAGTTAGCGATAGAATTTTTTCATCGTTATTTAGATCTCACCCAAGATTTGACAGCAGAGACTTATACAGATTTAGCCTGGGCTTATCACGACGATCAGGATATAAGTAATACTAAAATATATTTAAATAAAGCTAAAGAATTGGATGCTAATTATCAGTGGGCAAAAGATTTACAAAAACTTATTGGCGATTAGCAAAAAATGTGCTATAATTATTTTAGTTTAATTATTAACATCCCGAACAGTTTTTAAAAAGCTTTAGAGCTTTGAGATCTCAAGCTTTAAAAAATAAATTGTTTGAAATAAAGAGGGGAGGTGCAAAAATGAAAAATAAAAAAGGTTTTACTTTAGTTGAGTTGTTAGTCGTTATTGCTATTATTGGTATTTTATCTTCAGTAGCAGTCGTGAATTTAAACTCTGCTCGTGATAAGGCCAAAATTGCTTCCGTAAAGGCTACTATCACTGGTTTGGTTCCAGTGATTTCCCTTTGTTTGGATGACGGCAATGATTTGGTTGATCCAACTGACGCATCATCTGGCGCTGGACCTATTTGTGTTGGTGCTGGTACCATTTGGGGTAACTTAAATAGAGTTGGTTATAATTGGAGTAACGCTGGTATTGCTGGCAATGATGCTACTGGTATTTATTGGATTGGAGCAAGTTCTACTGCTACTGGGTTAGCTAATTTTTGGTGTTCACAAGATGGTTGTGGAGAAAATTAGTCTATTTTTCAGTTCAAATTTTAAACAAGACCCTTTCCGGGTCTTGTTTTTATTTTTGATAAAATTTTAGCTTCGTGTTAAGATATTGTATATGGAAAAATTAAGCATTGTTATACCCGTATATAACGAAGAGGATAATCTAGAGCTATTATTAGCCAAATTACAAGCTTTAACAGAATTTACTTGGGAAGCTATTTTTGTCAATGATGGCTCGCGTGATCAAAGTGGAGAAATTCTAGATGAATTGGCCCAAAAAGAGAGTCGAGTCAAAGTCATCCATTTTTTAAGAAACTATGGCCAAACTGCTGCCATGGCAGCTGGCTTTGCTCATGCTCAATATGATGTCGTGGTGCCATTAGATGCTGATCTACAGAACGATCCGTCTGATATCGTGCATCTTTTAGCCAAAATGGCTAAGGGCTATGACGTGGTTTCTGGCTGGCGTAAAGACAGACAAGATGCTACTTGGACTAGGGTTTGGCCTTCTAACTTAGCTAATTCTATCATTTCCCGTATCACAGGGGTCAGGTTACATGATTATGGCTGTACGCTCAAAGCTTATAAAAAAGAAGTTATCCAAGAGATTAGACTTTATGGAGAAATGCATCGTTTTATCCCGGCTTATGCCTCTTGGCACGGTGCCAAAGTAGCCGAGATAGAGGTCAAGCATCATCCAAGAATACATGGCCAAACTAAATATGGTTTAGGCAAAACTTTTCGTGTTATCTTGGATTTGCTAGTAGTCAAGTTTTTGATGGACTATTCTACCCGGCCGATACATTTTTTCGGGCTTGCAGGCTTTTATAGCTTATTGGTGTCTTTTGTAGCGGGCTCCATCGCTGTTTATTTGCGTTTAGCTGACATCAGACATTTTTCAGCTACGCCATTACCATTGTTTACCGCCATTTTTTTCTTATTAGGGATTCAGTTTATTTTGATGGGTCTATTAGCAGAGATGATCATGCGCCATTCTTATGAGGGACAAAATAAAACAACTTATAAAATAAAAAGTAAAATAAATTTTGATGATATTAGATAAATTTTTAGGCTTGTTAAAAAAAATTCCGATTGATTTAGGTCAGGCGAATGCCAATACTCATTTACGTACCACTACTAAAGGCAAACTAATTGCTTTAAGTTTAGTCCCCGCTGGAGCTAACAAGACAGCTTTAGATGTTGGTTGTCGTGAGGGTCATCAGACTAAGTGGTTAGAAAATATGGGCTATCAGGTTACTTCTATTGATAGGGAAAAGATTTATAATAATTGTCAGATTGTGGATATTGAGCATGGTTTGCCTTTTACAGATAATAGTTTTGACCTGATCTGGTGTAGTGAGGTGATAGAGCATTTATTAGATCCCTCTAAAACCACCAAAGAATTTGAGAGAGTTTTGAAAGTTGGTGGGAAAATGATTTTGACCACACCAAACTCTTATTTTTTCTTGATGAAAATTTTACATTGTTTTGGTTTGAGTCCAAAAAGATTACAAAATGATGATCATAAACAATTTTTTCATATCAAAGACATTGAAAAATTATTTCCCGAGGCTAAAATTTATGGTTTTTTCCCTTATTTTTTAGTTAAATTTAAAATTAGTAAATTGATTGGTTTATTATCGCCAACTTTTGTGATCGAGAAAAAGAAAATTATCTAACTATATTTTTCTTTTTGTGCTATAATATAAACATGAAGTTTAATTTTTCTAAAAACTTTGGCTTTACTTTAGTAGAGTTATTAGTAGTGATCGCTATCATCGGTATTTTATCTTCGGTAGCAGTAGTGAATCTAGGCTCCGCACGTGACAAAGCTAAAATCGCTGCTATGCAAGAGACTCTGGCTAGTTTAAGACCAGTGGTTTTATTGTGTTTTAGTAACGAAGAAGAATTATTGTGTGGCAGTGGTTTAGGAGATCCTTGTACACGAGGTGAAGCTCCGGAACC
>JACCDG012018234.1_pt1 | contig 11503 bp, 17 predicted proteins | sample 7442471 | NCBI WGS metagenome assembly JACCDG01 (sample SAMN15323444, study PRJNA562643) | freshwater metagenome | isolation source: river surface water | place: USA:Blue River Watershed | collected 2017-08-17
AAAGAGCACTGTCTTGAGTTGGAGGAGATCAGTAAGACCACCACCACAATTGAAGACAGTGCTTTAGATCGTGTGGAGATTGAGTTGCAAATCGAGAATATGTCTGTTCAGATCCGCGAGTCCATGGTGTACGCACCCAAGGAGCTGCGCAACATTTACAGTCGGTTCTTGGAGATGTATGACCTGATCCTAGAGGAGCAGGAGTTTGATCGGCAGCTAAAGCGCAAGCGTGAAAGAGACAAGAAATGGCAACGAGAACTCCTACGCAATCACAGAGTAGACAGGGCGGTGGTATCGGTAACAGTACTTCTGGTGGTTCTGTGGATGTGGGCACTCATGCTGTCGCTAGGATGGCTCGTGAGGACACACGATGGTTCGTCGCTGGCGTAGTGGTCCTGTCAATCGTATTGTTCTTGGCGCTGCCTCTGTCGGTGCTGGTTGTGGTGGATCACATGAAGGTGAAGGCTGAGATCAAGGCCGAGGTAAGAGAGATGCGCAAGCTGCGCGAGAAACTTGAAAGGGAAAGAAATGGACGACAGTCACAAACAAAAGTGGACCTACCTGATGGGTCTGACCTACATGATCGTGAACCTCGCTGACTTTGTGGTGTTCCCCATCATGTTCACCATTGTGCAGTTTTGGGAAGTCCAAGCATCCAATGATGCGTTTCGTCAATGGGTTCCATTGACGCTGACCAACGGTGGTTTCATCCACATCGCATTCGCTGCGATCCTCGGCATCTCTGCATTCAACAAAGAAGAAAAGAAGCCCGATGCTGCGTAACATCTTCGCGTTCTTTGTCTGCCTAGTCGTGGCATTCTTTGTCGGCAAGTACGACGAGCGCCAGGCAATCAAGGAAGAAGTCAACCGCATTGAATCGTCGATGCGCGATGAAGCTGCTGCCACCACCGCCAAACTGGAAAAGGAAAAACAAGATGCTCAACTCAAAGTCAACCAACTTCGTGCTGATGTCGCTGCTGGTGCTGTCAGGTTGTCAGTCCGTGCCAGTTGCTCTGCCTCCACTGCCGCAGGGGATTCAGAAGCGCGAGCCGAACTTGACCCAAAGGCTGCTGACGACCTTATCGCCATCACAGCAGACGGTGACCAAGCCATCATCGAACTAAACTCGTGCATCGACTTTTACAACAACTTGAGGAATGTTAAATGAAGCTCAGTGAATACTTCACCCTTGAAGAAGCCACCTACTCTGAAACCGCGATCCGCTTGGGTCTTGACAACCAGCCGAGCATCGCTCAGTTGGAGAACATGAAACATGTGGCCACCACCCATGCCGACCTGATCCGCAAAGAACTCGGCCACCCAGTACACATCAATTCGTGGCTTCGTTTGCCCGATGTGAACGTGGCTGTCGGTGGATCAAAGGTGTCCTCACACATGGACGGCTGGGCATTCGATATGACGTGCACAGGTTTCGGCGACACACTGACTACCGCCAAGAAGATCGCTGAGATCTTCAAAGAGCACGGTGTCAAGTTTGACCAGATCATTCACGAGTATGGCCGCTGGGTACATGTCTCTGGAGCGCCAGAGGGTCGTGGGCAACTGCTGACCATCTATCGTCCAGAGAACAAGTACAAACCAGGCTTGTTGTCAGAAGCTGAGTATCACGCAGCCTGACCCCAAGACGGTACATTGACCCACGTAGTTCTCTGAGGCTTGTACTCAGACTGCGTGGGTTTCTTTTTGGCTGCTTCACGGATGCGCTTGTTGGCCAGTTGCTGAGACAGACGCTCCCGTCTGGCGGCCTCACGAGCAGCCTTGCGCCTCTTGGCATCCTGAGCCTGTTTGTCGTCAACGACTTCAACAGGGTAATCGGATGTTAGAGGCTTGGTTGCATTGGCAGGCACAGCCACACAGCACCAAATCGCATTGAAGTGACGAGCGCCGCGCACCACAGGTCTAAATTCTGCGATGTAGCAGCCATAGGTGCGCCGTAGGCACGAGATCAGCAGATCCTGTGCGTACCCTGTCATCTTGGCCAACTCACGCACTGTGAGCCCTTGTGGGTGGAGAAGCAGGGCTTCTCGGGTCACCTCACTGATTGTCTTCGGGACTGGCATTGAGGATCTCCTTCAAACGCAGCAAACGCTTGATGTGAAATTCAATCATGCTCTGGTGATACTCAGCAGCACTTTGAGACAAGAGAAGCTCTCGTCGTGCATCGTCGTACTCACGTTGCGCCAGTTGATCGGCAGTCGGGGTTGTGAAAAATTGTTTCAGTTGATCTAACATATTTACTCCTTGTATAACAAGTGTATCACACTTCTTTGACGAAGATGCCCTCGGGAGTCAAATAACCTTTGCGGTCTTTGATCTCGTTGTAGGCCAGCTCAAGACACTCCACCAAGTCGATGTCGGCAGTCGCACACCCCATGATCAACGTCACCAAGATGTCACCGTAGGCATCCTTCATTTCGTCACGGTTGTCTGCTTTAATTGCATCAAGTAGCTCATTGACTTCCTCTACAGTCTTCATCCATTGCGCTTGTGGTGTACTGTTCTGCACGATACGGCGTGCCTCACCCCATTGGATAACTTTCATCTCTAGTTCACGGTAGCTCATTTTCATTGTCCTTTTATAAAACGTTAAACACCATATTCACACAATCCCGCACCTCTGATGGTGTGAGATAACGAAATTCAGAGTGACCGTAAAACTTATTGGAAAATTTATACGGTGTACCCATCCTTTTCATTTTCTTCTCAATCACTTTTGCGTTTTCATAGCCGACCTTTTTCAAAAATATCAAATCAGGTTTCATCCTTGCTTCTTTTGCAACTTGATGTATTCGATGTTGACCCATTGCATCACTGGTGATACCAACCTTATACAAGTCCGTCTCACCCACCACTGCCCACATGTACACACAATCACGGGTATTTATCTTTACATGATTGGTAAACAAGTCATCAATGATGTTGAGTCTCAGTGCAGCGTTGTAAGCAGTTGCACATTTGCGTTTCAACTCTTTCTTGTTCGCACAGTCCTTAGCAACATGTTCGATTTCATCAATCCCCCAATGTTTCAGTAACGATGGATAAAGATCGTCAATGATGTTCAATCGACGTGCAGCGTTATAAGCAGACCCCGAACACCTTGCCATCTCGGTACGTGTCTTGTACTTGCGTGCTTCCTTCCTGATAGATTTTTCATCCCATTGGATTAGCTTGTGACCAAACCATTTGTCGAGTAATCCCAACACCCGAGATGCTTCATACGCAGGTTTATTCTTTTCAGCAAATTCACCTCTTGATGAAAACAACAAGGCTACCTTTTTAAGAGATTGCTCGTCCCATTTGGGTTTCCTTTTCTTTGCGGTATTGTTTGACTGCATTTCGTAAACTCTCCTGCCCTGTTGCTTTATCTTTTAGCGCAATTGATTGAGCCTGATCCAATGTGTCTTTGCACATGATCTGATGACACATAACTGGAACACCTTGTCCTTGTCGGCGCAATCGTGCATTCATCTGTTCGTATAGGTCCAAACTCCAAGTGAGTCCGTACCACACCATGATATTACCACGTTTCTGCAATCCATCAATACCGTGTCCAGCAGAAGCTGGATGACAGATCATCAGTTGACAGTCGCCAGTCTTCCAGCGGTGCATGGCGTTGGTCAATGACTGCTCACTCTTACACTCGGTCAGGTTGATCGGGCGCAGAGCTTTGAACTTCTCCATGATCCGCGCGGCATCGCTTCGGTAAGCGTAGGCGCACAGGATCGGTGAACCCTGAGCTTCGTCGATGATGTCTTCAAGTGCTTCAAGTTTTAAGTCATGCACGGGTTCCCACAGCGGCATCCCAGCCACAGGGTACATCGCACCGTTGGAGAACTGGAGACACTTGTTGGTCAGCGATGCCTGGTTGAATGCTTCGACTGTTGTGCCGCTGTCAAGCTGCAAGAAAAACTCTTTTTCCATCTTGTCGTACTTGGCACGCAGGACATCGGGCATCTCGATCTCGATGTTGTTCACGATCAAGTCAGGCAGTGGGTTGTAGTCCTCAGCAGACATCTCAAGGGTGATATCACCAATGAGCTTTTTGATCGTGTCCTCAGTGTCTTCGTAGGCCACCTCTTTGTACGGTCCCACCTTCTTGTAGAACCGTGTGCGGAAGGCTGTCTTGGATGTGCCAAGGCGTTCACCCTTGTCCACCACGAGAAACTGCCCATGGAGGTCTTTGTAGCCATTGGATGCAGGCGTGCCAGTGAGTCCAGTGGTCCAGTCGAAGTGGGGCAGCACTTTACGAATTGCCTTGACTCGATTGGTTGCTGAGTTCTTGCACTTGCTGATCTCGTCCCACACCACACCGTTGAAAGGGATCGGGCGATCCTTCTTGATGAAGTAGGTGTGCAGTGTTTCAGACATCCACTGCATGTTTTCGTAATTCACTAAATAAATATCAGCAGGACGCAGGAGAGCGCGGGTGCGCTGATCCCGTGTACCTGTGACCATGCTGAATCGCAGATCCTTGGTGTGCTCCCACTTGGCGGCCTCTTGTCGCCACACGAGTCGGATCACTCGGATCGGTGCAACGATGATCACGCCACGCAGAAAGCCTGACTTGATCAGATGCGCGAGGCTCGTCAACGTGATGACGGTCTTACCCAAACCCATGTCGAGCCACAGCATCGAGTTGGGGTGTGAGCACTGGAAGCCGACAGCCTTCTTTTGATAGTCGTGCAGTAGGTTAGGAGTTAGCATGTTGCACCCCACTGAGAAGCCATTGCATCGGCAATACCTTGATAAGTAATGCTGCGCTTCTTCCAACGATCTGCACTTGGAGGCATCTTATGAATGCGATCATTACGGCCTTCAACAATATTCGTGGGCGTCAGTTTTGGTAAGTCTTTGAGCCACAAACAAGTAGCCTTAGTTTCACCGTGACCGAATTGCCAAGGTTGAATGATCTGATCAGGTTTACGAATTTGACTGCTGATAATCGAGATAGGGTTCTCTAAAGCAATTTTTGCAATCGGTGCGTTCATCAAACGGCGCACAAATTCCAACGCTTCTTGTTGAACACCGCTTTCTCGTTTAGCGGGAAAATGTCTAGCTCCTGAAACAGCGAGGTGTGTGCATGGTGGATGCGCGATCATGATGTCCCACCCTTGATCAATGATGTCAAACACATCACCTTGATAGTGTAATCCTGACGCATCGCTTGGTAACAAGTCGCACGACATCGCAAAATGACCAAGACGAGTGAACGCATCACGCACCCGACCACTGTACTCACAAGCAACCAAAACTTTCAGCATCCCATCACCATTAAGTCAATCATGTTTTTACCTTCGATTACGTTGTCAATTACAAAGACACTTACTTTTTGTTGTCTGAGCGTGTTGTGCTCTCGTTCTTGCGCACCAGTTGGTTTAGCACCCGCACGCTTGAATTCACAGAACCACACACGGCCATCAGGCGCGATGAACAGACGATCTGGCACAGCAGCCCGTGCGGGGCTGGTGAACTTGTAAGCAAGCACACCCTTCGATCTGGCGTATTCACAGACTTTGGATTCAATTTGTTTTTCGAGCATTGTCTATTTCCTCAATTGCACGGCGGCAATAAATTGCAGCATCTAGTAATTCTTCATACTGGTGTTGCAACCACTCTCTTAACTCAAGAGGATTGTCTTTAACAGACACACCATATTTCTTCAAACCGAGCCGCTGACGTTCAAAAATATCAGCGGCTACCTTGTACTCAATGTCATCAGTGTTTACGACAGACCCAAACATAACTTCTCCACTTCTCGAACGTAGTAATCAAAATCAACTGGCAGCTTGCCAGCATCTCGGATGTCGTTGCATGGCTGGACACCCCAACCAGATTCAACGCCAATCTTTCGCCACACATCAGGCTTTGTCTTTGTAGGCGGCATCCACTTGAACAGGCGACCACCGCCCTGCGCAATGTAGTAGCGAGTGATGTTCTGCAACTGTGAGGGCACACCGTCATGTTCAATCGCCAGGTAACTAGACCGTGGCACTTTGGTGCGCAACATGAAGTCCATGATCTCAGGCCACTGCTCCACAGTCTCACGGATTGGTGCGCCTTCGATCAACACCTTCTCGGCCACCTTGGGGATCACCAGACCACCAGCGTTTTGATGCCAACCAAGTTTGTATTCGTAAGCACCCTTGCGCTTCACGTTACCGTTCTCATAGACCGCTATGTAGCTGTTGACATCTCGAATCATCATGGTCTTGTAAATCGCTTCCTCAAGCTCCAGCTTGGTCAGCTCCTCCCACCACTTGCGCATCGAGTCAACCTGATGCTTGTTGGCGCGAGGCACACGAACAGTCAAACCGTCAGTGTTCACTTGGATCAACTGCAACTGATTAATCTTGAGCAACTGTTCAGCCAGCACGCACAGCAGCAGTTGACCATTGAGTGTGATGCTCATGGTGAACAGAGGGTCATAGAACACGCTGAATGCGCTGTTGCTGTCACCGTACACACCGTTCAATGCCAGCTTGAGCATCGCGTTCTCTGCGCTGCCCTTGAGGTATGTCTTGCGCTGCTCGTACAAGTGTTTGTAGATGTCGCAGAATGTCTCGCCTAAATGCTGTGGAAAAAAGCGATTAGTAATAGCAAGGTTTGGATAGTAGCTACTGACATCCAGATCAACAATAACGAAGTCGGTGTCTGATTCAACAATTTCCGATTCAATAGAACCGTGGATGCCACCAAGACCAAACACAAACTCGAAACCATTAACACGAGCTGTGACATCTTCAAAGACTCCCTTTGTTTCAGTGATGACCTGACCCTTGAGCCAGTTGAGTACACGGGTGAACTCAGGATTGCTGAACTCAATCCAAGGCAGGATCGCATCTTTGAGTGCAATCGTGGGGCGTTTGGTTTGTCGAGGTGTGCGGCCACTCGGACCGAAGTCGTAAAGAGCGACACCAGCTTCTTCTAACTTCATCGCAAAGTAATCTTTGCCGATCTTTGTGTCGTTGTGGTTCATGAAGTCGCGCTGATACAAGTGAGTCAGTTCTTCACGGAACTTGATCATCTCAAGTGTTTTGTAATAGAACAGCTTGGTCTGCGCCACGTCATGCTTGTTGTATTTCTTGAGCACGGGGATCTGCTCAGGTGTAAGGTTCGTGCCTACCTTGAACGGTAGGTCTTCGATGTTGTCGCTGCGCATGTTGAACTCAAGAACCTTGAGGCCAGTGGCGCGTGCCTTGTTGTCGAAGTGGTGGATCTTGTACAGATCAATCTGCTGCACGAATCGGTCAGACGGGTTGACGTTGTGCATCCATTTCTCGTCACCATCTTGACCATTGATGATCGCCATGGCTTTTTGATACAGCGTGTTCGCGTCACTGTGACCCATGCGAATCAGGGTATGCAAAATCGGATAGTCAAAACCTAAAGAATTGAATCCGACCATGCGTGCATTGGTTTCCTTGAGATATGTCAAGAATTCAATGATTTGTTTGCTATCGTTGCGCTGATCGCTGATCTCGAACATCCACTGCATCGGCATGTCAGCGTGCTCTACAGCTAACGTGAACACATTTGGAAATGTTTCACAGTCATAGATGAAATCGTTACTCATTACATTTACCAGTTAGGTGGGGGTCACGCGAGGCTGTAGCTCCAAGATGGATTCGCGCTTCCCCCGAATCAATTACAGGCCCAAGAACGATGGCAGACCAGGCATCGCTGGAGCAGCGGCAGCAGGAGCTGCACCGAACCCAGCAGGAGCACCAGCCACAGCACCGAAGAAGCCAGAGGCATCAACAGCACCTTCACCGAACGCTGTGTCGTCACCAGCGAACTGCAAAGCAATCAAGTCGCAACGGATGCCGTTGCCATGCTTGTTCACTTGCAACCAAGGCTTGATCGCAGCGTTGACACGGCAACCACCGTACATCTTGCGAGTCAATTGTTGGTAGGCCATGGTGTTGCTTGGATCAATCGGTTGACCGTCAGCTTGGATGATCTGAGGCTGTGTGTCGCGGCCAGCAGTGATGAAGGCGTGACCAGCATAACCATCGTAAGGTTGAAAGGTTTTCTTGTTGACCTTTTCCTCACCAAGACCAAAGCAGCGCAGCTTGCGATCCGCTTGGATCATTTGCATCACTGTGTTGGTGTGCTCCAACCACTTCTCTTGAGCCATGGTTGCATAGCGTTGCATGAACTGTTGCAGACCAGCGTGGTCTTTAGGCATGATGAACTCGCAGTTGTAGCTAATGCGTTCTTTACCTGTTGCTTCGTTCACTTGCTTCTGTGGTTCAGCGATGTGAGGGAAAGACAAACGGACATTTGACAAAAAGATGATTTCGGACATTTCAATTACTCCAGTTGATTTACGATAACCACGCAGGCAGGGCTTCTGCTTGCGTTTCAATTGCGCTGAACATAGGTGCAGCGTTCAGAACCACAGCAGGCCGTGAGTCTGATTCAGGGGCGACAGTTAGCTTACCTGCCATCTTCACAACGTACTCAGTCTCCAGTGTTTTAAGCTGGCGCTCAGTCAGTTGCTTCGTTGTGCCATCTCGCTTGGTCCAAGTTAGCTTCTCAGCCTTGGCGGGAGTGACGAGTTTGGTTTCCCAAACACTACCTTTGGGGATGCCCATCTTGGTCAGCTTGTCGGCAATCTGATCCTCTGGCAACGCCCACGCGCGGCTACCGCGACCATTGACGAGTTTGACACCAGGGATTGATTGACCGAGCTGCAATCGACGCAGAGCTTCCGCTTCCACGGCTTCAAGCAGTTGACGCATCAGGGGTGCAGCTTCCATGATCTGACGGATCTGTTGATCGTCCATGGTGCTGGGGTCTTTGTTCGCAGCTTGCTGTGCGACATCGAACGGCTGGGCTGGGGTAGCCTGCACGGGTTGAAACATTACACCGACTCCTTCCATTACGTTACTTGCAAGAGCAGAACAGCTACCCTTGGCTTTGCAAAACTTACATTGACTTTCACCCGCTTTGAGTGGTGCATCAGGTGCATCGGTAGCGTGAGCTTCGACGACCATCTGGCCAAGTTTAGCAAGGATTTCGATGACATCCACCTCGTGCGATGAAATTGCTTTCATGCCTTTGATGGCCAGCTTGGGTTGAATGATCGTCATGCGCACGCGCTTCCATGGGTACACAGCGTTCACAGGTAATTCGCAACTGGCCAATGCACCCATGGCGTACTGCTCCAGTTGTGGATTGTCCTTAGCGCCCACGATACCCATGCCATCCTTGTAGTCGATGATCTCAAGCACCTCAGTGCCACGGATCTGAACGTCCACAGTACCCGACATGTCCTTGCGACCAATCAAGTGCGCAGGGTCAACCTTAGTTTCAGCAATGATTTGACATTTACCTTGTTCTTCAGCGACACGTTGCTTGATGTAGTCGGTGGCCACCTTGACACGGGCGGCACGGTCTTTGTCAACCGTGAACACGCCCTCATGGTCACTCAGTGTCTCACCAACTGTAGTGAGAGGGTCTTTGTCTTCACCGATGCAGTATTCCAGCAGCGTATGGCTATGAGTGCCATCGGCAGCAGCAGGACCACTCTTGTCGGGGTACTTAGCTTCCTCTCGAATAGACCCAGGGCACAGCATCCAACGATGCCGTTTACTGGGTGACAGTTGTGCGTGATCGCTCATGATCAGGCTTTCAAGGCTTCCACACCAGCGTGCAACTGTGCATAGTGCTCAGGCTTCACGTCATTGATGTTCTGATAACCCATGCTGGTCAGCACGCCTTGGATCTGTTGACCCTTGTCAGAGCCGAGTGCCTTGTAAGCACCCATCACGTATTCCAACAGACCTTTGGGGTCATTGAACGGTGCGCCAGCGGCCACAGCAGCCACAGGAGCTGGAGCCACGAAGCTGGGAGCAGCAGGCATCACGGGAGCAGGAGCAGCCACGGGTGCTGGTGCGGCAACAGGGACAGGGGCAGCTTGTACCACAGGTGCGGGAATAGGGGCAGCTTGCACAACAGGGGCAGCAGGTGCTACATTGATGCCTTCGATTTTGGCAGTCAGTGCGATAACAGCAGCAGCGAGGTTTTTGATTTCGGTTTCAAGAGACATGATAGAGGCTTTCTTTACGGTTTACAGGAGGTTGAATTGTGAGGCGGTCATCATTGAACGCTTCGACTATTTCACGTAGCACTTCGGACGGGTTACCGTGCTTCTGTGCTTTGTTGTGAAATTTGGTTCGCGTCTTGTCAGTCACACGGACTACAAGGAACGCTGATTTGAGCTTGGTAGTTGCCATAATCAAAATAAATTTGGTTTCGTTGAACAAAGTATAACATCATCTGATACACTTGTGTCAACAAATTTCAAAAATTTATTTCTGACCAAAGAAAAAGCCCTGACCTTGTGAGTCAGGGCTAAAGAGGAGAACCAACATGAACATGACAACTGCATTGTCAGAACGGATTATATGAGTGCTTTGCCAACAGTACAACAACACCCCGCATCAGTGGATGCCTACATTCGCCATGGCTTCTCACTCGTACCCATCCCACAGGGAACCAAGGGACCACGCACTGCTGGGTGGAACATCAAGGCCAACGCCATCAAGTCACAAGCTGACCTGCCCCAAGGCTGGGGTATCGGTTTGGCCCATGCCTACAGTGGCACGATGGCCTTTGACATTGATGAGTGGGACACCACAGCCATGGTGCTCGGGCTGCAAGGGATCAACCTCCAAGCACTCTATGACGCCAACGATGCTGTCATCGTAGACTCTGGCCGCGCGGGTCACGGTAAGCTGCTCTACAAGATGCCCTTGGGCATGGCGCTACCATCCAAGAAAATCATCATCAATGGTGTCACCGCCTATGAGCTGCGCTGCGCCACGGCCAACGGACTCACGGTGCAGGACGTGCTGCCACCGTCTATCCACCCCGACACACAACAGCCCTATCGCTGGGCTGGTAAGGGTCACTGGATGCGCTTACCCGAGCTTCCCCAAGCCCTGTTAGACTTGTGGCATGGTCTTCTTGAGCAGGATAAGGTGCGCACGCTTGCCACGGGCGACGGTGTCGATGCGTCATGGGACGAGATCCGATCAGCCATCGAGGCCATCAGCCCTGACTGCTCTCGTGAGGAGTGGGTCAACGTGGGCATGGCGCTGCACTGGGCAGGCACTCACACCAACCAGCTAGACCAAGCCCTGCACCTGTGGGATGAATGGTCCAAACCCTCGATCAAATACCCCAGCGAAAAAGAAATCATCAATCAGTGGGTCAGCTTCAAGTCTGACAAGGCCACCGCTGTCAAGCTGGGCACACTGTTCCACATTGCCAAGCAGCACGGGTGGTCACGTCCACCTGTTGACGCTGCGTCTCTGTTCGCTGCCGTGGGCAAAGCCGAACCCATGACCCCTGTTAACGTGACTGCTGGCATCCGTCCACCAGCGCCTGAGATGAACATGGATCTGTGGCCCAACATCCTCAGAACCCGCGCAAATGAGATCGCCGAGAGCGTAGGCTGTGACCCCTTGGTTCC
>JACCDG011425233.1_pt1 | contig 11501 bp, 11 predicted proteins | sample 7442471 | NCBI WGS metagenome assembly JACCDG01 (sample SAMN15323444, study PRJNA562643) | freshwater metagenome | isolation source: river surface water | place: USA:Blue River Watershed | collected 2017-08-17
GACCAGCAGTAAATTATGAAAATCGTTTATTTGGTGCATCATCGGCGAAGCGGCCGGCTGAAAGCCCAATTGTTTCGGCAAAGGCTGTCCGGTCAAAGATTCGGCAAAGGCCGGGGTAATCGCGAAAACCATAACCGCGATAAAAGCGGTGAGAATCGTTTTAAAGGTCTGAAGACGCATCGATTGTCCTTTTGGTAAAAAATTACCCGATCTATAGAGCAAAACTTGGCAAAAGTCACGGCCCGCGCTAGATTGATTCCATAGAATTGTGGATGATCGTAGCAATTCCCGGCCTTAATCCTTAATTGTTGATCGCAATGCTAAACTATCCATAGCGGAGATTTTATGTCCCTTCTTTTAGAAAGCGATACGATATTCTTTTCCCAAGGCCAGTTGGACCGCCCAAGCGTCGAACGCCTGGTCGAAGAATCTTTGCATAAAGCCGATGACGGCGAGCTGTTTTTGGAATACTGCCTTTCGGAAAGCTTGGCATTCGATGACGGCAAATTGAAAACCGCTTCATATGATGTCACCAAGGGATTCGGCCTTAGAGCCGTCGCCGACGAGGCTGTGGGATACGCTCACTCCACAGATCTAAGCCTTGAGGCCATGCAAAGGGCCGCCAAAACCGTCGAAGCGGTTTACGGCAATCATTCCGGTAAAATGGATCTGCCGCCGATCGGAACCAATTCCCAGCTATATGCCAAGGACAATCCCCTGGCCGAGATGGATTTTTCCGCAAAAATTAAAATGCTGCAGGACATAGACCAATATGCCCGCGCCAAAGACCCCAGGGTGAAACAGGTCATGGCCTCTATCAGCGGGGAATGGCAGGTGGTGCAAATTATCCGTGCCGATGGCAGGCGCATGGCCGATATCCGCCCCTTGGTCAGGGTCAATGTCAGCGTGATGATCGAAAAGAACGGCAAAATGGAATCCGGCAGTTTCGGCATGGGCGGCAGGCAAAGCTATAAGGAGTTTTTAAGCAGCGCCAAATGGCAGCACGCCGCCGATCAAGCCTTGCGCCAGGCGACTGTAAAGCTCGATGCCATCGCCGCCCCGGCAGGCGAAATGACCGTGGTGCTTGGCCCCGGCTGGCCCGGCGTTTTGCTGCACGAGGCGATCGGGCACGGGTTCGAGGGCGATTTCAACCGCAAGGGCACTAGCGTTTTTTCCGGCATGATGGGACAGCGCGTCGCGTCCGACGGCGTCACCGTGGTCGATGACGGAACCATCCCGAACCGCCGTGGATCGATCACCATCGACGACGAAGGCACGCCGAGCCAGCGCAATGTGATCGTTGAAAACGGAAAATTGGTCGGATTTTTGCAGGACCGGCAAAACGCAAGGCTTATGGGCGTAAAGCCCACCGGCAATGGCCGGCGGCAGAATTTCGCCCACGCGCCGATGCCGCGCATGACCAATACCTATATGCTGAACGGCGACAAGAGCCGCGAGGAAATTTTATCGACCGTCAAGCGCGGGCTTTATGCCGTCAATTTCGGCGGCGGCCAAGTGGACATCACCTCGGGCCAGTTCGTGTTTTCCGCCTCCGAAGCCTATATGATCGAAGACGGCAAGGTGACGGCGCCGATCAAGGGCGCAACGCTGATCGGCAAAGGCGCGGACGCCTTGACCAAAATCAAAATGGTCGGCAACGACAGCGCGCTGGATGACGGCATCGGCACTTGCGGCAAGGACGGGCAATCGGTTCCCGTCGGCGTCGGCCAGCCGACCTTGTTGCTAGAAGGCATGACCGTAGGCGGGACGCAGGTTTAAAGAGATGCCTAGTATCTAGTGCCTAGTTCCTAGTAATTGTTCTCGAAGAAGCAGAATTGTCATTCCGAGTCCTTTAGGACGAGGAATCTTTCTTGTCGGCGCATAAAAAGATCCCTCGACTGCGCTTGCGCTTCCGCCTTCGCTAAAGCTACGGCGTGACAAGCCGCTCGGGATGACATTCGCATGGAACCATCCAGTAATACAACCTATAATTGCATACACCATTGACAACAATCATGAGTTGTAGTATTAACGGGATAGCAACTTTTATCCTATATAATTTCCCCATGATGATCCGCCTTGTTGCCATCGTATGCGTTCTGTTGTTTGCCGCACCGTCCCAGGCGGCGGAAGGCGGCCTGGCGCCGCAGCCGCAAAAAACCCTGCCCGGCCCTTATCCCGCGCAATTGATCCGCGTGATCGACGGCGATTCGGCGCAGATGCGCGTGACCGTTTGGCTGGGGCAAGAAGTGACCACCATCGTGCGCCTTGTCGGGCTTGACACGCCGGAGCTGAAAGCGCATTGCGAGCGGGAAAAAGATTTGGCACTCGCCGCCAAAGCACGGCTTGAAGAATTGCTGGGCGCGCGGAATATTGAAATTTATAACATCAAGGCCGATAAATATGGCGGAAGGGTTCTGGCGCAGCTGCGCACCCCGGAACAACAAGACGTAGCGCAAACCCTGATCGCGGAAAACCTGGCCCGCCCCTATGCGGGTAAAAAGCGCGGCGGCTGGTGCCAGCTTGCCGCAAAGTAAAGCTTACCCGCGCTCTCTTTGCCTGCGCGCAGAGAAAAATCCAGCCATCGTCAAGGCGCCATAGGCAACAATGCCGCAAGATGCGGATGCGGCAACGGCCGTCTTTATTCTATTTTCGTGCGATGCATCTTGCACATACTCATTGATGCGGTTTTGCAGGGTGAAAATTTGATTGCCGTTCAGTGGAATTCTGGTGTCGCCGCGCCGCAGCGCCTGGCCGACCGCGGGCAGCTTTTCGCCCAGGATAGAAATCAGCTTTTTGCGCGCATAATCGGCCTGTTCCCGGCTTTGGCCGTTTCGGGTCAAGACATCGTCTTGGAAATAGGCTTTTCTGTGCGGGTTTTCTTCGGCAAGCGCAATCTCCTCAGGATCGTCGGAGAAAATCAAATAGCCGCCAAATTCCATCGGCGCCAAAAGCGGCGGGCGAAAGGGCACAGCGCTCGTAATAAAAAGACTAGAGCCAAAGCCTATGTACGGCACGACAGTGCCCGTAGTATCCTTTTTCCCCACATGCAAGAGCCCTCCAAGAATATTCTTGTATTCGGAAACATCCTGCTGCCACCAAAAATCGTTTCGGAAATAAACCCCAGACAAATCAGATAGGAATCTAGCCTCATGAATGCTTAGAATCCTCGCGGATTTAAGCTGTGCCACGGAATCGAACAACCCTGTCGGCCAAGTTTTCTCATCCCAGTCTTTTATGACTTTCTGCGCCGAAGCATAACGCGGGTCGGTTTGCGCCATTTTTCTTGGGGGCTGCACCGCCCAACCATGCCTAGGGTTGGTTTTTGGCTGCACAAAAGCCCTATTCACCGCTATCCAATCCAGGACTATCCAACTTATAACAGCCCCCGAAACCGCGGCGCAGGCGCTGACGACAAGGCGGGTAAATTGCGTTTTCTTGTGCTTTCCACCTTTGGCCGTAACGGGGCGGTTGATATTGAAAAAATCCCCTTCTTCTTCAACCTGTTTCATAAGACCTCCTATTTCTGCATCCTGTTATCGATCAAATCCTGCACCACCGCGGGATCGGCCAATGTCGACGTATCGCCTAAATTATCCAAGCTGTTTTCCGCGATTTTGCGCAGGATGCGGCGCATGATTTTACCCGATCTTGTTTTCGGCAGGCCGGGCGCGAATTGCAGGAAATCGGGCGTCGCGATCGGGCCGATTTTCTGGCGAACCCATTGCGTCAGTTCTTTGCGCAATGCTTCGTTTCCCCCGACGCCGCTTTTCAGCGTGACATAAGCGTAAATTCCCTGCCCCTTAATGTCATGCGGCATGCCCACCACGGCGGCTTCGGCAACCGATTCATGTTCGACAAAAGCGCTTTCTATTTCGGCGGTGCCAAGGCGGTGGCCGGACACATTGATCACATCATCGACGCGGCCTGTGATCCAATAATATCCGTCTTCGTCGCGCTTGCAGCCGTCGCCGGTGAAATATTTTCCGGGATAGGTTTTAAAATAGGTTTCAACGAACCGTGCATGGTCCCCGTAAACGCTTCGCGCCTGGCCGGGCCAGGAATCTTTGATCACCAAATTGCCCTCGGCCGCGCCGTCCAAAACCTTGCCATTGGCATCGACGATTTGCGGCGCGATGCCGAATAGCGGCATGGTTGCCGAACCCGGCTTTAAATCCGTAGCGCCGGGCAAGGGCGAAATCATAATGCCGCCGGTTTCGGTTTGCCACCAGGTATCGACCACGGGGCAGCGCGCTTCGCCCACGACATTGTAATACCACAGCCAGGCTTCCGGGTTGATCGGCTCGCCGACCGATCCCAAAAGCCGCAAGGATTTGCGGCTTGTGGCCTTGACCCATTTTTCCCCTTCGCGCATCAGCGCGCGGATCGCGGTGGGCGCAGTGTAGAGAATCGAAACTTGGTGTTTGTCCACCACTTGCCAGAAACGCGCATGATCGGGGTAATTCGGAACGCCCTCGAACATCAAAGTCGTGGCGCCATTCGCGAGCGGCCCATAGAGGATATAGCTATGCCCCGTCACCCAACCCAGATCGGCGGTGCACCAATAAACATCCCCTGCCCTATAATCGAAAACCCATTTATGCGTCAACGCGGCGTAAAGCAAATAGCCGCCGGTCGTATGCAGCACGCCCTTGGGCTTTCCGGTGGAGCCCGATGTGTACAGAATAAACAGCGGGTCTTCCGCGTTCATGGTCTCTAACGGGCATTCGCCGGAAACATTCGCGCCCGCTTCGTGATACCAGATATCGCGCAAAGGATTCCATTGCACCTGGCCGCCGGTGCGGCGCACCACCAGAAGTTTTTTCACCTGCGGGCAGGATTGCAGCGCCTGATCGGCATTGAATTTTAGCGGGATTTTTTTCCCGCCGCGCAAGCCTTCATCGGCGGTGATGACGAAATGCGAATCGCAATCTTGAATCCGGCCCGCCAGCGATTCCGGCGAAAACCCGCCGAACACCACCGAATGAATCGCGCCGATGCGCGCGCAAGCCAACATGGCGAAGGCCGACTCGACAATCATCGGCATATAGATCGTAACCCTATCGCCACGCCTTACACCCATGGATTTCAGCACATTGGCGAAGCGGCAAACCGATTCGTATAATTGCTGATAGGTGATTTTGCGCGATTCGTTCGGGTCGTCGCCTTCCCAAATAATCGCGATATCATCCTTGCGTTCCGGCAAATGCCGGTCGACGCAATTATAGCAAGCGTTCAGCGTGCCGTTTTCAAACCATCTGATCCGCGCGTTATCGGAAAAATCGGCATTTTTTATTTTGCTTGGAAATTTTTCCCAGGTCAGGTGTTTCGCCTGTACCCCCCAAAATTGATCGGGGAAATTGACCGAGGCTTTGTACATCGCCGCATATTGTTCGCGATTGATATGCGCGGTTTTGAAGTTGGGCTTAACGGGAATCGGGGCCATGCCTTACGCTAGGTTTTCTTGGGTTGTCCGTCAACCGGGGAATTATTTATCTTCTTGATTATTGTATTTTTAAAGGATATGATCCGTCAAAATTCGGAGGTATAAATGGTTAAACAGAATAGCGCAGAAAAACCCACGCTTTTTACGCAAAGCCTTGCGGGGAAGTGTGCCAAATCTTTATTTGATGCGTTTCAAATGGACGACGCCAAGAAAAATAGGGAGCTGATAGAAAGCGTTTTCGGGAAAATTTATCAGGCGGATCAAGATTTATATCTGAAATTAATCCGGCAATTGGGCGAAACGAATAAAGCTTTTGAAAAAACGGTAAAACAATTGCAAAGCAAACATCCGCATTTTGGCAAGATCCTAGATCATATATTTGGATTGGTCGACGCGACCCGCAGAATCTTTCTTCCCCAAAAAGCCATAGAGGTTGCAGGCCCGGTTGTTATTGACGATGTTGCTCAATTCAATGCCGATGCGACAAAACAATTGCTGCGCGCGATTCTGTTGCAAGCAAAAGAAAAACATGATAGCGGCGCATCCAAGGACAAGCCAAAAGCCACGCCACCTCGCGGAGAAGGCGAACGCGAAAAATAAGATTCAATCTTCTTCGCCGTTATAATCCAATACCTTTTTTGACATCGTATAGGAAAACCCCGCCGCCGCGAGCTGTTGCAATTCGCGGCGCGGGTCGGATTCTTGGGTCATCCTAAAGGGGCCGATTTTTTTGCGACGCGCGAATTTCAGCGCCGCTTGCCATTCCATATCAGGATCATCCGACAACAATTTTTGCAGGGCGGCATCCATGTCCTCGTCCCCCACGCCTTTTTGCTGCAAGCTGGCCTTGATCTTGCGCAGCGATTTGCCGGCACTATTCATGCTTTTGATCCTATGCCAGGCGAAATTTTGATCGTCCAAAAGGCCTTTCTTGCAGATGGATTGCACCGTACTTTCCACCATATCCAGATATCGTTTTTCCTTATCCAGCCTGGATTTTCTGAGGCGGCGCAGAAGCACCTGGCGCAGGCCGTCGCGGCTGCTGGCATAGCGCTGCAAATAATACAGCGCGGCTTTTTCCAGATATTCCGGCGTGATTTCGCGCGGCTTGCGGATCTGCGGCTTGTTGGCGCGGGAATTCGATTGCATCAAAGACCTTGCGGATTGTAGAATAGCGCGAGTTTAGCATTATTACAAAACATCCGCCATGACGCAAAATCCCACCCCTTTCCTCGACAGCCCCGTCACCGATGCCTTGATGCCGACCGCGCGCCGGGCCAATCTGGCGTTCAGCCATGGCGCGGGCGCGTATTTATACGGGCTTGACGGACGAAAATATTTGGATTTTTTGTCGGGTATCGCCGTGACCTCTCTGGGACACGCCCATCCGCATCTGGTTAGAACAATTCAGGATCAGGCGGGCAAGCTTTGGCATTGTTCCAATTTATTCCGCATTCCGGAACAAGAACGCCTGGCCGAAAGGCTGACCAAGGCCATGAACATGGATCAGGCGTTTTTTTGCAATTCCGGGGCGGAAGCGAACGAAGCCGCCTTTAAATTGATCCGCAAATATTTCGACGACAATGGAAAGCCTGAAAGATTCCGCGTCATCACTTTTGAAAATGCTTTTCATGGCCGAACCCTGGCAACACTAACCGCGACGGGCCAAGAAAAATATTTGCAAGGATTTTACCCAAAAATCGACGGGTTCGACCAGGTGGCGTACGGCAATCTGAACGCGCTGCGCGCCGCGATAACAAAGGAAACGGCGGCGGTGATGATCGAGCCGATCCAGGGCGAAGGCGGCATCCGCGCAGCAAACCCGGAATTCCTGCAAGGCATCCGCAAAGCCTGCGACGAATTCGGGCTGCTGCTGCTGTACGATCAGGTGCAGTGCGGCGTCGGGCGCAGCGGCTATTTCTGCTCGCACCACGGAACAGGGGCGGAGCCGGATATCATCACCATCGCCAAGGGCATTGCCGGCGGATTTCCCATCGGCGCTTGCCTTGCCAAAAAACATGTTTCGAAAAGCTTCACGCCGGGAAGCCACGGCACTACATTCGGCGGCAACCCGCTTGGCTGCGCTGTTGCCAATGCAGTTTTGGACGTGGTGCTGGCAGACGGGTTTTTGGACAATGTGCGTCAAATAGGCGATTACATGCTTGCGGGCTTGCGCAAAATCGCATCACAATATCCCGATGTGATTTCCGAGGCGCGCGGGCGCGGCCTGATTCTGGGCATGAAATGTGTCGTGCCGAATGCCGAAATGATGCAAAAACTGCGCGAGAACGGGCTTTTGACCAATATCGGCGGCGACAATGTGATCCGGCTTTTGCCGCCTTTGATTATCGGCAAGGCCGAATCCGACGAGGCGCTGAGAATCATCGAATCCGTCTGCGAAAACTGGAAAAGCGCATGACCCGGCATTTCCTGGACATCAAGGATCATGACCACGGAACGTTGCGCGCGATTTTAGACGGCGCGCATGCCATGAAATCAGAATTCAAGAAAACCGGAAAGCCGCTGGACGTGCTTGCGGGCAAAACGCTGGCGATGATTTTTGAAAAGCCTTCGACGCGCACGCGGGTTTCTTTTGATGTCGCGATGTTCCAGCTGGGCGGCCACGCCATTACCTTACGCCGCGAAGAAACGCAGCTTGGGCGCGGCGAAACCGTGGCCGACACCGCCAAGGCGTTGTCGCGTTTCGTCGACGCGATTCTGCTGCGTACTTTCGATGAAAATATTTTGCATGAATTCGCCGCCCATTCCAAGGTTCCCGTCATCAACGGGCTGACCGACCAATCGCATCCTTGCCAGATCATGGCGGATGTCATGACCGTCGAAGAAAGGCTGGGCGGACTGCGCGGAAAAATTGCCGCCTGGTGCGGCGACGGCAACAATGTCGCCGTGTCCTGGATTCACGCCGCCGCCAGATTCGGCTTTACTCTGCGGCTCGCCTGCCCCGCCTCGCTTTTGCCGCCACAGACGGTTTTGCAATGGGCTGGGAAAAGCGTACAAATCGAATCCGATATCGCCAAGGCGGCAAGCGGCGCGGATGCGATCATAACCGATACCTGGTCTTCGATGGGGTTCGAGGACAGCGCGGCGCGTCAAAACATGTTGCGCCCCTATCAGGTGAACGCCGATATTATGCGCCTCGCCAATCCCGATGCCATTTTTCTGCATTGCCTTCCGGCGCATAGGGGCGAGGAAGTGACGGCGGATGTCATCGACGGGCCGCAATCCGCCGTTTGGGACGAGGCCGAAAACCGCCTGCACGCGCAAAAGGCGATATTGCGCTGGTGTTTGGGGAAATAGTTTTTAGATGCCCGCTCTGGCAAAGCCGCCATGAAAAGCGGCCAGCGTAACCAGAGGAATTTGCACGGGATTGAATTTCATTTTAAAGCGGTGCAGCCCTTGCGATTCTGAACCGCCTATATTAAGCCGTTTTATGCCCTGCGCGCGCAGTCTTTTGCATATAACCACCATCATAAATTCTTCAAGCCCCCTATATCCTGGCGCGCATATTAAGGACAAGGAATTCGCCGGATTGTCATTTTGTAACGGTGTCTCGAAATGGACAAACCCGATCGCCTTGCCGCCATCCATGGCTATGACGCCTTGGTTGCGGTCGGAACAGGACTCTATTATTTCAAGCAGTTCGCGGTAAGGTTCTTGGCATTCCGGCTCTTTCCAAGCGCCGATAAGGTCAGAAACCTTGCCTTTTAATTCTGGGGCGTAGGGGAATAATGAGAAACCTTGCTTGAATCCGCGATTGAACTGGTTGCGCAGATCGGCGAATTTTGACCCCGCAAGCGCAGAAACCTGCCCGGTATCCAAAATACATACCGGGAAACGCCAGTCCAAAATATCTTCCTCAAGCTGCTGCCATGGATAATGGTCGGGCTGGTCAACACGGCAGATGCGCGCTGGCCAAGACGCCAGAATCGGGTTTTCCAGAAAATGATGCACGATGCTGTCACTGCGCGCGGGGTTGAATAGAAGAATGACCCCGTCCTGGTTCGGATGGATGCAAAATAGAATATTTTCGCTTTCGCGGGAATAACGCCACAACCCCCTTCTTCCCGTCATTAAGTAATAGGCGGGAGATACGGAATAGCTGTCGGGACTCCGTAAATTATTTAAGAAATCTAAATCGCAAGCATTGGCGAGGGTGATTCTTTTGACGCCATCAATTTCTTTGAAGTGATCGGACCGCATTATATGTCCCCCGACAAAGGCAGTGACGCCTTGTCCCAAGCGAATTCAAACAATTTTGCAAGGGCTGTCGCCAGTTTTTTATGCGTTATGACGATGATTTTCTGCGGCGGCCCCCAATCCAGGAAAGCGATCTTATCGCCGTAAATTTGTATCGGGACATTTTCAAAATAATTCTTCGGAACCCAGCGGTAATATCCTATCGGGGCGACATAATTTGTATCGCCCTCTTCGACAAGAAGCTTTTCGGTTATGCCTGCCGATTTCAACCTTTGCAAGTGTTCGATCAGGCTTTGATAATCGACGCCTTTTATTGTTTCTTCTTCTTTAACGCCGCCGACATATACCACTTTGTGTTCCGCATCGCGCAAAGTGCGGTATACGTCATCCAACAAAATCCGGTTGGCATTATCGCCTTCGAGCGTGACAATCATTTGATTGCGCAAGCGCACGCCGGAGTTTGGCGTGAATTCCACCCCGGCCATGTCAAAAGCGTCGATGATCGCCTTTGCAGTTGATTCCCGCAGCTGGGTGTGGCCGCGTTCCGAATTTTTGATAGTTTCTGTGGTCAAGCCGGATTTTGCCGCGAGATCTCCTTGCGACCAATCCAGCAATCCGCGTGCCGCCCGAATTTGTTTAGATTCAATCATACCTGCGTTAATAGCATATAACTTTAAAAATTAAAGATATTTTCTTTATAAAAATGTATTTTCTTCTAAATATTAACCATTCCTTAACTTTTTCAGCCTATTTTCGCTTGGCAATAGGGCAAAACGCATAATTTTAGGAGAGTAGACGATGTTCCATCCCACAGACATATCCGGCCCGCAGCTGGAAGGCATGATCGAGGCGGAGGTGAAGATCCTGCGTTATTGGATTTGTTCTACGATCCGCAATTATAAATACTATCTTCGCCATGCGCATCTCGCGGATAAAAGCGGCAAGGATATCATCGGCCAGTATAAAACCATCCAGGATTTGATAAACCGCGCTTTATGCGAATACCGCCGCAAGCAAACTTTGCTGCGCGGCCTGCGCGCGGAAATGCCGCGCGCGAATGACCAGGATATTCTGTATTACCTCTGTGCCAACCATTGGGGCGAAAGTTTTGCGCTGGAAATGACGCAACTGCCATAAGGGCTGGCCTATCTTTTCCGGTTCTGCTAATTTCGGCGCATGTCGCTAAAATACAAAAACAACAAAAACGAAGAGATCGAAATCAAAAAGGTCGATGCGGGCGATGATTTCGTCCTGCCGTTCAAGATCGACCGCCTGCCGATACGCGGGCGGCTGGTACGGCTTGGCACTGCCGCGCATGAAATCATCCAAAAACATGATTACCCGCCCGCAATCGGCGAGTTGTTGGGGCAATCGCTGGCATTGACCAGCGCCTTGGCCAGCACCTTGAAATACGAGGGCATCTTTACCTTGCAAAGCAAAACCGACGGCGTCGTAAAGATGCTGGTCAGCGATTTAACCAGCGAAGGGCATTTGCGCGGCTATTGCAGCTTTGACCCGGGGGCCGTGGAAGCCGCCGAAAGCGGGCCTAAAAATCTGATCGGCGGCGGCTATTTGGCCTTCACCGTCGATCATGGCCGGGACAACGAGGAGCGGTATCAAGGCATCGTCGAGCTGAAAGACAACAATCTGATCGATTCGGTGCAGAATTATCTAAGCCAGTCGGAACAGCTTTCGGCGCATTTAAAGGCAGCCGCGCTTCAGGTCAAGGGGCTTAGCGGCATACCGCATTGGCGCGCGGGGGCGATCATCGTCAACCGGCTGCCGCTTGAGGAATGGGACGAAAACCTGAGCGAAGAACAACTCGATGACGGCTGGA
>JACCDG010458582.1_pt1 | contig 11500 bp, 5 predicted proteins | sample 7442471 | NCBI WGS metagenome assembly JACCDG01 (sample SAMN15323444, study PRJNA562643) | freshwater metagenome | isolation source: river surface water | place: USA:Blue River Watershed | collected 2017-08-17
GCTGCGGAATGGCATTCAAAACGTTTGGACTGGCCATATTCCACCTTCGGGTAAAATCCATATCGTTGTACAAACAAAGTGCGCTGAGAATATTGTTATCTGTACTACTGTAGGTTATCGGAGTAACAGTAACCTCATATGCTCCATAGAGCAGGTAAGTGCTTTTCTCTACATAAGATTGCCCTGTTTGAGGATTGTAGGTTATTGTCAGGTCAATGTTATTTAAGGTATGAGGTGGGTCACTAGGACCATCAGTAAAAAGTTTGTAAGTAATGTTTACAGAGGCAGTAAAAGTAACCAATCCCTGAATGTGACATAAGTTGGCTTCATTGCATATACCTAAGCTAATGCGGTTGCTTATATCATTAGGGTTTAGTTCATCTCCGGCCGTGTTTATATCAGCCGTTGTGGTAATATTTGAAACGGGGTTGGCATTTAGCGGTAACTCATAAAGCGTTTCAAAATTAGTTTTGAGAGGCGTAATCTGAGCCTTAGCAATGTGGCTATACGCAACTGAAAGCAAGAGAAAAATTGTTGCAGGAACAACTGAATTGTGGCTTAAACTGCTGCTCGCAGGATTTAGACTGAAGATCGTATTTGTATTTCGACTTGTTGAGGTGAAAATCAGTTCTGTCACATTTCTACAATAACCTGAAATGTGGTTAGCAATAGCATTACGGATAATATTTTTTCTCATTACAACCGGTTTAGTTAAGTGAGTTGATAAGTTCATAGTCTTTAAATTTATCGGTGAGAACAATGTTCAATTGCTTCTTTTTCCTTTTACCCTTTGGTGAAGAAACTGTAACAATGGAATCATAACCATCTGGAATACTTCCGGAAGGATAAGTTGCATAATCTGAATAAAGGGAGATAATTTTTTGCCCGTTGGAGTATGTAAAAGCAAGCTGATTCATGAGGTAGTTTTTTTTGTTGTAGCTAACAGAAGCGCTGCTGTATTCTGATTTATCAAACCGGAAAGTAATTGAGCAAACATCTCCTATTGTGAGCGTATCTATTCCTATGGCTCCTTTCATCATTTCTTTCAATTCCCGAACCTGCTGAACAGACGACTCGTTGCGTTTGATATCAGGTTCATTCAGATACACTTTTTTCTGAATATGATCAGCCACAACAGAATAATCTGAACAAAAAACTCTGTCGTAAGTAGGAAGTTGAAGAAGGACATTCCCTTTGAATACAGCAACGTCATATGAAGCATTACTCTGCGGGTTAACCGAATCGGGCAAATAATACCTGATGGTAACTTTGTACCGCATACCTGTAGATAAGGCATGAGCATCAGCAATTTTTCCATATTCCCCGGAAACAAATTTATCCAAATGCTGAGCAAATGCTGCTGCTGAACATAGTATTCCGGTAAGCAAAATAACCCATCTCCTGTATTGAATAACAGGCTTCCTGAGTGTGAAAGAAACAATTAATCTGATCATATTATTGTTTAACTGTAGATGAACGTGCAGACTTTAAAGTAACGATACCTTTTACTGTTTCTTTTTTCACTCTGATTAATGCTCCTTGCTGATCATATTCATAGAAAGTCGCGAAGTTATTTTCATCCAACTCAGCCCTTAACTTCAAGCTTACCGGATCATACACAAACGATTTGAGATTACCATTAAACGGATGTATACGAATATCGTCAAACCAGGCTGCCCGTTCAGTTCCTGCTTCAAGAACAACGGCTATGGAAGTAATTTGAGAGGGTATAGTGAACGTCTGTTCCATTCTTTGCCAACCTTCAATAACAGGACCGCTTGCCTTCACAACATGAACAATATCCGGAGTAGCGGGATTATTGTCTTTAAGCACAATTTTTACAGAAGGTGCAGTATACGATGGAAGGTGGCGGGGTTGCTCATCTCTTACCCAGGCACTAAGAACATACTGGGTTGCAACATCCGGATAAAAAGGATCAATACAATCACAGGTACGAAGCCTGTACACATGGTAATCATCCCTTAAGCACTGAAGCTGCGCCTGCACCGGATCCGGAGGAGTAAATGTTCTACGGGTAACACTGTGGCTTCCGCCTGCACCCACTTTAAAGCTTTTAGTACCGGTATGTGCATACGCATTATCTCTTAAATTAGATAACGTTTGCCCTTGTTTAAAATTCCAGTGCTCCTGTTCACACTCGGGTAACTGATAAGATAAATCCTCAAATCCGTCAAATGCTATTTGTCTGAGACGTGCGTTACTTCCCACGGCTTCAGTAAGATTATTTTTTGCATACAGGGCCGCAGAGTATCTGTGAAGTGCATCCTCATTTTCAATTTCGTTGCCGGCAGGTGAATAATGAGAAATGCGGTTGGCCCAAACCCAAGGGGTAACAGGTGATGGGGTCCAGTTTACCAAGGCAGATGATGACGGAGGTGTCCAAAACGGAAGATATGATTCATATGTACCATCTTTGCGTGTATTTACGGGATTAGAATAAGACCTGCGGCCATCGTACAAAAATTCCCGCTTAGGTCTCCAGTTTCCTCTTAACCCATGCAAATACGGGTTAATGAAACTGAGTTTATTCTGTGGTGATTCACAATCACATTTATAGTACTCACAAAATTTCATCTGCGGCCGCAAAACGGGGTCAGTAGAATGATGCCATTTGGCCTGTTCGAATTCCAAATTACCTACCAATTTGATATCAAAGTTAAACAGGTAGTCATGGGCCGATGAACCGTTTATAACTAGCTCAGTGGATGGAATAATATTCACAAAATCGTTTACTTGTGCAGGACGTTGCCCGGCTTCCAGCAAAGGACGTACTTCTGCCTCCACGCTAAACCTGAAATTAAATCCACACCCGCCTTCACTCTGGTTCATGCAGCAGTACAAATAACTTCCCGGTGCCTGCGGATTAGGATACTTTTTACAAAGACCTACCTTCCAGATAAAAACTGATGTTCCCGGGTTCACAGCTTCCTCACTATGCTCTACTTTAAATACATATTCTCCTTGCATCGGACACATGCTGTCGAGTATATGTTTCAGAAAACTTTCTTCCATAAGCTCAGCAGGAACAGTATAGTCACCCGGTACATCAATACGGAGGTTTGGCGGACTTTGCGGTAACGGTTCAAACAAGTAGTCGAACATGCCTGTCAAAAACGGCCCGTAAGTAGCCGATTGATCTTCACAGTATTTTGCCGGTTCGCAATACTTTGCCCAAATATCACTAAACTCAATCGCCTTGGTATGAATTACCCGCGTAGCTGTATTAAATACAATTGCAGAGTAAGAGGGTCCGGATGGCGGCACTACCGTTTGCACGGGTGAATTTTGAGATGAGGTTTGCCCTATCACTGTATTCTGAAGATTTTTTCGTCCTGATTTAACAACAAGGATAGAAAACTGAGTAACCGGAATTGGTGGAATTGCCGGATGTTCAGGATTACTCAGCTTAACGGGTGACTTTATTAACCCTTTATCATCAATGAGCAAAAGCGGATAGGGTGCTTTATCAGATTTGTGCACCCAGGCTTTGGTGGTAAAACCGATATACGTTTGATTAAAGAGCAATAATTCATCACCCGGATACAGATAATGCTCAATACCATTACTGCCTGATGCAGCATAAGCAGTAATCACCCCATTACTGGCAGTAACATTGTGTAACACGAGTCCTGAGTTTTTATAAACCCCGCTCATACCTTCATAGGCAAAATGGCTCAGGTATTTGAAATCGAAAATATCATCACGGAACTCATTTTGAGTACGTGTAAGAAGTACATTACCTGTTTCACTGTCATACAACAGATTTTCTGTTTCAACTGATGCCTTGTTATCGTGCACAATGGTTTTTTGGAGTATACCAAAACGACTCACTACTTTAGTAGCCACCATGGAGCGGGAGCGAATTCTTTTTGCATTATGCACAGGCCAGGCCATTGGGAAAGGTACTGGTGCAACAGCTGCAATTACCAGATCATTGGTGAATTGTACGCCACTGGTTACTGCATTCATATTTGATTCCCTACTGTCCATGTAAAAGTCTATCTCCACACCAATATCTCTGTCATTCTCAACTCTGTTGGTAGTTTTGTCAAATACGCTAACCTTGTTATTGAGTTTATTGACGATTTTATTCCCTTTTTGATGCTCACTCTTATAGAGATATTCCACACCTGATTGATACGTTTTTGCCCCTTCAGTATAAACCCATTGTGCCTTTGGTTTTCCGTTCATATCATTTAATTCAATGATATAACCTTGTGAGCAAGTAAGGTAATCCTCAGACTCCATAGGAATAACCGACCATTCTCTGTGCCTGATGGGCTTGATATGTGTATTGGCCACTATAGTGGGGTAATCTCTTGTAGTATAAAATTCATGTATTACTTTACCTGTGGCATTTTTAGTTATTGTAGCTCCTGCCGGTTTAATATTGCTAACCGTTACTTTGCTGTAGGTAACACCCGGAGACGGGAAAAAAGATTCTCCGAAGGGAACTTCAACGAAATATTTCTCGTCTATTGCCATAAGGTTCTCAACAGATGTAAAAAGAGGCTGCCTCCAGGGATTCTCATCGTTTCCAATTGCCGGTTCATAGCTTGCCACACCGCTACTAATGGCTTTTTCTTTGACCCCGAACACATCTTCACTTGTAGTGTAAGTGTATGTCTGCCCGTATTCAGCTGTTACACGTGCGGACTCGGTGGGGTTGGTTATACCCGACATACCGGCCCAATTGTCTGTTAAACGAATTTCCTTTACCCGATGACCGCCACCCTTTTTTCGGTAATCTGGATTGTAAAGACGAATCCATGATTTTTGGGGTGTGAAAAGACGCGCACAACCACGGTTTTGAAGTGTGCGGTTAAAACTGGAGAACAATGTTTTTACTTCACCCATTGAACTCAACAAGCCTCTTATTGATGATTCTTCTGTATTTTTAGGCTCAGACCCCGGATAGGCCCATTTGGGTTTTTGCAAACGCATGTATTGCCAGGCAGCCCGGGCCAGTTGACTCACCTGTGTATTTGCATTCTCCCTGTCGCCAATACCCACAGATTTTAGCTTCACATACCCTACGGTAATATTCTCATTATTCAACACGTAATTGGCAACACCCACATCAGGCAGCCCTGCACTTGTCAGCTTGATATCAGCATATCCTCTAACGTATTCAAAATGTTGCTGATCTCCTTTTAAGTCAACCAGAATAGTGAAATTCAAAAAATCGATGGGTTTACCATTCTGGTTAAGAAAATAGTCTTTCAGCACGGTTTGGGCAGAAGTGCCGGGGCTTAATTGAAAGAATAAACACTCATGGTGCTTTCTGGCTATAGTGTAAAGCTCATTGAAAGGCACGGCATTTACTCCGTCTAAATAACCCGCTCCTATTAACCTGACCATTTGCATGGCTCTTTTGTGTTGAACGAAAGCATAATCATCGGCCTCATATCCTATAGAAATTTTACCACCTGAAGGCAGGGTGATTTCTTTCAAACACCAGGCTGATGCTTCTTCATCAACTGACACATCCTGCTGGTTTACATATGGAAATTCCGCATTTGAAAGTACAGAGTTGATGGGCCTGTAACTGCCCCAGCGGTCATATGCTTTTGGCATATAAGACGGATTATTTGAACTGTATGAAAACCTGTACGGACTTAATGCCGCTTTATTTGACTTACCATAAGTGAAAAATATCTTCTTTAAGGTGAGCTTACCTTTGGCACTATTGATATTGACTCCGTTTACATTAACAGCACTGCCGGTATTGTTCGGAACTTCGGGGCAAAGTGAGTAATCATACTCAAAATGCACCGTTTTAATGGGAACAGCATTGGCTCCGTTCAACTCACGGTCTCTCCTGCTGTAAAGGGTTATTTTATCGAGTTTTTTAAGTTTATTACTTGGCTGCAAAGTACCGTTTTCATCTGCACCTATGGCATCTTCACGATCAGAGAGGGTAAACTCAGCAATATAGTTTCTCGACTCAATTGCGGTTACGTGCCATATTTCTTTTGCCCCACATACCAGTGACGCGTTATCGTCATCCGCATCTGTAATTGATCCCTGATTGTATGATGCTGTTTTATATTGGTCATTACCGGTACCCACTTTGCCTACCGGTGTGCGCCAGAGGTAAGAGGGTGTTATAAGACTATACTTTAACTTAACGGCTGATCCTAAATCGTCATTAAAGGTAACTCCATCTCCGGTTACATCAACGTAATCGTTAGACAGTACTTCAGTAAGCAAATAAGAATGAACAAAAGCCGGTGTTTTAGTTTTCGAAAAGTACTTATTAAACCCTTTTGCATTTCCTGCACTTTTGTCGGTATTGGTATACGTACATAACCCCGTTTGTGCATCTGTGATGTTAACTGTCGGGTCAACATTAAAGACAAACTCCTGCTGCTCCAAATTATAGGCCGGTATTCCGTAAACATACCTCATACCTGAAGGGTTCATTGCGGTAATCTCAGAAATATGGTGCCCTTTTCTGTGGTTACCTATTCGTTCAAATGATTGCTTTTGTTGTTCACCATTTGCCTGCGATATAGTATACGAATCAATTGTTCTGCTAAGACCCGCAGATCTGGCAAAAAGGGACGTTAAATAACTGATGTTCTGATTACGTTTATCACGTTTTTTTCTGATATTTTCCTGATGTGAGGTATTTACTACTATCCCGTCAGTATTGGCTTCCTCTTGTGTGGCTGTAATAAAAGAGGGTTTTGTCAAAACTGCTTTGCTAACCACGTTCATGGGGTTCAATGAATAATCTGTACTGCTTTTTATGTAGGGTCTTACCAACTGCTCATTTCCAAACACAGCATAATAAGCCTCATCTGTTGGAGTTAACTCCCCAACATTTTTAAAAAAGGCCGGTTCATAGAGGGGATAAATCGGAACACCCGAACCATTTGAGGTTAATGAATAATCTTTTGAGTAGCCGAAAACTGACCACAAGGCGTGTTCAGACCATGGAGCAGATACCCCATCCACATTATTAACTTTCATACTACCACCAAGATGCAAATCTGTTGGCCCTCCACCTACTTTAACACCTGCACTTCCTGAACTGCTCACCTTTGTACCAACATCATCGTGCAGAATATTGATATCACTTCGGTAGGGTCTGTATTGTGCTCCTATTCCCTGACCGGTTACCACGTACTGATCATAAGTATAGTTAACCAAAGGCAGCAACTGCGTGTTTTCAGATAACACCCCTTCCCCTTCCCTGTTAAAATCAAGTAACACATCGTTTATGTTTTTCTTATGTGTATACAAATACCCGAATGCCGGTTTTGATATAGACAATCCTTGATACAGCGGTTGTTCCTTGCTGTAATAGCCTGATCCGGTAATGTTGGGGTGAGTGGTTTTAGCTGCAGCGCCCTGTGTGTAGGACAAAGAAAAACTGGAGACCGACATGGGTTGGTTGATTGAAGGTACATAAGTTTGATTTCCGAAACTCATGCCTGAGCCGAAAGAGAAGGAGCCAGCATTACGTGTACTGCGTTCTTCCCACCTTATTATATCCAGCTTCTTCATCACAGGCTTCATCTGAATTAACTGAGTACCTGGTTTAATTCCATAACCTATGCCTGACAATCCAGACCTTGAGTTATACTGGGCAGATACAGAAACATCAAGTGTAATAGCAGATTTAACCCAGGGGTTATTTTTATTTTCAAGCTTTTTTACAATAGGAGAATAGGACACTGAAGGCTCCACTCCAAAGCCCTCTTGTGAGTTGGCAGATAATCCTAACCCAAAGGTTAAACCATCACCAGGTATGGAAACACTTGGCCCTGCTCCTATTTCATAACCTACACCTTTGTAGTTGTTGTAATTTACTCCCAATGAAACACTCATTTCTGCTTCTATGCCTGTATTTTTCAAGCTTTTTCCTAGTATTTCAAAACCAGCATCGGCACTAAGACCAAATGAAATTGCTTCCTTCATTTTCACCAGCTTTTCAATCTTATCAGGATCATCCCCAGATCCGTCAAAATCATCAGGCAATCCTCTCATGTTGCGGTTAATGGACCCCGGGTTAATGTTCCATCCCAATCCCACCCAACTGGCTTCCTGATCCATAGTTACCCCCGCATGGTAGGCAATGTTGATGGGGTACCCTTCTACATCCAACAGCGGGATGTTGTAATTAAAATCTCCGGATGATAAATCAACCATCTCGGTAGTTCCAACAGGTTCAAAACTCTGTACTTCAGGTTGGCTTGGTCCGCTGGTGAGCGCCCATGCGGCCGCAGGAAAACAAATTTCGTAACCTATTGTAAGCAACAACAGAGTGGAAATGCGTTGAATGGTTTTCTTTGATCTAGTCATCAGTTAATAGTTAATTTAGATAGTTGATGAATTTTTTCGGAGTCTATGTTAAAACGAAGCTCCCCCAAATGAAAGAGCTGATCGTTATATATCAATTGCAGATTGGATACTGTTTCTTTGTGTTGTTTTTCAAACAAAAGGGAAACGTCTCCATAACCTGTTAGTTTATAGGTGCGCTCAAAATGATGTAAAACACAGGGGAGTGTATCTTTACCATCTATTAGAGTTAAATCAGCATTAAAAAAGCTGTTCAGGTGTTGCAATCTTTGATGCGAAGCCTGAGGGTCATTTGAACCGAATTTCAAAAAATCAATTCCTTTTTGTTCGGGAGAAAAACGTACTCTGAGGTGGTGATATGCCTCAAGTTCATTGGCTCTTTGTTCAAGTTGCTTTTCATTTATATCCTCCCCCATTGATTCCATAATGGCAATAGCCTTTGCCGGCACATAGGTTACTATTATTTTCATTCCCGCTATACTTCTTTCAGTTACCACTGCATAATCGGAATTTTGAACCCTGTTCAAGTATTCTTCCTTAGACAGGGGCTTACTACAACCTGACACGAAAAGACAAATTGATGCTATGAGCAGTAGTATGTTAGTACTTCTTAAAATCATTTTTCAACTCCTGTAAACCTATTGTTGGAATACTCCAATACTTTATCTGTTATTTCTAAGCGGAAGTCTGCATACATCAAACTCCCCGACCCATCAGCACCAATTATCATATCAAAATGGTGTTTAATACCATAGTCCTTTATGTATTGATTCAGTTGGTTCCATATCTGTTTGTCATATTCAGCTTTGATACGTTCATTGTCCTGACTGAAAAATTCGTTTTGTTGCATGTAATACGCTTTACCAGATTGCAACCTTGAAGTGAGTTCCACATTTTCTTTTGCCTTTTTCACTTGTTCGTTCAATACTCCCAAAGAAATAATCATACTGTCTAATGAACTTTTACGCCTGCTGGTTATTTCGGTGAACTGCATTTCAAGTTTCTTTGTGAGAAGAAATTCTTTAAACAGTTTCGGGGTATTCACGTATGCCACACGCTCCTGCTTATTACCCAATACTACATATGCCCAACAACTTAGTATAAGGACATACAGTGGCAAAAGTTGTAAATTGAAGAACCGTTTCATTTGGACGAAATGTTTTTATACTTTTTGATACTTGAGAAATATTTGAAAAGTATATAGGTCTTTTCTCCTGTTGAAGAGATGAACTCCAATATGTATACTTCGCCATTTTGTAACTTTCCTGTTTCTTTCAGGTTAATGATGTGTCTGCTATCGTTGGCTATTCGTTTCAGCTCGGGTTTAACCTTGAGTAATTCATGCTTACTGTTGTATAATGTTAATTTAAAATTAACAGCGTCTTTTAATACCACACCAAGTACTTCAACAGCTACTGCATACGCACCGTCAAGTGCAACTTTTGGTTCATAAAACTGTTCGGGATTGGGTAATTTGTAAACATTCATAGTATCCATAACCATTGTAAAACTCCACACCTCCGTAGTACCGATTAGAAAATTATCTCCTTTGGCCACTACTTGCCAAGCATAATGTTTTTGGGGCTCCAGCTTAACTGCGCTTACCGGATATTGAAACAGGTTGGAATGAAGGTCACTCTCCTGAACCAAAGCAAAATTTCGTTGAATAGCATCTACGGGATTTTGTCCGCTAAGCACTTCAACAAGTTTTAAATCATATTGCACCTGCAAACCTGATGGTACGGGTGTTGGTGGTGACCAGATAAGTAAAGGATAGGCTGTATGTACCTGAGCCTCGTTATAAGGACTCAACAACATGGGTGGTGAAAGCGGTTTAATATTCGCTTCTATGCAAGAGGCTCCTAGCTCTGCTGAGTTAGCGTTGTATACTTTCAAACAAACAACATAGGACCCGAATGGAAATAGTTCTGTTGAGGAAAGGTTCGGAACGTTGACAGCCGGGTTAAACTGGTAACCTCTGATAATGATAGAGGCTGGATTAATTATGTTGATACCGGGTTTTAGTACCAAGGGTTGTGATGTACCTTCTACAATCAACGTGGTGTTTCCATAGCTCACACTTCCCTTCAAATAGGCGTTAATCTCTGCACCGCTGCTGTTCATCACATTGGCTCTCCACATATCGGTGAGCCTGAGCTGAACAGGCATTACGGGCTGCAATTGTACACTTACCTGTGCTTTGCCGGTTAAAGCCACACACAATAAAATAATGCTTAGAATTATTCTACTGCCTGACCTGAAACAGCAACATGAATTATAGGATGCCTGTATTTTTTTCATACGCTTCAAAAATTCTTAGTTAGTTTTAATCTCCAAATTACCTGAGTGTTATTGGCAACTATTTTTCTGTATTCTTTAATCCAGTGGTGCTCTCCTGTCAGGTCTATTCTACCGGTTTTACCTAAGGGCATGCCCCAACCTGTCTGTAAACCTATTCTGCTTTGAATAACTTTGTCTTCGGCAAAAAAAAGACTTCCGGTCAGGCGCATTTTGTTCTTAAATATAAATGCAGCACCTGCACTAGCCTGTTTCACCTGCATGGAATCATTTCCGTTTGCCTGTGTGAGTGTGCCATTGCCAAATAATTGCAATCCGTTTTTGAATACTACCTGAGGGGCTATTGAATACATCTGAACAGCATACTTGCTGTTAAAAAAACGGGAATCGAAGCTCTGGCTGCTGTACAATAATGTGAGGGTGTAAAAAGTGGTCCTGATTTTATGCGTATAGCCTGTGGTTACGGTATATATCCTTGTTTTACTTACATAATTATTCTTTGCATCTGTACCTTTATAATGTTGCAGGGACGGATTGTAGATGACTACCAAAAAGGGTGTATTACGAAAATGGAAATCAGCAGTATAATTGTATAAATTGGTAATGGTAGAGAATTGTTTCTGTGACAAAACATTATCTTCATCTCTTCTGAAAGAACCGGTCAGACTTAGCTGCTTTTTAAACAGCCCTTGAACAAGCTTACCTTCTGTGCGTTTATTGTCGGGTCTTAGAAACGGATTTCCAAAAGTGTAATATTGTCCCTGCACATTTCTATAGGCTAACATCAACTCAGTACCTGACTCCTTTATAGATGAGGAGGCTTTAATATTAAATGCCTGATGCCCTTTCTGAGAGAATGCCTGAGAAAACA
>JACCDG011986602.1_pt1 | contig 11499 bp, 14 predicted proteins | sample 7442471 | NCBI WGS metagenome assembly JACCDG01 (sample SAMN15323444, study PRJNA562643) | freshwater metagenome | isolation source: river surface water | place: USA:Blue River Watershed | collected 2017-08-17
GAACTGGAATTCGAGAAGACCGTCACCACGGCCCAATCGAACCAACCAGAAGACGCCGACGCACTGGGCACCCGCCCATACCAGAAACGCTGCGTCACCAGAGCCGTGGACTACTTCCGCAAGCCACGCGACAAAGGTACCCTTTCTAGCAGCGTCATGATCGAAAGCTCAACCGGCAGCGGCAAGACCGTAATGGCCCTCCTCACGGCCAAAATGCTGGAAGAGTCACACGACGTGGCATGGGGATTCTCCGCCATGCGGGCCAACCTCCTAGCCCAAAGTGCACGAATGAACGAGGAACTCGGCATCAACGTCCGAAACCTCGTCCCCATCAGCATGTTCGACAAGGACCCGCCCACGCACACCCCCGATGGACGACGCATCACCGGCCTGATCGTGGACGAATGCCAGCACGACGCAGCCGCCAGCATGATGCACATCCACTCCGGAATCAAGCCCTACTACATCCTCGGACTGTCCGCCACGCCCTTCCGTGCCGACCGCCAGAAGCTCTGCTTCGAACGAGTCATCAAGGACGCCGGCATGCGGCAACTCATGGAACAGGGCTACCTGAGCAAGTACCACAAATACGCCATTCCTGACTGGAAACCGGCCACCGTCTGCGAACGCTACCTCGCCGAACCCGAACGCTGGGGCAAATCCGCGTTCTACTGGCGAACCATGGAAGAAGCAACCCAGTGCTACGACATCCTCCGGATGGCGGGAGTCGCTGTCGGCCTGATCCACGGAGCGATGCCGATGCGTGAACGAGAAGCCATGCTCGACAGCTTCGAAGAGGGACGCCTCACGTGCTTGGTCAACCTCTACGTTCTCACGGAAGGATGGGACTGCCCATCGCTCCAGACCGTCTGGGTCCGTGACAGCGTGAAAGGGCCGACGATGCAGATGGCGGGGCGAGCGTTCCGCATCCACAAAGCCGTCCCCATCAAGCAGGTTGTGCAGAGCCAGAAAACGAAGTTCCCCATCGAGCGAGTCGCAGCCCCAACCGAAGTCTACCGCTGGGAAGACGGGAAATGGACGAAGATGGGGAGCAGCGATATCGCTGATCGTGCCGCTTGCTCCATGCTGATCGGGCTAGCGAAGCTCGACGTCGAGCCCCTGCCCACCTTCATCCTGAAAAACCGGAAGAAGAGCCGATTCCCCACTGATCCTGATCCGGATGGTCTGGGGATTCGTCCGGAGCAGAGCGGCGGCGGCGATGGCGGCGGGATTGGTGGTCGTCGGTTTTTCATCCACTAGACCCCTGCCAGCATCCCACCTACTCTCTCGGGAGTAGGTGGGATATTTACGAGCGTATTTGACGGAGCTAGAATACACCAGATTTCACCCCTCTCTCACTCGGAGATCGAAATGACTGCCACCGCGATTCGAAACATGAACTATGGCGAAGCCAACATCAACGACTTCCACGTCGCCGACCGGGCCGAAGGGAAAGTCCGGATGATGGAGGTGAATGGTCGCAAGGCCATTCCGACCGAACGCTTCTGGACCAGCCTCTGTGCCAACTACAGCACCTACGGCCTCAGCACGAAGCTGTTCAAGCTCTACACCCACGACGAAGTCTTCACCCGCCTCACCGACGTCCTCGGTGCGGATGGTAAGGACCGCCTCTGCTACGCCATCGAAGAGGGCCACGACGGCACCGCCCACCTGCTCGCCGTCCGCAAGCCCTCCGCACCCCTCGTGCCCTACGAAGCAGCCCACGAACTCGTCAGCCGCTACGCAGTCCCCGGTATGGACAAAGAAGCGGCTGTCTCCTACAAGGGAGGCATCATCCAGAGCCGGCACCGTCCGCCCAACATGGATGACGTCGTGATCGGCGGCGACCAATTCCGCTACCAGTACATCACGGAGACTCCCGTCGACGGCTACGGCAAGCCCGTCAACTACCTGATGCTCGAACGCCTCGTCTGCAACAACGGAGCGATCGGCTACGCTCGGGCCTTCCGCAGCGAGATTCCACTCGGGAAAGCGGAAGACAACCCGATGCACGCCCTCGAACGCTGCCTGCAGTCGTTCAACAACGAGGATGGCTACGCCGCCCTCAGCAGCCGGTTCGAATCTGCAACCCGCAGCTTCGCCAGCGTGAACGAAGCCAACATGGCATGGAGCACCATCGACCGGATGATCAAGCAGCACAAGATCCACCCAGCGGAAGGGAAGACGCACGTCGCCGACCTCGCCGCCAAGTGGGGACAAGCGAAAGCGATGGACCAAGAAATGGCCGACAACCACACCAACATCATGTTGGGCCGGGCATTCTTGGAACTCACCGGTGACGCCTGTTCACTGTACGACATGGCCAGCCTCTCCGCGATGACCAATCGCCGGCAGAAGATGTGCCCCGTCCGGTGCACCGTGTACCAACTCATGAACTTCGTCACCGAAGTCGCCACGCACTACGCCGAACCGCGAGAAGCCCTCCAGCTTCAAGCCCTCATCGGCCAGTACGTCAGCGAAGAGTACGACCTGGAAGGGTCCAGCGGACTCCACAAGTCGTTCGAAGCATGGCACACCGACCTACGCCGGTCGCAACGCCTCAACATCGAAAACAACTAGTCGGGGTGACGGGACGAGGAATTGACGGGGGTCGAACTTCGACCCCCGTCAAACTTTAGGGAACAAACACCCTAAGGACCTCAACCGTGCAATGTCGGATCTGTGATGGGATAAAATCGGCAGAAGAATTTGGATTGCGTTCTGACAACGGCAAACCAAAGTCTATATGTCGTAAATGCGATAACAAACGGACAGTAGCAAAACGCAAAATCCTCACTAAAGAAGAGGCTATTGTCTATTTAGGTGCGGCTTGTAGCAGCCAAAACTGCCCTATTAGAAATCTAGAGCCTCTTGATCCGATATTGTATGATTTCCACCACCGTGATCCAGTAACTAAGTCGTTTGAGATCAGTTATGCCTTGAAGAAGAGCAATCACGTCACTCGTACGGCATTATTAGCAGAATTGGACAAATGCGATCTCTTATGTTGCATTTGCCATCGACTTAAGCATCAACCCTTACCGTGCTAGATTCCCCCAAGTCAACCACCCAACAAACGGAATCACCCAATGGGATACCCCTACTACGACAGCGGCTACACGCCACCACCCCCACCACCAGCATTCATCAACCCACCACCCTTCAAACTCAAGAAGAAAGGCAACCCAGACGCCGCCCCCACCATCCAAGACCCCAACGAAGAACCCGAAGCGGAAGCACTCCCCTACAACCCCTTCCGCTACTCCTACCGACTCCCCCTCAACGAACTCAGCATCGACATCTGGGTCCAATTCAAACTCGACACCTACGACTACAAGAACAAAGGCGACCTCGTCTACAAGGATGAGGAAGGAATCGAACGCCGCGTCCCCTTCTTCCCCCTACCCCGACCGGGCACCGACCCCGGCTACACCGAAAACCAAACATTCACCAGCGTCTACCGCGAAGGAGAAAAACAACTCGTCGTATACCCAAGCATCGTCAAAGCCGAAAGCTACGGCGACAAAGGACGACTCAACATCACCCAACAAGCCGTCCTACTCGCCGTCAGCCCCGAACGGCTAGAAACAGCACTAGTCGACTTCTACAGCCACTGCCGCCGCGATCCACAATGCCCCGTGCCCCTGCTCATCCTGCTAAAAGACGTCTGCCAAGGCATGAACACGTGGTCCCCAGAAGTGGAAGCGGCAGGAGCAGACCAGAACCCCAGCTTCCATGAGCAATTCATCGAAGCCGTCTTCAACCCACCACCGCCGCCACCCCAACCCCAATCGGATCTCACCTTCGTGGTAGAACCTCGGGGGAACGGAGACGACGTGGAAGAGGACGAGTTCGACGAGGAGGACTGGCAAGACGACTGGGACGACGACGGCGAAGACGACGTCTAAGCCGACACAATAACACCCCGCGAACCAACCGGCTCGCGGGGTGTTTCCGTATATCAAGAACAAGCATCACGCCATAAAGCACGACGTAGAACACCACCGCAAACACAAAAAGCGTAAACGGCGGATAGAAAAACAACCAAATCAACGAAAACTACTCATCGAACGCACAATCGCGTTAAGAGCAGCCTGCGTAAAACCACTCATCTCACTACTAAACGCAGACTTAGCACCCTGAACATGCTCAGGAGTAGGCTCAACCGGCTCACCATTCTCATCAGTCAAATTACCAAGACCAAGCACCTCAACATCATAAGGCTCAATGTCAGTAATCTCACCATCGCCATAATCACGCGAGCCATAGTAAGAACCCTGCCCACCACTCCACGTGATGTCACAAGAGTACTGCACATCAGCAAAGAAGGTGAGACCGCTACAAACCATCTCAACCTCCTCCTCGACCCACTCGATATGCTCCGAATTACTCCCTAGACCCTCTTCTAAAATCTGGGCGATATGATCAATACTCATCTGGATACCTCAAACGGGGAATTATAAATAACTTTTACTAACCCTCCGAGCATGTTCTAATGGAGAGTCAGGACAAGGGGTTTATCTCGGCTCACCTTTCTGCTAGAAAAGAGAGTCGAAGGAAACAACACTTCAGGTAAGACGCCCCAATTCTTCACTCTTTCTTTTACGAAAGGCACTGTCCATGACAACTGCTACCAAGACCCGCCGCAAGAAGGCCGTCAAGTCGACGAAGGCCACCACCAAGAAGGTCGCCAAAAAGGCAGCCCCCAAGAAGGTGGTCCGCAACCGCCCCCTCCTCGACGCCGAGGGTCTCGCCGCCGAAGAAGCCGTGCTTCGCAAGAAGTACAAGAACATCGTCCCCGGCTCCCTCCGCAATCGCGGCGAACGCGAAGGCTACGGGATGAAGCGGACCGTCGAGATCGTCTGTGCCAAGAAGGACTGCGACAACAAGCGAATCGTCGCAACGAGCGACCTGCACCAGGTCAAGTTCTGCGAAGCCTGCACGGCGGAAGACCGCCTCGCTCGCAAGGCACGTGCACGCCGGGCCGCGAAGCCCAAGTAAGGCACCAGGAGCGGCGGCAGAAGTGCGGGGCTGCGGAATTTTCCACAGCCCCGCACAATGCTATAAAAAGGCACGGGAATCCAAGCGGTAGTAAGAACTGGCGGAACACAATCCTGAAAGGGACGTCCCCGCCAACAGAAACACTACCAATTGGATTCCCACTACAAATCACCGGGACGCGAGAGAAAGCCCGCAACATCCTGAAAGGGATCTCGGCACAAGAATCCTCTCAACTCCCACCAAGCAGAGGATCGATTGGGCGTGTTGCCCAATCACCACCCGCCCAAACCAATCGTGCCACGTGACACGAACGGAATGGGCGGGATTTTCAAATCAACGTGACACGAGGTTTCGCACAACACCCCCACGAGGGCGAGTAATACAAGTCCTGAATTAACAGGAACCTCAAAAATCCAACACAAACTCCCTCGTGTCACACTGAACAACGGCTATCCGATGTAAGTCCTAATTGGTCGCAATCCCATAAAGAGGGCAATCGGCACCCGATTTTGTGCCACTACCGTGGGCGTTCCCCCAAGTCAGTTAACTCACCCCAACAGGGGCGGTAACTGCCACTAGGGGGAACCCCTCGGTAGTGGCACAAACCATATCAACCCTCACAAGAAATCCCATGACCATCCAACAAGCCATCGCACAAACCATCAAAGACTGGGAAATGACCCCAGACCAAATCAACAACGGCAACTGCGACAACTTCGCAGGAGACGCCGAATGCCCCCAAGGAGTCAATAACTGGCAAGACCTACCACTCTTCGCCCGCCAAGCTATTCAAAAGTGAATAACAACTCACCCCAGTATTCAAACCACTGCCCACCCGGACCAACCGAGGTGGGCAGAAAACTACCCACATTTCCTGAACGGAAACCATGACATACACCTGCCCCCACTGCGGACGAAACGACTTCAAAAAACTATTCGGATTAACCAACCACATCAACAAATGCCCAAGAAAAAGCAAAACAAGTAAACCAAACAAACCAACTAAGAAAACCACCCCCATAACACCCAGAATCCCACAACACCTCAAACACCACACCTACAACCTAAACCCAACCACCATCACCATCACCGCCCAAGAATTCCTAGACAGGAACGTAGGAAAACCAGCCATCGACACAATAGAACAAGCCATCCACACCATGGAACAAACCAAAATCGGATCAAGCATCCTCATCGGAGCCAACCAATGGGACAGAATCACCTAATTTCCCCCATGGAAACCCTCATCACCCTCATCACCACCATCACCCAAAACCTCCACCCAAACCTAACCACCACACGCCACCCACGCCACCCACACCCCAACAACCCAACACTACTCAACACCTACACACACAACGACATAAAAATCAACCTCTACACCATCTACATCCACCCCAACCACATAAACATCAACAACTGGATGGGCCAACACACCACCCGCACCACCATCCACAAATCCGACCCACAACTCATCAACAAACTCACAACCACCATCAAAAACATCCTCAAAACCAAAATACCCCCAATTTCCTCCACGGAAACATGACCACCCTCCACAAACTCATCCAACAACTCATCAACACCCGTAAAGACCTAACCACCACCACAATAACCGACATCCACACCAAAGAAACAACAGGCTACCACCTAGACAACAAAGACACCCAAGCCCACCGAGCCACCATCATCATGATAAACACCATCACCTACATCCCCAACGACAACAACCACTGGCAAGAATGGCACCCCGCCGACCCAAACCTCTACCCACAACTCAAAAAACTCATCCAAAACCTCCCCAGCCACCCAACACCCAACCCAAATGACCCATAATATATCGAATTTCCTCAATGGAAACCACACCTGGACCATCAAATCAACAAGAAAACTCAAAATCAACTACCGCCTAGCAAGCAAACTAGACATGCCACCCCCACCACTAAAACCACACCACCAAATCTTCCACGACACCCTCCTCAACGACCTACCAACAGACATCGGCACCTACCACACCAACAACCCAAACACCACCTACATCACCATCTCAACTTACGAAACCAACCAAGGAATAGGACTACCCAAAACCCCACACCTCGCCACCATCTACTGGAACCAACAACACATAAAAATCCACAACCACCAAACCGGCACCGACCACAACATCCACCGAGCAGACCCAACCTGGCTCAACCAAATCCACAAAATCATCCAAACCGCCAAACACCACTACCAAACACACAACGCCCCATGCAACCCCTCCACCAAATCATCCAAAAAACCCTACAAGACCAAGGCTACACAATAATAAGCTTCACAAACCCACCAAACACCCAAATCACCAGCCTCCAACTACAAATCCCACATGATAAAGAAGGCTGGAACATCAACATCGGCCACATCTGGCTCCACGAATACCCAAAACCACTACAACTCTACATAACCACAGACACCAACGGATACAAAACAGCCGGACTAGAACTAAACCAAAGCGACCCAGAACTCCTCAAAAAACTCAACGACTTCTACAAACCACCCATAGCCTAGCAAGAGCTAAAGAGGCAAGGGGAAAGCTTCACCGCAAAGCCTAGCGTGAGCTAAAGAGAGCACAAGAAAAACATCTTGTGCAAACTTAATGCATGATTTGTACAACATGCAATCTCGATAAAGATCGATCAGAATTCTATTCCCGCTCCAATGGCAAACTCAGAAGCAGAAAATGTAAACTCTGCGTCTTAGAAGTTGAAAATGCCCGCTCTAAAGAAGTCTATGCTGCATTAAAAGCAGAAGTGATGCGGCATTACGGCGGTGAAAATCCAGCCTGCAAATGCTGCGGGGAATCAGAACCGCTATTCCTAACCATAGATCATATCCATGGTGGTGGCAGCGAACACAGAAGACAATCTGGGCAGAACATCTACCGCTGGTATAAACGGCAAGGATTTCCAGAAGGATATCAGATACTGTGCTGGAATTGCAATTCAACTAAGGGTGTACATGGAGAATGTCCGCACGAGACTCAAAGACGGCTTAATGGGTCATCAAACATCAAGTTGTAACTTGATGGACCATTCAACTTTTCCGGACCACTAAGACTGGACCGTTAGAAAGGTATCTCCTGTCCTTCCGGTTGCGTCGGAGCTCTCCCACGTACGCGAGCCGCCGTTCCGCTTTTACTAGCGACTCCGAGTCAAGGAAGGCCATTCCGTGGCATGTCGTGGGGTGTTTCTGATGGGCTTTCTAGCCCTATAACATGTGAATAGTTATTATTCTCGGAGTTGTCAATAATTATCCTCCGCAGTTTTTACAGGCTCTTCCTTCGCTAGCTGTGCAGGCTCTTCCTTTGGAATTGTGGTAGAATTGGCAATTAGAGTTGTGTCGTATACCGCTACTTGTGGTAAGCCAGTATCCGTAAGATGGTGTGTATGGTTCTGGTTGGGTGTAGTGTGGTGTGTTTTTTGGTTTGGTAGGTGGTGGGGTTGGTTTGATGAGAGTGATTTCTTGTGTTCCGCCTAGAATGTTGCCGAGTTGGATTCCGGCTGCGACGATTTGTTGTTCGCTGGCTTTTTTGTATGCTTTGTGTTGTTTGATATTGATTGGTATTTTGGTGAGTTGTCCGGGTGTTTTGATGGCATTGGTGATTTCTTCGGTGTATATTGTGGTTTTGGCTATTTGGTGTGCGGTTTTGGCCCATTGTTCTGGGTCGGTGGTTTTCTTCACGTCCCATAGGTGTGGTTGGGATTGTAGTTTGGCCACTTCTCGTTTGATGTCGTTTGGTTTGTGTTGGCGTCCGGCTTGGTTGTCGATTAGGGTGTGGAGGTTGTCGGATATTTGGAGGGGGATGTCGTTTCCGCCTCTATCTCCGTTGGGGTGGCGGTTGCTGTAGAGTGTGATTGTGTGTAGTGGTTGGTGGATGTCGCCTACTAGATGTATTAGCCAGCTGTAGGCGAGTGCTTTTTGGTTGGGTGGTGCTTGGCTTTTGAGGATTTTTTGGCAGAAGTTTATGGCTTGGATGATGTTCCAGTCTTTTGCTCGTCCGGTTGGTTGGGTGTTCAGGTTTGGTTTTGGGTAGTCGGTGCCGAATGTTGGGTTTTCTATTTGGTGGGGGTAATTTATGTAGTGCCAGGTTGGTTGGTTGTGTGTTTTATCGTTTCTGGTGGTGTCGGGCCATATGGCGGCTTGGTGGAATATCCATTGGTCGTCTTGGATGTCGCCTTTTTGGGCGAAGTCGGTGTCGAATTTGGGGTGTCTGTGGAGGATTTTTATTATTTCGGTGCGTTGGTTGGGTGTGAGTTGTTGCCAGGCTATTTCGGCTATGATTTTATGTCCTAGGGCGTTCCATGCGTGTGCGGGGGGAGTGGGGAGTAGGGTGAGGGTGAAGAGGGTGGTGAGTAGTGTTTTGAGCATTTGGGTGTCGTTGGGGTTTAGGGTGGTTATGGAGTCTGTGTTGGTGTTGTAGTTGGTGTTGATGATGGCGATGTGGTTTGGGTGGTTGTCGATGGTGATGACGATGTATGGTTCGTGTTTGTTGCCCCAGGTTTGGATTTGGGTTGTTAGTTGGGGTTGGTTTGTTGGAGGTGTTGTTGGATGGTTTGTAGGAGGTGCATTGTTTGGTGTGGGTGGTGATTGTGTTGAGGAGGGTGGGGTCGTTGTTGTTGATGGTTTGGGGTGGTTTGGGGTGGTTTGTTGTGGTGGTGGTTTTGGGGTTGATGCTTATGATGTGGTTTTGGATTTGTCCGGTTGGTTTTGGTTCGTTGGGGATTATTATGTAGTCTGTGGTGTTGTTTTTGCTTGGTTGGGTGTGGTTTGGGATGTTTTGGTTGGTGGTGGTGTTGTTGGAGGTGTTGTTTGATGGTTTGTAGGAGGTGCATTGGGTGAGGTGTTGTGCGAGTTTGGTGTGGGTGGCGATTTGGTGGTGGCGGTTGGTGTCTTTGATGGCTTGGGTGGTGATTGTTTGGATGAGGTTGGGGTCTGATTTGTGGATGGTGATGGGTAGTAGGCGTCGTAGAATGCTCGTGGGTAGTATTGGTAGTGGTTTGGGTGTTCGTGGAGGGTGGCGATGTGGTAGTTTGTGTGGATGAGGTAGTAGTGGTTGGGGGACCAGGATGTGAGGTTTATGTTGTGGTTTTTGAGGTGTTGTTTGAGGGTTTTGGTGATTTGTGTTGTGCCCATTTGGTGATGGTTTGTAGGAGTTGGGGGTCGGCGATGTGGGTGGTTTGGTCGGCTTTTCTGCGTTCTGTTAGGTATAGTTGGTTTGGTTTGTTGGGGTAGTGGATTATGTAGTGTTCTGTGTGTTTGGTGTAGAGGGTGATGTGGGGGTAGGCGTTTGGTGTGTTGAGGTTGAGTTTGGTGTGGTGGCCGTTGTTGGTTAGGTGTTGGTGGATGGCTTGGAGGAGGGTGGTGCTTTTGCACATTGGGTTATTCTGGTGAGTAGTTGGGGGTCGTTGGGGTTGAGGTGGAGGTTGCCGATGGTTATGGTGGTTGGGGTTATGGTTAGTTTGGTGGTTGTCCATTCTTGGTTTTTGGGCCAGTGGTGGATGAGGGTGAATGCTTTGGTGGTGTAGGTGTGGAGTCCTTGGGCTCGTAGGTGGGTTATGATGGCTTTGGTGAGTTGATTCTTGTGAGGAGTTCTGGGTCGGCTTTGTTGATTTCGTGGCTGGTAATGTGGCTGTTGTGTGCGAATTTGGTGATTATGTTGAGGTTGGGTTCGTTGGTGATGATGTAGTGGGTGTCGTTGGTGTTGACGCGGATTGTGTGGGGGTTGGTTATTTCGTTTTTGAGGTGTTGGTCGTTGAGGTGTTGGTGGATGGTTTTGGTGAGGTGTAGGGTTGGTGTGGTTTTACGGTTCATAGGGTGAGTTGGTGGGGGTGTTTAGCCATTTGGTTATTCTTGTGAGGAGTTCTGGGTCGGCTTTGTTGATGTTGGTGATTTCGTATCGTTTTGTGATTCCTGGTTTGACTAGGTCCAGGGTGGCTCCTCCTGGGTCTTCGATGTAGTGGTCTTCGCAGTCTACGTATAGGTAGGTTGGGAATCTGGTTACGTGGTGGTTGTTGTATGTGAGGTGTTGTTGGATGATGAGGAGTAGTTGGTTATCCATTGGGTTATTTTGGTGAGGAGTTCTGGGTCGGCTTTGCTAAGTTGGTGGTCAATTGAGTAGTGTCCGTTGAAGCGTTTGGAGAGTTTAATATAGTCGGGGTATTCGTCAATGAGAATTCTTGGCGTAGCTTATTTGATGTGATGTAGATGTAGTCTGGTTTTGGAGAGGTGGATAGGGATGGGTTGTAGTCTTGTTCTATGAGGTGTTTGTAGATTGTTTCAAGCAGTCTTGATGGGGCATTCATGGGCTGAAGTATGCTGGTACGTTGAAGTATGTTGGAAGTTGCCATGTGTCTTGGTGGGTGAGTTGTTTGATTCTTGTGATGAGTTGGGGGTCTGCTGGGTTGAGGTAGGCGGGGTCGTAGTTTCCGTTTGGTTTTAGTTTGCTGGTGTTGGTGATTA
>JACCDG010309281.1_pt1 | contig 11497 bp, 10 predicted proteins | sample 7442471 | NCBI WGS metagenome assembly JACCDG01 (sample SAMN15323444, study PRJNA562643) | freshwater metagenome | isolation source: river surface water | place: USA:Blue River Watershed | collected 2017-08-17
AAGTCCTTTAATTCTTCGGCGTTTAGACTGTTGATTAAACCGGGTAACATACTTGAAACCGGGGAGTACTTCAACGAAATGACATTTTTCTTCAAAATCTTCTCCACCTGATCCGGCGCATAAGGATTTTGAGAAACGTAATAGGCTATTTTATCCTGGTTGGTTAATCGGCCTATCACCGAAGTTCCATTGCGCAGCATAAATTGCGTCGCGGCATATTGATCCGAAACGGTTTTGTTAGGATTGATGATGGCCTCTAACATATCTTTTTTAGAGAATCGCGTGCCTAAATTCGTTAGATCTGGCCCTACGTTTCCGCCACCTTCGCTTCCAATAGCGTGGCAACGAATACAGGTGGTCGCAGCATACATCGATTTTCCGTTTTTGAAATCACGGTCAGTTAATGGAGCGTCAAATAAAGCCACCGCTTCCTCTAGTTTCCATTGCTTACCAGGACCTTTCGGGCTATCGACATTCATCACATCATTTCCATTCGCAGATAATAAATCAGCACCGCCTAATTTATCATAGTAAGTCCGCTTATTCTCAGCTACATTTTTCAAGGCTAATTTTCGTGCCCGATCAATGAATCCTACGTAACTGCGTCCGCCAGAAAATTGGAATGAATTTTTAAACCACTTGAAATAACGCTCGTGTAATTCCGGAGTCCAATTATTTTTAGCGGCGGATAACATCGTTGCCATATAGGTTTGTTGGGCTGGCGGGATTTTCTCTAACATCTTAGCAATATCCGTTCCGTATTGCGGGTTACGCATAATTAAATCCGCAGATGAAGTGGCAGATTCTACCCGGTATGCCGTTGCGCTAGCTGTATCCTTTGTTTCCATTATTTTTAAGGTCCGCTCGATCACTTTAGGCGCCTCTAATGGAATCAGTAGGCGACTTAAAGCTCGGTCCATATTCATGCGATTTGAGGGATATTTGGCATCAAACTTCGCAATGATTTTAGAGGCCATCGATGCATCTGGCATCCCTAGTCGCAACATCGCTAATTCATAGGCGCGCAACACATCTAGCGTTTGAGATTCCATCAATGCTTTGTTATCTATCGCTAACAACGCAGCGTAAATGCCTGCTTTAAATTCGGGCTTGCTTTGACGAATCAGGCCTATAAGTGCTTGAGTTGCGGCAATCGGATCTTTTTCTGAAAGTGCTTTATCTTTCCACTCGGCAACCGGCTGGTGCTCTAAAGCCATTCGTGCTGCATACCGAATAAAACGATCTGGGTGTTTTAAATGTGGCCAAGCCATGGCTACTGCAGCAGGATTAGGACCTTGATGGAATTGCTCGATTTTGCGGCGTAATTCATTTAATGGATTAGGTGTACCTACAATTGTTTTAGATGAAGTTTCCTCCGGACCCACGTAGGTTATGCGATATAAATCAGATTCAAGGCGACGACCACCTGTTAAGAAATACAAGTTGCCGTCTGGGCCAATCACCCCGTCAGTTAATGGCAATGGAATACCCGAAAATAACTCTTCCCGATCCGCCAAAAACGAAGAACCCGACGGCTTTAATTTTATGATGTGTCCGATGCCAAATGTCCAGTCGAAAGCCAATAGGGATTTCTTGTATTTAGCGGGGAATTTAGCATCCCGTAAAGACAATAAACTCGTAGGCGATCCTTGACCAATATTTAATACCGGGGGCAGGTTATCGGGGTAGGTGGTGGACCATTTACTATTACCCGTTCTCCAGCCATACTCACTACCACTGGTTACGTGGCAAATACGCGTAGGGCGATACCAAGGTAAGCCAAAATCCCACTCCATATCAGCATCATAGACGAATAAATCCCCTGTTTCATTAAAGGCAATATCAAATGCATTCCGATATCCCGCACTGACTAATTCCCACTTCTTACCTTCTGGGTCAATGTTTGCAATCCAACCACCTGGCGCATATCGATCATTTGCGTGCCCGCGTGGATCTTTGATCAAAGGAAAAATATTGTCTTCTTGCCAATTTTTAGGCAAGCGATAGGCATCCATTGGAGGCACATCGGTATGATTTCCAGAGATTAAATAAATCGATTTTTTATCTGGCGATAGGATAATACTGTGTGGACCGTGCTCGCCTTCGCCTACAAATTCTTTCAGCAACGTGATTTTGTCAAATTGATCATCCCCATCTAAATCCTGCACGCGATACAAACCACTACCTCTGGGAGTAAAGCTAGAACCAGGGCCACGAACCGTCCCCGGTTTAGTTGCGCGCGCATTTACCATCACATACAAACTGTTGAATGCGTAAAGCATCCCGTGTGCATTTCCGATACCTAAGGTATCCACGCCTTTGCCAAATTTTAATTTCTCAATTTGCGGCTTCGCGCTTGCAGCTCCTACTGCAGGAATCGTTAAGCGATACAAACCTCCATATTGATCGGAGCAAATCATTCTGCCCTTATCATCAAATGTCATGGATACCCAAGATCCGATGTTTTCATCTGATGGGCTAAGTAAATGTTCGATTTTAAACCCTGGCTGTAAGCGGATTTTATCCAATTTTGGATTTGCCCCCTCTACGTGAGCGGGCTCAATTTTAAACAAGCGGTTAAAGCCCAAACTCCCCAGGCTAAGCAGCACGACACTGGCGATTAAATACTTACGGATAGCGCTCATGGTTATTTTAAATTTTTGATACGAATATTTTTAAACTCTACTTTCATGGGAGGCCCTACGTGTACTTGCACACCTAGCCAGCCAGAGGTTTTACCATTTACTTGATCTAAATCAGTCACATCACTCATCAAAATTCCGTTTACAAAATGTTGTAGACGCTTGCCTTTGATAACTAAATGAACCTCATTCCAATCTTCTGATTTAATAGTAGTTTTCAACGAATCTTTATTGCCTAGAGACCCGGTAACTGTGCGGGGCAACCAAGCGTTATTTTGCGAAAACGTACGCAAATTTGTTTTCATCGCCGGGTCTGTTTGTTCATTCACAGACACAATTTCCCCTCGATAAGCCAAGGTAGTTCGACCCCTTTCTTCATAGTTTTGGCCCGTATACCTGATTTCACCATCGATATCAGCTTGATATCCTTTTAGCGCGAAAGGCAAATCGGGCAGCAATTCCTCCGAACGATAATTGATACCTGTATTGCCCCCTTTTGAAATTTTAAACTCGGCTTTTAGCTCAAAGTCAGCCGGTTGGGCATCCCGATAAATTAAAAATGTATTCCGTTTTAGTATGGTTTGAGGCGTGATTTCGCCAATGATACTCCCATTTTCTACCCGCCAATAGGCAGGATCGCCGTCCCATCCCTGCAAGGATGTTCCGTTAAAAATGGACCTAAACCCCTTCTCTAGCTGTTTGTTCTGGCCAAAGCCGGGAGCTTGAATAGCCAGCAAAGACACAAACAGCCATATGAATTTATGGAGATTAGTTTTCATTTTTAATAGGTTTAGAATTTTAAATTAGTTTAAAAAGTTTGAAAAATGGTTTATCGGCAGGAATTTTTTCGCTAAAATTAACCTTCTAATATGATCCTTCTATGAAAAACAGATCAGTGTTTTTGATCCTATTTTTGTTAGCGCACCTATCGCTAACTGCTCAAGACTTTTTTGCTGGCGCTGCCATAAGAACCATCAATCCTGAAAAGGATTCCTTATACCTTGCTGGAGGCAAACCTAATCGGCCATTTATTGACGTACATGACAATCTTTATGTCAAAGCTTTAGTGCTAAGTAATAGCAAAAACAATATCACCCTCCTTACCTTCGATTGCATCGGATTATTGTATCCTCAATTACAAGAAATCCGAGCTAGAATTAAATCGGAACTCCCTCTAATTGATTCCGAGCACATAGTTATGTCCTCCACACATACCCATTCGGGCCCTGATGTGGTAGGGATTTGGGGTAAAGATTTAGCGCATTCAGGCGTTGTGGATAAACATATGCAGCTCATTGTTACTAGGGCTGTAGAAGCCATTAAGGAAGCGTATAGTGCCAAAAAGCCAGTAACAATATCCTATGGTAACGGTTCTTTTGGCGAAGATTGGGTAAAAAATATTTCAGAGCCTGGTGAGCTGGACAGGGCAGTAAGCGTCATTAAATTCAGTGATTTAAATGGAAAAAATATCGCTACCCTAACTAATTTTGCCTGCCATCCTACGATCATGGATGATACCAGCACGGCGGCAAGTTCGGATTATGTTTGGGGATATTACACCTATTTAGATGCGGCACAAGGTGGGGTGAATATGTTCCTGCAAGGCGCAATAGGTGGATGGGTTCAACCGGAAGGCGTTCCTCATACCTACGATCAAGCAAAGTATTATGGAACGTCACTAGGAAAATATGTTTTTGAACTACCTAAAGGCAAGAACACGAGCAAAAACTTAAGCTTTGCTTCTGCTAAAGTGGAATTTCCATTAGTAAATCCAGGTTTTCAAATGTTATCCAAATCGGGGGTCATAAAAAGAAACTTCGGAAAAACGGTGAGTTCTGAGATAGCTGTTTTTAGTATCGGCGATGCTTATTTTGCTACTCATCCTGGTGAAACCAGTCCGGCACTAAGTCTTATCACAAAGAAGTTGATGAACAACAAGGGCCCTAAATTTGTCCTGGGTTTATCACAGGATGCCTTAGGTTACATCATCAAGCCTAGCTTTTTCGATTCAAGTAAGAATATTCCCCACAGTAAATATCTAACAGGAATGAGTATTGGTCCAGAAACGATGGATATCATTTATTCTACCTTGAATGCGCTGTTTAAAGGCATTAAATGATCCACTTTTTAAAATTTATTTTACTGCCAAAACTCAAATAGCGGCCCATTATCTCCAAAAATGGGATCTTTCTTTGGAATCGGAATATTCGCGATTTCTGCTAAAATAGATGGGCTATCTTCCTTTTTCAAACTGAATTTTAAGTTCCAGAGATGTTTTGTTTTTTCATGTTTTTAATAAGGATTATTTATCATGAAATTTCGATAAATAATTAATCTAAATTAATATTAATAATACCTTTGTCCTTTGTCAGATGCAGGAATCAGGAAAAAATATTTTTGATTTTGGTAGAAAGCCAAATTTTGTGACCATGCTATGGTTCATAGCACCCTTCATTGCAGTTCTTGTATTAATTAGCCGAGGGGATTTGCACATCAATAATTATTTAATATTCAAAAATGTATTTTGGCATTCTGTTCAAGAGCAACACCTATATCATTTATACCCGACAGAGTATTCTGATAAAAATCACTACGGGCCATTTTTCAGTATGTTAATTGCCCCGTTTGCCTTGCTTCCTAATTATATGGGAGTCACTTTGTGGGCAATGGCAAACGCCGGGATTTTATTTTATGCTATTCAGAAATTACCTCTCACGTCTTGGTCTAAAAATATCATTCTGTTAATTAGTTTAATTGAAACATTGACTTCGATTCAAAATGTACAATTTAACCCGATGCTTTGCAGTTGGGTTATTTTAACATATGTGTTTATCAAAGAAGAAAAATTAGGTCTGGCTGCGATGTTAATCGTGGCCGGAACCTTGATTAAATTATATGGGATTGTGGGTATTTTGTTTATCTTTTTTACCAAAGAGCCCAAGAAATTAATCGCCCAATTATTATTATGGGGATCCGTATTTTTTTGTTTACCCATGCTTATTTCAAGTCCCGAATTTGTGTTAAAGTCGTATGTTGATTGGTACCATGTTTTGCTGGAAAAAAACCTTCAAAACGTTTCGTCCTACCAAGATATGGGGATGACAGACATTTCTGCCATGGGATTCGTAAGAAGAGTTAGCGGAATGCACCACTTATCTAATTTGTTTTTTATTCTTCCTGCAGGCCTTTTAATGCTTTTGCCTTTAGTGAGAATTTCAAAATGGGACGAGGTTTCTTTTCAATTAAGTTATCTAGCGCAAGGCTTAATTGGAGTAGTTATTTTTAGCACCTCCGCTGAATCCCCTACGTATGTCATTGCTGTGGTAGGCTTTGCTATTTGGTATGTTTTGTACGCGCCTACACATAGTAAGTGGATGTATTTTTTACTCTTATTTGTTTTGGTCTTTACCGTATTATCTCCTACCGATATTTTCCCTAGATATTTACGCTTAGAATATGTCATCCGATATTCTTTAAAAGCCTTGCCTTGTTTTTTGGCTTGGTTGATCATTACCTACCAATTGCTTTTTTCTAACTTTGAAAAAAAGAGCCCACATGCAAACGAAGCTTGAAATCATATTGCCAGCTCATAACGAGGAGGGGAATATTCGTCCCATTTATGATGCAATTGTGCAGGTGCTAAGTTCGACAAATTATAGCTATACCATTTTATTTGTGGATGATGGAAGCACAGATCAAACACTTTCAAAGTTAAAGGAGCTAGCAAGTGAAGATTCTAAAGTAAAGTACATTGAACTTTCCCGAAATTTTGGCCATCAAAACGCCATCAAAGCTGGACTAGACGCCACACATGCGGATGTCGTAGTTATGATGGATTGCGACTTACAGCACCCTCCAAGCTTATTAAATGAGCTGCTAAATAAATACGAACAAGGGTATGATATTGTTCGCACGAAACGGATTGAAAATGAAACGGCAGGGTTTATCAAGAGGAAGGCGTCTAATCTTTTTTATCAATTCCTTAACCAATTATCTGATATAACATTAGAACAAGGTTCTGCAGATTTTCGATTAATTAGTGGTAAAGCGATTGATTATTTGAGAGCGTTTAATGAGTATGATTTATTCTATCGAGGCCTGGTAAAATGGATCGGGTTTAAACAGATTAGTTTAGCCTACCAACCTGAGCAAAGACTTAGTGGGGAGACCAAATATTCGTATAAAAAGATGATCAGTTTTGGGCTTAAAGGTTTTACTTCTTTTAGCACGAAACCTTTATATTTTGCTGCCTACCTCGGGATGATTTTCTCTTTGTTGTCGACCTTATCTATACCCTATATTATCCACGCTTTTTATACAGGTTCTCAAGTGCCAGGGTGGGCGTCTGTGATTGCGGCGATTGTTTTTTTTGGTGGATTAAACCTGATGATTCTAGGTATTATTGGGATTTACCTGAGTAAATTATTCACCCAAAGTAAAAGTAGGCCACACTACATTATCAAAGGCTCAAATTTATGATTCCTAAAATCTTATTGAGTTTTGATGTAGAAGAATTCGACATGCCATTAGAGTATGGATTTTCTATTTCCCCTGAACAGCAAATGCAAGTGGGCAAATTAGGCTTAGATAAATTGATACCCCTTTTATCAGATCCGTCTATTCAATCTACGTTATTTACGACGGCTAATTTTGCGAATCAGTATCCTGAAACCATCAAGCAATTATCACTGAACCACGAGATCGCCTCTCATACATTTTATCATTCCTCTTATAGCACGGCGGACTTGAGCCGTTCGCGTGAACGATTATCCGAAATTATTGGTCAACAGGTTGTGGGATTACGTATGCCGCGAATGAAGCAGGTTCCTGTTTCAGACATTATTAATGCGGGTTATGGATATGACGCCTCGGTTCACCCCACGTGGTTACCAGGTAGATATAATAATCTCCACCTACCTCGAAATCCTTATGTGGAGAATGGATTATTTCGAATTCCAGCTTCCGTAAGTACCATTTTCCGCATTCCTCTTTTTTGGCTTAGTTTTAAAAACTTTCCTTATGCCATGTATTTAAAGCTGGCGATTCACTCATTGAAATCCCAGGGTTTTTTGAGCTTGTATTTTCACCCCTGGGAATTTGTGGATATTGAAGGATTTGGTCTGCCAAAGTACACGACAGCGGGTTGCCAATCCACACTTTTTGAACGATTAAATCAATTAGTCCAAGACCTAAAGCCGCATGGGGAATTTATAACTTACCAAGATTTTGCTCGCAGCCATTCATCAGAACAAGATATACTTAAGGCTTAGTTAAATCTATATTGAAGTTTGAGTTGATGATAAAGCCATTGTTGTTTTGGAAAATAGTTTGTCCATTAATCTGTCTTCCTAACTGCAATGTTTGATTTAAATACCCTCCCTCTATTCGAATATTTTTAGTGAATCGATAACCGAGCAAAATGCCTATTCTGTTTTGGTCAAAAACATTTGCATTCACATTTTTTCCAAAGCCTACAAACACCTCATCGTAAGCCGCGATATAAGGCGTCTTATCTTTGATTTCTCTTCCTTTCAAAGGAATCTGAAGGCGCACCATATACCTTGCTCTATGGGAAAGCGGAAATTCATCCTCGCTCGTCACATTAGCAGAACTGAACCGTCCGATAAATCTTTGTTCTAGCATAAATCTGTGTGAAACATCGACAATTCCTTCTTTTTGAGATAATTGGACCATTTCGAAAATACGGTGTTCCGTAAATTCTCTACCCAATTTGTTTAATGGATATTCACCATAGGGAAAGGTCTCAGCCCAGGCATACCCCCCTCTTACCAGAACGCGAGGGGTTAATTGGTAGTTTAGCCCCACTCTTAATAAGCCTTGTTGCCAACTCGTTAGTAGGTCGTTTCTTCGCCATTGGTATTCGGTGTGTATTCCGGTCTTTTCGGATAATTTGAACGTACCAAAGAAACCATACCAACCAATGGCGTTCGAAGTTGTGATGCGGTTATTTTGGGCGAACGAAAAGTGACACGTAATAAATAGAATAAAGAGACATAATTTGATTTTCATTAGGCGTTCTAGTTTTTAAAAAATGTAATGCACAAAATTACGTCTATTTTGCTATTAAAAACTTATTCACCTCTAACCAGTGAATAAACGCATCAAACCATTTATTGCTCGTTCTGTTCGGATTGCCTAGGCCAAAACCGTGCCCACCGTTTTGGTACAAGTGAAACTCCACCGGTCTTTTCGCTTTGAACCAGGAGTCAATCACCCCAAACTGGGAGTTAAACAGAAAGTCATCAGAGGCAATCACATTAAACATGGGTGGGGCATCTGCTGGTACTTTCACTGGGCCCATCCCTCCATAAATGGGGCCAATAAACGCTAGTTTCATGGTTTTCGAATTTAGCGTGGCGTGCATCGTTAAACCTGCACCTGCAGAGAAACCAATCATCCCGATTCGCTGTATATCTACACCCCACATGGAAGCGTTTTTGATGATCATCGCATAGGCAGCTTCTGCATCAGTCAATTGATTAGACAGATCCATTTGAGCCATTGGATTCGTGTTTTTAACCGTGCTATCGGTCTTTTGTGGGGCCGGACGTGGGCGGTTCATCCAAGCAGTAAAGTCGTCTAATTTTTCTGGGGTTGGGAATAAGCGGTATTTTAGAACGAAAGCGGTGATTCCTTTTTTGGCCAAAGCCTCAGCCACCTCCCAGCCCTCATTTCCCATCGAAAGCCAACGGTAACCCCCACCTGGAGCCACAATCACAGCCGCCCCATTTGCTTTGCCTTTTTCAGGAAAGAAAGGCGTCAATGTAGCTTTGGAAATATTCCGAGCCATCGGATCGCCCCACTGACGAAACCACGTCTCAGGTGCCGGCTGGTCCTTCACAGACCCAGTGTTCAAAGGAATCGCATTAGGCTCTTTAGGCGCATCAAGCGGATAAATGGTTCCATCTTGTGCGATAGCCGTGAACGCGAGACAGGTTAGAAGGGCAAACAATAGCTTTTTCATAGTTTTAAGAGGTTTAGGTGGACAAGATAAACACTTTATGATGGATTTATTGTCATTGATTGTGGGGCAAAATCTTAAACCTGATAAATAGAGAGGCGATTTAGTTAACGAGGGATTTAATGTCTAATTTGCTCCTGCAATGAACCAGGTAAAAATCCATACTAAAAAAGAGCTTTTGGACACACTTTCTAAAAACAGAGAGGTAATTAAGTCGTATGGGGTGATAAGCCTAGGAATTTTTGGATCATTTAGTAAAGAAAAAATTCACGAATCAAGTGATGTGGATTTATTAGTGGATTTTGATCCAAGTAAAAAAAGTTTTGACAATTTCATGGACCTGTCCTTCTTTTTAGAAGACATAATCGGTAGAAAGGTAGAGATTGTTACGAATCAATCATTAAGCAAGTTTATAGGACCTCATATTTTAAATGAGGTTCAACATGTTAGCCTCTAATATCGAATTGGTTCAACATATTCTAGTTGAAACATCATTTATTTTACAGCATACGAATAAGAAATCAAAAGCGGACGTGGTCAACGACGAGGTTCTTTGTCGTGCTGTTGTAAGAAGTCTAGAGATTATTGGCGAAGCGGCTAAAAAATTGGATGAAGAATTTAAGTCAACAAATAGCCATATTGAATGGAAAAAACTTGCAGGCACACGAGATAAATTAATTCACGATTATTTCGGTATTGACTATGATATTGTTTGGGATATAATCGAAACTAAAATACAGGATTTGGATTATTTCATGCGACAAATAGAATAAAATTCAAGTAAGGTTTTTGTTTTGAAATCGGAAACCCTTTAATTTGACATACAAACCAAAAAACGCGCAATGAATCTAGGAAAAATTGTATCGTGGAGCTTTTTCATCAGCTTAGCTGCATCGCTGGTAGGGGCGTTCATGAAGATATTACATCTACCTGGCGCAGACCAACTTTTGATGATAGGATTGGTGTCTAATGGGGTCTTTGTTGTGTCCGCTTTAACGGAAGTATGGCGCTCTGTAAGAATCGATAAAAATGAGAAAATCATGTGGACTATTGCCTTTGTTTTTATGGGATTCTTAGGGGCAGTAGCGGGGATTGTTTATTTGTTGCTCGGAAGAAAAAGGGTGGTTTTGCAGTAATTTCCTTTTCATTTAGAGGAACGATTTTTATAAACAGCCAAAAGCAATAGTTTGGATTGAGCCCATTCTATTTCTTTTGGCTGGATTTTTTATAGCAGTTTTGATCATCGAAATAGGCTATGATCAACCGCTCTACTATTTGGCCTTTGTTTTATACGTCCCGATTAGCCAATTTTTGTATACCCCTTTGTTTACTTTGAAGGGCGGTTACGCAATGACTCCTAGCTCTTTTCCTACCTCCGTAAAGGCCGCAATCGCGTGATCTAATTGCTCCCGGGTATGTCCTGCAGAAATTTGCACCCGAATTCGAGCTTGTCCTTTCGCTACCACCGGATAGTAAAAACCAATCACGTAAATTCCTTTTTCTAAGAGTTTTTCTGCCATTTTTTGGGAGATAACTGCATCATATAACATGATAGGGACAATCGGGTGTTCACCAGGTTTTACATCGAAACCAGCAGCGACAATGCGATCTCTGAAATACGCCGTGTTTTCCTCCAGTTTATCGCGCAATTCCGTTGTTTTAGATAACAGATCAAAAACCGCAATCGATGCCCCGGTAATGGATGGCGCTAAGGTATTTGAAAACAAGTAAGGTCTAGAACGCTGCCTTAATAGGTCGATAATTTCCTTGCGGCCTGAGGTAAATCCGCCTGATGCGCCGCCTAGTGCTTTTCCTAAGGTCCCCGTAATGATATCAATCTTGCCCATTACACCTTTTAGTTCGTGCACGCCAC
>JACCDG010160475.1_pt1 | contig 11496 bp, 13 predicted proteins | sample 7442471 | NCBI WGS metagenome assembly JACCDG01 (sample SAMN15323444, study PRJNA562643) | freshwater metagenome | isolation source: river surface water | place: USA:Blue River Watershed | collected 2017-08-17
AACCGAGACTTGGAAGTTTGTGAGAACCATGAAGAACATTTCCAGAAAACTGGCTTCGCTGCTGTCCCGTGTGGGCATCTTCACGGGCATGGCGCTGGCGACAGCCGCCCACGCCGTCAATGACCTGCCGGGGGGTCCTGCGGTCAACCAACTGAATTTTGCGCCGCCGGTCACCAAGATCGCTGAACAGCAGCATTGGCTGCACTGGATGATGCTGATCATCTGTACCGTGATCTTTGTTGCGGTTTTTTCGGTCATGTTCTATTCCATCTGGAAGCACCGCAAATCGGTGGGCCACAAGCCTGCCACCTTCAGCGAGTCGGTCACCGTCGAAATTCTTTGGACAGCTGCACCTTTCCTGATCGTGATCGGCATGGCTTTGCCGGCCACCAAGGTTCTGGTCGCCCAGAAGGACACCACCAACGCCGACCTCACGGTCAAGGTCACGGGCTACCAGTGGAAATGGGGTTACGACTACCTCAAGGGTGAAGGCGAGGGTCTGAACTACATCTCCACTCTGGACACTTCCCATCGCGCCATGTCCGATGCAGGCAAGCCGCAGGGCGACAACTACCTGCTCAAGGTCGACAACCCTCTGGTCGTTCCCGTTGGCAAAAAAGTGCGCGTGATCACCACCGCCAACGACGTGATCCACGCCTTCATGGTCCCTGCCTTTGGCATCAAGCAGGATGCGATCCCCGGTTTTGTCCGTGACACATGGTTCCGCGCCGAGAAGACGGGTGATTTCTACGGCCAGTGTGCAGAGCTGTGCGGCAAGGAGCACGCCTACATGCCCATCCACGTGAAGGTGCTGTCCGCTGAGGATTATTCCAAGTGGGTTGAAGGCGAAAAGAAGAAACTGGCCGCCAAGGCCGATGATCCCTCCAAGGTCTGGGCCCTGGACGATCTGGCCAAGCGTGGCGAGAAGGTCTACGCTGCCAACTGCGCTGCCTGTCACCAGGCCAACGGCAAGGGCGCTGGCCCGATCAAGCCGGTTGATGGCTCGGCCGTGGTGCTCGACGCCGACAAGTCCAAACAGATCGCTGTTCTCCTGAACGGCCAGGCCAACGGTGCCATGCCTGCCTGGAAGCAGTTGTCGGACACCGACATCGCTGCCGTGATCACCTACACCAAGAACAGCTGGTCCAACAAGACCGGGCAGATCGTGCAGCCAGCCGAAGTGCTGGCTGCCCGCAAGTAAGCCTGTACCGCATTTAGTAAAGAGGAAGTCAAGATGAGTGCCGTTCTCGACCATCACGATCACGCTCACGACGACCACGGTCACGCACCTGCGGGCTGGCGTCGCTGGGTCTTTGCGACCAACCACAAGGACATCGGTACGCTCTACCTGTTGTTCAGTTTCGCCATGCTCATGATTGGCGGCATCTTGGCCCTGCTGATCCGTGCCGAGCTGTTCCAGCCGGGTCTGCAGATCGTCAACCCCGAGCTGTTCAACCAGTTCACCACCATGCACGGTCTGATCATGGTGTTTGGTGCGATCATGCCGGCCTTCGTGGGTTTTGCGAACTGGATGCTGCCGCTGCAGATCGGCGCCTCCGACATGGCTTTTGCCCGCATGAACAACTTCAGCTTCTGGCTGATGATCCCTGCCGGCCTCATGCTGGCCGGGTCGTTCTTCATGCCCGGTGGCGCTCCTGCCGCCGGCTGGACGCTGTACGCACCGCTGACGCTGCAGATGGGTCCCTCCATGGATGCCGGCATCTTCGCGATGCACATCCTTGGTGCTTCGTCCATCATGGGCTCGATCAACATCATCGTGACCATCCTGAACATGCGTGCTCCTGGCATGACGCTGATGAAGATGCCGATGTTCGCCTGGACCTGGCTGATCACCGCCTACCTGTTGATCGCAGTGATGCCGGTGCTCGCTGGCGCGATCACCATGACGCTGACAGACCGCCACTTTGGTACCAGTTTCTTCAATCCTGCCGGTGGTGGTGACCCCGTCATGTACCAGCACATTTTCTGGTTCTTCGGTCACCCTGAGGTCTACATCATGATCTTGCCGGCTTTCGGCATCATCAGCCAGATCGTGCCCGCGTTCTCGCGCAAGAAATTGTTCGGCTACGCCTCCATGGTTTATGCCACTTCCTCCATCGCGATCCTGTCCTTCATCGTGTGGGCCCACCACATGTTCACCACCGGCATGCCGGTGACCGGTCAGCTGTTCTTCATGTACGCCACGATGCTGATTGCCGTGCCGACCGCTGTGAAGATCTTCAACTGGATTGCCACCATGTGGCGTGGTTCCATGACGTTTGAAACCCCCATGATGTTTGCCGTGGGCTTCATCTTTGTGTTCACCATGGGTGGTTTCACCGGCCTGATCCTGTCGATGGCCCCCATCGACATCCAGATGCAGGACACCTACTACGTGGTCGCGCACTTCCACTACGTGCTGGTGGCCGGTTCCCTGTTTGCCCTGTTCGCCGGTTTCTATTACTGGGTTCCCAAGTGGACGGGTGTGATGTACAGCGAAACCCGTGGCAAGCTGCATTTCTGGTGGTCGCTGATTTCATTCAACGTGACCTTCTTCCCGATGCACTTCCTGGGTCTGGCGGGCATGCCACGTCGCTATGCCGACTACCCCATGCAGTTCGCCGACTTCAACATGGTGGCTTCGGTGGGTGCCTTCTTCTTCGGCTTTGCCCAGGTTTACTTCTTCCTGTTCATCGTGCTTCCGGCCATGCGTGGTCAAGGTGCGAAGGCAGCACAAAAGCCCTGGGAAGCTGCTGAAGGCCTGGAGTGGGAAGTGCCTTCTCCGGCGCCTTTCCACACCTTTGAAAACCCGCCCAAGCTCGACGAGTCCGCGACCCGCGTGATTGGTTGAAGGCAGGTTTTGACATGAAATCCGATCAAAAGAAAAGCAATGTTCGCCTGGGCCTGATCCTGGCTTCGGTGGCTGTGGTTTTCTTCATTGGCTTCATGGTCAAGATGGTCCTCCTGGGTCGTTGAGGCAAAAGGGATGAACCTGCGCACTGAAAACCTGAAGATGGTGGTCAAGCTGGTGGTGGTGACCGCCGGTATGTTCTGCTTCGGGTATGCGCTCATCCCGATCTACAAACACATCTGCGAGATCACGGGCATCAACATCCTGTCGCTCTCCGAGCGACTGGTGCCCGGGACGGGTGCCGCTGGCAGGTCGACCACGATGCCCGCCAACTCGCAAGTGGACACCAGCCGCACCATCACCGTTGAATTTGATGCCAATGCCCGTGGCCCATGGGACTTCAAGCCTCAGCAAAGTTCCATCCAGGTGCATCCCGGAGAGCTGGCCACCGTCATGTACGAATTCACGAATGTCCAGAACCGCCGCATGGCGGCCCAGGCCATTCCGAGCTACGCACCCTCGCAGGCCGCCAGCCATTTCAACAAGTTCGAGTGTTTTTGCTTTAATCAATACACCCTCGAGCCTGGTGAGAAGAAGCAATGGCCTGTTTCGTTTGTCATTGACCCCAAACTGTCCAAGGATGTGACGACGATCACCTTGTCGTACACGTTCTTTGAAGTGGGTGGAAAAACCCCCAACGCTGCCGTTGTGAAGGCCTTGCCTGCAAAAGGAGAGGGCGCATGAGTGCAGTGCTGCGGACGATCCAGGCAGTGTTGTGGTCATTTCTCGGCGTCCGCAAGAACGCTGAATACCAGAAAGACACCGAGCAGCTCAATCCCTTTGTCTTGATTGCGGTGGGCCTTGTCGTTGCATTGATGTTTGTGCTGGGGCTGATGGCCCTGGTGAATTGGGTGGTGGTTCAACCCACCGGTTTTTAATCCCCAAATTGAGTTCCAAGAAAAGAGAGCAGGAGTCCCCATGAGTTCGACCGCACACGGCACCACGCCTTATTACTACGTACCACACGAATCGCGTCACCCGGTGATGGCGTCCATTGGCCTGTTTTTTGTGATTCTTGGCGCAGGTCAGTGGATCAACGGGTCTGACTGGGGCAAGTATTCCCTGTTCTTTGGTCTGGCATGGTGGCTGGTGGTCCTGTACCAATGGTTCAAGGACGCCGTTGCCGAGAGCGAAGGCGGCATGTATGGGCGCAAGATCGACCTGTCTTACCGCTGGAGCATGACCTGGTTCATCTTTTCCGAAGTCATGTTCTTTGGTGCTTTCTTCTCGGCCTTGTGGTGGATGCGTTCCCACTCCGTGCCGGCGCTGGGCAGCCTTGACAATGCCTTGCTGTGGCCTGATTTCAAGGCCGTATGGCCCACGCTGGCGGCCGGCGCCACAGGTTCACCGGCTGGCATCGTGGAGCCCTTCCAGACCATGACCCCATTCTGGTTGCCGACCATCAACACGGCGCTGCTGTTGACCTCCGGCGTGACCCTCACGATTGCCCACCACGCCATCCAGTACGGTGACCGTTCCAAGACCATCAAGTTCATGTGGCTGACCGTGCTGCTGGGCATTGTTTTCCTGTTTGTCCAGGGTTACGAATATGCCCACGCCTGGGGCGACATGAACCTCAAGCTGTCCTCGGGTCCTTACGGTTCCACTTTCTACATGCTGACCGGTTTTCACGGCTTCCACGTGTTCGTGGGCATGCTGATGCTGTTGTTCATCACCTTGCGCCTGCAAAAGGGCCATTTCACCGCTGAGCGGCACTTCGGTTTCGAAGGTGCGGCCTGGTACTGGCACTTTGTGGATGTGGTCTGGCTGGGCCTGTACATCCTGGTTTACTGGATGTGAGCTGGACAAATGTCCAATGAAAAAAGCGCCCTAGGGCGCTTTTTTCATTCAACAGGGCAAGGGCTTAGGTACCGACCGGGATACCGGAGGGTTGAATCCAGCCCAATTTCCATGAAACGAGCACACAGACAAAGAGCAGGACGGAAAAACCGACCCGGAAAGCCAGGGCTTTGGCCATGTTGCCCTTGGGGGCAGACCCAGGTTGTATGCTGGTTTGACCGCCCTTCATCATGTAGACCAAGGCAAAGGCTAGGCTGGCCAGAATCGCGACGAAAGCAAGTGCAACAAGGATTTTCATGAAAGCGATTATCTGATGAGAGAGGGCCCAATGCCATTTCGACGCGTGTTGATCCTCCTGGCGGCGATCACGGGTGTGCTGATCACGGCGTCCTTGGGACGCTGGCAACTCGAGCGGGCTGCGCAGAAGCAGGCCCTGGCGGACGAGAGGCAGGCTCACGAATCCATGCCCCTGCTCGACGGCAGCACGTTAGGCCAGGTGGGAGACTCCCCTGCCAATCGCGCTGGACTTTTGTACCGACCCGTCCTGCTCCGGGGCCGATGGATCGCAGAGCACACCGTCTTTCTGGATAACCGTCAGATGCAAGGCCGTGCAGGCTTTTATGTGGTGACGCCTTTGGCGCTCAAGTCGTCCAAAGTGGTCATTCTGGTGCAGCGTGGCTGGGTTCCACGTTCATTCACGGATCGCGAGAAATTGCCGGAAGTGATCACCACAGATCAGGACGTCGAAGTTCGTGCGCATTTGGCCCCATGGCCTTCACGGATGTACGAATTTGCATCCGGAGACCATGGCCCGATACGGCAAAATCTCGACCTGGAGGGTTTTCGCTCGGAAACAGGATTGCCGCTGCTGGAAGTCAGTGCTGTACAGACTGGGCCGGCCAGCGAGGGTTTGTTGCGCGAGTGGCCGCAAGTGGCCTCCGGCATTGAAAAACACCAAGGATACGCATTTCAGTGGTTTGGTCTGAGCGCCACGATCGCTTTACTTTATGTCTGGTTTCAAATTGTCCAACCCCGAAGAAAACACCAAAATGGTTGATGCGCCTCTGGCCATGACCGTTCACGACATGCCGGAACCCATAGAGGTGGGGCAGGGCAGTGAGCAGCGGACCTTCAAGGGCCGTTTGAAGATGTTGATGGTGATGCTGGTCTGTGCAACGCCGGTGATCGCATCGTATTTCACCTACTACGTGGTGCGTCCGGAGGGCCGCCGCAACCATGGCGAACTGATCAACCCACCCGTTGAGATGCCAGAGATTCAAGTCCGGGACGAGCGCGGCGGCATGGTGCCACTCAGGAGTCTGAAGGGCCAGTGGTTGCTGGTGGCGGTGGGCAGCGGGGCATGTGATGCCGCATGTCAGCAGAACTTGTATTTCCAGCGGCAATTGCGTGAAGTCCTGGGCAAGGACAAAGACCGCATGGACCGTGTCTGGTTCATCACGGATGATCAGCCGGTGGTGCCGAGCCTCTTGCCAGCCTTGAGCCAGTCGCTGGTGCTGCGACTCGATGCCGGTACCTTGCAGGGCTGGCTACAGCCGGCGGCTGGGCATGCGATCACCGACCATCTGTATGTGGTCGACCCCATGGGCAACTGGATGATGCGATTCCCGGCAGCCATGGACATGTCTTCGGCCTCCAAGGCCAAACGGGACCTGGAGCGACTGATGCGCGCCTCCAGTTCCTGGGATCAGGCAGGTCGCTGAAACATGACCGAAGTCGATCTCTACAACCTGGAGCCCGCGCTGGCCTTCATGGGTGTGGGCCTTTTGGTCGCAGGACTGCCGCTGACCTGGTTCTGGCTTCGTCACCGTCAGGCTTCGGCTGGCCGTCGCCTTCAAGCCTTGACGCTGCTGACCTTGACGCTGACGTTTGAGCTGGTGTTGGTGGGCGCCTTCACGCGCCTGACCGACTCGGGCCTGGGCTGCCCCGACTGGCCTGGCTGCTACGGCAGTGCCAGCCCGCTGGGGGCGGCTCAGCACATCACCGCCGCCCAGACGGCCATGCCCACCGGTCCAGTCACGCACAGCAAGGCCTGGATCGAGATGGTGCACCGTTACATGGCCACGGGCGTTGGGGTGCTCATCATCACCCTGACCGCAATGACCTGGCGCGCCTGGCGGCATGACCGTCTCCATGCCGTGCACCCCGTGTGGCCGACCATCACGCTGGTCTGGGTGTGTCTGCAGGGCGCCTTCGGGGCACTGACCGTGACCATGAAGCTGTTCCCGGCCATCGTTACCTTGCACCTTTTGCTGGCCATTGGCCTTCTGGCCCTGCTGGCTTTGCAGGCGGTGCGCTACGAAGGCTGGCAAACGGTTTCGGTGAGCCCCGCACAACGCACCGGTCTGTGGCTGGCCCTGGTGCTGCTGGTGCTGCAGGTGGCGCTCGGGGGCTGGGTCAGCACCAATTACGCAGTGCTGGCCTGCAGCGATTTCCCGACTTGTCAGGGCCAGTGGTGGCCCGAGATGGACTGGTCCGGGTTTGCGCTGTGGCGTGCGCTGGGCCATGGCGCAGACGGACAGCCGCTGCCCTTTGCAGCCCTGGCCAGCATCCATTACGTGCACCGCTGCATGGCTTGGCTGGTATTGGCCGTGCTGCTGGCACTGGGCTGGCGGCTGCGTACTGTGCCGGGCCTGCACAAGCCGGCGCGTGCACTGCTGGCGCTGGCGGGCCTGCAGTTCATCACTGGCCTGTCGAATGTGGTGCTCGACTGGCCCCTGGTCGCGGCGGTGCTGCACACTGGCGGCGCGGCGGCTTTGACCGTCACGCTGGTCTGGATGCTGGCCCTCAGCCGCAGCACCTCATTTGTTTCGCAGGCTTCAGGCTTGCCACTTTCTGACTCTTCAAGGCCTGTCGCATGACTTCTGCCTCCGTTTTGGCCGCGCCCACGGTGTGGCGACAGTACTACGCGCTGACCAAGCCCCGCGTGGTCCAGCTCATTGTTTTTTGTGCCCTGATCGGCATGGTGCTGGCCGTGCCCGGCATGCCCGACGGCTCGCAGTGGCTGCTGGGGCTGTGGGCCTGCGTCGGCATCTGGCTGGTGGCTGGAGCTGCGGCCGCTTTCAACTGCCTGGTCGAAAAAACCATCGACGCCAAGATGAAGCGCACCGCCTGGCGACCCACTGCCAAGGGCGAACTGAGCGACCGCCAGGCGCTGGTGTTTTCGGCGGTGCTGTGCACCATTGGCTCGGCCATTCTGTATGTGCTGGTCAACCCGCTGACCATGTGGCTGACCTTTGCCACATTTGTCGGATACGCGGTCATCTACACCGTCATCCTCAAGCCGTTGACGCCGCAGAACATCGTGATCGGTGGTGCCAGCGGTGCCATGCCGCCGGTGCTGGGCTGGTCGTCCCTGACGGGCGATGTGGGCCCCGAGGCGCTGATCCTCTTCCTCATCATCTTCCTGTGGACGCCGCCGCACTTCTGGGCGCTTGCGCTCTACCGCGTGGAGGACTACCGCAAGTCCGGCCTGCCCATGCTGCCGGTCACCCACGGCAACGAGTTCACCCGCCTGCAGATCCTGCTCTACACCCTGCTGCTGCTGGCCGCCTGTCTGATGCCCTTCCTGTACGGCATGAGCAGCTGGCTGTACCTGTTCTTCGCGGTGGTGCTCAACATCGGTTTCATCGGCTACGCCGTGGCGCTGTGGCGCAACTACTCCGATGCGCTGGCGCGCAAGACCTTCCGCTTTTCACTGATCCACCTGAGCGTGCTGTTTGCCGCCCTGCTGGTGGACCATTACCTGTTCTGAGCCGCGCATGAACAAACGCCAACTTCTGGGCCTGCTGGCCACAGTCGCCATCATGGGCCTTGCGGCCTGCACTCCGGACAAGCCCGCCTTCAAGGGGGTGGACATCACAGGCGCCGAGTACGCGAAGGACTTTGCACTGACCGACCAGAACGGCCAGATGCGCACCCTCAAGGACTTTGCGGGCAAGGTGGTGGTGGTTTTTTTTGGCTACACCCAATGCCCCGACGTGTGCCCGACCACCATGCAGGAGTTGCTGGAGGTCAAGCGCCTGCTGGGCAGCGACGGTGACAAGCTGCAAGGCATTTTTGTCACGGTGGACCCCGAGCGCGACACGCCCGAGCTGCTCAAGGCCTACACGGCCAACTTCGACCCTTCCTTCCTGGCCCTGCATCCTTCGCCTGAGCAGCTTCAAGCCTTGCTCAAGGACTTCAAGATCTACGCCAAGAAGGTCGAAGGCAAGACCGCCACCAGCTACACCATGGACCACTCGGCCCAGAGCTACGTCTACGACCCCAAGGGGCGGCTGCGTTTGTACAGTCGCTACGGCAGCGGACCGCAAGCCCTGGCCGACGATGCGCGCCTTTTGCTGCAGGGGCAGTGACTCAGTTCAGCTCGATCTTTTGCTGGCGGATGATGTTGCCCAGCGCCCGGGTATCGGCATCAATGCGGTTTTTGAGGCCCTCCGGCGAAGAGCCGATCACCTGCCAGCCTTGCTGAAAGAGCCGCTGGCGCATCTCCGGGCTGCGCACGATGTCGCTGACGATGGCCGACAGTTTCTGCACATGCGCGGCGGGCATGCTCGCCGGGGCCGCCACGGCGTTCCAGATTTCGAGCTGGTAGTTCTTCACACCAGCTTCCTGCAGGCTGGCCACCTCGGGCACCAGGGTGCTGCGGCTGGTGCTCGTGGTGCCAATCGCCCGTAGCTTGCCCGCCTTGACCTGTGTCATCGCCAGACCCGGCGGCAGCAGGGCCAGCTGGATCTGACCGCCCAGCATCGCGTTGATGATTTGCGGGTTGCCGGGGTAGGGCACATGCACCGGGTCGATGCCGGCCTTGGCCTTGAGCAGTTCCATGCCGAGGTGCGCCACCGTGCCCACACCGGGTGAGCCATAGCTGAGTTTGTTGCCCGCCTTGCGGCTTTCCGCCAGCCACTGGGCAGGGGTGTCACCCAGGCTGCCAGCAGGGGTGGTCAGCAGCAGCGGGGCGGTGCCGATCAGGCTCACCGGTGACAAGTCTTGGAGCGGGTTGTAGCTCAGCTTGGGGTTGAGCAGTCCAGCGATCGTCATGTTGCCGTTGATCATCAGGCCCAGCGTGTGGCCGTCGGTGGCCTTGGCCACGGCGTCCGCCGCGATGTTGCCTCCTGCCCCCACCTTGTTGTCAACGACCACGGCCTGCCCCAAGGCACGCGCGAGCGGTTCTGCCAGTGCGCGGGCCGTCAGGTCTGGACTGGAGCCGGCAGGAAAGCCCACGATCAGACGCAGGGGCTTGCTGGGCCAGTCTGCTGCAGCCAGGCCCAGTGACGGGACTGCGGCCAGCAACAGCCCCATGAGTTGGCGGCGACTCCAGTGCAGGTTCATGGTGCGATTCCTGTCATATTTGACGTTATTTAAGATTTGCGAAGTTTTGACGATCATAAAATCAATCACACTGATAAAAATTGCATGGATTGTTGGAGCAGGCGATGACCTCATGGAAACAAAGAACCTGTTTGGCGCTGATGGTGTGTTGCGGCGCGCCACTGTCTGTCTTGGCTCAAGAGAGCACCTACATTGTGCGCTTCAAGGAAGCTGCCGTACCCGAGGTCAAGCCTGGCTCGGTGCGTGACGATCGTCAGGCGCGGGATGTCGAGCGTTGGGGGCATGTGGGCGAACGTGCCATGGCCCATGTGCAGACGCTGGAAAAGCGCCATGGCATACAGGCTGAGGCGGCTTTTGGTCACGTATTCAAAGGCATGTCGGTGCGTCTGACTCCGACCAAGCTGGAAGCGCTGCGCCGTGACCCCTCGGTCGACCGGATCGAGGAAGAGCAGGTCTTTTCGGTGCAGCCTACGGGCAAGTTCACGGGTGGCGCCACCACGTCGTCGATCCAGATCCTGCCCTGGGGCATCAGCAAGACGCTGGCCACGCAGAGCTACACGCTGGCCGGCAATGGCTCGGGCGTGGTGCTGGGCGTGCGCGCCTACATCATCGACACCGGCCTGGACACCAAGAACACCGACCTCAACCGCATGGGCCACATCAACTTCACGGGCGATGGCCGCAACACCGACTGCAACGGACACGGCACCCATGTGGCGGGCACCGTGGCGGCCCACGACAACGCCGCTGGAGTGGTCGGCATGGGGCCCGGTGTGGCTTTGTATGGCGTGAAGGTGCTCAACTGCCAGGGTTCAGGCACCACCACCTCGGTGATCCAGGGCATCGACTGGGTGACGGCCAACGCCGTCAAGCCTGCCGTAGCCAACATGAGCCTGGGTGGCGGCGCCAGCCAGCTGCTCGACGATGCGGTGCGCAGTGCAGCGGCCAGGGGTATCTTCTTCTCGATTGCGGCCGGCAACTCGTCTGTCGACGCCTGCAGCACCTCGCCCGCCCGCGTGGGGGGTGGCAGCACGCCTGGGGTGATGACGGTGGCGGCCACCGACAGCAGTGACCTTGAGGCCTCGTTCAGCAATTACGGTGCCTGTGTCGACATCTGGGCACCGGGTGTGAACATCACCTCGCTCAAAATGGGTGGCGGCACGGCCGTGATGTCCGGCACCTCCATGGCCAGTCCGCATGTGGGCGGGGCCGCCGCGCTGTACCTGGGGCGTTACCCCACAGCCACTTCGTCCAGCGTGGTCAGCACGCTCAAGGGCATGACGGCCACCTCTGGCACGCTGAGCAAGGATGGCCGCGCCATCACGCGCCTGACGGCCAACGTGCAATAAGCGGGTGCGACCCGGGTCCTGCGGCGTTGGCCGCCAGGGCCCTTCAAGACAAAGAGCCCGGCATGACCGGGCTCTTTGTCTTTGGCG
>JACCDG010849966.1_pt1 | contig 11493 bp, 22 predicted proteins | sample 7442471 | NCBI WGS metagenome assembly JACCDG01 (sample SAMN15323444, study PRJNA562643) | freshwater metagenome | isolation source: river surface water | place: USA:Blue River Watershed | collected 2017-08-17
CGCGAGGTCGTCCAGGCGGTCGAGCAGGCGCGCGCTGCCGGTGATTCCGGTGTGGGCCGCAGCCTTCGGCGTTTCATCAAGCCTGGGACTGGAGGCTGCCGGCGCCGGTTGCGCTGCGGGTTCGGTGCCCTGAACCACGATGGTCTTGATGCCATCGCCGTGGTCTATCGTTTCCGTGACCTTCGGCATGGCTTCCTCGCGGGCCTTGGCATTTGCCTCGCGCTCTTGCGCTATGCGCTGGCGCTCGGCTTCTTCCTGCTCGGCCTTGGCCTTGGCGGTGGCCTTGGCTTCTTCCTCGGCGCGGATCCGTTCGCGCTGTTCGGCCTCGCGCTTGGCTTCCTCGGCCTTGCGGTCGGCGATGCGGGTCTTGATCACCAGCGCCAGGTCGTCGGGCGCTTTCAGGCACAGCGCCGCTCGGTCGGCGAACAAAAAGGCGTAGTCGCCGGTTTCGTCAAGGCTGCCGATATTGATCTGGATCAAATCGGCGATCTCGTTGGCCTCGATCTTCTTCTGCGCGAGCAGGGTGCTGACGGCATCGCGCATACTGGCGAGATTGCGCTTTCCCTTGATGGCTGCGGCGAAGTCGGCGGCGATGGGCGGCATCTGCACGGTGGCGAGGCGCTTGTTCAATCCGTTCATGTGCGCGGCGAGAGCGGTCTTGCCTTCCTGAACGATCTCGATCTTGATCGACTCTTTGCGCTTCGTGACCAACTTGTCGAGTTCCAGCCGCTTGGCCCGCATGCTGGCCTTGATCTCGTCCAGGGCGCGGAATACCCGGTCGATGTCGGCGGCGTTCGCCTGGGCCTGCGACTTGACCAGTTCGATGCGCTTTTCGCCGTCGTCGAGGAACTTCACCATCGAATCCGCGTCGGCAAAATCCTGATCAGTCTGCAAGTCGGTATTGATCCCGGCGATGCGCTCGGTAACGATCTCCTTCCACTGCACCAGGTTGCTGGCCGTGACGCTGCCGGTAATCTCTACCATCAGGGCCGGCAGTTCGTTGATCGGAGCGGAGATTGGCGCTGCATCGGTTTCGACGTACTGGTAGTTCGCCAGATCCTCGGCAAACTGCTTCCAGCCGGCGATCAGTTGCGCGCGGCGCTCTGGCTTCGATTCGTACCAGAGTTTCGCGGTAATCCGCTCGCCGTCGCAGGCCGTGAAAAGTACGCGCGAAGCGCCAGACACAAGCATCTGCTGTTCGCATTGCGGCCAGTAGGTGCCATCCAGGTCGCCGCCGTCGATCATGGCTTCAACGGCATCGCTGGCCAGCTTGTTCTCCCATGCGAGCGTTTCATCCATGTTCAGGCCATCGAATGAGGCCAGCAGCGGGAGCCCTTCAATCTCGGCGGTGCCGGTGACGGGGAACAGGTCTTCTTGCAGATAAGCTTCAGCCAGCGGACGCGCAATGGCCTCGGCTTCGTGACCGCGATCGAACAATCGCTGCTTGTTGGCGTCGACCTCTTCCGTCAGGCCGGTCGCCTTCTCGCGCAGCAGTTCCTGGCGCGTCTTGTACTTCGAGAGTCCGAGCATGGCCGGCGCTTCGCTTGCGGTGAAGTGCTTGGCCCGGATGTCCAGCCATTCCTGGCTGCCTTGTGGTGCGTCGATCGTGATCATGCCTGCAATTCCTCCTTGCGCTTGTTGTAGATGGCCGTGAGCTCGGCGCGCTGCTGCGGATCTGCGACCTCTCCAATCAGATCGGCCGCGACCGACAGAACATCCAAGTCTTTCGACTTCATCAGCGACGCCTCGACCTGGGCGAACGTGACACCATTGGAGGCAGCGGCTGCACCCGCCGGCCCTCCGTCCTTGGTTTGTGCAGAACCTTCGGCGCTTTGCGCTGGGTTATTCTTGAGCGTGGAGATCTGATCTGCCGTCAGTGGGGCCTTGCTGTTGACCATCGCGATAATCTGGTCGGCGGTCTTCTTTCCGTCAGCGATCAACTTGCGCCATCCAGGCAGGTTCTTGTCGAAGTCGGCTTGCGGGTAGTTGGCTGTCGGTGCCTGTTTGCCTGATTGTTTCGGTGCTTCACCTTCCGCAGCGAAGGCTTGTTCCGGCGTCGTGTCGCCGTCGCGGATCGCCGTCAGCAGACCGAACAGGACGACCAGATCATCAATGCCGATGTCGGCAACCCCTTCGCGCCCGAGTTTGGCGAGAATCTGCGCCTCGGTAACGCCGTAAATCTGGAACTGCTTGATCGCCTCGGATCGCTTGTTGGCCAGGGTCTTGATGTCGCCGGCCACGATTCCCCGAGCTTTCTGGTAGAGCCCTTCCCAAAACGCTTTGGGCACGCCCTTGAGGATGGCATTGCGCAGGGCGATCGAGCTTGCCGCGTTGCCGGTGACGCCGATCATGTCGGCGCTGAACCGCATGCCGCTCTTGTTGGTGATGCGGCGCTGAACCTCGTAGGTGATGGCGACGTTGCGCTCAAGATCGTGGAACACGCCCTGTGCGGTGATGAAGTCGCCTGACTCATTGACGACGCGGGCGCCGGCCCGACAGTTGCCCCAAGCTGATGCGATGATCTCGGCAAATCGCGCACTGGCGCCTTCCACAACCTTCCCATCGCGCGGCAGGGCGTAGATGCACTGTTGCGCGATCGACTCGTTGAGCGTAACCATCGCGGTCGCCTCGTCGACAAACCGCTTGACGCTGCGCGGGTACTTCTTGGCGGTGCTTACCTGCTGGTCGATCTCGGCGCGGGAGATCATGGATACCATGCCATCATCGGCGGACATCGTTTGAAGCTCGCGGCATTCTTCGTAGGGTGCGTTCATGCTGCTGCCTGTTCCTTTCCGCCGGCGTCGCCGGCTGTGGTGGTATTCCAAACGCAACCCCACGCGCCCAACTGCGGGCGCGGGATTGGGTCCGGCTTGTAGATATCAATGGGTGGGTCGGTTCGCCGCAATGCGCGCCGACGAATTTCAATCTCGTCAATTCCTGCCCCGACTTTCCAGACGGTTTCATATCCGCCAGACTTGAAAACGTAGCTGCTTGCGTGACAATTCCCTTGCTTTCTAAGTGCTGAAAGTACCTTCCAAACACTTGACTTGCGCGCGCCGGTAAGCGCTGCCATTTCGGCTACCGTGACCGTTTGCCGCTCGATCAACTGCATAACGATGATCTCGCGCAACTTGGCAGGACGGCCGTTTGATCCCGGCTTGAATGGATTGCCATTGGTGCCGTCGAAACGACCGGCATTGACCTTACGATCAATGCCCATCGACCGCGCCTTTGCGTGGATTGAGTCGATTGACCTGGGATAGCCGTAGGCATCAAGTCCGGCCTTGAAATCCTTAATAGGCATGGTTGGATAGTTCCGGCAAAGGAATACCATCTGGTCGATTGGCCATTCGGCTCCGCTCATGGCAGCACCATCTGAATCAAGCCGCAGGCGAGGACAATCCAGAACACGCAGGCGTCGGCGCTCACAGCCCAAGCTCCAGGCGCAGCAGCGCGCGGCTGTATTCGTCCTCGCTGGCTTTGAGCCGGGCGACGTTGGCGTGGTTGCGGTCAGGCGACGCCAGGGCAATAGCGAGTTCAAGCTGCGTAGCCCAAAGCAGTGCAGCGTAGAAGGCGCGGAGTAGGGCGTTCATGGCCGCACCTTGGCGGTGGTGGTCATGTCACGCGCTCCAGGTTGATCGCCTCGGATTCGGCGCGGTCCATCAGGTAGTTCGCCTCGGCGTCGATTTCCGCCTGCGTCCGTCCGGTAGGCTCCAGATCCTCGCCGCGCGCCTTGCGATCTGCGCGGCACTTGGCGAAGCTGGACAGCATGCGGCGCATGGTGGCGTCATGCTGGATTAGATCCGCGTCCTGGCGCATGCGCGCTACTTCGGCGTCAAAGAGGCTCACGGCAGCCACCAGAGATCCGGAATCCAGCCGAGGAACTGAGCGAACTGGAAGACGCCATAGGCAACGGCGAAACAGCAGGCGAGGACAATGAAGAAGATCCAGCATTCTTCGACCCAGCTTGGGTAGCTGATCTCGTTGTGGTCGTAGCGTTCCATGATTAACCCCGGCACGCGGCGCGATGCTTCGCGCGGTTCTTCGCCTTGACGGCGGCGCTTGTTCTGCGCGACGGTGCCGGGCGGGTGCTTGAGGTAGCCCAGGTGATTACCGAGCTTCCGTAGGCAGAGCGCAGAAGCTGGCGCTTCGACTGGCGCATTACGGGCCGCGTGATGGCCGGCGCAATGCGATCGTGGCCGATGGATGGCACGCCAATTCCAACCAGGCCAGCGAGTGCGGCCGCGATAAACCTGCTTGTTGTCATCGTTTCCTCCGTGTTGGTGGGTGGCAATAGGCATTGAGGGGCCGGCTGTTCATCCGGCTTGCGTCCGGGGGAAGCGCGATGCGTCCAGCGCGCCCGCTTTCCATCGGCCCACGGAGCTATTGCAACCAGCCCGTCAATGCGTACTTCCTTGCTGCGGCTGTGTCTTGGTCTGTCAGCGTAGGGTTGCAGCGGTGCTGGTCCTGTCTTGCCTTCAGAGACTCGGGCCACTCGTGCCCTTTGCCTGGCCGTGGTATATGCGGCTTGGAGTAATTATCAGGAAACTGTTTTTATAAGTCAACAGGATTCTGATTATTTTCGGCGCAATGTCCCTGCGCGCCAGACTCGAGCGCACCAATGAATGACTGCCTGATTCCGGCATGTTTCGCAAGGTCGGTGCCGCTCCATCTTTTCGCCTCGCGTGCTTCCTTGATCCGTTTGGCAATTGGTTTCATGCGCTGATTCTCCACGCAACCAAAATCAGGATGCTGTTGACAATAAAAAACAGAATCCTGATAATGCGGCATGGACTGGAAATCAATCATCGTGGATTTGCAAAGGGCCGGGCTGTCGCAGTCGGCTATTGGTGCGGCCGTAGGCAAGTCGCAGGCTTGGGTATCCGCCGTTGGAAAGGGGGAATACGACGATCTGAAATGGTCTGACGGCGAGGCCCTTCGAACGCTGTACGCGGAGAAGGTCGGTTTCGCCGCTCAGTCCGATCCGAAGATCAACGTTGCCACCACGGCATAAGAAAAGACGGCCGACATGACCAGCAGCCGGCGCTCCCTGACCTTCCATGGTGCGAGGATCGATCCCGCCAGCACATGCACGGGCGCGGTCAGGATGGCCCCGAAGACCAGGACCCCAACGACTTTCGCAATCATCAGCATCGGCAAAGTGTATCCCATCTGACATGAGTATCGAACACGAGTCCCGCGCCGCCATGCCAGGCATCGGCAAATGCACCGAGGAAATCAAGACCGTGCTCCCCGAGCAGGTTCGCGACGAGTTGGTGGCGCTGGCGGTCATCAACCACCAGAAGCCGGCCGAATATCTGCGAGACCTGATCATCGAACACCTGTACGGCAGCCTGAATGCCACAAGGCTACGCGCCAGCCGCAGGAATGGAATGGCGGATTCAGGGCGAACAAGGGGCGAGTCGTGAGCAAAGGTCGAATTCAGCTTCTGGTCAATGCGACTGTGTGCGATGTCAGGTGCCACATGCAGTGCGCTCACCTACAGAAAATCGAGCGCGACGACGTGTATTGCTGCATGGTGTTCGGCGAGTTGCTTGGTCGAACGATCAACGAAAGCCTTCTCCGGCACCCAAAGTGTATCGCTGCGGAGAGGCGACTGATCAAACTGGTCATGGCGACACCATGAGCGTAACGAACCGCGAGGCCGAGCAATGGAACCGGGTTGCGCATGCCGCGGCGATGCGCCGGCTGACCGAAGCTCGCCAGGCAGAGATTGCGAGGCTGCTGGCTGCGCCGCCGACGCCGCTACCGATTACGGGTGCTGAGAGGTCGATTCCATTGCTGTCCGTCCAGCGTCAGGAGAAATTGTTTTGAGCATGGGTGGTCACCAGCGCGCGTCCGCGCTCAAGGATGAATGGCTTACCCCCCCCCATATCATCGCTGCGCTTGGGGAATTCGACCTCGACCCATGCGCGCCGATCAATCGGCCGTGGGACATCGCAAAACAGCACTTCACCGCCATGGATAACGGACTGGCGCACCCTTGGAATGGTCGGGTCTGGTGCAACCCGCCCTACGGACTCGAAACGGCGAAGTGGCTTGATCGCTTGGCCCAGCACGGCAACGGTATCGCCCTGATCTTCGCGCGAACCGAAACGCGCATGTTCTTCGACCACGTTTGGCGACGCGCTGATGCGGTCTGCTTCATTGAAGGACGCCTGCACTTTCACCACGTCGACGGAGCCCGCGCCGCAGCCAATGCCGGCGCTCCATCGTGCCTTGTTGCCTACGGTGCGTCGAACATCGATGCGTTGAAGTCGTCGCGACTCGGGATCACGATTCCGTTGCGGCGGCAGGCTGGATTGGAGTTTGCGGCGTGAATTACTACGAGCACCACATCCGCGACTACGACGCCGCGACTGCACACCTGAGTTGGGACGAGGATCTTGCTTACACCCGCCTGATCCGCTGGTACTACCGCAAGGAGCAACCGATACCGGCCGACATCAAGGAGGCATGCCGTCAGGTTCGCGCGACATCAAAGACCCAGCGCGACGCCGTTGAAGCCGTCCTCCGGGAGTTCTTCGAGCTGCGGGACGATGGCTGGCACCAGAACACCTGTGACGAAGTGATTGCAGCGTTTCAGGCGGGGGAGCCAGAGCGGGAAGTCAAGAAGGCCAACGAAGAGAACAGGCTGAAGAAGCATCGACTTGAGCGCGCCACCTTATTCAAACGCCTGACGGACGCCGGGCAACATGCAACGTGGAACATCCGTATCGACGAGTTGCGGGAGCTTGTTGCAAAGCTACCTGCAACGGCACCTGAAACACAATCGCCGCCGTTACCTGCAACGGCACCTGCAACGCCTGCCACGGCTACCCAGACACCAGACACCAGACACCAGACACCAAAGGTAAAGACTTCCGGTACTGACGTACCGGGCGGCAATCCGCCGGCAATGAAGCCCGACGAGATCATTTTCGGCTACGGGGTTCCCCTGCTGACCAATGCCGGCACAGCAGAAAAGCAGGCGAGGTCATTCCTCGGCGGATTGCGCAAGGCCCACGGCGATGCGGCGGTGATCGACAAGCTCCGGGAGTGCATGCGGGCCAAACCGCTGCAGCCGCTGGAGTGGCTGGCCAAGGCGCTGCCTCCTGACGGCGTGATGGGCCACAGCAAGCAAACCCAACTCGAATCCCGAAACGCGGCCGTTGCTGCCGCATGGGTTCCCCCCGAAATGCGCAAGGAGGCGACGGCATGACGCAAAGCGACTTCGAGAACTTCCGCGCCCTGATGCAGGGCGTCCACGACTTCTACACCAAGGATTTATCGGCCTTCGCGCTTGACGTGTGGTGGAACGCGCTACGGTCCTACGACCTCGCGGTGATCAGCCAGGCGCTGTCCCTGCACTGCCAGAACCCGGATACCGGCCAGTTCTGCCCGAAGCCGGCGGACGTGGTTCGCATGGTCGGCGGAACGACGAAAGACGCCGCGCTGATGGCGTGGAACAAGGTCATGGAGGGCGTGAGCAAGGCCGGCAGCTACAGCAGCGTGTGCTTCGACGATCCGATCATCAACCGGTGCCTGCTCGACATGGGCGGGTGGCCCGGGCTGTGCTCAACGCAGACGGCCGAGTTGCCGTTCATCGAACGCAACTTCTGCGATCGGTACCGCGCTTACCGGATTCGCGGCGAGTCTCCCGGCCATCCCGCGTACCTGGTCGGGCTGAACGAGGCCATGAACGCGCAAAACGGATTCCGATCGGCGCCGCCCATGCTGATCGGGAACCCGGAGACAGCGCGCCGCGTGCTGACGTGTGGAAGCGATATTCCGCTCATCCCGGTAACGCTCGGAGAGCACGTCGAGGGCGTGACCCTGCGGCTAGTCAATCAAGCCAGTGACGCGGCTTGAATGGGTGACGGCCGATGACCAACCCAGCCCAACTTCACGCCGCGCATGAAGTCGATCGAGGAAACGCTTGCGGATTTCCTGCTGCTGATGCGCGACCCGAGGATGCAGAGCTACCGGCGGCGATGCCTGGAGCACTGGAGCGCGCGCTACGGCCCGGTTATCGCGGCGAAGGTCGAGGCGATGGTGCGAGAGCGGTGGAACGCGAAGCCGAAACCCCAGGCGAAGTCGTCCTGATCCTTCCGTATCCGCTTTCCGCAAACCGGTATTGGGCGTCGCGCGTCGCGAAAATCAACGGCGTGCTGATGCCGCTGACCTACGTCACGAGCGATGCCAAGGCCTACAAGCAGGAGGTTGCATGGGCGGCCAAAGCCGCTGGGGTGAGCAAGCCGATGCTGGGCCGTGTTGCCGTCGATGTCAGGCTCTACCCGGCGCGACCTGCGGATTGGGCAAAGCGGGCCGCCAAGGATCCGATCGGGTGGGACGACACGGTTCGCTGCATCGATCTCGACAATGCCCGCAAGGTGCTTTACGACGCGCTCAAGGGCATTGTGTTCGAGGACGATCGCTGGGTTCGAGAAGACTCGGCAAAGCGCATGGAGCCCGACGGCGAGGCCCGCGTGATCGTGACGGTGCGGAAGATGATTGCGCCACCAGCACCGCAAGGGAGCCTGCTGTGATGCCGCGCGGAAAGTTCCGCGGTTGATACGGAGAAAGACACGAAATGACAACACGCGAAGAACTTGAAAACGAAGTGCGGGCCTCTGGCCCCCTGGCCGACCGGCTGAAGGAATGCGCGCGCCGGATTGGCTTGATGTGCAGCGACGGGCGATGCCCGCGAATGTCGGTTCCAGTGCGCTGGGACGACGACGATTTTTTCATCTCCACCACGCTGCAAGATGCGTTGTTCGACGTGAAGCGGCTCGACAGCGGGATGATCGAGACGACAGACCGCGACGAGTTTGGAGAGGAACAGCGGTGCATTTGCACTGGCGTGAACTTGCGCAGGAGCATAGATGCCGCAGTGTTGTACACGACGCCGAACGCTAAGGTAAGCGGCCGAGCGGCGTAGCCGCGAAGGTCGCGCTTGACCGCCGTGTTGGGCGGCTTTTTGGAGAACGACATGGAAGACAAAGAAGCGATTTACGACGAGCAGATTGCGCCGCTAATGACGCAACTGCTGGAGATTTGCCAGCGCGAAGGCGTGCCGATGTTCGCCTCGTTTCAGTACAGCGAGGACGGGTTTTGCACGTCGGCACAGAGCAACGGGCATTGCGTGTTTGACCATTACCGGGCGCTGGCGCAGTGCGCTGAACACGGCGGCGTGAATGTGGACAAGTACATGAACTGGGTGGCGAAAGACGCACGGAAGAACGGACACAGCTCGATCTACCTGAAGATGTCCGGGATACCCGAAGTGCCGCCCAACGATTGACATAACCGGCTGCCGATAGGCAGTCCGGGTTGATGGACGGGTTATGCCACTGACAACCACGGAGAAAGAAATGAGCAAACATCTTGAACTTGTGCGAGCAGTAAATTCTGCAACAACGGAACGCGAACATAACTTGGCAGAAGGCCGTTTGCGTGGATGGCGTGAAGGGGTTGAGCATTGCGGCCGGAAATGGGATTTCATCGCTGCGGACGAAGACACCGAAGAGATTTACCCGGGGCGCCCGTATTGCTGTGGTGTGCTGCTGGATTGGACGCCCGCACCAAAGTTCGCAAACGTATCTTGTTCGCAGTGTGGGCAGGGGTTCGGGCCAGGTGATCATGGGTTTTCTCACTGTGAGAACCACAAGGGGCATAACAGATATTGATATGCCTGCCGGCAACCATTGCAGACCATGAAAGAACGCTTCGCCCTGATCAGCGACACGGCCCGACGCATGGCGCACTACGCCATCGACGCCGCGCCTGCCGGCTGCATCTGTGAGATCAAGGAGCGAACCCGCACAGCGGACCAGAACGCGGCGCTTCACGCGATGCTGCAGGACATCGCGCGGCAGAAGGAATGGGCTGGGAGGAAGCGAACGGTCGAGGACTGGAAAGCCCTGATGGTCTCGGCGCACCGCATGGCGATGAAAGAGGCCGGTGAGGTTGTTCCCGGCCTTGAGGGTGAATTCGTGCAGCTTCGACGCTCGACGGCGGCGATGGGCGTCAAGGAACTTGGCAGCCTGCTCGATTACCTGTCGGCATGGTGCGCGGCAAACGATGTCAGGCTAAGTGCGCCGGCCTACTCGGAGGATGGTCGTTCATGACCACGATCGCGGAACGCGCCTACCTCGGCAAGGTCGCCGGCCTTGGCTGTGCCATCTGCCGGATGCTCGGTTACGGCCCGACGCCGGCCGAAGTCCATCACCAGCGCACCGGAGTTGGCGCCGGGCGCCGCGGCAAGGGCTTGGTCCCATTGTGTCCGGAACATCACCGCGGGAATACCGGATTGCACGGCATGGGCCGCAAAGCCTTTGAGCGCGAATACGGCATTACCGAACTTGAGCTGGTAGAACAAACAAAAAAGGCGGTGGCCAGATGAAAACTGGACACGCTCCGCAACCAGCCCGCTGCGCGCTCGGCAAACTAATTCCCGACACCATCGACACGGAGGAACTGAAACATGACGCCTGGACAAATCACCGAATCATTGTTGCGTCAGTCGACGACCGGCGAATCAACTGGATCGAAAAACAGGTTCTTGCGGGCATTGCCCAGCGAATCTACGGTGCCCGAAGTTAGGCATCCTACAGAAATACCGGCCGAGGCGCACCGGATACTACAGATCTGGGCCGAATGGAAACACGCCGAGGGCGGGGTGGTGACCCTGGGCTACCCTCGAAAATCAGCAGGGCTTGAGTGCGTCGGGCCCCGCGGTGACGATGCCTTCGAGCACCGCGTAGAGGCAGCAGACAGGCGAACAGGGGTAATCGCCGAGGCGATACTCGATCAACTGCCGCCGCCGCAGTGCATGGCGATCTGGAATCGTTACTTCTGCGACGGGGCGCGGTTTCGGGGAAATCCCGAGCTGGTACTGATCGACGGCTGCCGGGCGTTCTTGGTCGAGGCGAAAAAGCGGGGGATTGCCGTATGAATTCGGTGCTTGACATTGATATTGGAATTGGTATTCTGGCATCGGCGGCGTTGCGGCGTGAACAGTCCGCGTTATAAACCAGCCACCGAATACGCCGCGGTGGCTTTTTTATTTGAAGCGAGTAGAGGGCGCCGGTAAGCCCGCCTGCCTCATAAGCAGGAGAAACGCGGTTCGACTCCGTGTCTCGCAACCAGACATCCGCGCCGGATGGGTCCGCAAGGAAGGCGACGAAGGGCCGGCTGAATCGCCATGCCGGTGGAGTGGCACACCCAGGGAAGGCCAGCACGCGCGGAGCCATGGCGCGGATAGGTGACCCGACATAGAGAAACTAGGAATCACTGATTTCAAACCATCAGCCGGGGTAGCCTGCAAACTACCGCTTGACCGGCGCTGGACGCTGTACCCAGCAGCTTTACGCATGGCGGTTTAGCGATTGATCTGCGGGAACAGATCGATGCGCGGCCCGAGCCGCCAGCCGTAAAGCCTCCCCCCTGCCCGCCTCAAAGCGGGTTTTCGCCCGGCGTTGATTTCGATCC
>JACCDG011100997.1_pt1 | contig 11493 bp, 12 predicted proteins | sample 7442471 | NCBI WGS metagenome assembly JACCDG01 (sample SAMN15323444, study PRJNA562643) | freshwater metagenome | isolation source: river surface water | place: USA:Blue River Watershed | collected 2017-08-17
ACGAGGCGGTTTGGTTGCACAAGCCTGCCATTGTGGTCAATCCGGAAGCGGAGCCTTATCCCCACTTTGTCGTGGACTCTGGACTTGCCCAAGAAGCTCGGAGTGAATCAGAGCTGCGTCGCTATATGACCGAGGTCTTAAGTTGAAGGCGGTGTGAGGGTTCTAAAATCAGACTGGCGCAAACCCTCGTAAAGTACCACTGCCGCGGCTTGGGCAAGATTGAGGCTACGTACCAAATGCGTACGCATCGGGATTTGCAAAAAACGGCCTTTGAACTCCTGCATCCACTCTTCGGGGAGCCCTTTGGTTTCGCTCCCTAAAACCAAGTAAGAACCCTCGGGATACTCCACTCGATCGAAGCGATTATGGGCTTTTTTGCTGAAAAAGAACATTTCCTGAGGAGCTTCGGACTTTAGGAAAGTCTCCCAGCTCTCATGCTCTCGAATATCCACATGCTCCCAATAATCTAAACCGGCGCGTTTAACCGCCGCGGCGTCCGTCTGGAAACCCAGCGGGTGGATGAGGTGCAAAACTGAGCCCGTACAGGCGCACAGACGGGCAATTGAGCCAGTGTTTTGAGGGATCACTGGCTGGTGCAATACGATGTGAAATGGCTTAAACATGCCCATCGTCTTTAGCACACTGGTATTGAATTGCGAGTGGGACGCCACTAGACTGGCGCGCACTATGACGCCTTCCGTTTCACCCGAATCTCCTCCCATTCCGCAGGCGGGAAAAGCTCTACATATCAAGACTTTCGGCTGTCAGATGAATGTTTACGATTCGGATCGGATGGCGGCGAGTTTGCGGGAGAATGGGTATTGGTTCGAGCCTAACCTCACCGAGGCCGATGTAATCCTGATCAACACGTGCAGTATCCGGGCAAAGTCCGAGCAAAAAGTGCTAAGCCTTTTAGGGCAGCTCAAACCTCTTAAGGACAAAAAACCCGATTTGGTCATAGGAGTCTCGGGGTGTGTGGGCCAACGGATGGGACGAAGCTTGCTCCAGCGAGTACACCATCTGGACCTTGTCTTTGGTCCGGATAGCGTTGAGCGAGTGGTGTCCCTTGTCGAGGGGGCGAAAAAGCAAGGCAAGCGCACTGTAGATACTCAGATGGACGCTCCTGGGCGCACCTACTCTCAGCCGGCGATAGTGCACCAAGCACGTCCGAGTGAGTTCCTCACCATCATGAAAGGCTGCGACCATTTTTGCACCTACTGCATTGTTCCTTTTGTGCGGGGTCGTGAGAAAAGCCGTCCCATCGCGGAAGTCATTCAAGATGTCGAAAAACTAGTCGCCCAAGGTACCAAAGAAGTCGTTTTCCTGGGGCAGAACATCAACACCTATGGAAAAGGGACTTCCGAGAATCTGGCCCAGCTCATTGAAAGAGCTAATAGTGTTTCCGGATTGGAGCGCATTCGTTATGTGACTTCGCACCCTCGAGATTTGGGTGTCGACTTGATAGAACAGTTTGGGCGAGTGGAAAAGCTATGCCCGTCGTTACACTTGCCCTTTCAAGCAGGAAGCGATCGTATTCTCAAACGCATGTCTCGCTTGTACACACGCGATCAATATCTGAGCAAAATTGAACTTCTGCGCAAGGCCTGTCCGGATATTAGTTTGTCGACGGATATAATTGTTGGTTTTCCAGGTGAGACTGAGGAAGAGTTTGAGCAAACGCTCGAAGTTGCACGCCAAGTCGGTTTTGCGCAGTGTTATATGTTTAAGTACTCTCCGCGTCCGGGCACGAGGGCCATGAGTTATCAGGACGAGCTGGTTCCGGAAGCGGTTCAGGATGAACGCCTGAAGCGTTTGCAGGCGATTGCAGTTCCTTCTTCCGAGGCCGAAAACAGGCGAATGGTCGGTCGTCGAGTGCCTGTTTTGGTGGAGGCTCTAGATAAAAAAGATCTTTTCTACAGTGGGCGAGATCCGTACGGTAAGCGAGTCCATATTTTAAATGCAGGTCAGGCGTGCTTGGGAAAAATCGTCGACGTGGATATTACCGAGTCTAACGCTTCTAACTTGAGAGGTTACTATGTCGGAGCTCCCCGTATTAACAGGGGACTTGAAACGCGATTATCCGCATCGCTTTGAGTCTCCCCAAATTCACCCCGCCGCTTTTATCTTTCCCGGCTCCCAAGTCTACGGCGATGTGCATATAGGCGAAGAGAGCGCTATTTGGTTTAACTCGGTCGTGCGAGGCGACGTGAACTACATCCGCATTGGAGACCGAACCAATGTACAAGACCTCAGTCTCATCCATGTTTCATACAAGGCCAGCCCTACTATTTTGGGTAATGACGTGACTATCGGACATTCTGTTGTTTTGCACGCTTGCACGATTGGCAACTCCGTACTGGTGGGCATGGGGTCAGTGGTGCTAGACGATGCTGAAATTGGAGATTTTGTTATTTTAGGAGCAGGGAGTTTAGTGACTCCGCGCACGAAAATTCCCAGCGGGACTAAGGCGTTTGGTCGTCCCGCAAAAGTGGTCGCAGAACTCACTGACGAAGAAAGAGCTCGCATCTCTTTTAATGCACGCCACTACGTAAATCTGGCGAAATCGTATACTTCCCAAATTTCCAACCGCTCTTCTTCAGGTGCACAGCCACCGCGATGAGGCAAAGAAAGACGAAGGTCGCGGGCCGCAGGATGGCGACTGTCGTGACGGCGCTCAGTGCGTAAATCATCAAGCCAATCGTGAGTGGGTACCCCAGTTGGTGCACCCTATGTGAGATGAGCTTTTGCATTTTCAATCCAAACTGGGACGCTGGGATGAGGTTGATTACCGAGAACGGAGACAAAAGAATGCCCGCTAGAATTCCATCCAGCATAGCGGCTTGGGAGAGTGGGACAGACGCGGATTTGGTCATCGCCGTAAAAAGCGTAAAAAATGCGGCAGCGAATCCCCCGGTTGTAAATCCCAGGGCGATTCCGCAAATGAAGGTAAAAAAGACATTCCCCGTTGGATGTAGAGAAGGGTTGAGCGTGGTAAACACCAAGTCCGTCACGCCGAGCTGAGTACTCATCGTCGTGAGAGACAAAGCTAACACAAGCGCGCCTCCCCACCGATAGCAGCAGCGCCACGCCCGTTTCCAGTCCACGTCAAAAGGCCAAATGAGTTGTCCTAATACTAGTCCTGTGCCAATGCGGGTGAGGTGGCCAATGGATTGACTCTTGCTAAAGAAAAAGCAAATGCCTTCTACCGCGCAAACGCATATCAAAGTCCGCCAAATACCAGGGAGTTTCCAAAAAAAGGTCTCTTTCCGCACCGGTGTGTATTGCAAAAATATGAAGAGCAAGCAGGCGAACGTGAAATACCGGGGCATTCGCAAGCTAGCTGCCGAGAGGCCGTGAATGGGGTCTGGGGTGAGCGAAAGCAAGTACACGCTCAAGCAAAGAGCGGCGACCTGCAATCCCAAGAGCGGCGCGACGCGTTTTGCTGCGCCCCGAAAGGGAAGCAGCAGTCTTCCGGTTAGAGTAAACGCTGCCGGGTTCCACAAGCTCAGGGCTGCCAGAACGCCGCGGTTTAACCACCTGGCTTCCATGGGTACAGCAGAGTGTGTGCGAGCGGGTTTGCGATGGGCTCGACATAGTGCGACCCAGACTACGACAAGCAGCATTCCGAGAGTCGTAGGCTCTTGGGTAAAAGTAGTTTTAATGACGCGCACGGCCGAGTGCGTTGCTTGCACCAGGCTGGCACCGCACGCCAGGAAGAAATAACTCCCCACGGTCCAGCGCATTCCCCAGTAGGGAAAACCGCAGATCAGCGCCAATACAAAAGCAAACAGGGGCAGCAGCACCAAGGGGCGTGGCACATCAAAGCTGTAATGTCTTTGTGCGAACGGGCTAGCTTGTGCATCGCGTATCTGGATGAGGAAGTCCCAGTGTGTTCTCAGTCGCAAGCGAGTGGCGTGTGTACCTTGAGCTGCGATGGTACAGGCCGACGCAGGATCGGGTCGTGCCGGGATGGGGAGATTTTCTAAGACGACTTTTTCGAGAGGGCTGGCATCGGGTGTACTTAGGGCGCCACATTTCTGCGCTACCAGATTTTTAAAGGCCGTATCGCTCTGCAGCAACAGGCTAAGCTGCCGCATTCCAAAGCGTTGATCCCCCATCTGCGAGCTGTTCAGAACCAGGGCGCAGAAAAGGACCGAGATGAAAAACAGCAAATGGAATCGGGTTTTCATGGGAAGCTTTGATTATAGCGCAACCGAAGTCATAATGCTGAAGATGCGACTCTATTCATGGCGACTGTTTCGGATTGCCCCCTTGCTCTGGATACTGGGTGGGTGCGCACACCACGCGCGAGTGGAGAAGCCTATCAGGGCATTAGTCGTTGCGGATCTCCTAAGGGATCAGTCTGTCCGACGGGGATATCTGGAAAGCTTTTCCGCCAAACTAAAAATGGGTTATGAAAGCCCCAAACAAAATGTCTCTGGTAAGGGGCGATTGGTTGGTAAGTATCCCCAGCTTTTCCGTCTGGAGCTTCGAGACCCCTTGGGGCGGCTGCACTATGTTTTGATTCAGAACGGCGCTTCGGTTACCGCGCACTACCCACGCAATCAGCAAGCGGTAAAAGAATCAGCCTCGGGGAAAAAGTACTTCGAGCGGATTTTGGGCGCGCCCGTGTCCTTTGATGAAATTGTTGCTCTAGCCGCGGGCGTGTTGCCAACAAAATGGGAAAAAGCCCCGGTTTTGAATTGGGGGTGGGATAAGGAAGCGGGGGCTTACCGTGCTGAGTTTGTACTTGCTAAGGAGCGGCTCACTGTTTGGGTAGATTCGGCAAATACTGCGATTCAATCTTTGCGGTTGGAGACACCTAATGGGCCGGTTACCGCAGAGTACCAGGATCGGGAACCGTGCTGCGACACAAAAACGGCCTTCTATTTAGGTTATGAGGTCAGAATACGTCTCGATCGCCAAGAGTCCTCCGTAAATGTGACTTGGGACGCGTTGGGCAAGCCTACACAAGATTTTGCAGCTTCGGTGTTTGAGTTTGTTCCCGCGGATAAAGACAAGGTGATTGAAATACATTAAGCGGCGTTGGCGAGTGGGGCTCCGAGGGCTTGTAGGATCTGTTGTTCCAGCTCGGGGTATTTTTCGAATAGGGCTTTCTGGCTGCGCGGAGCCAGTTCCAGTGCGATGGTGTCGGTTTGCGCGAGGGCTGTGAAAGAACGCCTCTGTGCCGCGGTCGAATTCAGTGAAAATTCTCCTAGCACTGCACCTGCCTCAAGCACGGCAATGGTTTTTTCGTCGCTCGCCGTTTTCTGCAATAGTCGGACGGAACCTTCCAGTAAGATGTACAAGGTATCGCCTTTGTCGTTTTGCTTAAAAAGTGCCGATCCCGCAGGTATTTGAATCCGGAATCGGTTCAAGAGGGGAAGGCTATCGAAATCTAGTTTGATCATGCGTTTATCCCTGCTTATCGGAACCACTCCGACGGAGTTCAAGGTTTTTACAAAGGTGTCCGAAAAGGAAACAGAGCCAAACGCATGGAAAAAATCCTAGTCATTGATGATAACAAGGACTACCAGTTTCTCATCCAGACGTGCCTAAGCCCTGAATATAAGGTGATTATTGCCGATACGGGGAAGCAAGGCGTCGAGCTGGCTCGCGAGAACAAACCGGATCTCATCCTCTTGGACATATCTTTGGGCGAGATGGACGGCTTTGAAGTCTGTCACTTGCTCAAGGCACAAAAAGAGACAGCGGTCACCCCAGTGATTTTTCTTTCTTCGCGTGGCGACGCGCATAGCAAAGTCATGGGCTTCGATCTGGGGGCTGATGACTACTTGCAAAAGCCCTTTGAGTCCGACGAGCTCAAGGCGCGCATCAAAGTTCGCATCAAGCAAAACCAGGCTCGCAAAGATGGGTCTTCCCAATTTGAAATGGAAGGCTTGCGGATCGATTTCATCGGTCACCGCGTTTATATCCAGGACAAAGAAGTCGCGTTTTCTGCGCTAGAGTTTAAGCTTTTATCTTTTTTTATTCGCAACCCCGATCGAGTTCTCAGCCGGGAAAAGATCCTCAATAACGTTTGGGGTGTGGATACGTTCGTCACCGATCGGGTAGTGGATTCCCATATCCGCAGTATTCGCAAAAAGCTCGGTACCTTCAAAGATCATATCGAGTCTATCTATGGCGAAGGGTACCGATTTAATCCTGGCTCGACAGAGAACAAAACTCAAGCTGCTTAGCCAAATAGCCTCAGTGGTATAATTGCAGTATGTCCAAAAGACCTATTGCGATTTTGCTCACCTCTTTGTTGTTTCTCTATTTTCCCTTCGAGCTTTTGCGGGATTACCGAGATGGGTACGAAATTTCGGTTGCTGATGGTTTTTTTTCAGGCGTCCTTCCCATTTTGGTCTTGATTGGCTTGTTACGCGTGACCCGCTTGGGCTGGTTGGCGTTGATTGGCTTTGTTGCTGTTTGGGGCATCAATGACCTGTATTCATTTTACGAAATGCGTGGGGCGAGCATTCTTTCACTGTTGACGCATTTGATGATCTATTCGTTGAGTCTGTCCTACTTTATTAACCCACGGATTCGGACCCTGTATTTTGATCCCAAAATGTGCTGGTGGAAGACGAAGCGCCGTTATGAGACTCATCTGCCATTGATAGTAAACGACGGTAAGGCATGGTCCTACCCTGTTTTGCGCAACGTTTCTGAAGGGGGGTGCTTTGTCGAAACACCGCATCCAGCTCCCGCACAAGCACGGCTTCAATTATCGATCCCTCTGCCCGTGCCTTTAACCGTGCCTGTCATTCATAGCGAAGGGGTGGTGAGATGGTCATCCCACAACCCCTTGCGCCCCGGAATGGGTATTGAATTTGTCGACGTCAGTTCCAGCCAGAAAAAAGCCCTGAAGCAGTTCGTCCGGCTCCGACTTTGAGTCCTAGTTGCTCGGTCCGAAGAGCCGATCCAAAAAGCTGGTGGCTCTGGGTGCCTTGAAGACCGGGGCCGGCATGTCCGCTGTCCAGATCTTTTCGTCCGCAATACAGTTGACGGCATCGATGGCGACAGCGAGCTGGTAGTCTCCGCCTAGCCCCGCCTTTTCGTCCGCTTCAAAGAGCTCTTTTGCTTTGCCTTTGGCGACACAGGTTTCGAGCTGTTTCACAGCATCGGGGCGAGGTTGGGTCCAGGTCGAGCCCACCGCGGGAAGCGCTGCGTACTCGTCTTCTTCTCGAAACGCCACTTTGTCCGCCTCGGTCGGGTTCGGAGTGCTGAAGACTTCTAGGTCGGGCAAGATCGACGCTACCTGATTGGTCCTGCCAGAAGGTTGGTAGAAACGCTCAATGGTCTGAGCGCGGTACAGTTTAGGGTTTGTCCGGTCTTGCATCACGCCTTGTACAGTGCCTTTTCCAAAGGATCGTTCTCCGACCAAAAACGCTCGCTGGTGATCCTGCAATGCGCCGGCGACCAACTCAGACGCGCTTGCGGATCGAGCGTTGATCAGCACGACCAGAGGCAGGGTCTCCGAGACCGGGCGTTCGGATTTTTTGAGGGAGGTATTAAATACCCGGACATTGTCATCATTAACGCTTTTTGTACTGACCACTAAGCTGCCGGGTTTGAGAAAGAGACTGGAGATTCGAATTGCCTCGGTCAGCAGCCCGCCGCCGTTGTCTCTCAAGTCAAAAATCAGGCCTTTGGGTGAGTTTTTGATAACGGATTCCAGGCCCGCCTTGGATTCTGTATAGACCATCGTGTTTCCGTCTTTATCTCTTTGCATAAAGTCAGAGAGTTTGACGTAACCGACTTCGGATTGGCCGCCGATCATCTTGCTGGTAACGTTTTTCACCTCGATGAGCCCACGTACGATCGTGATGTCCAATGCGGCTCCTGCTCGGTTTAGCGTGAGCGTTACCTCGGAATCCTTGGGGCCTTTGATCGTCGCAATGACGGCGTCTAAGTCCTTCCCTTCCACCGAATTTCCATCGACATGCGTAATGACGTCATTTGCACGTACTCCGGCTTTATAGGCGGGGCCACTTTCGAATGGTTGTTGAATGACGAGCGAAGTTTTTTCACCTTTTTTGACTGCTTTGATAATCGCGCCAATACCGACAAAGTTTTTATTTCCGGCTGTATTATCGTCCTCCATGGAGGCTTTTGGGAGAATCCGCGTGTGGGGATCTTCCTGCACCGTGAGCATCGCATTGATAACGGCTCCGGCCACCACGCTTTCTTTGTCGAGAACGGCGGGTACGTTGAGCAGTGCATCAAAGATTTTTTGGAAGTCGACTGGGGTTGTGTCTCGATTCTTAAAGAGTTCGGCCTCTGCCTTGGCAGACAGGGCTTTCTCCGCGCGAACCATTTTGTAAATCTCTGCAAAGTCGTCGGTGTTCGCTTTCTTTGGGGCCACGGTGACCATCACGCCAAAGTCCAAGATCGGGCTTCCAAATCCAGTCTCCGCTTTTAGTCGGGACGCCGGAACGAGAAGCTGGGAGGGTTCCTGAAACGCCAGGATCGCGTTGAGCCCGTGAATACAGGCAACGAATTCCTTTTCACTCACATTGCAGGCTTTGTTGTTGATAGCGACATCAGTCAGCTTGAGCCCCGTTTCCATCCAGTATTCTTCGGCTGTTTTTGCCTCGATACTCGGAGCTGACAGGCCAACGATGACTAGAAGTGATAAAAGACGGCCAAACGATGTGAATAACAAGCGTACCCCCTCAATAAGCCCGGTAGTGCTGATTGCCACCGGGCGCTATCCCATTGCTTTTGTTATTGGTTCCGAAAGGATTGAAGTCAATGGATGAGGCGCACCGCATGCCACGCGGAGTTAACAACCGTTAATTGGTGCGTCATAGGTTGGGCGCGGCGGGGGAAGTGCAGTCAGGACAAGGGGAGGCCACTTGGCGGGCAAGGCCCGTCCAAAACTGGTAGATGGTGCGGTTTGTATTGCGGATCACCACCGCCAGCGTCACGGCGAGCATGATGACCATCAACAGATATTCCAAAATCGCTTGTCCGCGCTTCACTCTCTTATTCTATCACCGCACTTAGAAAAGTAGCGCCGCCAGATTGATTGCGCAGTGGCAGATCAGTGGCAAGGTAAGCCCCCCCGACTTCCACCGCACCCACCCCAGCCACAATCCCACGGGGAGCGTGTACGCTACTTGAAGCAGCACAGAGGAAACCGGGCCACTTCCCCAGTTTTGCCAGTGCCACAGGCTAAACGCGACCGCTTGAACCCAAACAAAAAGGGGCAGCGGGTTGGTGGCCGTCGCCACTTTGTTTCTCCACAAACGGTACCCCAGCGAGGATAACCAGCCGCGAAAAAGCAGCTCTTCTCCGCACGGTGCAAGGAGGAGCGTCCATGCCAAATCGATCCTCGGGTAAGGGTAGTGAAAGAGACTCGGACGAGGGGCCACGATGCCTGAAATCAGCGCGATAGTTACTGCAAGCGCGAGGCTTGTTGCTGGGCCGCGGTGTTTGGGGCTCTCTTGGGGCGGGCGGGGGAGGGAAAAGTAGAAGACGGCCGCCAGCGCAGGAAAAGCGAGTGCGCCGTACCAGGGCGAAGGGCCGAGCTGAAAAACTTTTGCAATGAAACCGCCTAGCTCTTGGCTCACGGGTAAAAAACCCACAGCGAGCAGGTTTCCTAAGGCAAGCGCCAACAGCAGCGCTTGAAAACGTTCACGGGGGTGCGCAACGGAAAACATCGACGCGTTATAGCAGTTTGTTCCAAGACGGTGTAGTTCCAGAAGAACCTTATGGTGCGTTCTATTCTGGTCCGGTCCCCCAATTGGATGGGGGATCATATTATGGCCCTCGGATTTTATCGGGGATTGCGAGCTGCTTTTCCGGCCGCTCGGATTGTACTGGTTTGTCCCGAAGCTTTTTCCGATCTTACAGATTTTTCGTTGTTTGATGAGGTGCGACCCTTGAGTGCCAAGCAGCGAAGTGGCTTGAGCGCTCTCCGGTATTGGGCTCAGAATCTGGGTGGCTTTGAAATGGCGGTCTTGTTAACCGCTTCTTGGAGTTCCATTCTTCAGCTGGCGGCGACGGGCATTCCGCTGCGCATTGGCTACGCAGAGTTCGGGGCGGGTTTTTTGCTGTCCCGCAGCCTGCGCTGGAGGGGTCGGAGCGCAAGAGAACATAAGTCACGGCTCTATGCGCAGCTTTTAAATTGTATTCCTGGTGCTGAGTGGAAGCCCACCTTTCAACCTAGTCCTTCAGTCCGCCGGAACGCGGGGCCTATGGTATTCGCTCCCGGTGCGAGTATTTCTTTGCGAGAGTGGCCGGGGTTTATCGATCTGGCGCGCGAGGTGCGTCGTAAGTACCCGCAAAAGATCATCCGTTTTGTAGGTACAGCCGCTCAGGCTGAATGGGGCGCACGGGTAGATGCCTTAGGGGATCCAGGAGTAGAGAACTGGGTGGGCAAAACGAGCCTGCAAGTTTTGAAGCAGATGTGCTGCGATGCTGAACTGGTGGTGGCGAATGATTCCGGTGTGGCGCATTTGGCTGCCACTCTTGCAGGTGCGCCAACGGTAGTTTTGTTTGGCCCTGGGGATCCTGCATACGTCGTACCGGAAGGGCCTGTCGTTCGAGTGGTACGGGCCGAAGGCGTTGCCTGCAGTCCGTGTGAAAGGGCTAGGTGCCGTGCTCCGTATGGCTACCAACAATGTTTAAAGTCCCTTTCGGTCGCCGATGTCTGGAACCAAGTCTCTTCTTTTCTGGCATGACGAAGCCGGTTAGACTATTCGGATGAAAAAACTCAGCGTCTTGATGTTCGTCACCGTATTCCACTCATCCGTCTTCGCTACAGAAACTCCGGTTTTTACCGGTGAGGCAGCCAAGATTCAAACCCAACTCGCCTCGCTTTTTGACTCCTCCAAAAAAGTAAACGATCTAGCTCCAGCCACGCGCAAAGCGGCCCGTGACGCCATTGAAAATTCGATGGATTGGGAGCAAGTGGCTAAAGACTGCCTTGGCAATAAAGAATGGTCCAAAAATTCGGCGGCTAATCGCAGTGCCTACCGGGATCTTTTGCGAGAAGTCGTCGTAAAAACCGCTTTTACCCGTTTGGATACGTTTTGGGATGGGGCCACGTACAAGTTCACCAAAATCGATGTTTCTGGTGACAAGGCTCAAGTCGTCGCCAAGTACACAGTAAAAGGCGATACGCTTACCTTGGACTATTTTCTTACGAAAAAAGCCGATGCCTGGCGTATTTACGATATTGCGTTTGAAGATTTGCGCTATAGCGAAAATATTCGCGAGCAGATCACCGCTTTTCTCAAGGGCAAGGGTTTTTCCAATCTGCTTGCCAAGCTCAAACAGCGTCGTGATGAGTTGAATGAGACCAAGGACGTCCCCGCTCCCAAGGCAGAACCGGCTCCGATGAAGAAAAAATCCTAAAGTCTATCGTTGGGTGCGGGCTTTGTAGTCGCGCAAAATACCTTGGGGATCAAATTCCGCCATGATTTCGTCATAGCGTTCGTACTTGGTACGATTGTCTCGGTCCCCTTTCCAAACGATTCC
>JACCDG011927384.1_pt1 | contig 11492 bp, 5 predicted proteins | sample 7442471 | NCBI WGS metagenome assembly JACCDG01 (sample SAMN15323444, study PRJNA562643) | freshwater metagenome | isolation source: river surface water | place: USA:Blue River Watershed | collected 2017-08-17
CTCGAGAGATAATTTGCCATCAGCTGTCGCTTCGATTCCATCTACCGCGCTGGTGACTGGAATCAGCTGACCACTATTGAGTGCTTGGGCGATCGATGAGTATCTGGAGCGAGCCTTGTCTAGAAAGCTCTTGCAGTCTGCAAATCCCCCATCTTTGACTTCCCCGACGACCCAGTAGATCTTACCCACATTACCGACTTGAGCCACGTCTTCTCTGTATGCCCCTTCGGGGGCCTGCCGGATCAGGAACTCGTTGACGACGGCCCCAGAGTCACCTCGCCCAATAACCGCGACGGTTTTTCCGACAAACTCTTGGTAAGGGTGTTTTTCTGCCGGGTCGCCAATTCGGTCTAGGAGATCGATCGCTGACTCGATTCTAGGAAGGCGACTTTGTTTCTTGGCGTCTTCAGCCTCTTTTTTGATGAACGCCTGAGAGGCTTCATCTCCGAATGCCTTGGCTTTGCCTAGGCCACTGATAAAAGTGATGTTGCTCGTGATTACCGGGAAAACCTTGTCTGAGTTGAGGTCGCGCAGAAACACTACATACTTGCCGTCGGGAGAATCGATTTTCGCGATGGCCTGAAGGTCGGTTTCAAGTAGAGCAAGAGAGGATGAGAGAAAAGCACCCACCGACGAAAGCTCGCCAATCGCACCAGCTTCGACCCATCGGGTGGCCTTGAAGTCAGGGGTGCCGACAATGTCATGTAGGTTGTTTAAGTCGCCAGACCCTGGCGAGCCTCGGCGACCTTCGTACTTGCGGTTGGTCGAGTTCATCCTGAAGGCGGAACCCACGTCAGCAAATGTACCACCTGGTTTTGATCGGCGGTCGATGGCGAGAATCGTGGCCTCGGGGTTTGTTTGTGTGCGCTCTTGAAGATAGGCGGCAGACTCGGGACCCAGTCCCACTACTAGCTCCGAGACGACAAGAGGAGAGTCGATCTTGGAACTAGAAAGCCGCTCCTTGATGGTGTCGGAGACGACTGTCATTTGGGCATTGATGGTTGAAACCACAAGGGATCGGGTTTCTTCGTCTTTGAAAAGAGTGGCTACAATGCTTCGTGAATAGCGGTAAGCAGGGGAGATCGGCGTAGAGTGATTGAAGAGGATCTTGTTGCGATCTTGAAGCGTATCCAAGATCAACTCTGAGATGGGTCCCTCGACAGACATCGATTGCTGTAGAATGGGAAGCAAGATGGCTGTTCTGGAGCGACGAATTTCGTCAGCTTGATCCGAAGCGCTGTCTGCAAATACAAGAGTTGAAAGCTGCGCTAGAATGAGCGGAAATGACAATAAGCTGGCGGACGCCTTGAGTTTTTCTTTCATGGTCTCTCCTAAAGAAAACACGCGATTAACTCAGTGCGTCAATTTGCACAAGTGATTAACGCCTGGAGTGTTCGCGCTTCTGGCGATTATGCCGACTCCACAGTCCCTTTTTTCTTCTTCCGACTTCTGAATCGTCTGCCGCAATAAATTGCGCACGATCCGATTCCGATTCGCGCATCACGGATCGCTAATGAGCGCGCCAAGCGTGCCGGTGCCATTGTTTATTTTCTCCAAAATCCCATTCATATTCTAAGACAGCGTCTTGAGGTGCAATTCATCAAGCTCCTTGTTGAGCTTCTCAGGCGCAGCGCCCATGCCTTTGGAGGTTGTGGTCGCTGCCTCGAGTGAGGATGAAGTATTTATCTCCCAAAACTCCTTGCGTGGCGATCTGAACAGAAGAATCTGTGCGAACCCAATCGGCTTGCGCGCGCGATCTGGAAAGAGACGAGGACGTCGCGTTTTTTGAGATCGAAGTCGACCATTTCGACGATGCCCACTGGAGGCCATCCATCACGATCTTGGCTCCGTTCACCAAGCCGTCGACCATGGGAAAGTGGGCATAGATCCAGGCTGAGCTGCCCTGTAGGGCGCTCATTAGCGATCAGTGCTCCTATGGGGAGTTTCGACATCGGTGGCAGCTGTCATTTGGTGCGGCGGAAGTGCACAATCGGCGCTACCCGCGCAAAACGTCACCATTTCCAGATATTTCTGTCCGTTTCACGACTCTGCTACTTTTTGCTACCTGTCGTGCTACTTCGGCTCGGGCAACTTTTAGGATCGGTTCAAATCCTGGGTCGATCGCCTTCATTAGCTCGTTGAGCTTTTCCACTGTGGGAATGCTTTTTCCCTGTTCATAGCGGGCATAAGCGTTTGGTGGTTTTTGGCCGAGCCGACGAGTACCCTTAGCTTTGCGGTAGCGTCAGCCTGACATTAAACAAGTATTTATCGAGGAGTTAGGACAATTTGTCCGGATTTACCAAAGTCGCAGATGAGGTTGGCTTTTTTCCAAATTTGCTCAATCCTCCCCATCTTTTCAAATGAACAAACTCCACTAAACTCTATAATATTGATTAGATTGTATTTAGGCTGAAGCAAAGATCGCGCCTTCGTAACAGCGTTGTCAGCTGCTCCAAATTCTGCGCTATTATCAATTTCGTTAAATGCACCGATATAGGCAACTACCTCACCTGTTTTTGAATTGAACGATTCAAAACCAATTCCATTAAAATAGGGGTGCATAGAGCGGCAGCCATTCTCGCCATTATCAATTCGCCAAGCAGCTCTTCTCTCAAGGGGTTGTCTCGTCGGCGTAAGCTCTCGCCCAGGCGCTTTACCGGATCCCATCCAAATGAGATCATTCAACCCACTCGATATCTCCTCTGTGGAGCAGCTAATCCAGCCAGTAACTTCGCTAGCTGCTGATGTGTCGAGTCTAAATCCAAATAGATCGTATTCTTTCAATGGGATGCTCTGATCGGAAAAGGCCTGACACGGAATAAGCATCAAGAAAGTTGCAAACAATTCACTGGCACTTAAAGCAACTCGACCAAAATTTTTCATAAATACTCATCTTCCATTTATCAAGAGCGGAGATACATGTGTTGACCTTTTGAGTCAACAAAATCCGTAGTCCCTCACCTATGTTTGTAGCTGTCTGGAATGATTGGCTTAAACAATGTTTATTGATAGGTATACTGAGGCCCATTCCAAAACGAGCTGGGGGTGCCATCCCTATTACGAGCGGGTCTCACTTGCGGAGCAAAACGAGTGACTGAGAGAGACTCCGGCGCAAGAGTTTTGACCTCGAGCATGAGCAGGCCAAAGAGCATGAGCTGGAAGACGAATGCGAGGTTTGGGCAGGAGAAATAAATGTGACTTTAAACCCAATACTTATGGAGCAAACCTTGGTCAGGAAGTCTTTGCTTAGAAGGGTGGTTAGTAGCCCAACAAGTCACCGCTATCTGGAGCGCAAGGTTTAGAAAGAGCACCAAACTGAGCGGCACTCCTCATTGAGTGACTCCGATGAGCTGTACCCACCGTTGTCTCCTCAAGTGACTGCCTTAGGACCTAGCTGCTAGGACGACTAGAAAAACTAGCAACCGGGCAAGGACAGTCAAAATCCGGTTACGAAACTTAAGCTTTTCCAGCGCTAGACGATATGAATAATAACGGGTGTTATTTTTCATATAATCACCTCCTTTCTTACAAAAGGGAGGTGATTCCATTCACGCCGCTCAGTTTGGCTGAGCCGTCTAAGGCAAAGACCAGGCCTATTTACTCCTCTAAAATCCCAAGTTCTCCGACTTCAAATCAGACTGACTGACCGACTTTCAAACCCCGGTCTGTCGCCGCTCAGCCAATGAAACGTGATAGTTGGGTTCACCATAGGTAATCCGCGCCAAGATCGTAGGCTCTGAGTTTACATTTGCATTGTGCTTGAGGAGAGCTAGCGCGTGATGAAAAAACTACTTCTTTGCTGTGTTGCCTTCTGTGCGGCCTGTTCTTCTTCTGAGCTAAGGAAGGAACGCACGCACGATCAATACTCCGGGGGTAGGTTCGATCAACCCGATAGAACCTGATTCACTGCCGCCGCCATCTTTCGCCCCTCGCTGATCGCCCAAACGATGAGCGAAGCGCCGCGCTTGGCATCTCCGGCTGCATAGACTTTATCAACACTCGTACGATAAACGGCATTGACCTGGATATTGCCGCGAGAATCGGTCTGTAGGCCGAGGCTTTCAATGGGTCCATTGCGCGCTGGACCTGTGAACCCCATCGCGATCAGCACCAAATCAGCTTGGATCTCAAAATCAGACCCGGGGACTGGCTCGAACGTGCCGCGCGTTGCGCCCGGCACCACTCGGTGCCCTTGGACCGCGCGAATGCGCCCATCCTCGCCGACAAACCGAGTAGTCATGTAGCCCCATCGACGGTCGCATCCTTCTTCGTGCGCATGCGATGTTCGCAGTTGCAGTGGCCAAGCCGGCCAAGGAGTAGAGGCGTCGCGCGTAGCTGGGGGCATAGGGAGAAGCTCAAATTGATGGGCTTCGAGGCAGCCTTGCCTGTGTGCAGTACCTAGGCAGTCGGAGCCCGTATCGCCTCCGCCTAAAATGACAACGTTCTTTCCCAGCGCCGAAATCGGATCTCCCGGTTCGCGATCACCGGCGACATGTCGATTCGCTTGAATGAGGTAGTCCATCGCGAAGTGGATTCCCTGCAGTTCCCGTCCAGGGATGGGCAGGTCGCGCGCCTGTTCCGCGCCAGTAGTCAGGCAGACCGCATCGAACTCGTCCACTAGCGCGCGCGCATCCACAAAGTGCCCGGCATGTTTGCCAAGGCCTGGGAGGCCAGGCGCGCCGACTTGTGCAGAGGTGATGAACTTCACGCCCTCCGCGCGCAACTGGTCGAGGCGTCGATCGAGTACTGTTTTTTCCATCTTAAAATCAGGAATTCCGTACCGAAGGAGGCCTCCGAGGCGATCAGCTTTCTCGTAAACCGTGACTGAGTGGCCCGCGCGCGCGAGCTGTTGCGCAGCCGCGAGTCCCGCGGGCCCAGATCCCACGATCGCGACGCGCTTTCCGGTTTGGGTCGGAGCCGCAACGGGTTTGATCCAGCCTTCTTCGAAACCACGATCCACGATGCTCAGCTCGATCGCCCGGATCGAAACAGGCGCGTCGATCACGCCTAGTACGCAAGCGGTCTCGCAGGGGGCGGGACAGAGCTTGCCTGTGAACTCGGGAAAATTATTTTTGAGGTGTAGGAGCTTTAGCGCCTCCGTCCAGCGTCCCCGGTGAACCATGTCGTTCCACTCGGGAATGAGGTTCTCGACCGGGCAGCCCTGGGGGCTTTGGCAAAAAGGGACTCCGCAGTCCATGCAGCGGCCGCCCTGATTTCTCATGACGTCTTCGAGCAACGGAACCTGAAACTCACGCCAGTTCTTGACCCGCTCTTCTATCGGGACATAGGGCGGCGTTTGTCGCTTAAACTTGAGAAAGCCTCGAGGATCAGCCATTGCCGACAGTCCTGCCTTTCTTCAGATTCTCCAGCGCCATTTTGTAGTCAACTGGCATGACCTTCACGAACTGAGGCAAGTGCGCGTCCCAGCCTGTGAGGATTCGCTGCGCTTTTGGGCTGCCGGTGAGCTCGCTGTGCTTTTCGATCAGCCGTCTCAAAAGCTGGACATCGTCAGCATCAGTCACTGCACCGAGCTCAACCATTCCAAGATTGCACCGCTGCTTGAATCGGCCTGGGCCCTCCTGTCCGGGCTCGGCCTCATTCAGTACAAAAGCCATTCCGCCGGACATGCCAGCAGCGAAGTTGACGCCGGTTCTGCCGAGTACGACCACTGTCCCACCCGTCATGTACTCGCAGCCGTGATCGCCGGTGCCTTCTACGACTGTGGTCGCGCCGCTATTGCGAACTGCAAAGCGCTCGCCTGCGATGCCATTGAAGTAAGCTTCGCCACGTGTGGCGCCAAAAAGCGCGACGTTTCCGATGAGAATCGTCTCGCTCGCGTTGAATCGAGAGCTGCGGGGCGGTTTGACAATGATCCGGCCGCCGGAGAGACCCTTGCCCAGGTAGTCGTTGGTTTCGCCTTCGACACTGAGTGTGATTCCGGGCGAGAGAAAGGCTCCAAAAGATTGTCCTGCGGATCCAGTGAACGAAAGTTGGATAGTGCCGTCTGGCAATCCTTCAGGCCCGTACTTGCGAGCGACCCGGCTTGAGAGCATGGTCCCGGTGGCGCGATGAGTATTGAGGATCTTAAGTGAGTGCCGGATTTTCTGCTTCTCTTCGAGCGCGGGGGTGCAGAGTTTGATCAGCTCGTGGTCGAGGACTCCTTCGATGCTCGTATCTTTGCAAGAGATGCAATGAGTAGGGGAGTCTGCCCTGACTTGGGGGCGATAGAGCAGGCGAGAGATGTCGACTCCGCAGGCTTTCCAATGAGCATGAAACTCAGGTGAAGAGACTGCTTTGAGGCGGTCCACGCGGCCGATCATTTCGTCGATCGACGTGAATCCTAGGAGCGCCATGATTTCTCGAAGCTCTTCGGCGACAAAAAAGAAGTAGTTTATCACGTGCTCGGGCTGACCCTTAAACTTGGCCCTTAACTCGGGATCTTGGGTTGCCACCCCGACGGGGCAAGTGTTGAGATGGCATTTGCGCATCATCAAGCAGCCCTCGACGATGAGAGGCGCCGTAGAAAATCCAAACTCCTCGGCGCCCAAAAGCGCGGCGATCGCGACGTCACGCCCCGTCTTGAGCTGTCCATCCGTCTCGATTCGAATGCGGCCGCGAAGATCGTTCAGAACCAGTGTTTGATGAGTTTCTGCGAGGCCGAGTTCCCAGGGCATGCCAGCGTATTTGATCGAGCTGAGAGGCGACGCACCCGTGCCGCCCGAGTCGCCGCTGATGAGCACCTTGCTAGCGTGAGCTTTGGCGACGCCGGCGGCGATCGTGCCGACTCCAGCTTCGGAAACCAGTTTTACTGAAACATCTGCTTCGGGGTTGGAGTTTTTTAGGTCGAAGATGAGCTGAGAGAGGTCTTCGATCGAGTAGATGTCATGGTGGGGTGGGGGCGAGATGAGGGCGACGCCCGGGGTCGAGTGTCTCACGCGAGCGATCGTCTCATCGACTTTGTGCCCCGGGAGCTGGCCGCCCTCTCCAGGCTTCGCGCCTTGGGCCATCTTGATCTGCAGCTCGCTGGCATTAACGAGGTAATGGGCGGTTACGCCAAATCGAGCCGAGGCGATTTGCTTAATCGCAGAGTTTTTGGGGGTACCAAAGCGCTCGGGGTCTTCGCCACCTTCGCCGGAGTTGCTCTTAGCGCCGATGGTGTTCATCGCGATCGCTAGCGTTTCGTGCGCCTCTTTGCTTAACGCGCCAAAGGACATCGCTCCCGTGGTGAATCGCTTGACGATCTTGGCGGCAGGCTCGACTTCGGCAAGCGGCACGGGTTGAGCGGGGGGCGCGAACTCGAGCAGTCCTCGCAAAGTGAGGCGCTTGCGGTTCTCGTTGTTCACGCTCTCAGAGAACTCCCTAAAAGTGCGCGTGTCATGGTTGCGAGTGGCTTGCTGGAGCTTGGAGATGGTTTCTGGGTTCCAGCCGTGGTGTTCTTCGTCGACGCGATAGTGGATCTCTCCGCCGGGGTTGAGAAGGCGGATCGGATTGGGTGTGTACGCGGGGCGATGCCTCAGTAGTGATTCTTGCGCGATTTCTTCGAGTCCGATGCCTTCAATGCGTGAAGGAGTCCCCGTGAAGTAGCGCTTGATCACGTCGCTCTGGATGCCAAGAGCTTCGAAGATTTGAGCACCGCAATACGATTGGATGGTGGAGATTCCCATCTTAGAAATGATCTTCAGCAGTCCTTTATTGATGGCTTTGACGTATTTGGCGTGAGTCGTAGGAGCATCGAAGCCCTCGGGCAGGTAGCCCTCGACCACCATGTCATTGAGACTATCGAAAACGAGGTAGGGGTTGATGGTTCCGGCTCCGTAGCCGATCAAGCAAGCAAAGTGATGCACATCGCGGGGCTCGCCAGACTCGACGATGATCGCAAGCTCCGCGCGCTGGGATTTGCGTACGAGGTGATGGTGAACGGCCGAGGTGGCCAGCAAGCTCGGGATCGGAGCCCACTCTGGGCCTATCTCTCTGTCAGATAGAATGATGAACTTCACGCCTTGGTTGGCTGCAAGAGAGGCTTGCCGGCAAAGTCGAGCGAGCGCCGCACGCATGCCTGTGGGGCCTTCTGAGGCTTTGAAGAGCATTTTTAGCGTGCGGCTCTTGAATCTGGGGTCGTTGACCTCGCGGATTTTCTCGAGATCCGAGTTGGTGAGGATGGGCGATTGGACAACGATGCGCCGACTTTGACCGGGGCCATCGTTGAGCAGATTAGGTCTTGGGCCAATGCTCGTATCGACCGACATGACCAATGCTTCACGGATCGGGTCGATGGGTGGATTAGTCACCTGGGCGAACATCTGCCTAAAGTACTTAAATAAGAGCTGGGGACGATCAGACAAAACAGCGAGCGGGGTATCGTTGCCCATGGACGAGAGCGCCTCTTCGCCGTTGACGATCATAGGCGTAAGAACCATGCGGAGCTCTTCGATAGTATAGCCAAAAGCCTGCTGTCGCTGCCTCAGGGTGGCGTGATCAGGCTGAGGGATGTTGAGGGGAGTGGGTAACTCGCTCAACGAGAAACGATCTTGCATGACCCAGGATCGGTAAGGCTTGCGCGAGCTCATCTCGGTCTTGATCTCTTCGTCTTCGATGAGGCGACCTTGTACTGTGTCGATCAGGAACATCCGACCCGGTTGAAGGCGGCCTTTACGCACGATGCGCGTGGGATCGGTTCTCAACGCGCCCGCTTCAGATGCGAGAATCACGAGGTCCTCGTCATTGATTTCATAGCGACAAGGTCTCAGCCCGTTGCGATCCAGTGTCGCACCGATGAGCCTTCCGTCGGTGAAGCAGACCGCAGCAGGCCCGTCCCAAGGCTCCATCATGGCGGAGTGGTACTCGTAGAATCCTCTGCGATCGAGGTCCATCTGGGAGTTGGAGACCCAGGGCTCGGGAATCAGCATCATCATCGCATGAGGCAATGAGCGTCCGCCGCGAACCAAAAACTCGACTGCGTTGTCCAAGCAGGCTGAATCGCTCTGGCCTTCGGAAACAATGGGGAAGAGTTTCTGGAGATCTTTGCCAAAGACATCCGACTTGAGGCGTCCCTGCCGGGCGCGCATCCAGTTGATGTTGCCCTGAACCGTGTTGATCTCGCCGTTATGACAAATGAAGTGAAAAGGATGAGATAATCGCCACGTCGGAAAAGTGTTGGTGCTAAAGCGCGAATGGACGAGCGCAAGCGCAGATTTGACAAGCGGGTCGTTGAGATCCGCGTAGTATTTGCTGATCTGTTCGGGCAGGAGTAGGCCTTTGTAGATGATCGTGCGTGACGAGCTGCTTACGGCGTAGAAGTGCTCGCTTTCAGCGGGTCGGGTATCTCGGATCCAGTTCTCGATGCATTTGCGCGCAACGTAGAGTTTGCGCTCTAGGTCTTCATCGCGCAGGCCTTGTCCTGTTACGAAAAGATGACGAGTCACTGGCTCTGTCGCGCGCGCCTTGACTCCGATTTGATCACTGTGCACGGGGACGGTTCGCCATCCGAGTGAATCGACTCCTTCTGCCTTCAGTAGGGACTCGATCTGTTGCTCAAGACTCGTTCGATGTGGGTCAGCGGGGGGCAGAAAAAACGTGAAGACTCCATAGGCCCCGTGGTCCGGAAGCGAGAAGCCCAAACGCTCTGTCTCTCGCCTAAAAAACTCATGCGGAATCTGAATGAGGATCCCTGCGCCATCGCCTGTGAGCGGATCACTTCCTTGCGCTCCTCGGTGCGAGAGGTTGGTCAGCAGCTCAAGCGCTTGCGCAATGATCTGATGAGCTTTGCGTCCTTTGATGTCAGCGACTAGACCGATCCCGCAGCTGTCTTTTTCGAAGCGCGGATCATAGAGACCTTGAGCTGGGGGGAGTCCTGGGATTTGCACCTCACTATTGTCTCGTGGATCTTGCTTGGAAGATCAAGCGGAGTAAAAAATATTTGCTCTTCTCGCGAACTGGTTCCAAATCGGAACTCGTCTGGATTTTGACGCTGGACCCATGTCCAGGGTCTGCCGATTTTTTGACATTCTTGGACTGGCCATCTGCGTGGGGAGAACTGGCTCCTCAGCCTATAGCCAGGGTATTGCACTCAGTCAGCGCCAACGCACAGCAATTGCTCCTCACTCTCGCTTCTCTCAACAGGCTGAGGAGGCAGTTTTCGAATGAACAGATGATGTGACTCGCCTTAAAAGACCACTCGTCCAAAAACAACTCGTCTAAAAAATTGATAAAGATTTTGTACAGGATTCCGACTCTTAAAACATGAGACGACCAAACACTAGAAGAGCTATGGCAATTTTGACAGTGACCCTTACCTTGATCGAGGGGTTCAATCTTGAGCAGGCAGAGGCTGCCGTCAATGATGTGCCAGGCGAAAAGTCGAGGGTGCAGAAGGCAGTCGAAACTGTAAAAGGGATGGGCAAAGGGATCGTTGACCAGGCCAAAGAAGCGAATTGGGTCTTTTCAGCTGGTAAATGGAGCCAATTCGGCGAGGCGATCGTAGATACTGGCAAAAGCTTGGTGGGTTCGGCCGATCGCTCTTGTGAAAGCTACCCACAGCCTAAAGATAAAGAAGAGCTCGAAAGGCTTAAGAAAGAGGCCAAGCTAAACACCGACGGCAAAAACTACGCTATATTTTTAAGCGACGCGACCATGGCAGGTGCAAAAGGTAGGGACAATGCTCATCGAGCAGCCTTCAAAGAGGCGTCCAATTGCGAATACAACCCCTTCGATGTCGACGCATTCTACCGCCAAAATTTGGGACTCACCGCAGATCAGATGTATTCGTTCAATAGAGGCATCAATCAAGAACATCATGAAGCGACTTTGGCTCTCCTTGCAGTCTTGAAGACTCAGAGAAAAGAGCAAGTAGACTATCTTAATATTTATCAGTCGATGAAGGGAGCCTTCGATGCAAAGGCCACTTCTAGAAGTGAGTCAGCCAATGCTACCCGAAGAGCGATTGCGGGGGGCATTGCGAGTTTTCAAGCAAGTTTGTCGGCTGATCTCAATTCAACTGACGAATCTCCTGAGGCGACAACCAAAAGAGACAACGCCGCAAACATACTCGGTGCCCTTGCGGCACATCAAGCGGATCCAAAGTCCGTGGATGCTACTCCTAAAGCGAGAGCAAATTGGAACTCACTGATCTCCCAAGTAGCGAACTCCATCCATCCAATTCTTGGAGCACATCCCGATTCAGTTGCAAAACTGCTTCAATCAGGCTTGTCCTGCAAGAGTAAGGAATGCGACTTCAAACCAATCGCGAATGATTCTGAACTCGCTCAGCTTAAGACCCCTTCGGGCGGTCAAGCTGTGAGCGAAAAAATTTGGGCTACCGACGATTTTAAATCCCTTGCGTCGCAATTAGATAATCAACAGAAAACAGAAATTGAAGGTATTCAGAAAAAAATAGCTAAGATTGATACGCTCACGCCTAGAATCCAATCGGGCGCATTGGACATGGACAGCTCGGATGTGATCGACCTGATTGAAGATCTGGTGTTTGTAGACTC
>JACCDG011287137.1_pt1 | contig 11491 bp, 12 predicted proteins | sample 7442471 | NCBI WGS metagenome assembly JACCDG01 (sample SAMN15323444, study PRJNA562643) | freshwater metagenome | isolation source: river surface water | place: USA:Blue River Watershed | collected 2017-08-17
CGTTCGAGAGATCAATGGCAAATGAAGGCCTAGATGCGTTCAGCGTCTATTTGACTGAGTAGCCCCCAAAGTTCGGGACTCTTTGATGGTTTGCCCCAGCTCAATGACTGCCAATGCGTAGTAGCTACTCCAGTTTTAAGCGTACTTAACATTTAATTTGCGGTGTAAAAACATGTCGAAAGCGTTCATAACCATGCCCTGAACTTTTACAAAAAGTCCAGCACCGTAGTCTAAGCCTACGCATTACATGGGGCAATAAATATTATGGGGGTGAGACTATCATGCCCAAGCCGCATGCCATTCGTACTCCATGACGCATGGGCTGGATGTAGCTAAGTTTGCGGTTAGCTACTTTTGCTGGGCTTGCTATGAGCCCTCGTATTTTTTCAGCAACAACTTCTTCACGCACAGCGAGTGGCTGTTTTACGGTGTCATGCTGGACCGCTCGCAAGCCTATCCCCAGCGCAGCCCTCAATTGACGATCAGGTTAGCTACAAAATTCGGTTGCTCAACCCGACGACCTGAAATTACGCTGTGGGCTATGCAGGATTTTGTGGGGCTGGATGCGTGTAACGATACCAATTACCTGCCACCACGACACCGAACATTGCCCATACAGGCCTCAGTAACGCCCATAGCTAACTACCCCTCAAAGCTACGCATCTTCCTGACCAACGCCAGTAGGTACTGGCAGGTGCGTTGTTACCTCAAGGGCAAGACTTACACACAAAGCCTACGAACAACCAACAAGCAAGCTGCAATCAGTCAGGCTAAGCAGTTTTTTCACATCAAGACAGCCGAACTCTATGCAGACAAGATTGAGGTGCGTCCAGACAAAAGGGTCAAGTTTGCTGAACTTGTGCCAGCTGTCGTAGTAGCTTTACAAGCGCGAGTCAAAAGAGGGGAGTTCGCTGCAGCCAACATTCCAATATTTCTAAATCGCATGCACAACAGCATCCTGCCGTACTTTGGCGATATGAACATGGAGCAGATCAACTACAGGCATTTAAGCGATTTCATGGAGCAAATGAGCAATCGCAATCTGACTGCCACAACAGTTCATCAGCACATGGTTGCCATTCGCAAGGTCTTTGCACACGCACACGGCAGCAGCCTGATTCGCGACATTCCCAAGTTCCCAGTCATCAAGGTCTCGGACAAGCCACGCGGAAGCTTTACTGTTGCCGAATACCGAGACCTTGTGCGTCTTGCACGGCAGCGAATTGGCGAAGCAGTGCCTGACAAGTTCTCTAAAAAATACCGATGCAGCAGGGAGATTCTTGAGAAGCACGGGCAAATCAACTTGGACCTGCATTGGCTCATTCGCTTCATGGTCAACGGGTTCATGCGACCCGGCGATATCAAGTTCATCAAGCACAAGCATGTGACCATCGTTCGGGGCAAACACATCTACTTGAGACTGAACCTGCCAGAGACCAAGAAGCACGACAAACCCATCGTGACCCTGCAACCCGCTGTATTTGTTTATGAACGGTTGCTGGCTCAACAACGAGCAGATGGCTATGGAAGACCCGACGACTACCTTTTCTTGCCCAGCTTACAAGACAGGAAATGGCTGTTGGTGGCCTACGGGTGGCAGCTCATGTATCTACAGAGTCTGGCGGGCATTGCGGGCAATGCTGCAAACGGTCAAACGCGAACCATCTACAGCTTGCGGCACACGGCCATGACATTTCGGTTGTTGTATGGCGGCAAGATTGATCTGCTGACGCTGGCACGCAATGCCCGCACCAGTGTGGAAATGATCGAGCGGTTCTACGCATCCAACTTGACTGCAGAGATGAACATTGACCTGCTGCAGGGCAAGCGGACATAGACGGCTGCAATGCTGGTTGATCGTCCAATAACAAAACGGTGAAGGTGCCCAATGCCGTGATAAACGGCACATTACTTGGCTCAACCGGGGCATTCACTGCATTGCAGTAGTCATTTAACTCGTTTCGCGCAGCTTGCAATCCGGCAATGTCATCGGCGGGGTCTGGAAGAATTGGCTTACCTTGATCCAATGTCCTTGCCAACTCTCTCAACACTGATTGCTTTGTCGCTTTATGGCTATGCAACTCTAAGACAGCATCCCCTAGGTGATTTTCATCGAGCCTTCGTTTCACCACGTCTAGAGCAGCCATCTTTTCAGCAACAAACAATACAGTTTTTCCATTGCCGATTAGTTCAGCAACGATGTTTGTGATGGTTTGTGACTTTCCAGTGCCTGGCGGCCCCTGAATCACTAAATTTCGGCCACCTCGTGCCTCTAGGATTGCTAACGTTTGGGTGCTATCAGCATCTCGAACAAAGTGGACATCACCAGGCTGGATGACTTCGTCCAAATGCGCTCCATCCGGCACAACAGATGATTCACCTGCGAAACCGTTTTCACCCAACAATCTTTCAATTACTGGATGACTGTCGGGTTGTTTGTCTTCTGGCCAAACAGTCGGGTCGAGATCCTTAAACATAAGGAACTTGCCAAATGAGAAAAATCCTAATTGGATTTCGTCAGAGGAAACTTTCCATCTGTTGTACTTCTCAACGCTCGTCGAAACCTGAGAAAAGTATTCCTGCAGAGAAGCTAGATCATCTGCATCAGATTTGCTTTCTTGATCGTAGAGCGGAAGATCAATACCAAAGTCTGTTTTAAGTTTTGCTTGAAGCGACAAGTTTTGAATCAATTCATCGCCAGTGAAATTAACTTTGAACGCATCTCTCGTACCACTGCGTTTCAGCTCGACTGGAACCAGCACCAGAGGAGAGCGCCGTCGCTTAACAATTGCCGTTAGCAGGCTACTGAAACAAGCGCGGCACTTGATTGATAACGCAGGGCTAGGCGTTTTTCCATCCCTAAAACCACTAGCGGCCACGAGTTAGTCGTTTTCACACGACTACTTCAAACCAACTCCACTGCATTGCGCTTCATGTCATCGTTCACGTCGATGTAGCGTTGAGTGACTGCAATGCTGCGATGACCTGCGAGACTGGCAAGTACACGTACCCCGATGCCCTTTGTTGCCAAGTTGGTGATGAACGTGCGGCGCATGGAGTGTGACGTGGCCCCTGCGATGCCAGCCCGTTTAAACAGCCAGTAGAAGTGCTGGGTCATACCGTTTGCTGTGAAGCCCTTGCGACCAGCTGTGATGAACAAGGGATGTGTGGGCTTGGCCCCTCGCCGCATTTGCAGGTACGCAGCCAGTTCATCACGCAGCTTTTGCGGCAGAAACACGATGCGCGGATGACGTCCTTTTGTTTGTTCTGCGGTCAAGCGTACTTCGGCTTTTACGCTGCCATCGGCGTTCATGACGTCGCTGATGATCAGGCTGGCGATCTCACCCACACGCATGCCGGACCACATGCCTGTCAGCAGCATCACGCGGTTGCGCAGGGGAAAGCTGCACTGTGCAATGTACGCAAGTGCTTTGTCGAGTTCTGCGGGTGTGAGTGTTTTTGCTTGTGCCATTTTGTTGTGCCTCGTTGGTAAATGTTTGTGCTGTGTGCAGTGTGTTTTCTTTTGCTGTTGTGCGCGACCTGAACCCCGACAGCGCATCGGGGCAAAAATCCTCAATGAAATCAACGCAGTTAATAAAAGCGTAGTTTTCTTATGCGCAGTTATTTATCCCTGCGCCCAGCTGATCTGTGGGAACAAGACGACAGATGCACTGAGATTGCGTAAAACTGCGCAGCAGCGTTTTTTCGGAGCTCTCGCTACCTGAGTGGCTGGACCTGTGTTTTGACAGCTTGTAGTGCTGATTTGAGGGGTGGGCTGTTGCGCTGTGTGGGGACTGCGCCAGCAATAGGGTGCTGCTGGCGCAGCTGTCAGTCCTGCAGAAATTTTCCCCGCAGTACCCCATATGTGCTGTTGGTTGTCAGGTGCATTTCACAGCTATGAGCGAACTGACGTTCGCAGTGTCTGCATGAAATGCTTTCGCTGTCGCTCTGCATTTCCCTTGACACATGAGTTTGAATTGATTTGACGTGGTAGAGGTCGAACGCAACGCTTGCGTTGTGTGAGATGTATTGGGTTCATTTAGATAGATTCGCGTAGCCATGCGACGGCTATACGCTGGTGAAAACCAAAACGAATAGCTGTCGCCATGCGGTTTCATTTGAGTGAGTTCACACAACCACACGACTGCACTAGAGTTTGTCGGGAGACGGATGCATTGAAACTCCCAGATCAAAAGCGATCTACTCTGCGGCCCCCTGTTGCTCACATGCCAATGCAGCGACATGTGCAGGGCGGGGTCATTAGCCGACGTATTACAACCCGCGCTTTTGCCATTTTTTGACGAGTGACTTACTCGTTGGATGCCTGTGTGGTGCCTTGATGTTTGCCTGTGTTTTTTTGCTTCGTCAACTTCGCGTGTTTGCGGAGGACTTGCTTGGTGATGTTGAGCACCTTGAAGCATTGCCCCTGTGTGATCTTCAGCCTTTTCTGTCCGCTGTTTGCAGCACGTAAGAAGTTGTGCAGGACATGGGCTTGGTTTTGTTCAAGCAGAGAACCATGGTCACGCAACGTTGCGGTTGCCAGCTTTTGGGCTTGGAACAGCTCTGCTGTCCCTGCATAAATCTGGCTCACGCCAATGCCGTTGCTCTTGAGCCATGCATTGGTGCGTTCGGTGTCCTTGAGATTTTTGAATTTGTCCATGCAAATATTTATCTCGCGACAAATGAAACCGCAAATAAATGCGCCGAACTTAGGTCGGATTTGGCGGCGCCGACTAAATACATGCATGAGACTCAACGAATTCACCACCCAAACCAAGACACCAGACCAGCTGCGAATTGATAGCCTCAAAGTCGCTAAGGACAAGGCCGCGCAAGCGGTTCAAGCTGAAAGACAGCGCCAGCAGGTAGCCAAAGCGCAAAGGGCGTTGACTGTTGCCAGACAGCCGAATCCACCGCAACCTTAATGCGTATTGCCGAAGTCACCAACCACCTGCTCACCTACATGGCCACGGTGCGTGTCCATGTTGCTGGGCGTTCATTGGTTGTGCGTACACAAGTGCAAGCTGATGGCGTCACCCAAGCCCGCGCACTTTTGCTGCACATGTACGGGGTGGGGAATGTGTTGAGTGTCGTGTGACTCAGTCTTTTGTTAAGAATTCAAGCAACTCTTTCTTTGCCTGTGCAGCGATCGCAGGGTTGAATGCATTGGTGTTTGTGCATCCTTGGCCCTTGCATGCAGCAGGTTCGTTGAATGAAAACGTGCGCCCCTGATCCCACCCGTGTGTTGCATCAGGATATACAACGACGCTCGTCAATGCCTTTTGTGCCTCACTTGGCAATGTGTCTTTGAACGTGGGGCAAACGGTTGCGTCTTTGCTGCTGTAGTCATCCTGACCTGCTGCGAACAACTTCATTGGGATGTTGGCCCACGTGTCCATAAAGTCTTCAGGAAAATCTTTCAGGCGTTCCTTAAAGAACCATGAATTGGTATCGCGCTTGATCAACTTGGGATAGAACCAGCAAACGGGATACAAGGCCGCGATTTTGCGAATCTTGACTTGCTCCGGCAGGTACTTGCTTTGCGCCCACTGTGTTGCAGAGAAAACACTCAGGTTCGCGCCATAAGATGTGCCAATGACCGAGATGTTGTTAGCATCCACATCCGATCTGGTGCTGAGGTATAGGACTGCACCCAAAGTCTTGGCAAGGCTCTCGCCATAGGTCGTTTTGGTGGGACGACGGAATAGTATGGGTTCAATGGCCACAAAGCCGTTCTCGGACAGCATGTCTGCGTATTGTTTCGTCATGCCTTGTTCCCAACCGGCAGAGTTATGCAGGATGACGACAGCAGGTTTTTTCCCGGCCGCAGCTGTCGTGGTGACAACGGCATCCAAGTTTTCGCTTGTGCCGTTCAAGGATTTGTAGGTGTAGCTGATGCGCTCCTGCGCATGAGCCAGAGCGGACGCCATCACCAGCGTTATGGTGACCGCCAATCGGAGAAGCTGCATATCAGTCCTTAGTATTGTTGTTATTTTTATATATGTCTTGGGTGAATGCAACGAATAAGTTGAGGTGCAGCAATGCCGTACAACACGGCATCAGCACCAATGTCCCGCCAAACTTGCGGGTTTCAGGTTGTTCATCCACGCCATCCGAAAACATACTTCCCTGTGCTTTAACAACATTTGAAAGGAAAAGCACATGGCAACCCTCGCAACCCTCAAGTTGAGCACTGCAGCCAAACCCACTCACATGCCCGCTGTCCAAGTACGGCGCAACAAGCTAGCCAAGCGCCTGTGGGAACAGATGCAGCTGGCGAAAGCACAGGAAGCTGGCACACAGTTTTCATCAGTCAAGTTCCGCTCTTACTTGGATAAAGATACTGGCTTGCGCAAACAGGTTGAAGTTCAAAAGCGCATCAAGCAATGGTGGTTCACTGCGGACAACGGCAAGTTGGCTATGAATGTTCGTTACGGTGCCCGTGTGATCGAACTGGCAAAAGGCAAAAGTTCAATCGAAATCGGAAGCACTGATCAGCTGCTGTCCACACTGGACTTGATCAAGAAGGCCGTGGAAGCAGGGGAGTTGGATGCCCAGATTGAAGCTGCTGCCAACAAGCTCCGCGAAGGCTTTGGCAAGTAACTGGTGTTGGGGTTGTGCGTGTCATAGCGGCACGCCCATGCCGACAGTCTTCAGCTAAATCTCATTTTGAGAGTCAGCAACAATGAGCACTCTACTGTGTAGAGCACTAAATGAGCAGAACAACTCCTTGTAGAACTGCGGCAACTGATGCAGCCATTGCTGCCCAAGCATTCCATTTAGATTGAGCAACGCCAGTTTCAAATGGATCAAATGCCCCGAACTTCTCATGACTCACAATCACTTGTCCACCAGACCACCCGTCATTGTCCCGGGTTCGTGGCCGAATTAAGACTGTGGATGCACGCCACCACATCAAGCTAGCGACTAATGCTGCCACCGCTGCGCTGAAATTCAGTATTGTTTTGATTGCTGATAAATCCATATCTCAAAGCTCTCTAGCGTAGATTTTCCGGCGTGAGTTGCTTCCCGCACTTTGGACATGTTGGTCTCATATCGGAGAATACTTTATCCCACTGAAGAAATCCGCCTTCGATGCCTGTCGAATTTCCATTCAAATCTACAAGCGAGTATCTTTCCCATTGCTTTGAATACGGTTGATCGTTCTCTTTCATTTTGATAGCGCCTATATGCCCACAATCGCAGGTGACGGAATAATTGGTAACGGTTGTCATTTGCTACTCCCTTCACTCGCCGTCTTTTTGCACTGCATTTTTCGGCATCACAGACGAATTTACTGGTTTGATAGAGGCAATGGCCTTATTGGCTATGTCTTGAACTTGACTCGCAAAGCCGGGGACTATCTTCATGGCCTGCTTGACCACATCTGAAGATGCCAACTCATGCCAAGGACTTCCGTGGGTATCTGGCTCCACAAGTCTTAGAGGCTGCTCGTCGAAGCGTGATAGCGCCGATGAAAGCAGTTTGGCTTCCATGTCCTTGTCAAATCTGGCAGCCTCTCTTCTAAATCCCTCGTATGCACGGGAAATGGATGCCTTAAACGCATAGTCTTCGGCCAGCCGGAAACGTTGCCCAATCTGTTTCGTCGCTAACCAAGCAAACCACACCGGCCCACCAACTGAAACAATTGAAAGCAACAGGTTGAGACTAATGGTTGATGATGGAACTCCTGGCGTTCTAAGCAGCTCTGAAAGTGAGCTTAGTTGTGTGGTCCCAAAAATTCCGCCGATAACAAGTGCTGCGACTAAACCAGCAACCCAAAGCCACATAGAGTTGGAAAGTGCATCAGATCGCTCAGAAAACGCTTTGGCTAAGCCAACGCTAGTGGCTGCCGAATATGCAGTTTCACATTGCTCCAGAACGGCCTTTGCATCTGCAGCATTTTTTGTGAGCTGATGATCTATCTTGGTGGCTTGCTCGTGTATTGTGGCTACGCTGGCCTTGTCCTTTGTTGCCGCCGCGACAAGCCCTCCGACTTCACGGCGCGCCTCTGCCAATGCCTCCAAGTCAGTTGGAAGTTGATCGGCAGCGTTATAAGCCTGTTCAATCCTTCCAACCATAGTCTCGATAGTTTCGGTACGCGGTTCGAGTCCATTAAGGCGGGACTCCATTCCACGAAGCTGCGTAGCTATCTGCTTTAATTTTGCTGCAGCTGCTGCTTGTCCGTCGTTGACCAATACCGGCGCCAGGGCCTTTCGTAGACCCTGAAGTGTGAATATGTAGGCAGGCACCGCTTGGGCAGAACTACTCCAGATCTGGCCCACAGTTTGATTGCGAAGGTGATCAAGTCTTCGGAGATAGTCGCTCAATCTGCCCTCATGGTCACCAAGTTCATCGCCCCCTTGTTCATTTAGCAAATCTATAAGAGATTGTGCTTCTTCAATCAATTCAAGACGTGAAAGTCCAGGGAAGCTCCAGTTGTTGTGTGCGTTTCCAAACGGCTCATCGTTTGGCACAGTAGCCTGCACATGTGCCGCGAGTTGTTCCAGTTTATTTTTGATATCAACCAATATTCCGTGCATTTCTCGCCTCTTAATGAATCAGTGTCATGCCTGCATTCATTACTAATCAGTATCGAATGCTATGCTTAACTGATGCGTTGCTGCAGTCTCACACACAAAGGCATGAGACATTTATGCTTCCTAGCATTGACACTATATCTGGTGTTCTTGCGGCCTTCAAGCCACTGCATGTAGTGTATTGACCTGCAGTTAATGCATTCAGTTTATGTTGGCTCTCAGAATCGACCCATCTCCCAATAACACGAACAAGTTACTTATTTGAGCCCAGCAACCATGCGGGTTTGAGGATGATTTCGGGCTGCCGACCATGACTGGCAACGAATCAAGCATAGGCTTTTACGGTCGAAGGGCATCTCGTAGTCGTCGCAGATGGTGCAGTCGTAGTTGATGAAGACCTTGTGTTCGGAACAGCCCATGACGACCAGGATGGTCGTCAGCGTGCGGCTCGGACGTCAACACCGACGGCACAGTGGGCTATACGCTTGAACAAAAGCGTGTTGTGCTGTTGCGAGTGTTGGTTTGAAGCCTAGTGCAGCTGTCGTGTGAAACGACACTTCCTTCGTCCAGTAACTTCACGGTCAAACCCAACCCTGCCGCCACACGCTGTCGTCTTGCAGTTCTCGCCAAGCGATGACCTGCGTGGCCTTGGAGAACACCGCTTCGATTTCCACCGATTCAATCGGGTCGGTGGGCTGCCCGGGTTGAATCACCCGGCTGACCAAAAAGTGCTTTTGCTTGGCCACAGGTTTAACCGCAGTCCATTTGCTCAGCAGCAGTTTTTTGGGGTTTAGCGGGTTCATGGCTTGACTACCTTCAGGGCTTGATGTTGACTTCGCGTGCCACCGCTTCGGCCAGCTCGATCACCGCCATCGCGTAATAACTGCTCCAGTTGTAGCGGGTGATGGCGTAGAAGTTTTCCGTGCCGGCCACGTAGCTGGGGGCGTTGGTGCCGTTGCGCAGTTCGATCAGGGCCAAGGGGCCGGTGTGTGCCAATGCCGTGCCTTCCAGGTTTGCGCCTTTGGCGGTGAAGCTGGCCACGCTGAAGGTGGGCAATATGTCCGGGGCCAGCAGGCTGTCCAGGTCGGTTTGCGCGCTCAGGCTCACTGGGTAGTGGGTGGGCATGCCGGTGCGCCACTGAAAGGCCTTGAAATAATTGGCCACCGAACCGATGGCATCGGCAGGGCTTCCAAACAGGTCGATGCGCCCGTCACCATCAAAGTCCACCGCAAATTTGGACCAACTCGATGGCATGAATTGCGGCAAGCCCATGGCACCGGCATAGCTGCCGCGCACAGACAAGGGGTCGTTGCCGCTGCGGGCGCTCAGTTGCAAAAACTGTTCAAACTCGCTGCGGAAAAAGGCTTGGCGTTCTACCGCTCGTGGGTGGGCAGGCGGAAAATGGAAAGCCAGGGTGCCCAGCGCGTCCAGCAAGCGGAAGTTGCCGGTGTTCTGGCCATACAGGGTTTCCACGCCGATGATCCCCACCACGATGGATGCGGGCACGCCAAATTCTTTGTCTGCGCGTTCGAGCGTGGTTTGGTGCTTTTTCCAGAAGCGGACCCCGGCCTGAATCCGGGTCGGTTCAATGAAGCGGGCCCGATAGGCGGCCCAGTCTTTGGCCGAGGGTGAGGGGGGAGGCAAGACCAGTTTTTCCACCACCGGCAAGCGCTGGGCCTGCGCGAGCGTTTTTTGCAGCCACGCGGGATCGAGTTCCAGGCGCGGTGCCGCTTCTTGCGCCCAGGCCAGCACATGGATGTCATCGGTCAAGGCTGTCCCTGCCTGCCTGTGGTCGGCCCCAGCAGCTTTGGCGACCGGGCGTGCTTTGGTGGCTTTGTTGGCTTTGGCTAGGCGCTTGGCCTGGGGGCTGTGGTGAGGTTTTTTTTGGGCCAAGGCTGCTGGCGCTGCCCCCAGCAGCACGGCGGTGCTGATCCAGGCAAGCAGCAGCGTGCCGAATGCTTGGCCGCGGGTTTTGTGTGACGTGGTCGTTTCAAACTGCATGCAGGCAGTTTAATGGCCGCCAGCCATGATGGAGGTCAAGCCGGGGTGAGAATTGCGCGTGATAAGCTGAGTCATTGATTTGAGACATCCATGAAAAGCGACAGCCTTGAGGGCCAAGCTCAGTAAGAAAGACCAGCTGTATGGGCGCGACAGGTTATTTCACTCACCCACTTTGCATGAAACACGAGATGGGCGCGGGTCATCCCGAATGCCCTGAGCGGCTCAGTGCGATCGAAGACCGCTTGCTGGTGACGGGGCTGGACATGGCTTTGCAGCGCCGCGAGGCGGGCCCGGCGGCGCTGGCCGATATCGAGTTGGCCCATGGCCGCATGCATGTGGCGGCTTTGCGCGGTTTGAGCGATGTGCTGCGTGACGACTTGGCCGCGGGCGGCCCCAGCCACACCCCGCTGGATTCGGACACTTCGATCAATGTGCACACCTGGGAGGCGGCTTTGCTTTCGGCCGGGGCGGCGATTGAGGCGACGGACGCGGTCATGGCGGGGGAGCTGGAGAACGCGTTTTGTGCCACCCGCCCGCCGGGGCATCACGCTTGCCGCGACAAGGCCATGGGCTTTTGCTTTTTCAACAATGTGGCGATTGCGGCCAAGCACGCGGTGCAGCGGCATGGCCTCAAGCGGGTGGCGATTGTGGACTTTGACGTGCACCACGGCAATGGCACCGAAGACATTGTGGCGGGCGATGACCGGATTTTGATGGTCAGCTTTTTTCAGCACCCGTTTTACCCGGAAGGCGGCTCGCAATCGACGGCGGCCAATCTGCTCAATTTGCCGGTACCCGCCTACACGCGGGGCATGGACATCCGGGAGATCATCGAGATGATGTGGATGCCCCGGCTGGAAGCCTTCAAGCCCGAGATGATTTTCATCAGCGCAGGTTTTGATGCCCATCGCGAAGACGACATGGGTCAGATGGGATTGACCGAGCAAGAC
>JACCDG010693901.1_pt1 | contig 11490 bp, 14 predicted proteins | sample 7442471 | NCBI WGS metagenome assembly JACCDG01 (sample SAMN15323444, study PRJNA562643) | freshwater metagenome | isolation source: river surface water | place: USA:Blue River Watershed | collected 2017-08-17
AGGCCGCAAGGCCTCATGGAAAGGAGCAAAGCATGTCGAATCGGACATCCATTTCCGGGCTGACCGACGAAGAAGCTCAGGAGTTCCACCACTACTGGATGCAGGGTTTTGTGGGTTTCGCGGCAGTCGCCGTGTTGGCCCACGTCCTGGTCTGGGCGTGGCGCCCCTGGCTTTGAGTCTGTTTTTTTCAATCGATTGACGGAGTGACTGCCATGCAACACACCTCACCCATGCAAGAGGACTTGTCGCCTGCGAACGAGTCCATTGCCTTCTGGAGCATTTTTCTGCTGGCCTTTGGCCTGCTGTTCGTTGTCGTGCTGCTGACCAGGCTGGTCGGCCTGCATTGGCGCGAGCTGCTGCCGGGCGCGGAAAACGCCACAGGCATGGTGGCCGGTGTGAAAGCGGCGGTCTACACCTTCATGTCCCACATCATTTAGGAGCAACACCATGTGGCGAATCTGGCGTTTATACGACCCCCTCAGGGCCATGGTTGTGCAGGGCATTTTCCTGTTCGGCCTGGCCGCGATGATCCACCTCATCCTGCTGAGCACCAACAAGTTCAACTGGCTCGATGGCCCCAAAAAGGCCCCGACCGCCGCAGCACAGAACTCGCCGATGCCGGCGCCCGTGACTGCAGCCAAGTCCTGATTTCCAGGGCTTTTGTGCGGATGCCTCTGACCGGCCCTGGGCCCCAGGGCATCCGCTTTTCATCTGAACGCAGGAGACCGCCATGGCCATGCTGAGTTTTGAAAAAAAATACCGGGTGCGCGGAGGCACTCTGCTCGGAGGCGACCTGTTCGACTTCTGGGTCGGGCCTTTTTATGTCGGCTTCTTCGGCGTCACCACCCTCTTCTTTTCCTTCCTGGGCACCGCGCTCATCCTCTGGGGTGCAGCGATCGGTCCGACCTGGAACCTGTGGCAGATCAGCATCGCACCGCCTGATCTGTCGTACGGCCTGGCGCTCGCGCCCTTGCGCGAAGGCGGGCTGTGGCAGCTGATCACCGTGTGCGCGATCGGGGCGTTCGGCTCCTGGGCGCTGCGCGAGGTCGAGATTTGCCGAAAGCTCGGCATGGGCTACCACGTGCCGGTGGCGTTTGCGGTGGCCATCCTGGCGTATGTGACGCTGGTGGTGGTGCGCCCGGTGCTGATGGGCGCCTGGGGCCACGGTTTTCCGTATGGCATCTTCAGCCACCTCGACTGGGTCTCGAACGTGGGCTACCAGTACCTGCACTTTCATTACAACCCTGCGCACATGCTCGGGGTGAGCTTCTTCTTTGCCAGCACCTTCGCGCTGTCGCTGCACGGCGCGCTGATCCTGTCCTCGACCAACCCGGCACCGGGCGAGACGGTGCGCACGCCCGAGCACGAAGACACCTTCTTCCGCGACATCGTTGGCTACTCGATCGGCACGCTGGGCATCCACCGCCTGGGTCTGTTCCTGGCGCTCGCTGCGGTGCTCTTCAGCGCGTTGTGCATCGTGCTCAGCGGTCCGTTCTGGAGCCGCGGCTGGCCCGAGTGGTGGGGTTGGTGGCTGAACCTGCCCATCTGGTCGCAGTGGCCGCTGAAATAAACGGGAGAACACCATGGCGCAATACCAGAACCTTTTCACCACGGTGCAGGCCACCGGCCCGATCCATCACGGTGTCGAGCTTGGTCACGGCAACAGCCCGCGCACCGGCGAGCCGCTCATCAGTTACTGGCTGGGCAAGATCGGCAATGCCCAGCTGGGCCCCATCTACCTGGGCGGCCTTGGGCTGGCCTCGCTGATCTGCGGCCTGATCGCTTTCACCCTGATCGGCATGAACATGCTGGCCTCGGTCAATTACGACCCGATCCAGTTCGTGCGCCAGCTCTTCTGGCTCTCGCTGGAGCCGCCACCGCCGGCCTACGGGCTGAGCATTCCGCCGCTCAACCAGGGCGGCTGGTGGTTGATCGTCGGCTTGTTCCTGACCGCTTCACTCTTTTTCTGGTGGGCCCGCACCTACCGCCGCGCCCGCGAACTGGGCATGGGTACGCATGTGGCCTGGGCCTTTGCCGCTGCCATCTGGCTGTACCTGGTGCTGGGCCTGTTCCGTCCCATCCTGATGGGCTCCTGGGGCGAGGCGGTGCCGTATGGCATCTTCAGCCACCTGGACTGGACAGCCGCTTTCTCGCTGCGCTACGGCAACCTGTTCTACAACCCCTTCCACGCGCTTTCGATCGCGTTCCTGTACGGCTCGGCCCTGCTGTTTGCGATGCACGGCGCCACCATCCTGGCGGTGACCCGCTTCGGTGGCGAGCGCGAGATCGAGCAGATCGTCGACCGCGGCACGGCCTCGGAACGTGCCGCACTCTTCTGGCGCTGGACCATGGGCTTCAACGCCACGATGGAGTCGATCCACCGCTGGGCCTGGTGGTTTGCGGTCCTGTGTCCGCTCACGGGCGGTATCGGCATCCTGCTGACCGGCACCGTGGTCGACAACTGGTTCCTCTGGGCTGTCAAGCATGGCGTGGCCCCGCCGTACCCCGATGTGTTCCCGGCCGTCATTGACCCGGCCCTCAGTGCAGGAGTCAAACCATGAACATCCGCATCTCCCTGATCGCGGGCCTGACCCTGCTGCTCGGCCTGGCCGGCTGCGAGCGTCCGCCCATGGAGTCGGTGCAGACCGGCTACCGCGGCACCGGCATGGTGCAGGTTTACAACCCGCGCACCCTGGAGGCCAACGCCGATCTGCATGAGGCCCCCGTCTCGATCCCGCAAGCCGGCAGTGAGGGGCCCAAGGCCTCTCAGGTCTACAAGAACGTCAAGCTGCTCGGCGACCTCAGCGTGGGCCAGTTCACCCGCCTGATGGCCTCGATGGCCACCTGGGTGGCGCCCGAGCAGGGCTGCGCCTATTGCCACAACCTGGCCAACTTCGCCGACGACAGCAAGTACACCAAGGTGGTTTCGCGTCGCATGGTCGAGATGACCCAGCGCATCAACGCCGACTGGAAAAACCACGTGGGTGCTACCGGTGTGACTTGCTACAGCTGTCACCGTGGCAACCCGGTGCCCAGCAACATCTGGTTCAAGAGCAATCCACAGCCCTATGGCTCGAACTTCATGGGTGACAAGGCCGGCCAGAACCATCCCTCACCGGTGGTCAACCTGTCCTCCCTGCCCAACGACCCGTTCACCCCCTTCCTGCTTGGCAGTGAAGAGATTCGGGTCGGTGGCAAGACTGCGCTGCCCAGCGGCAACCGCCAGTCGATCAAGCAGGCCGAGTGGACCTACGGTTTGATGACCCACATGTCCACAGCGCTTGGCGTCAATTGCACCTATTGTCACAACACCCAATCGTTCAGCAAGTGGGAGGGTGGCCCCGACAAGCGGGTCAAGGCCTGGTATGGCATCCGCATGGCGCGTGACCTGAACCTGACCTACATGGAAAGTCTGGTCGATGTTTTCCCGGCGCACCGCAAGGGCGAGCTTGGCGATGTGGCCAAGCTCAACTGTGCCACCTGCCACCAAGGTGCCTACAAGCCCCTCAATGGCGCGCAGATGGCCAGTGACTTCCCGGAGTTGCTGAAAAAACTCTCTTCCCCACCGGTGGCCAGTGTGGCGGGCAAGTGACGCGGCCGCTCTGAGCCGCAGACCGCCACCCCACCCGACCCGAGATCGCCATGGACAACCTGCTGGCCAATGCCGATCCGATCGCGTGTGTGGTGGTGGCCTTGCTGGTGGACATCACCAAGCCCTACCGCAGCTGGGGCTGGATGCGGCTGGTGGCCGGTCCGGCCGCCTACAACGCGGTGCCCGGCCTGCTGGGGGCCAAGGTCATGGGCAGCGGCCACGGGGGCGGCTTCACGCTGCGCCCCAGCGCGTCCCACCAGGGCCTCCTGTGCCGTTTTGACAGCGCCGACGCCGCCATGGATTTCCTGCATGGTGAGCAGGTGCAGGCCTTTCGCGAACGCTCGAACGAATGCTGGGCAGGCCTGATGGCCGTGACCTCGGCCCGTGGCCACTGGGACCAGCAGGCCTGGGGCCTGAGCGATGCGCAGGTCAGCCAACTGACCGGGGACCGGCTGTCCGGACTGCCCGAGGCGCCAGAGCGTCTGCCGATGGCTGTGCTCACCCGCGCCAGCATCCATCCGGCCAAGGCCACGGCTTTCTGGCGCCATGCGCCCGCAGCGCAGGCCTCGCTCGATGCGGCGCAGGGCTGCCTGCTGGCCGTCGGGCTGGGCGAGGCACCGCTGGTGCGCCAATGCACCTTCAGCCTCTGGCAGGACGAGCCCAGCATGCTCGCCTACGCGCGCGAGGGTGCGCACCAGCTCGCCAGTTCGGCCGCCTGGCGGCAAAAATTTTTCTCTGAATCCCTGTTCGTGCGCATGCGCGTGCTGCGCATGGCCGGCCTCTGGAAAGGCCTGAACTTCGGCAACACCCTGGGCTGGCGCGAGGTGGCCCATGGCTGAAGGCCCGCGTACCGTCATCATCGGCTCCGGTGTGGGTGGCCTGGTGGCTGCGCTGCGTCTGGCGCACCGGGGCCACCGCGTGACGGTGCTCGAAGCGGCCGCGCAGCCCGGCGGCAAGATCCACACCCAGACCGTGAACGGCGCCCACATCGACAGCGGGCCCACCGTGTTCACCATGCGCTGGGTGTTTGACGAGCTGCTGCGCGAGGTGGGCACGCGTCTCGAAGACCATCTGCGGCTGTTGCCCTTGTCGGTGCTGGCGCGCCACTTCTGGTACGACGGAAGCAGCCTGGACCTGTTTGCCGACGCCGAACGCAGCGAAGCTGCAGTGGCCGACCTGGCCGGTGGCGGGGAGGCCGCGCGCTTTCGTGATTTCTGCGACCGCGCGCGCAGCGTGCACGACACGCTCGAAGCGCCTTTCATGCGCTCGCAGCGGCCGGGCATGGTCGAGCTCACCGCCCGGCTGGGCCCGCGCGGCCTGGCCGTGCTGTCGTCGATCGGACCGATGCGCACCCTCTGGCAGCAGATGGTGCGGCAGTTTCGCGACCCGCGCCTGCAGCAGCTGTTCGCACGCTATGCCACCTACTGCGGCTCTTCGCCCTGGCAGGCCCCGGCCACCCTGATGCTGGTGGCGCAAGTCGAGATGGACGGCGTCTGGAGCGTCGAGGGCGGCATGACCGCGCTGTCGGGCATGCTCGCGCACCTGGCCGCCGGACACGGCGCCAGCCTGCGCATGGGCTGCCGGGCGCAGCGCATCGACGTGCGCCAGGACCGCGTCTGCGGGGTGGAGCTGAGCACGGGCGAATACCTGCCGGCCGACCAGGTCCTCTTCAATGGTGAAGCGGCGGCGCTGCGCGAAGGCCTGCTGGGGCCCGCCGCGCGCACGGCCGTTCCCGCGCAGGCCCCGCCGCGCGCACTGTCGGCCCTGACCTGGGCCATGCACGCCCCGCTCAGCGGCGTGGCGCTCGATCGCCACAACGTTTTTTTCTGTCCCGAATACCAGCAGGAATTCGACGACATCTTTGTGCACCAGCGGCTGCCACGTCTGCCCACGGTGTATGTCTGCGCCCAGGACCGGCCTGGCGAGGTGCCCGACGGTGCGCCCGAGCGGGTGCTGGCGCTTGTCAACGCGCCGGCCAGCGGCGATGCACCGCACTGGCGCGATGAGGATCTGGACACATGCCAAGCCACCACTTTCAGCTACCTCAACTGCCTGGGTTTGAGGCTGCCTTTTGCGAGCCCTGGCATGCGCCGCAACTCGCCGGTGGACTTTCACCGGCGCTTTCCGGCTTCGGGGGGGGCGCTGTATGGCCAGGCCACGCACGGCTGGACCAGCATCTTCTCGCGGCCGGGCTCACGCAGTCCGGTGCAGGGGCTTTACCTGGCGGGGGGCAGCGTGCACCCGGGGCCGGGCGTGCCGATGGCGGCCCTGTCGGGGCAGCTGGCGGCCGAGGCGATGCTGGCGAACCCCGCTTCGACCAGTCGGTCCCGCCCGGTGGCTACCTCTGGTGGTATGTCGACGCCATGAGTGACGACCAGCGCCACGGCATCACGCTGATTGCCTTTGTGGGCAGCGTGTTCTCGCCTTATTACGCCTGGGCGCGCCGACGCGGCCAGGCCAACCCCGAGGACCATTGCGCCCTCAATGTGGCCCTCTACAGCCCGGGTGCCGGACGCTGGTGCATGACCGAACGCGGCCAGCGCCACTGCAGCCGCAGCGCACGCGAGTTCGTCATCGGACCGAGCCGCCTGCACTGGGACGGCCAGTGCCTGCAGATCGACATCGACGAGCGCAGCGCCCCGCTGCCGCGACGGGTGCGTGGTCGTATTCGCCTGTGGCCTGGCCAGTTGCAGCGCTACAGCACCGCCATCGAGCCCACCGGCCGCCACCGCTGGGGGCCGATCGCGCCGCACGCCCGCATCGAGGTCGATTTGCCCGAACCCGGCCTGCGCTGGCAAGGCCACGCTTACCTCGACAGCAACGAGGGCGACGAACCGGTCGAGCAGGGTTTTGACCGCTGGGACTGGTCGCGCGCCCAACTGCCCGACGGCAGCACCGTGGTGCATTACGACCTGCAGTGGCCCGGACAGTCGCCCGCGCACCCACATCCGCGCGAGCACCAGCTCTCGCTGCGCTTCGATGCCCAGGGTGCGGTCGAGCCGCTGCCCACGCCGGCGCCGCAGGACCTGCCGCGCACCGCCTGGCTGCTTGCGCGGCGCATGCGCAGCGCGCAGCCGGTGCGTGTGCTGCGCCAGCTCGAAGACACCCCCTTTTACCAACGCGCCCTGCTGGAGCTGCCTGTGGGTGGCCGCACGGTGCAGGCCTTTCACGAAACACTGTCGGTGCCGCGCCTGGTGCGGCCGGTGGTGCAGGCCATGTTGCCCTTTCGCATGCCACGGCGAGGCTGAACCCATGTCCGCCCTGCGCATTCACACCAATTCTTGGCCATCCGGCCCTGAATGCCCTCGTGCGGGCTGTGCACGTCTTCTTGCAAGGAGAACGCCATGTCAGACAAAGACAAGGTTTGGCCCACGGGATTGACCGAGGGCGAGTCGGAAGAGATTCACCGCAATCTCATCCAGGGCACGCAGATTTTCGGGATGATCGCCGCGGTCGCCCACCTGCTGGCCTACATCTATTCACCCTGGCTGAAGTGAAGGAGACACCATCATGATCTACGGAAAAATGTGGTGCGTGGTGAAGCCCTCTGTGGGCATCCCGGTCTTCATCGCAGCAGTGGCGATTGCGTCGTTCAGTGTCCATCTGGCGCTGACGATCAACACCAGCTGGGTGAAGAACTTCCTCAATGGCAATGCCAAAGTGGCGGTGACTGCTTCGGCAGATACCGCCTCACCCAAGAAATAGGGTGAGCCGTGAAGAACGGACCGGATGCGAAAGCGTCCGGTCCTTTCGCACCTGAAACACGATGAACCGCTTGTCCCGTCCCCGGCCGTCCGCGTGGTCCCGCATGGGCACCCGCTTTTTACCCTTTGCCGACGCCGCCAGCGACGACCTGCCTTTGCCGCGCCTGTTGCGGCTGTCCCTTTTTCAATTTTCGGTTGGCATGGCCATGGTCATGCTGATCGGTACCCTCAACCGGGTGATGATCGTCGAGCTCGGCCTGCCGGCTTTTGTGGTGTCGGTGATGGTGGCGCTGCCGCTGCTGTTTGCACCGGCCCGCGCCCTGATCGGCTTTCGCTCCGACCACCACCGCAGCGAACTGGGCTGGCGCCGTGTGCCTTACATCTGGATGGGCTCGCTGCTGCAGTTCGGCGGTTTCTCGATCATGCCCTTTGCGTTGCTGGTGCTCGCTGGCGCCGGCCAGTCGCTGCAGGCCCCGGGCTGGGTCGGGCAACTGGGTGCTGGCATGGCATTTTTGCTGGTGGGCGCAGGCATGCACACGGTGCAGACCGCGGGGCTGGCCCTGGCCACCGACCTCTCGCCACAGCACAAGCACCCCCAGGTGGTGGGCCTGATGTATGTGATGCAGCTGGTGGGCATGGTCTGCAGCGCGTTGTTGTTTGGCCACCTGCTGGCCGACTACAGCCCCGGCCGCCTGATCCAGGTGGTGCAGGCGGCGGCGCTCATCACCTTGGTGCTCAATGTGGTGGCCATGTGGAAGCAGGAGCCGCGCAGCCGCACGCGCAAACCCGGCACCCCGGTGCCCGAAACCTTTGGCAGCGCTTGGCGCGTCTTCAGCGCGGCCCCGCAGGTGCACCGCCGCTTGCTCGCGGTGGCCTTGGGTACCATGGCCTTTGCCATGGAAGACGTGCTGCTCGAACCTTATGGCGGCGAGGTGCTGGGCCTGTCGGTGGCCGACACCACGGTGCTCACGGCTACCCTGGCCATCGGTGGCCTGATCGGATTTGCCTGGGCTTCGCGCGTGCTGGGCCGCGGCGCCGACCCGCTGCGCATGGCAGCCTGGGGTGCGGCGGTGGGCCTGCCCGCTTTTGCCGCCGTGATCCTGGCCGGCCTGATGCCCTCGACCGGGCTGTTCAGCCTGGGTGTGTTCCTCATCGGTCTGGGGGGCGGCCTGTTTGGCCACGGCACCCTGACGGCCACCATGCAATCGGCTCCGCCCGAACGCGCCGGTCTGGCGCTGGGCGCCTGGGGCGCGGTGCAGGCCACCGCCGGCGGCCTGGCCCTGGCGCTGGGCGGTGTGCTGCGCGACGCTTTCGACTGGGTCACCCACAGCCATGGCGGCTACACCGCCGTCTACGCCCTCGAAGGGCTGATGCTCGCCATCACCCTGCTGGCCCTGTGGCCCTTGCTGCGCCGCCCGTCTGCGCTCCAGGCGCAGGCAGTGCACAATGCGTGAGTCACTGATTCAAGCCCCCCCTGAATTTCACTTAGGAGACGACCATGGAAATCAAGAACGTCATCATCATCATGTTTGTGGTGTTCTGCCTGTTCGTGCTGGCGAACTGGCTCAACCGCCCGCGCAAATGAACTCGCCGCCCGGTGCATCCTGCCCGGGCCTGCATTGACCCTGTGTCGCGGCCTCCCGTCATGGCCGCGTCCACTCACCCCTTTCATGACGCGGAGTGCCCCACCATGCTCAATTCCCTGATCCACGGCGAAGACCTTTTCGAAATCCTCATCGAAGGCGCCAACCCCTATGCCGACGGGCCGCTGAGCGAAGGCGAGCAAAGCCGCCTGAAGGGCGCTGGCCTGGACCTGTCGGCGCTCGATGCGCTGGCGATCGGCCGGGTGGTCAAGGGTGGGCGCGGGGTGTGGGCGCTGGCTGGCGACCGCCTGGTCATGCTCGGTTACCGCTACCGCGACTCGGTCGACACCCTGGCGCGCCGCGACATCACCCACATCGAAAGCGAAACCGGCCGCTACGGCGAGACCGTGCGCCTGAATACTAGCCAGGGCAGTTGGTCCATGTATGCCGTGGATGCGGCGCGTGCCGGGCAGCTGGTGCAGCTACTGGGCCAGGCCCGTATGGCGCCACACTGAAGACAGGCGCGGCCGCCCAGGGCCGCAACTTTGCGCAGCCCTGCTCAGGTCTGTCGGGCGCGCCGCCGTAGCCGCTCGTGCTCGCGGCGTTCAAACAATTCCAGCATCCATTCCACCCGTTGGGGCATGGCGCGGTTGGGGAACCAGCCCGGTGCCCGGATCGGCTCTGACTGCTGGACACAGCCCTCGACCAGCGCCTCGATGGCGGCCAGCGGTGCTCGCTGCTGCTGGGGCACATAAATGAAATGCGACTGTGTCCAGGCGCCGGCCAGCAGCACCAGCTTGCGGCCGGTGCTGACCACCGTGCGTTTGGCCACCGAGTTCAGGCCTTCGCGGCGCAGCTGCACACCGATTTCGGCGTAGATCAGGCTGGCGGCCAGGATGGCGGCGCGGCAGTCCGGCGGCAGGGCGGCGATGCCGGTCTGGCCCAGCGCATACAGCCGGTCGGCCTCCCGCAGCAATCGCTCGACCACCCGCCCCAGCGCAGGCTCAAATTGCGGTGCGGCCAGCCAGGCGTCGGGGTCCAGCCCCTCCTGCTGCAGCCACTGGCGCGGCAGGTACAGGCGGCCCATGGCGGCGTCGGCGCCCACATCGCGGGCGATGTTGGTCAGCTGCATGGCCACGCCCAGCTCGCAGGCGCGCGCCAGTGTGGCGCCATCGCGCGGACCCATGATCCAGCACATCATCGCGCCCACGCTGCCGGCCACACGGGCGCCATAGGCATGCACCTCCTCGAGCGTGTCGTAGCGGCGCCCTTGCGCGTCCCAGGCAAAGCCTTCGATCAGCGCCTCCAGCAGATGGCGCGGCAGGGCGCATTGCTGCACCACCAGGCTGAGCGCGTGGTCTTCCACATGGTCTTGCGGGGTACCGGCGTAGATGCGGTCCAGCCGCTGGGCCAGCACCTGCAGCGGCGCGGTGTCGCCAGGCACGGCCTCGTCGACCAGGTCATCGGCCACGCGGCAAAAGGCGTAGAGCGCAATGGCCGCCGCGCGCACGCGCGGCGGCAGCAGGCGGCTGGCGGCAAAGAAGGTGCGCGAGCCGCCCTTCATCATGGCCACGCAGGCCTGCAGGTCGGGCGAGGTGTTCGGGGCTTCAGACGACATGGGGCACCACCGATTGCAGGGCCTTGGCCGACATCAGCACGCCCGGCACGCCCGCGCCGGGGTGGGTGCCGGCGCCGACCATGTACAGGCCCGGAATGTCTTCGCTGCGGTTGTGTGGCCGAAACCACGCGCTTTGCGTGAGCAGCGGCTCCAGGCCAAACCCGGCGCCCTTGAAGGACCAGAGTTTGTCGTGGAAGGTCTGTGGCGTGCGCACATGCGAGGTCACGATGTGCTGGCGCAGGCCGGGCAGCACGCTGGCTTCGAGCGCCTGCGCGATGCGCTCGCGGTAGGTTTCGGCAAAGGTGGCCCAGTCGGTGCCGCTGTCCAGGTGCGGCACGGGCGAGAGCGCGTAGAAGGTGTCGCAGCCCGCAGGCGCCACGCCCGGGTCGGTGGCGCTGGGGCGGTGCAGGTACAGGCTGAAGTCGTCGGCCAGGTGCTGGCGCTTGAAGATGTCGTGCAGCAGGCCTTTGTAGCGCGGGCCGAGCACCATCATGTGGTGCGGCACGTCTTCGTAGCGGCGCGAGGTGCCGAAGTACCAGACGAACAGACCCATTGAATACTTGCCGCGGGCGATCTTGCGGTCGGTCCAGACGCGGCGGTGTTCCGGCGCCACCAGGTTCTTGTAGGTCCAGGCGGTGTCGCCGTTGCTGACCACGATGTCGGCGTCCAGGCGCTCGCCGCTGTCCAGCTCCACGCCCACGGCGCGCCCGCCTTCGATGCGGATGCGCGTCACGGCGGCCTGGCAGCGCACCGCCACGCCGCGCTCCGCCAGCAGCCGCACCATGGCCGTGACGATGGCGCCGGTGCCGCCGATGGCCGAATGCACGCCCCAGCTGCGCTCGAGCGCATTGATCAGCGCGTAGGCAGCGGTCACGTCAAAGGGGTTGCCACCGATCAGCAGCGGGTGAAAGCTCATCACCGTGCGCAACTTCTCGTTGCGAAAGTGTTTGGCCACCAGCGTGTGCAGGCTGCGCCAGGCGCCCATGCGCAAAA
>JACCDG010822861.1_pt1 | contig 11490 bp, 8 predicted proteins | sample 7442471 | NCBI WGS metagenome assembly JACCDG01 (sample SAMN15323444, study PRJNA562643) | freshwater metagenome | isolation source: river surface water | place: USA:Blue River Watershed | collected 2017-08-17
CCTGCCCGATCACGTTTACTTTAACCACTCGCAGCACGTGGTGGTGGGTAAACAGGAGTGTACTACCTGCCATGGCAATGTAAAAGAAATGACGGTGGTGGAACAACAATCGCCGCTGACTATGGGCTGGTGTATTGATTGCCACCGCAAAACCGAAGTGGCTATGGAAGGCAATGCTTACTACGATAAGTTGCATGCTGCACTGAAAGAGAAATACAAAGACCAGCACCTGAAAAAATTCACCGTATCGCAGATTGGCGGTATCGAGTGCGGAAAATGTCACTATTAGTCTTTAGTCAACGAACGTTAAGCTTCATCATATACAAATGAGTACATCAAGAAAATATTGGAAAGGATTACCCGAACTACACGAGAGTCCTGAAGTTTTACAAAGAGTCCAAAACGAATTTGCCGAAGAACTTCCGGCGGATGAGTTTCTGGCTGATGAAAGCACTGCGGAAACCAAAGCTTCACGCCGCGACTTTTTAAAGGTGATGGGCTTCACTACCGCTGCGGCTGCCCTCGCCTCCTGCGAAACACCGGTGGTTAAATCCATTCCGTATGTAGTAAAACCGGAAGAGATTATTCCCGGTATTGCCAATTTTTATGCTTCTACATTTTACGACGGACATGATTACGCGCCTGTGCTGGTGAAAACCCGTGAAGGCCGTCCGATTAAAATAGAAGGCAATGAACTTTCCAAACTTACTTATGGTGGCACCAGTGCCCGTGTTCAGGCTTCGGTGCTTTCTTTATACGATGGTGCCCGTTTAACCGGCCCTACAGAAAAAGGAGCGGCCACTACCTGGAAAAATGTGGATGCCGCTATCGGAAAAAAATTAGCGGAAGCTGCTGCTGCCGGAAAAGAAATTGCGATTATTACCTCGAGTATACTGTCGCCTTCCACTAAAGCCGTTATAGCTGAATTTACAGCTAAGTACCCTACAACCAAGGTGTACCAGTACGATGCTGTTTCGTACAGTGCTTTGCGTTATGCCAACGAAAAGGTGTGGGGTAAAAAAGTGGTAGCGTCTTACGACTTTAGCAAAGCCAATACTATTGTGGGTGTGGCCTGCGACTTTTTAGGCAACTGGCTGAGTCCTGTAGAATTTGCCAACCAATACAGTAAAACACGTAAAGTTTCGGCAGACAAGCCCGAAATGAGTAAGCATTACCATTTCGAAGCCAATCTTTCGCTTAGCGGTGCCAATGCCGATGAGCGTTATATGATCAAGCCCTCTGAAATTGGCAAAGTAGTAGTAGCGCTTTATAATGAAGTAGCCAAAGCCACCGGTAATAGTGCGGTTGCTAATGCCACTACTTCCAATGCTGCTGCCAACAGCGCCATTGCAAAAGCGGCAAAAGACCTGCTGGCTAATAAAGGAAAATCTTTGGTGGTATGCGGACTGAACGATACCGATGTACAGGTGTTGGTAAACGGCATTAACAAAATGCTGGACAACTATGGAAAAACCGTAGATGTGGAACTGCACAGTAACCTGAAACAGGGCGATGATAAGGAGTTTGCCTCATTAGTGGCCGATATGAAAGCCGGTAAAGTGGGAGTAGCTCTTGTTTACAACTGTAATCCTGTTTATACTGCTCCGGCCAAACTGGGCTTTAAGGAAGCATATACTAAAGTAGGTCTGAAGGTGTCTTTCTCTTTATACAACGACGAAACTGCTGCTGCTTCTGATTACGTGTGCCCCGACAACCACTGGTTAGAAAGCTGGGGTGATGCCAATCCGAAGCGCGGACATTATTCTTTACAACAGCCTGCTATTTCGCAACTGTTTGTTCAGCCCCGCCACGAAGGAACCCGTCAGGTGCAGGATACCTTACTGAGCTGGGCTGGTGTAAAATCCGATTACCTTACTTATTTACAAGCCTACTGGCAAAATCATGTTTACCCGATGCAGGGTAAATATGGCAATTTTAATGATTTTTGGGCGCACAGCCTCCACGATGGTGTGCTGAAAGTGCATGTAAGCCTTAATAAACCTGAAGTTATTGCTCCAATGCCGAAAGATTCTTCAGGCAAACCCCTCATGGCCGGAGTAATGGCTATGGTACAAGCGGCTACGGATAGCGTACCGATGGCCGAAGAAACTACCGGGCCGGTGGCTGCTCCTGCTGAAGTAACACAGTTGCCTGTTGTAGATTATGGTGCGCATGCTTCCAAAGCAGCGGGAGCAAAAGCTGGTACCTGGGAAATCACAGTATACGAAAAAGTTAGTCTGGGTTCGGGTGTCCAGTCTAACAACCCCTGGTTGCACGAATTACCGGATCCTATTTCTAAAGTAACCTGGGACAACTATATCACCATGTGTCCTGAGGATGTAGCTGCACAAGGCATGCACGAGATGAAACGTCAGGATATTATTGCCTCGTATGCTAATCTTACAGTAAATGGGGTAGCAGTAACCCTGCCGGTTTATCCGCAACCCGGACAAGCTAAAGGTACTATTGGTGTAGCGCTCGGTTATGGCCGCGATGCTGCCGACCTCAAAGTAGCCATGACTGCCGGTGGAGCCAATGCCTTCAGCTTCCTTTCTTTAACCAACGACACCATACAAAATATTTCGGCTGATGTAAATGTGGCCAAAGCGGAAGGCGAACATAAGTTTGCCGCTACGCAGATTCATCACACCATTATGGGTCGTGAAGAACAACTGCTCCGCGAAACATCGCTGAATCAGTTTAAACAGGATCCGCGTTCCAATAATCCGGTAGCCGAACTGCACACGCACAACGGACCTAAGCATGTAAATGATATAGATCTTTGGGCTGCACACGACCGTCCGGGACACAAATGGGGAATGACCATCGACCTTACTTCCTGTATTGGTTGTGGTGCCTGTGCCGTAGCCTGTACAGCTGAAAACAATGTGGCTGTGGTAGGTAAAGATCAGGTAATGAAAACCCGTGATATGCACTGGCTGCGTATCGACCGTTATTATAGCTCGGATGTAACCAAACGTAGCGCTAATGCACATGGCCTGAGTGCTACCAAGCAGATGTATCTGGATATGGAAAACCCTTCCAACAATCCGAAGGTTACCTTCCAGCCGATGATGTGTCAGCATTGTAATCACGCACCTTGTGAGACGGTATGTCCGGTGCTGGCTACCAGCCACAGCAACGAGGGTGTGAATATGATGACTTATAACCGTTGTATCGGTACCCGTTACTGCGCCAATAACTGTCCGTTTAAAGTACGCCGTTTCAACTGGTTCAACTATAATGAAAACCCCGACTATGCTATTGTTAATCCTTCGCAGCAGGATTTGGGTCGTATGGTGCTGAACCCTGATGTAGTGGTACGTACCCGTGGGGTAATGGAAAAATGTTCGATGTGTGCCCAACGTACACAGGCTGGTAAACTGGCGGCTAAGAAAGCCGGAGTACCGCTTCCCGATGGTTCCATTAAAACGGCCTGTCAGCAGGCTTGTCCTACCAATGCTATTGTGTTTGGTGATGCCAACGACGAGAAATCGGCCGTAACAGCAGCCCGCAACGATTCGCGGAACTATTACCTGCTCGAAGAGCTGGGCGTGAAACCTACTGTTTCTTATATGGTAAAAGTGCGTAATCAGGAAGAAGCGATAATTTGGGAAGCAGAAGAGGGGCATGAAGGCGGCGAGAAGCACGAAGAGAAAAAAGAAGAAAAACACTCGTAAGTAAAACCCGAGATTAATAACCAGAAGTATTCAGATTTTAAACACTAAAATATGCACGCAGAATCAGAAATAAGAAGTCCGTTGATTATAGGTAAAAAATCCTATCGTCAGATAACGGATGATATTATCCGTCCGATTGAAGGTAAAGCGAACAAGTACTGGTACATGTTGTTCACCGTTTCTGTACTGGCCTTTTTATGGGGAATAGGTTGTTTATCCTATACCATAGGTCGGGGTATAGGGGTTTGGGGTTCTAATAATGGTGTAGACTGGGCCTGGGACATTACCAATTTCGTATGGTGGATCGGTATTGGTCACGCCGGAACGCTGATCTCTGCCGTGTTGCTGCTTTTCCGTCAGAAATGGCGTATGGCTATTAACCGCTCCGCAGAGGCCATGACCATTTTTGCGGTAATGTGTGCAGCCATTTTCGTAACCCTGCACACGGGTCGTCCCTGGTTAGATTACATGCTTTTCCCGTTGCCCAATCAGTTTGGTTCTTTGTGGCCTAACTTTAACTCCCCGCTGTTGTGGGACGTGTTTGCGGTATCTACCTACTTCTCGGTATCGGTTGTATTCTGGTACATCGGGCTTATTCCGGATTTTGCGATGATACGCGATCGCGCTATTAAGCCTTTGAGTAAAAAGGTATATTCTATTTTAAGTTTTGGTTGGGGTGGAAGTGCGCGTCACTGGAGCCGCTTCGAGGAGGTATCATTGGTACTGGCAGGTTTGTCTACACCACTGGTATTCTCGGTTCACTCCATCGTATCTTTCGACTTTGCAACTTCTGTGGTTCCAGGCTGGCATACTACCATTTTCCCGCCTTATTTCGTATCCGGCGCCGTGTTTTCTGGTTTTGCAATGGTGCTTACGCTGATGCTCATTGTGCGTAAAGTTTTCAGCCTGGAGGCTTACCTGACAGTGAAGCATGTGGAATACATGAACATTGTAATTATTGTTACAGGTTCTATCGTAGGGGTGGCCTACTTAACCGAGCTTTTCGTTGCCTGGTATTCAGGAGTAGAGTTCGAACAATATGCGTTCCTTAACCGTGCTACCGGACCAATGGCTTATGCCTACTGGGCTATGATGACCTGTAACGTGGTAACACCACAGCTTTTCTGGTTCAAAAAAATCCGTACCAGTTTAATTGCCACTTTTATTATCTCCATTTTCGTAAATATAGGTATGTGGTTCGAGCGTTTTGTAATTATCGTTCCTACCTTGTGTCGTACTTTCCTGCCTTCTACCTGGAACATGTATCATCCTTCATTTGTGGATATTGGAATTTTTGTAGGAACCATCGGTATGTTTTTTACCTTCTTCCTGCTTTATGCCCGTACCTTTCCCGTAATTGCACAGGCTGAGCTGAAAACCATTGTTAAGTCATCGGGCGAAGAGCATAAAGCAAATGCCGCTGCCGGACATCATTAATTAAACGAACAATCAGATTTAAGAATATGAGTGCTACAAAACAAATTATTCACGGTATATACGACGACGAAGTTCCTTTGCTGGAAGGATGTAAAAAGTTGCGCGATGCCGGTATACGCGTTAAAGAAGTATTTACCCCTTTCCCTATTCATGGTATTGACGGCATTATAGGTTTGCCCCGTACCCGCCTGGCGATTTGCGCCTTTATATATGGTATAACCGGCACAGGTCTGGCCACACTGATGATGTGGTACATGATGATCAGCGACTGGCCGGTAGATATTGGTGGTAAACCTAACTGGGCATATTTCTACAATGTGCCTGCGTTTATTCCCATTACTTTTGAGTCTACAGTATTGTGTGCGGCTCATGGTATGGCCATTACATACCTGCTTCGCTGCTGGCTGGTTCCGGGTGCAAAGGCTAAAAACCCCGACCCACGTACTACCGATGATAAATTTATGATTTACTTAGAACTGAACGAAGAGCAATCTTCTAAAGCCGATGCCATTTTAAAACAAACCGGCGCTTCGGAGGTAAACTACAAAGGAAATGTGGAAATAAAGGAACATTAATTTTTTTGACAATAAATCGTTTTCGAATGAACTTAACAAAAAAGATAAACCTGAAAACAATAGCGATGGGCTTAACAGCTACCGCTTTTGTAATGGGTTTTACATCTTGCCAGGAAGTGCCTAACAGCCCCGGGTATGAGTTTGCCCCCGATATGTACAGGTCGCGGGCCTTAAAGTATTACGGGGAATATACCATTAATAATGGTCAGGACACGATACTGATGGCTCGTAAACCCGTTCCCGGTACTATTTCCCGCGATCATTTGCCAGCCATTCCGCATGGTATGACTTATGACGAGGCGGTGGTGCTGAAGAATCCTATTCCGCATAGTGCTGAGGTAGAAAAAGAAGGTGAAGTGATTTACGGGAAGTTCTGCGTGCATTGTCATGGCGATGCCGGAAAAGGCGATGGAAAAGTAGCCGCTAAACTACCAGGGCCTCCTCCTGCATACGATGGAGCGCTGAAAAATCTTCCTGAAGGAAAAATATTTTATTCGATTTCCAATGGAAAAGGAACAATGGGGCCTCATGCTTTATTGCTGAGTGTGGAAGAGCGCTGGAAGCTGGTGCATTATGTACAGAAACTTCAGGGACCAAAAACTCCGGTGACAGATTCTGCTGCTGTGGCTGCTCCGGTTCCCGCTGCAACAGCTACTCCCGCTAAATCCGCTGCTCCAAAACATTAATTTAACAAGAAGTAATTATTACCGAATATGAACCTGAACGAAAATTTTACCTTCACCAACAAAGCGAAAAGGTTTACTTTCATCCTGATGGGAGTTGGCTTACTTTCAGTGATTCTCGCTTTTTTGTTTGATAAACAACCCGACGACCCGCATTATCATCAAACCCGTGCTTGGGCCAATGTGTTTATCAACAGTTTCTTTTTTATGGCTATAGGTCTGGCTGCCGCCTTCTTCCTGGGCTTGCAGTACGCAGCCGAAGCCGGATGGGCTACAACCATTAAACGACTGATAGAAGCCGTGGCTTGGTATCTGCCTTATGGTGTAAGCTTTATGGGGGCTTTATTCATATTGGGTCAGCTCGGTGTTCATCACCTCTACGCATGGATGGATCCGGACGTAGTAGCGCACGATGAAATTGTGAGAAACAAAATCGGATACTTCGGAGTATTCTGGTGGGTACGTACTGCCCTGTATATTTTTGGCTGGTTGTGGTTTACCAATAAACTCCGTAAGAACTCGCTGGAGGCCGACAACGTAAGCGGGCATGAGCATCATTGGAAAAACGTAAAACTCAGCGCCTGGTTTATGGTCGTATTTGCTGTTACTTCCTCTACTTCTTCCTGGGACTGGGTAATGAGTATAGATGTACACTGGTTTTCTACCCTCTTTGGCTGGTATATTTTTGCTGGTATGTGGATCAGTGCCATTATTACCATTATTATGCTGATTGTATGGCTGAAAAAACTGGGCTATCTCGAATATGTAACAGAAAGTACTGTGCATGATATGGGTAAATGGATGTTTGCCATTTCCTTCCTTTGGACTTATTTATACTTCTCGCAATTTATGTTGTACTGGTACTCTGATATTCCGGAAGAGATTATCTACTTCCAGACCCGCTGGGAAAATTATAAGGCTCTGATGTGGACGGTATTGTTTGTGAATTTTGCTTTCCCAATGGTAGTACTGATGAGCCGCGATGCAAAACGTAATTTCTGGTTTCTTACTATTGTAGGTTCTATTATCTTTATTGGCCATTGGTTGGATGTGATTATGATTGTAATGCCGGGAACCGTTGGTCATCACTGGCACGGATTAAGCTGGATGGAGTTCGGTACTTTTGCCGGCTTCCTGGGGCTTTTTCTGTATGTGATACTGAACAACCTGTCGAAACGTCCGCTGTTGGTGAAAAACCACCCTTTCCTGCAGGAGGCCTTACATCATCATACATAGTAGTTTAATAAGAAACGAGCCGAAAAAGATTTGTAAAAATTAAATAAGAAAATAAAAATGACACTGTTGTATATACTCGCCATTGTTTTGCTTTGCATAGCATTAAACCAACTGTTCCGTGTAATCGACCTGTCGAGGCTGTTGCGTACCGATAAGGAGTACATTGCTACCGAGCAAGATAACCGCTTGCACGCCAGGTTATTGTTCCTCTTTCTGTTTGTTTTCATGGGCTTTTGCCTCTGGAACTTAAAAGAGTATGGATACAAAGCCCTGCCAAAGTCTGCTTCCGAGCATGGCGACAAAATAGATGCTCTGATGAATGCCAACCTCTATCTGATTACCTTTGTGTTTGTGGTGACCAACGCTTTCCTTTTCTGGTTTGCCTATAAATACTATGGCCGTAAGGATAATAAGGCTTCTTTTATTGCTCATAATAATAAACTGGAAATGCTCTGGACGGTTATTCCTGCTATTGCCCTTGCGTTTATTATCATTTTCGGGTTAAAATACTGGAACGAAATTATGGGAAAAACCGAAGATCCGAACGCATTGAAGATAGAATTGTATGCGAAACAGTTCGACTGGACGGTGCGTTATGCCGGTGTAGACAACGAGTTTGGCATAGATGATTACAAACAAATAGACGGATCCAATCCGGTTGGACTGGACACTTTGGATCCTAAATGTTTCGATGACCTTATTGTAAAAAATGAATTCCATATTCCGGTAAACAGGGAAGTGGTGTTCCAGTTCCGTTCGCGCGATATTATTCACTCAGCTTTTATGCCCCATTTCAGGGCGCAAATGAACTGTGTTCCCGGACAGATTACCAATTTCCGCTTTAAACCGAAGTTCACTACTGCAGAAATGAGAAAAGATGCAGACGTTATCCGCAACATTGCTGAAATAAATGCAATACGTACTGCGCGGGGCGAAGATGCAGTTGAATTTGATTATGTGCTCTTGTGTAATAAAATTTGCGGAGCATCTCATTACAACATGCAGATGAAAATAGTGGTGGATACCGAGGAAGATTACAAAGCCTGGCTGGCTAAACAAAAGGCATTTAAGACAGTAGCACAGGCTACTCCTGCAAAAACAGATGCAGCGGCTTTAGCCACCGGAGCAGGGCACTAAATAAATAAAGCAATAACACGATTTTATAAATATTACGATAATGGCAAATCACGGTCACACAGAAGTTTCAGCACACGAACACGCACTTCACCACGAACACGCTCATGCTCATGACGACCACCATGAGGAGAGTTTTGTGAGTAAGTACATATTCAGTATGGATCACAAAACCATTGGTCGCCAGTTCTTAATTACTGCAGTGGTTATGGCGGTTATAGCCATGGTGATGTCTATTATTTTCCGTTTGCAACTGGCCTGGCCCGGTGAGAAATTTGCGTTTATCAATTCTCTGCTTGGGGATAAATGGGGCAAAGATGGTATTCTTGACCCGAATATGTATCTGGCGCTTGTTACTATACACGGAACCATTATGGTGTTCTTTGTACTTACAGGTGGTTTGAGTGGAACTTTTGCCAATCTCCTGATTCCTTATCAGATTGGTGCACGCGATATGGCTTCCGGTTTCCTCAACATGCTTTCATACTGGTTCTTCTTTATTTCCAGTGTTATTATGACGGCTTCGCTCTTTATTGAAGATGGGCCGGCTTCGGCAGGTTGGACAATCTACCCACCACTTTCAGCACTTCCTGAAGCTATGCCGGGTTCTAAACTGGGTATGACCCTCTGGCTTATTTCCATGTCATTATTTATTGTATCGTCCTTACTTGGGGGTTTAAATTACATTGTTACTGTAATACAATTGCGTACAAAAGGCATGAAAATGACCCGTATGCCTTTAACAATCTGGTCTTTCTTCATTACTGCTATCTTAGGCGTGCTTTCTTTCCCTGTTCTGCTTTCCTGCGCCCTGCTGTTAATTTTCGATCGTAGTATGGGAACCAGCTTCTACCTGTCGGATATATATATCGGTGGTCGCCCGCTCGAGCAAACCGGTGGTAGTCCTATTTTGTTTGAACACCTCTTCTGGTTCCTGGGACATCCGGAGGTATATATCGTATTGCTTCCTGCATTGGGTATTACTTCCGAAATTATCTCTACCAATTCGCGTAAACCCATATTCGGTTATCGTGCCATGATTGGCTCTATGTTGGCTATCGGTTTCCTCTCCTTTATTGTTTGGGGTCACCACATGTTTATGACCGGCATGAATCCTTTCCTTGGTTCTGTTTTTGTGTTCACCACCTTACTAATTGCTATTCCTTCTGCAGTAAAGGCCTTTAACTACATTACTACCCTGTGGAAAGGAAACATACAATATACACCTGCCATGTTATTCTCTGTAGGTCTGGTGTCTTCGTTTATTACTGGTGGTGTTACCGGTATTATTCTGGCCGATTCTACACTCGATATTACGGTACACGATACTTACTTTGTGGTAGCCCACTTCCACATTGTTATGGGACTATCGGCTATATTCGGAATGTTTGCCGGGGTATACCACTGGTTCCCGAAAATGTTCCTGCGTATGATGAACAAAAAATTGGGATACCTCCATTTCTGGCTTACCTTCCTTTCGGCTTATGGTGTATTTTTCCCGATGCACTTTCTGGGAATGAGTGGTGTGCCGCGTCGTTATTATACCAATAGCGCCTTCCCGATGTTCGACCATCTGGTAGACATTAATGAAGTAGTTACGGTGTTTGCCATAATAGCTGCGCTTTCGCAGGGAATATTCCTTATCAATTTCTTCTACAGTATTTTCCGTGGTGAGAAAGCACCACAAAATCCCTGGAATTCAAATACACTGGAATGGACTACTCCCATGGCTCACACGCATGGCAATTGGCCAGGTGCTTTGCCTGTAGTACACCGTTGGGCTTACGACTATAGTAAACCAGGAGCAAATAGCGATTTTATTCCTCAAACGGTTCCTTTAGGACCCGACGAACACGACGGAGGAGAGCATTAAATGAAAAATACCCGGTGGCTGCCACCGGGTATTTTTTCTCGTTAATATACGTTTAGGCCAATCGACCGAAAGGAGAATTGGCTCGAACATATTTATCCACCTACATTTACCAATGTAATACTTAAAAGGCTTTGGACTGTTTATCGCTAACATTGGCATTAAACTGATAGTTGCAATCAGCATTAGAAATTCAAAGCCCGAAAGCCTCCCGGAAATAAGTCAATAATTCTTAATACTGAAATCCTCACAGGTTTTACGTAAGTTTGCCTCATGAGAATCTGGTCGCTTCATCCCCGTCATCTCGATACCAAAGGACTGGTAGCACTCTGGCGGGAAACACTGTTGGCCAAACATGTGCTGGAAGGGAAAACAAAGGGTTATCGGAATCACCCGCAACTGAATAGGTTTAAAGCAAGCAAAGACCCACTGGCCTCTATCAATCAGTACCTTGCAGTAGTTTATAAAGAGGCGCATAAGCGGGGCTATAATTTCGACAGGAATAAAATAAACTGGTATTTTGAGCCACTTAAATTACCGGTGAACCGTGGGCAGGTGGAGTTCGAAACCTCGCACCTGTTGAATAAGCTTGAAACAAGGGACAAGGAGAAATACAGGGAGATAATGCAGCTAAAACGCCTGGCTTTGCACCCCATGTTCCGAATAAGGGCGGGCGGTATTGAAAGCTGGGAGGTGCTTACATAAACCCTACCTGTGTATTTCAAATATGCAACCTGTAGGAATACTCATAATACCAATGTTATATTTTATTTGGTCCAATCCAAATAAAATATTTACAGTGGTAAATGCCGTTGCTATTAATGTTATGGTGCAATGTAGTGAAACGGAATTGGACCATTATATTAATGCAAACG
>JACCDG010452845.1_pt1 | contig 11488 bp, 9 predicted proteins | sample 7442471 | NCBI WGS metagenome assembly JACCDG01 (sample SAMN15323444, study PRJNA562643) | freshwater metagenome | isolation source: river surface water | place: USA:Blue River Watershed | collected 2017-08-17
CTATCGAATGGCCTGCACACATGGTACACACCCTATCAGAAGCCTATCATCTTGAACCACGACCAGCTATCTGAGTCGATTGGCCGCGTCATCGGCGCAAAGATGGATGCTGAGGAAGACGGTACTGCTTATGCTAAGCTGCAGGCAGCCATCGTTGATCCTATTGGCATTCAGAAGGTCCGTGACCGCCGCTACCTAACAGGCTCTATTGGTGGTAAGTCTAACGAGGCAGTATGTACTGTCTGCGATACAGACTGGGCAAACCCTAAGGAAGCCGGACGTGCGCCATGTCCCCACAAGCGTGGACAGGTCTACAAGGGCAAGCTAGCTACGCTGGCAATGAAGGACATCACATTCGTTGAGTACTCATTCGTAAACGTACCAGCGGACAAGCTATCTGGCGTTCGTGGCATTGCCACATCAGAGTCAGACGGTTGGAACAACCCAGCTCGATTCTTCGTGCTTGACCTAGGTAAGGAAAGCATAGTAGAATGCGTGGAAGGCGTCGAGGGTGGACATGACATCCTTGGCGAGATGAAGAAGAAGGACGCTAGCCCTCTGTACCACGAGTTCAAGGGTGCGTTCATTCAGGCACAAATTTCCAAAGATAATGAGTTGGAAGAAAGTGTAAACACTTATATAGGTGATACTAACAAGAATAGCGATAGTATCGAAACAAGCTCTGAGGAGACAACATCAATGGAAGACGAAGAGACAGTCGATACAGCTGAGCAGGAAGAGGACATTCTCTCGATTACTGAGGGCCTGTCCGAGGATCTGAATGCCCCAGCTACCGACAACGTTGAAGAGTCCTCAGATGATTCAGCCGACACGACTGAGCAGACGGACGCTGATGACACTGTTACAGATACTACCGAGTCAGATGACCAGACATCTACAGAAGAAGCCGATCAGGCTCAGTCTAACGACACTGATGAAGCTGCACCTTCGGATGACGCAACTGACACCGCCGCTGATGACACAGAGAATGTGACTGAAGGCGACGAAGCTTCAAAGACCGACGACGCTGAGCAGACTACAGAGGCCGATCTCACTACTCCAGTAGATGAGTCAGTGGTTGAAGAGTTCGAGTCACGTATTCGAGTCCTTGAAGAGCAGAATGAGAAGCTAAAGAAGGCGCTACATCGTACGCTTGCTGAGCGTGTAGTTGATGCCAAGATCGCAGTTGGTCTGGTTGAAGCTGACACTCGTGCGGAGTCGATTACTGAGCACGCTGCACGAACTGCATCGTCTCTAGCGGATTCTCTACGCGATCTTGCTGCACAGCCAAAGACAGTAGCGCCAGATGTGACCCGCCCAACTGAGCAGGTCAACGATCAGTCAGCTTCTGTCGATGGTGAAGATAACGTCCTAATTCTAGGAGAGGATGAGGAGAAGTCAATCGACAAGGCTCAGGTCTTGGAAGATGCCATCTTCGAAACTCTCATGGGTCGCAAGGCTCTTTAATCAACTTCCAAGGAGTTAACAAATGTCACAGGCAAAGTTCCGTAAGGTCTATAAGGGTAATGGTTCCGGCCGATTCGTCGTGTCAGAGGGTATCGCACCTAGTGCTTACCTCCTGCCTCACGAGGGTCTTCCAACTCTCTACACAGACACAGAGGATGACCGATTTGAGATCGTCATTCCTAAGGGCACAATCATCTCTGCAGTAGCACTAGCAAACGGCGACACACGTCTCGTCCCTGCCAACGGTACAGCATCATCTCAGACATGGGGCGACGCAGACACTGTTGATCTAGAGACAGGTGCTACTCCTACAAACGTTTCAGGCGATGAGGACACAATCGTCGTTCCAGCTCGTTCGGTTCCTATCGGTTGTACACAGTACGACCTATACCGTCCGTTCGACAAGGGCACCTCACAGGGTGCAGGCTGGATCGCACGTGGCTACGTTGAGTGGCCAATCGTCGCAGGTGTTAACAGCACCATCGCAGTTGGTGACGTTGTTGTGTCGGACCACATGGGCCGCCCACGCAAGGCACCTACATTCGGTAACAACACCGAAGTTGTGAACTACCCATACCTAATGGTTGGTAAGGTTGTGGAGATCGAGACATTCGCATCGAACTTCGACGATGGTCTTCTATCGTACATGCAGCTTCCTTCAGACCCAGGTGGTCTGCGTGAGGTCTACTCACTAACCAAGTCTGGTCCTTACGAGGGCAAGATGGGTATCCGCAAGAACCTAGACGTTGCTAACGTCATTGGCGCAATGCGAGTTAACCTTAACCTGTAAGCAAAAGCAAAGAAAGCCCAAGTTCGGGAAGTGAGATCTCTTACTCTCCCTTCAGAAGTGAAAGCTTGGGCCTTTTACCTGGGGTGTTCACAGGGTTCACCCCATTTAATTGGACAAGTTATCACATCATAATTACCTATGGAGGTTATCAATAGCAATGAGTAAGACGATCGAGGAACTTCTAACAGATCTAGACTCGTGGGAGAATGCCCTAGCTGAGGACGGCAACATTGATGACGCACACCGCGTCACAATCACAGAGGCATTCGCCTCTCCAGACGCCCCAATCCTCTTCCCTAAGGTGATCTCTCGTACCCTTAAGGAAGCAGCTGAGCCACAGGCTCTAGTTACTCCCCTTCTGTCAGTGGTTCGCCTAGGCAAGGGACGCTCACTTGAGTTCCCAGCTGTCAACGCGATCCAGGCTGGCGAAGTACCAGAGGCCCAGGAATACCCTGAGCAGGCTCTAGCCTTCATCGCGCAGGTGGAGGGTAAGGTCAGCAAGAAGGGTGTCAAGGTTGTATTCACCGAGGAAGTAATCCAGGATAGCCAGTGGGATATCGTGGGTCTGCACGTTCGTGCAGCAGGCCGTGCTATGGCACGTCTGAAGGAGCAGATTGCTCTAGGTCGCTTTGCCGACGCAGCTACTGTTGTGTTCGACAACGATGACGGCGCAATCGCTGACACCACAGGTCTCGGCTCAACTGGTGCTGCTAACAAGACTCTGACTTGGGACGATGTCATCGACCAGGCCGCAGTTCTAATGGCAGAGAACCACATTCCTACCGACTTCATCATCCACCCTCTAATGTGGGCTCTGTTCGCAAAGAACGCATTCCTGTATGGTGGCGACAGCACTCCAGCTGGTCAGTGGAATCTGAACGTCAAGTCGAAGGAAGGCGTTGCTAACGCAACTTCTCCTCTAGGCCTGAACGTTGTTGTCAGCCCATTCGTGAGCTTCACAGCTAAGAGTGGCAACACTCCTGCGAAGTCTGACATCTTCCTGATCGACCGCAACGAGGTCGGCGTCCTTCTAGTCAAGGACGACCTAAGCACTGACGAGTGGAACGATCCTACACGTGACATCCGCTCACTGAAGATGAAGGAGCGCTACGACATCGTAATGATGGGCGATGGTGAGGGTATCACCGTTGCTAAGAACGTATCGCTAGCACGCAGCTACGAGGTTGGCCTAAGCCGCACTGTGGCTTAAGCATAACGCTTAGTTTTTACAACCTATCTCTAACTCACTCGAGGGGCCTTTGGCCCCTCTTGTGTACTATATAGAGAGAACTAGTAAAGGAGCTGTGTGTGGCCGGAGAACTTGTAGAGAATATAGAGGTAACACCGTTCCATGTAAAGCTGCAGTTTGGAATGTCCATCAAGGTCACCTCAATCACCAACGAAAAGTTCACGGTGACAACCAATGGGGCTACACCAAGCACTGTTGAAGACCCATTTGTGGACATAGCTGTCAACTCTGACTATAACGCAGTTGGCCGTACGCTGATGCTCTACTGGAATGAAGATGTTCTAGAACCCGAGACTGAGTACATTCTCGAGATCTCAGACCTGCTAAACGTGCTAGGCCAGGACATTCCAGATTGGTCAGTGCGCTTCACTACTGGTGAGAGCGTCAACACCGATGATGATAACTTACCAGCACCAATCCCCGAAGTAACCATTGTAGACTACTCGGTTATTTCCGATGCCTACGATGATCTGTTGATCGATCCAGTCAATCGTCAGTTCAGCATCGACAGCGTAGACCCATTCAACGGGGACTACTACCTGCCCGGAGACTATAACAAGGGTAGGATCACCATTACCTTCACACAAGCTCCAGCTAATGACAGCGTGAACTCTACCAACTTCAAAGTGCAGAAGCGTGAAATCAAACGAGGTCCCTCTCGCTGGGAGACAATAGACGCACAGATCAGTCAAGCGGGCACCAAGGTGTACATAGATCTGCCCTCTACAGATCACTATCCAGAAGCTGCCACTCCGTCAACTGAGGTAGTTTACTTCACGGCTGGCTATGAGTACTTCGAGCCAAACTACAAGTACCGCATTATTGTGTCGAAGAACGTAACCTCATAGGAGCGAAGCTGTGGCAACTCAATATCCAGATGACTACGATGGCTTTGTAAACCCTAACCCTTTTACAAGGATGACCCAGGTTGGCCACGCTGACCAGCATGCTAATGCTAACGATGCTATTGAAGCAATCGAGCACACTCTAGGTATACTACCTCAGGGAGCTTTTGAAACTGTTGCTGACAGACTAGCCTCTGTAAGTGGTGATGGAGAAGAGATCGTGGGTCCAACAGGACCTACAGGACCAACCGGGCCTACTGGAGCAGACGGTGTCGATGGCCAGGACGGAGTCACAGGCCCAACGGGAGCTACTGGCCCCACAGGCGCCACAGGTGTTGGAGTCACCGGTCCTACCGGTCCAACTGGCCCTACAGGGGCTACGGGGCCTGCTGGTGAGGATGGCATTGACGGCGTAGCTTCTATTGAGATTCTTGATGAGGGAGTTACAGAAGTAGCATCAGTAGCATCTATCGATTTTGTTGGGGCTGGTGTTAGTGTCTCGAGTGCAGGTAACGATGTAACTGTCACTATCTCAGGTGGAGGTGGTGGGGGTTCTACAGTAACAGTCTCAGACACAGAGCCCGTAGGTGCTAGTGAGGGTGATCAGTGGTTCAATTCTTCTACTGGAATTTCCTACATCTTCTACGATGACTTTTGGATTGAGACGGGTGGTGTAGCTGGCCCAACTGGTCCTCCTGGAGCAGATGGAGATACCGGCCCCACTGGTCCAACCGGACCTACTGGGCCAACGGGAGCTGACGGAGCAGACGGAGATTCGTTTGTTTGGTTTGGTGACTGGGATGCATCGTTGTACGCGCCTAACTCTGTTGTGTACTACGACAACTCCACTTGGATTACACCTACCGGGGCCGACAGTCTCGATGAGCCTAGCGTCAGCAGTGCTTGGGAGCTGATGTCTGTAGGCGCAACTGGTCCTCCTGGAGCAGATGGTGTTGATGGCGCAGGCGTGAGCGTTGAGGTGCTTGATGAAGGTGTATCTCTAACCCTCGCTGCAACGTCCATTGACTTTGTTGGAACCGGAGTAGAGGCGACTACCATCGGTAGCGATGTCACTGTTGAGTTCACCGGTGGTGGAGGCGGGGGAATCACCAGGCTTGGTGCGGTGTTCGGCGGGACCGATGATCCGCTAGAGGCAGGCACAAAGGTCTTCTACACAATTCCGTCTACAGTTACTATCTCTGGATGGCGCATTCTGAATGACGTGTCTGGATCTATCACAGTTGACGTCTGGGTTGACACATACGCGAACTACCCTCCCACAATTGCTGACACGATTACAGCTGCGGCTGTGCCTGCCACTTCTTCGGCAATCAAGAATGAATCAACTACACTCACAGGGTGGGATACTTCGCTTGCTGCTGGTGATGTGATAGGATTCAATCTAAAGACAGTAGATGGAGTCATCACAAAGAGTACTATTGAATTGACGGTGAGCTAATGAGAACAACACCAACATGGGAGTTCCCACCTAGAGTAGACGCCGACATCTCAGCGACAGCAACCTCCGCCATCTCAGGAAACGGCGGTGGGTGTGGTGTCAGCTTGTACGCAGAACGTGACATGATTGTTGACAAGATCGCCGTTTATGTTCACACCACAACAGTTGCAGGCGACCTCACCGCAACCATCCAGACCGTAACAGGGTCTACGTTCGCGCCATCAGGCACGCTGTATCACGCAAACGCAACGTCAACAGTGTCACTACTCACTTCTGATGACGCTGTGTGGAAGGAGTTCACTTTCGCCGCTCCTATTACGATCACTGCTGGTGACACTATAGCATTCTGTTGCAATCGCGTATCTGGCACGTTTACAGGCAGTCTCTTGATCACCAGATCCTACGACACAAAGACCAACATTCCTGCACTTTTCAACAGTGCCACCGGTGCCATGACCCTTAACACGGGTCGTATTCCTGTCTTTGCCGTCCATGACACCACGTTGGGCTACTTCCCTATGCTGGGAAGCACATCATTCATTGGTAGAGCAACTCAGAACGTCGCATCAAACACTACACCAGACGAAATCGGCATATACTTCACGATGCCTTACACAGCACGCTGTCGTGATATTTGGTTTACTATCAGCGGCTTCAATAACACTGACTCTATTCGTGTTAGACTGTATGACGCATCAAACAACGTGCTGTTCTCGCAAACCAACACGTTCGGAACTAGCTACACGGTCACGACCGCTGGTTACCATGCTGCGATTATTCCAAACGGTATCGTCTTGAAGAAGGGCCAATCCTACCGTGCGACTATTGAATCGTTGACTACTGGCGCTATGACGATCGCATATTGGACTGTTGGCACAGGGTATCCCAATGTCCACCCTAGCGGTGGATGGACTCAGTGGACTGAAAGAACGGACGCTGGCTCTTGGACCGACTCAGCTACTAGGCACTGTGAGATGTTCATGCGTTTTGATCAGATCGCTACTAATGCCCCTGCACACCCAAGGATAGGATAACTCGTGGCAATTGACTTCCCCGACACCCCAGAAGTAGATGATGTCTTCACTGTTGGCACCCGTAGTTGGGTGTGGAATGGAGATTTCTGGACTGCTCTATCTTCAGCCTCTGGACCCACAGGACCCACGGGTCCTTCAGGTGATCCAGGCGATCCAGGAACAGTGGGGCCAACTGGACCTACCGGGCCTGGAGGCGAAGCCCCAGACTGGGTTGAGCTAACAACCGCAGACGACATTGACTTCAACGCCCCTATGCAGAGCCTAGCCTTTTCGGGAGCTTGGGCACCCGAATTTATCAATGAGCCAATTTATCCTGAGGTAGGACAGATTACGTTATTTCTCGAGGCAACTGGCTCAGCTACTGTGACATGGCCTGTTAACGGAATAGCTCTCAACGTCCTTCCTACGGCTCTTGCTGATGGTGAGTGGTCTTTGATAGAGATCTTTACCAGAAACGGTCGTATCTTCCTAGCTGAAATAGGTTCAGGAGATGAACCCGACCCTTTTCCTGATAGCCTGTATCCTCTTTGGCGGGATATGGGCTGGTGGGCAAACTACGAAGCCAATCAGGTCTACGACATAACTGACGGGGCAGAGGTAGAGTTTTGGCATGATGCTTCTGGTAATAGACTACATTTGGTTAGTCCACTTGTCGGTAGCAAGCCCATATTCCATGAAGCAGACGCTAAACTGAACAATGAGCCTGCGGTTGAATTCGACGGTGTGGATGACTTCTTGCGAGCGTACGGTACGACTTTAGGGCTACCATTCTCTATCGTTTTGGTCTGCACAACAGATACCACAGATTACGATGCATGTGTTATGGGGGTAAGTTTAGGATCGGCTAATCGTGGCGTTGGGTTTGAAAACGAAGGCACAGGTGCGTACAAGGCCTATACATCATCTACCGGCAACTATGGCGGTCAGCCCATCGTAGACAAGCGTTGTCTTATCGAGGCATACTACAACGGAGCTAGCTCATACTTAAAGGTTAACGGTATTGTAGTTGCTCGCAGCATAACACCTGGTACGGCTGGATTCGACCAGGTCGTTCTTGGAGCTAATTACGATGGAAGTGTTACTGGTCCCTTCAACGGGCATCTTGCTTTGGCTGGTGTCTATTCGGGTGAGATAGAGACAGACGGAGCATGGGCCGCTGCGCGTGCAGAAATTTGTACAGCATTCGATATCACATACTCCACTCCTGCAGCCTCAGCTGGTCAGACGTTTGCATGGACCGCCAACTGGAACGCAGATTCCTTTGGGGCCTCAAACGGTACCACAGTAGAGGGTATTTGGACCGATGACTCCGGCAACGGACACCACTTATATCAGGACAATGAAGCTTGGCGTCCAACAATGATCTCTTCGTATGCAACATTGAATAACCAGAAGACTCTTGACTTTGTGCCTGGGTCTTCACATCACTTCTATCGTCGCATCGATGCGACACTCACTACGGTGTTTTCTGTGTTGGCTGTTGTGACTCTTGACAATGCCGACTACGTTGGCACAATCCTCGATACAGCCGATAGTGGTGGTGGCGGTTACATGGGCCAGTCGGCAACCTCTACGGGGCGTTTCTATGGTGCCATTGGGGGCACCGGCACACTAGAAGGTGGGACACCTGCTACAGACACAGCTTATGTTATTGAGTGGATAGTAAACGGCTCCAGCTCTATCTTGGCTGTGAACGGTTCGACTATCGCAGGACCAGCTTCTTCGGGAACTACTACTCCAAATATTCTATCTATTGGGGCGGCACTGTCAAGCGCGAGTCCGTATAACTTTATGGACGGAAAGATCGCTACTGTAAAAGTGTTTGCTGGCGGCTCACATCGTGACGCCAGTGGCTGGGCCACAGAGAAGACAGCAATTGAGACGAAATACAATAGGACGTTCTAATGGCAGTTACATGGGGTTGGTCGGGCGCACAAACTGATGACGGGTTTAGTGTATCCTTTAGACTGTCAACTGGGGCTACATCTGCACGTCTGGGCGTTAGCACAACAAACTTTGGTACGCCTACCTTTGGTCCATCTACTTCTGTAGATTCGGATCGATACGTAAAGGTGTCCATCTCTGGTCTCCAGCCGGATACCCTCTACTACTACCGCCTGGAGATCGATAGCGTCATTGACACAGCTTTTACTGGTGAGTGTCGCACCTTTCCAACTGCTGGTGAGCCAGCAAGTTTTACCCTCGCCGCTGGTACTTGTTCTGCAAGTGGCTCGAACTCTGTAGTGTGGGATTCGATCAGCACATTACGGCCTTTGGTCTTCCTACACGGCGGAGACAGGCACTATGCCAACATCAACACAAATGACGTAGCCGACTTTCAAGACATCTTTGATACATGTCTTACAGCTGCGAAGCAAAAATCATTCCAGCAGGTAGTACCTGTGGATTATGTATGGGACGATCACGACTACTGTGGCAATGGATCTGATGGTACATCGATTGGCCGCTTTGCGGCAAACGTTGCGTATCGACAGATTGTACCTCACTACGAACTACCCGCCTCAAGAGAGCTTGGCATTTATCACACGTTCGACATAGGGCGTATTCGTATAATCGCAACTGACACACGCACTCATCGCTCCCCCAATACTATGGCAGACAATAGGCACAAAACAATGTTGGGATATGAGCAGCGTAAGTGGTTCTTTGACGTTCTCCAAGACGCGGTAGATTCAGGCATCCGTGCAATAGTGTGGAACAACTCAATGCAGTGGTCTATTGAGGAAGCTTTTCCTGGAGCTGTGGACACTACAGACAATTGGCGCACGTACGCCTATGAGCGCGCTCTCATCTCTCGCTATATGCGTAAGATTGGCTGCCCTCCTGTCGTCATTGTCTCTGGCGATGCACACGAGATTGCTACTCGACTTGACTATCGCAACAATAGAATGCGCTTCGTCGTGCTACAGAATGCAGCGCTAGACGCTTCTCCCAACTCTAGACAGGGATACTGGGATTACGGCCCAGTGGGTGGAGCAAGACACTACGGGGCGCTGTCGTTTATAGACAATGGCGAAGACGTGTTACTACTTGACTATAAGGCTATGAGCGTTAACTCTGGTGGATCAGATGCTATCTTGTGGAGTTTCCAAGTTGATCTAACTGAGCGTTTCGTCATGCCCTGGTCGTCGAACAGTCATGAACGTAGAAGAGCTATTAGGAGCGCCTAGTGCCAAGTGTATACCCAGATGAGTTTGATGAGTTTGTAGACCCAGAAGCCGATGATACGCTCGAAGAGCTGGATCATGCTGGTATGCACACGCACGCCCACGATGCCCTACGCGCTATTCAGACAACTCTTGGCGTAAACCTAGAAAATGTACCAACCAGCATAGGACCTACAGGGCCAACTGGTCCAACTGGTCCAATAGGTATAGGTATAGCTGGAGAAAATGGCCTTGATGGCGCCACCGGCCCAACGGGAGCCACAGGCCCAACGGGAGCAGATTCAACTGTGCCAGGACCGACAGGGCCAACGGGTGCAACTGGCGCAACCGGAGCAGACGGCGTGGGCGCAACCGGAGTTACCGGACCGACTGGGCCGACCGGTGCAGATTCAACGGTCTCCGGTCCAACTGGCGCCACCGGCCCAACGGGAGCAACTGGCCTCACGGGTGCAACTGGCGCATCAGGCGACACAGGACCGACAGGGCCTACAGGCGCTACAGGCGCAACTGGAGCCGATTCCACTGTGCCAGGTCCTACAGGTTCGACAGGCCCCACGGGTCCTGCCGGGGCAACAGGTCCTACCGGTGCCACTGGACCGACAACTGGCGCAGTGCAGATTCAGGTTACAGACCCCAATGGTTCTGCGATTACCACAGGAGACGGAAAGGCGTATTTCACAGTTCCAGCAGCGTTCAACGGGATGAATCTGGTGACGGCTCACGCAGCCCTCACTACTGCTTCTTCGTCTGGTCTGGTCACAGTGCAGATCACCAACGTGACAGACTCCGTAGACATGTTGTCCACAAAGATCACGATTGACGTCTCACCTGAGCTAACATCGTACACGGCTCTCACGCCACCAGTAATTGACACGACTAAAGATGATGTGGTTACGGGAGATCTGTTGCGCATTGACGTGGATGTCGCCGGTACCGGCGCCAAGGGTTTGATGGTTATTCTAGGATTCCAGTAAGGAGTAAATGATGAGCGCAGGTAAGAGCACAATCGCTGGCGGTAGGTTTGTTTTGGCGTGGAACTACGACAATGACACTGACGTGTTGGATGTTTATGTTGTGCCTTCTAACGCAACCCGTCACGTGTTTCATGGAACGGTCAAGAAGACAACTGATGGCGACATCGGCGGTTACACAGAACTGACACAGAACTCACCCATTGCTTTGGGCATTGTATCTCAGCTTGTTGCATCCGGTGATCTACCTTCAACCTACCCTCAGGATGCTATCAATGGTGACAAGGCCGAGAAGCGTAAGCGTCGTCTCGCTCGTATTGCCGCACTTGAAGAAGAGGCTGCGACCCTTAAGACTGTGGTTGAGTAAATGGCTAACAGGTATTTGGTTGCAACTGGAACATGGAACGCATCTAACACGGCTATTTGGTCAGCAACTGATGGCGGTGCTTCGGGTGCTTCCGTACCTACTGCTGCCGATGACGTCA
>JACCDG010472539.1_pt1 | contig 11488 bp, 6 predicted proteins | sample 7442471 | NCBI WGS metagenome assembly JACCDG01 (sample SAMN15323444, study PRJNA562643) | freshwater metagenome | isolation source: river surface water | place: USA:Blue River Watershed | collected 2017-08-17
CTCGGCGTGATGCGCGCGCGCGCCCTCTAATACACCGCGCCGCATCGCGTGTTTTTTGTTTCGCGCGCGTGTGCACTCGCCTTCATCCGCTTGAAGCTCTCGGCGACGCTCTTCTGCAGCATGCCCTCCGTGACCTCCTTGGTGTAGAAGAAGAGCCAGTCCAGCAGCGCGATCGTCGTGGGGCTGATCTCGGCCGGCACCACGTTGGTCTTGTTCATCAGCGAGGGGATCGCCGTCGCCCAGACGTGCGTGAACGGCAGGAAGTTCGCGATCGCCTCCTTCTGCGCCTGGCGCCCCTGGCGGAACCCGAACACGCTGCACGTGACGTTGTTGAGCGCGCCCGTCTTCTGCTTCCGCATGCTCGGGCCCGACCCCGGCGGCATCACCTGCAGCACCGTCGAGAGCGTCTTGGTCATCTCGGCGTCCTCCGACCGCGAGTCGGGCACGTTCGTCCCCAGCGCGCAGAACTGCAGGTCCGTGAACTTGCGCTTGATCTGCGTCTTCCGCTTGTTCGTGTTGTCCGGGTCGCATGTGTTGACCATGAACTGCTCCTGTCCGTCCGAGTTGCGCGGGAACACCCCCCGGATCAGCATGCTCACGCTGTCCCCGCGGATCTCGGTCGCGATGATGCTCCGGAGGCCCAGCGTCTGGTCGGGCAGGCTCTCGATCTGCCCATCAGTTATAGTCGCCGTCGTGAGCAGCGGGATCGACGCGGGGGTCCACCCCATGCAGTTGAGCGGCGTCTGCAGGTTCTGCTTCGGGTCCATGATCCCGTACATGTCCAGCAGCATCTGGAACAGCTCCGTGAGGCGCCCGTGCGTCCAGTCCAGCCCGGTGCTGTTCGGCTTGCGGATGTCGGGGTACGTCCCGTCCTTCGTGGTCAGCCAGTAGTGCCCGTTGCCCGCCATCTGCTGCACGCCCTGCGCGCACGAAACAGGTGTTAGTTTGCACGCTATACACACAAAAAAGCCCGACTCGCCTGAAAGTACGCCACCACCGTCTCGTTGTTGGGCCCGAACATCCACAGCAGCTGCGAGATCATCACCTCGATCATGAACTCCAGGTTGCTCGAGTTCATCATGAACCCCCGGTTCAGCAGCTCGAAGCACCGGAAGAACGCCTCGTTGCACCGCAGGTACGGGTCGAAGCGCCGCTCGTTCGACACCGTCGTGTTGAGCTGCCGGATCATCGCCAGGATCGACGCGGGGCCCTGCGAGGCCGGCGGGGCCTGCGAGGCGGGCGGGGCCGTCGGCGCCTCCCGCTCCTCCTGCGTCTCCAGGCACACCTTGCGGTAGTTGGCCTTCTCCACGATCGACAGCGCCTGCACGATCCGCTGGCTCCGGAACGCGCCCGCGTGGATCGAGCTCCGGTGGTAGTAGCTCGAGCTCAGCAGGTACCGCCGCAGGCTCTGCGCCGCGTCCGCCACGCAGAGCCCGCGCGCCCGCTGCGCCTGGATGTCCTTCTTCACCCCGAGCCACCACGCCCGCAGGTACCCGGCCGTCACCAGCGAGCTCAGCGGGTCCGCCCGGTCCCCGTAGTACTCGGTCAGCACCAGCGACGGGTCCGCGGGCCGCTCGTCCCGCAGGAAGTGGTCCCACGTCTGCCAGATCGACTCCTGCGTCGCCCCGAGGTCCTGCACCAGGAACGACCGCAGGCACGTCTTCACCAGCTCGGGGATCCCGTTGGCCCCGCCCAGGTCCGCCAGCCAGTTGTCCATCGACGTCTGCACGTCCGGCTTGAACTCGGGCTCGAACGCCAGCCACAGCGGCAGCCGCGGCAGCCCGAACCGCGTGTACTCCCGCGCCACGGGGTCCCGCTGCAGGGGCCACCCGCCCGCGCAGTCCAGCTGGTACAGCGTGAACGACTCCTCGGCCTCCTCGTCCTCCTCGCCGGGCTCGGCCACCGCGGCGGCGGGCCGGGCGTCCTTCTTCGGGCCCTCCCTCTTGCCCTCCTTCTCCTTGGGCTTGTAGTAGTCCCGCAGCGCCCGCATGAACTCCGCCCGCAGGTTGCTCAGGTTCGTCACGTACGCGTGCATGTACGCCACGTAGTCCTGCGTCGCCTCGTCCCGCCGGAACGACAGCCGCGGCAGCCCGATGATGTCCAGCCCCTCCAGCGCCACGTCCCGCAGCGTCGCCTTCGGGTTCGACCGCCGCATCCGCTCCAGGATCTCCTGCTTCACGATCCCGCGGATCTGGAACGGGATCTGGAACAAATTGAACAGCGAGTCCCGCCCGAGCTTCCCGCCGGGCTGGTCCGCAAAGTCGTCGGGGCTCCCCACCTTGGTCTTGTCCAGCCCGAGGTTCTTGAACGCCACGAACCGCGCCATCTTCTTCCAGATCAGATTCATCTCCTTGCACCGCGCCAGCATGTGCCGGTGCATCACCCCCTTCGGCGGGTCCCGCAGGAACACGTCCTGGATGTACCCCAGCATGTCCCAGTTCCGCGCCCACGTCACCACCAGCACCGCCACCAGCTTCCGGTGCTCCTCCCCGCCGTGCGTGTAGATCGCGCCCGTGAACCCCAGCCGCACCTTGAACGGCGCGATCTTCATCATCGCGTTCTGCGACCGCGCGTTGTTCCGGCCCCGCTCGCACATGATCTCGTCCATGTCCACCTCGTCCGACTCCGCGCCCGCCCACGCGCCCCCGCTCGCCCCGTCGTACGGCTTGTGCCACATCAGGTCCGCGATCTTCATCTTCTCGCCGCGCTTCTTCCGCAGCTTCACGCACCGCGACGGCACCGCAAAGTGCCGCAGGTCCTCCACGTCCGTCGCCAGCGCGTGGAAGAAGTACAGGAACGACTGCAGCGTCTTCGGGATCTGCGCCACGCACTCCTCGCAGAACGCCCAGCTCCCGCCGTCGGTCTCGTTCACCAGCAGCGCGGGCGAGTCCTGCTCCAGCGTCGACCAGCACTTGGACACCGCGTCCATCGTGAAAACCCGGTCCTTCGGCAGCCGCATGAACTCCTCCCCGAAGCACTGGGTGGAGATCACGCCGCGCGGGCGCAGCAGGCTCTGCGCCACGGTCGCCCAGTCCCGCTCCTGCGACGTCGCGTTCGAGGGCTCGACGGCGTTGCACATCGGGTCGTCCGAATCCATTCCTTCTTCGTCCTCGGCGGCGTCTCGGTCGCCAGCATCCAAAATTTCGGATTCCTGGCCATCGGACGCTTCGTCGTCGCCGTCGGGATCGTCCTGAGCAACCGGCACATCGTCCTGAGCAACCGGTGCATCGTCCTCTGAATTTTCCGAAGTTTGCTCCTCGTCTTTTTCGCCGGCGATCGCGTCCTTACTTTCTTCTTGAGAGGCAATCTCGTCCGTCGCTGTTGCAAGAGAATCCGTCGCCGGTAAATCGGCAGCAGCGTCGCTCATGAAAACTCGTGAAGTTAGCAGTCAGATCGGTCGAATGCACGAAAATCGCAACGCGGCAATGTGACGGGCAAGAGCTGAAACGCCCCCGCTTTTTTTCCTGACCAGCCCGTGACTTTCGATTAAAAATTGGGTTGTCAGGATTGACAAGCCGTTGCCTCTGCCTTCCGCGTGACTCAAAAAGAAATGACGGGGACGTCCATTAAAAAATGCGACAAGCCGTTATCGCCCCCGGCGCGTGACAAAAAAAAAGGGACTTAGGTGTGCTCGATTATAGCACGATTTTAAACAGTTGTAAACGTCTGCGACACTCCAGGGCCGGATACCCGCTACAGTTCAAATCATTTATAATCGTCGCGGCAAATTTGGCGCGGACGAGACAGGCAGCATGCAGCAAGCGATTTTGAATCAGGATGGCACGTACTACAAGTACCACAACGGCGTGATCATTGCGAGTCCGCTCAACAGCGCGTCGCATCAATGGAGCGCCATGATTCATTATCTCAGGAACGATCCGGTGTTTCGAAATCAACCCAAACTTGCAAAGGCATACATCCAGAGCTCCGTTGCCTATCTGGTGACTTTCCCGCTGCAGACGATCATCAAGACGATTTTCAAGTATCCAACTCTGCATTCGAGCCTGGCGTCGAATTATTTCAATCAGACTTGGAAGAAGATCAGGGTTCCCCGCAACCAGATCGTCCCGTTCGCGCAGGGGCAACTGGTCCTTCGCGTGATCGAAACCCTCGTCCACAAGCCGCAGCCCGATCGATTCTTGTCCGATCGGATCAGCATCGACCACGCGTTCTTCAACGAGCAGATCAAGATTCATATTTTGCACCGGAAGATCCTGGCGGTCGTCATGTCGCTCTTGCCAGGCTCGCACATCGACAAGCTGGGCGAGGAGCTCTGGCTCTGCGTGCTCGAGGCCATCGCCAACGACAATGTGAGTGCATGTCCATCCATTTCCTCGGCAAATTTCAAGCCTCTAACACATTTCGAGCGTTCAGGTAATCGCGGACGGCTTCCCGGAGCGCTTCCTGCAGGAGATCGCGGTCGGTCCCAGGGGGCACGAGCAGATCGTGAAAAAGCTCAAGAAGGACGCCGAGGAGCGCGCCAAGAAGCCGGTGCCGCCGCCGCAGCTGGATGCCGCGACCGAGTGGGCGGCGGTGCGGGCTCAGCAGCAGCAGATCATTGAAGAGGCGTTCGGCGCGCCAAACGAGCCAGGCGGGAAGCGTAACATCTACGGCAAGATCTACAACAGTCTCGGCGACATTCCGGCAGAGATTCTGGGCGACCTCGGGAAGCCCTTGTACCTCGAGAGGGGCTCGCTCAAGGATCCAAGCAGGCCCCGCGAGCTGGCCGCCTACGTGTTCCCGCGCCTCAACCCGACACAGCCGGCGCCACCCTCATGGATCGACCCCAGGCACAACGTCGTGGTGGTGCCGGTGCGCACGGATCTGCTCGAGCGCGCCCAGCTCCTCAGCGAGGACACTGCGCCCGCGCCAGCCTCGGTTGCGGCTCCAGTTCCAGCCCTTGCCCCAGCACCTGTGCCAGCGCCAGCCCCAGCGCCCGCCCCGGACCTCGCCGCGATGGACTTCCCGCTGGCCGCGCTGGCCCCGCCGGACGACGCCCCGAACTTCGAGGAGCGCGGCCTGCTGTCCGATTTCGAATCGGACTTGTCCCACGAGGAGGAGGAGCCGGACCCGTTCGCCAACTTCTCGAGCCAGCCGGAGGACTACGAAGCCTGGCTCATGCAGATCAACTCGGGCGCCGCCGCCGCCAACGACGAGCAGGGGCCAGCCAAGCGCGCCAGGACCGCCGCCGAGGCTCAGGCGTAGAAGAAGCGCCGCACGTCCCACGCCCGCGGATCCGGGACCAGCCGGACCTTTGCTGGCATCGCCGGAGCCACGACGGACGCCGCCCGCTCTCTCTCCGCCGCCGCCCGCGTCTGCTGCTCGGCCATCTCGGTCAGCATGATCAGCAGCAGGGCGAACGGGAAGCTCGAGAAGAGCAGGAGCAGCCCTTGCTCGTCCATTCGATGGGACGGGGGTTGAACGGGCGATTAAATATGGCGTGTGTGAAGTTTTTGAGGGACGATGATTGTTCTATATATAGTTTTGAATCTTTCAATAACAAGGATGTTTTTTGTGGATGCAAGTCATAAACGTGCAATCGTTAAAATTTTATTCATATTCGTGTTTTCAATACATGGGTCACATGCTCAATATGCTGCTCTTTTTGGTGCAGCAGTAAGAACAGCAGCCACTGCTACCAGGGCTGCTTACTCAGCTTCTCTAAGAGCTTCACCTACATATCAGGCAGCGCGTTTAAGTTTATCTGCATTTGCAAGAAGTAGTGCTGTCCCCCCCAAACTGGCTACAGTTTTAAACCCTCCTCGCTATGCAGGGTTACCATCCAAACAACCATACATAGAGTCAACATCTTCTGTTACAGATTATGAATTTCGAGTGATCTTGTATAGCCTCTTAAAGGGTAAAGGTGTACCTCCGCAAGTGCGTCCAGATGCACGAGTGACGCCATTGCCCTCAGGAGTGGATTCAGCTTTGTTTCGCTATGGAGTTTACATGAAGAGCGCTAAATCTATGGTAGACCCAAAACTTCTTGTAGGAAATCAAGGGAAATCCACACAGTGGGTCAATGGGGATGTGATAGAAATAGCTAATACAGTGAGAATACCTTATGCAAATGAACATGGTTTACTTGGACAAAGACCCCCGCCTCCATGTGACCCTGCTACTGTACCTGTCGGATTTTATTGTTCCTTGTATTATATGCATGGTAATCCAGAAAACAACGGCAAAAAATCTGAAATTTGTGGTGAATCTAGCTGTTACATGTTGGAAATGGAATGCACTAACAATCACGACAACACTGAATTTGTTACTAATGGGTGCTATCAAGTTACACAACCTGGATCGAGTGAAGTTGATTGGGTGTGTTCAGATAACTGCCAATGGGAATGTATTCCACCTCTTGTTTTTTCCTATATTATAAACAACTGTTGCATTTCTTCATGTGAAAGAGACGAATTTGTGTATGGATGTGATGAAGGGGTAGCCATACTCAATACATCATCGAATTCTGCAACAATTGTCCGCTCATTCGTCAATGGAGTTTGTGGAAAGTGTTTAATTCTTCCTGGAACTGTCCTGTCATTCACTGCAAACTCCATTTCCGATCCCTGTGGGTTCATGTGCGTCCCTGGATATTATAATCCTGTTATAGATTTTACTAGGGGCAATCAACCATGCTTGGAATGTCCTGTTGGGAAATATGGGCAGCTGCTAATTGGGTCTAGAATAATTTTGCCTTCACAGGCTCAAGGCAGAAATTGGGCTGGTATTTGCACCTTGTGTCCAGCTGGGAAATTTTCTTCTACGTTTGCATCCACTATGTGTCACTCCTGTAACACAGGCAAGTATGCTAGTGCAGAAGGTTTGGGAGAATGCATGACTTGTGAACCTGGAAAATATAATCCCTTTTTGGGATCAACTGGATGCCTGTTTTGCTCGGTTGGAACCTATCAACCCCAGTATGCAAGCACCCAGTGTCAGTCGTGTGCAATCAATCCATCAATTGATCCAGGTTCAGTGAGTTGCCCCCCTCAATCAGCTGGTCCTTTTCGCTCGCTAATCCCTATGATTGAATGTCCAGTTGGTAAATATATGGAAATAGAAACAAATTTGTGTGTTCATTGCCCAACAGGAACCTATTCCACTGGAATCGGATTGGATGATCTAGCATGGGATGCATATCCAAATTTTGTAAATACATATGCATATGCATCTGAATGGTCAGCTATTCAGTGTACACCCACTTCCTTCGATGGTTTTGGAGCATACTGTACATTTAACTGGGATGAAGGTGCCTCATCAACCATTATAGTTACTGGAAAGCCACCAGTCATTGGTGTTGTAACACGCCCATCAATATTAGTGTACCAGTATGTGACAGAGTTTACATTGCAACGTAACATTGATGCTACAACCAGTGAGTCCTTTGTCATCCCAGGCAATGTAGGGGGCCAACCTCATGCATTGACATGGTTGATAGGAAGGAAATCTATCAACGTGACACTGAGGGCTTCCCCACGAGCAGGACAATGGGTAAAAATTAGTTCAGACTTTTTTGTATCATTCATGTGGACAGTGCTCTATTCTGTACCTCCGTGTTTGTCATGCCCTGCAGGAACTTTCTCTTTTGACAATGCTTGCATACCAGCCTCTGATTTCTGTGGTAGGTTCTTTTATGTCCAAAACAATAAATGTGTGCGTTGCACTCGTGAATGTCAGTATGGACAGTATGCCAAGAGCCAATGTAATGGTTCCCATGACTTACAGTGTGAGACATGTCCGTTATCTTGCAATCCTGGAGAATACATGATAAGATCATGCGTTCGAGGTTTACCACCACTTTGTAGTGCATGTAATACATGTCCTGAAGGAATGTTTCAAAGAACAGCATGTGATGGTTTAAACCCATCAGTATGTGAGACATGTCAGGGTTGTGAGAACGGAAAGTACTTGTCCCCAGGCAGTTGCAATGGCACGTTGAATTCTGTGTGTGTTCCATGTACAACATGCATTATTGGACAGACTTATGAAGTGAGAGCATGTTCTGGAGGACAGAACAGGATCTGTGGTGCATGTGGTTCGTGTCCCTCTGGAAAATATCAGACACAAGCCTGTACTCTTACTACCCCTACTGTGTGTCAAGAATGTACAGCCTGTGTTGTTCAAGGACAAAACTTTTATTCAGATCCAAGGAGCAGATTCCCTATAGTAACTGTTTTAAACCCTGAATTTGAGACAGCACCATGTGGTGGTCCTCAGGGAGACAGACAGTGTAAAAGATGCACCCCTTGTGCTTCAGGAAAGTATGCCACTACGTTTTGTCGCGGAACTCAAGATAATATCTGCACAAATTGCAGAACAACATGTCCAAGCGGTCAACAATTAGTCATTGTGTGCAGAACAGACATGTTTGGATCAGAAGATAGTTACTGTAGTAATTACACTGCAGGGTGTTGAAATGATTTTGTAATGTTGTTTAAATTATTTGCAAGGACAACCAAAAACTTAAATGTATATAAAATATCATGTGTTTGCTATTCATTGATTTCAAATGTGTGGCAAGTGCTTGTTCGTGCTTGTATTTTTCTTGCTTGGGAATCTAAGGTTGGTATACTCACAAACCTGCAATGACCCTCCTGACCCAAACATGTATGCTGTTTCACCACCAGACACCCAGTGTGTGTATCAATGCTTTCCAGAATACTATCAATCAGCCCCTTGCAACCAAACCACTGTGCCTAAATGCAGGGCTTGCACAGCATGTGTAGGTAATCTTTTCTCAGGACAATATAGAATTTCAGGGTGTTCAGGAACATTAGATTCAGTCTGTGCTCCATGTGCAGTATGTGACACAACAAGAGAATATTATTCACAGCGATGTACTGGTTTCAGCCCTAGTGTGTGTCTGCCTTGTCTCAATTGCTCTCAGCCTGGTCTGTATTTTATTAGAAAATGTGATGTCCCCCCGGCTTGGGGCTTAAATGCTATTTGTGGAAACTGCACTACATGTGCATCAGGATCTTACTTGAGCACCCCATGTGGTGGAACACAGCCTGGAGTGTGTTCTAAATGCAAGACCAGTTGCATAAATGGCACATATTTCTTTAGTCCTTGCACCCAGGCATCTGACCTTTTGTGCAAGCCTTGTACTACCAGTAGGGTTGGATATTACATAGAGACACAATGCACTAATATCTCAGATGCCTTTTTTAAGATTTGTACTGAGTGTCCTGCAGGTAAATATGTCACCAAGCAATGTGGTGGTATGATGGACACTGTCTGCTCAACATGTTCTTCATGTAATTTAGAATGGACATACGATTATGATGGAACAGGCAATGTGACCAACATCACAGAGCCTTCGTTTGCGTCAGGTGGTTGTAGTGGGACACAAGACACAATATGCAGTCCTTGTCTGATTATCCCACCACCAGGTACCTATCTCTTGAGCACGTGTAGCACCAGCATGCAAATGCAGTACAGCAACTGCACAAAATTTGCCACGTGCCCCAATGGCTCCTATTTCCAGTCTGTATGTTTTGAGGAGTATGACTACACTTGCACACCATGCTCCAGCTTGTCTTGTCCAGCTGGTTTTTATCTGAACAATTCCTGCCCTGCTGGTTCTGTGCGAGACACCTCACGATGCGACAGATGTCCCTTCAACTGTGCCAGAAATGACACTTACAACGTGCCAATCTCAGGATGTAATGCCAACAACCCCCCCACGTGTCTTAACTGCCCAGTCATGTGCGCCCCTGGAACATACATCAAAAAAACTTGCAGTGCACAAAATGGGCCTATTCAGTGTGAGCCATGCCAAACTTGTACTGCAGGCACCTTTGCTTCAATGCCATGCAACAGTTCTAGATTTAACGGGGACACTACATGCGATTCATGCAAAATTTGTGAACCATGGCAATACACGCTTTCTGAATGCAATAGTACTTCCAACAGAATATGTAAAAACTGTACTACAGATTGTGGTAAGGGACAATACATAATAACACCATGTTCTAGTAATGCAGATGCAGTGTGTAGTACTTGTACCTCTTGTTTAGAAGCTGAGTATGAAACACAGGCATGCAATGCAACAAGAGATACAGTGTGTACACTATGCATCCTTTCATGTCCGATTGGCACTTACAAGCATCAGGATTGTAACGGAACTCGTGACACAGTGTGTAAGAACTGCACCACTGCACAGTGTGTATCTGGAAGCTATCAAGCCATGGAGTGTAACCCTTTGGCTGATCAACTCTGTCTACCGTGCACTACGTGTCAGAAAGGGTTTTACACGCCAAGGAACTGTAGCTCATCCTCAGACACTCAGTGCACGCCATGTTCAAATTGTACCAACGGGACTTGTGTCTCACGTTCTTGTGCTGTAAACAATGATACTGTTTGTTGCAAATGTTCAACGTGTGCTTCGTGGCAATACCAGACAAGTGTATGTGATCCTGTCAACGGAACCAGGTGTGTTAATTGTTCAGCTTGTCGATCATGGCAATATCAAACAGCTCAATGCACTAGTCTCAGTGACAGACAATGCCAGAACTGTTCCAGATGCCAACCATGGCAATATCAGACTGCTCCGTGCACTAGTCTAAGTGACACCCAATGCCAGAACTGTTCTAGATGCCAATCGTGGCAATATCAAACAGCTCAGTGCACTGGTCTCAATGACACACAATGCCAGAACTGTTCCAGATGCCAATCGTGGCAATATCAGACTGCTGCATGCACTGATCTCAGTGACACACAATGCCCTAACTGTTCGAGGTGTCAATCGTGGCAATATCAGACTGCTGAGTGCACTGGTCTCAGCGACAGGCAATGCCAGAACTGTTCGAGGTGTCAATCGTGGCAATATCAGACTGCTGCGTGCACCAGTCTCAATGACACACGATGTCAGAACTGTTCGAGGTGTCAATCGTGGCAATATCAGACTGCTGCATGCACTGGTCTAAGTGACACACAATGCCAGAACTGTTCCAGGTGTCAATCGTGGCAATATCAGACTGCTGCATGCACTGGTCTCAGTGACACCCAATGCCAGAACTGTTCAAGATGCCAATCGTGGCAATATCAAACATTACAATGCAGTGCACAGAACGATACCCAGTGTCAAAACTGTTCCGCGTGCCAATCGTGGCAATATCAGGTAGCAAAATGCACAAGTCTCAATAACACCAAGTGTCAAAACTGTTCCGCTTGCAAATCATCGCAATATCAAACATCACAATGCAGTGCATATAATGATACCCAGTGTAAACAATGTTCCACGTGCCAATCATGGCAGTATCAAGCAGCCAAGTGCAATGCACTTAATGATACACAGTGTGCCAACTGTACAACATGTGGTGCTGGATATTACCAGACCCAGGCCTGTACCAACGTGAGTGATGTAGTTTGTGCAGTCTGTAGCACATGTCCTTCCCAAATGTATGTGAAGCAGGCCTGTTCAACACTATCCAACACTGTTTGCTACGACTGCAAGGTATGTGGCTCAGACGAATACACTGCA
>JACCDG010948767.1_pt1 | contig 11488 bp, 15 predicted proteins | sample 7442471 | NCBI WGS metagenome assembly JACCDG01 (sample SAMN15323444, study PRJNA562643) | freshwater metagenome | isolation source: river surface water | place: USA:Blue River Watershed | collected 2017-08-17
CGGAGCTCAATAGGACAAAGACCCCCAGAAAGGGTCTTTTGTCCTTTCATGTCAACACTTTTTTGCTGTTCTAAAATGTTTTTAGCATCAATTCTCTCTTGAACACGTTTAGATAAGACCTCAACAGGTTTTTTGAGTAATGGTAAGACTATTTCATCCTTTAACATGAGGTTAGAAAAAATATGAGATAAAAGAGTTCTTCGTTCCTCTGGTGTTCTCTTCGCATAGATTTCTTTAGCTCTGTAAGCGAGGTCTAAGATGTTTAACCAGATCTCAAAATACTTGGTTTCAACATTCTTAATTCTTTCCATCTGGGTACGGATGTCTTCTTGTTCTTTGTTAATTTCTTCCTGCTTCTTTTCCCAAGTCTCTTTAGTTATTCCACCATCTAATCTATCGTTATAGAGTATGTCCAATCGGCTCTGCAATTGAATATAACGAGCGTTGAGTGACTTTAGGGTATTTTCCTTATACTCAACTTCTTGAGCGTGGTTAGCCTTAATAGTTGTTTTAATACGTTCAGCTTCATCTGGTGTTATGTTCTTAAAGAACTCAAACACACCAAACAACTGTTCTTCAATTTCACTTTCTGGGGTATAAGGCTTCTGAGTGCAACCTTTGTAGTGACTACAATGATAGTAGACAATTCCTTTTTGAAGTTCAGCTGTAATCGTTCCTGTACATTCTCCACACTTCATCATCTTTCTAAATTGGAAAGTTTTTTTACTGTGAGATGGTGCTAGTTTTCCACTTCTTACGCTTTGAGCTTTATCAAAGAGTTCTTTTGTAATAATTGGCTCATGCTTTGCTTCTAGATAAAGAACATTATTCCATCTCATTGCTCCGTAATAGAAAGGTTCGTTTAACATATCCTCAATTCTATTTTTAGCTGGCTTACCACCAGCACGGGTTCTAAAACCATCTAGATAAAGTTGTTGTCGTAACTTTTCCATAGAGTAATTACCACTTGCATACATTTCAAAACCTTTCTTAATAAACTTGGAAACATCTGGGTCAATTACATGTATCTTATGACCTTTATCTCCAATAGTTTTATAGCCAATAGGAGGCTTTGTTGGTAGCCATCCTTGAGCGAGCTTTTCTGCTTGCCCTTTCCTTACTTCCTCTGAAAGATTTGCAATATACTTCTTAGCAAGCACAATCTCAATATCCCAACGAAACTTTTCATCAGACTTTGCGTGTCTATGAATAATAAGGTTCTGCTTCACAAAGTGAAGGTTACGGTCTTTGTCCTCATCTATCCAGTCATTAGCAACCACTGCCTCTTTTAAGTTACGTGTAAGACGGTCTACTTTCTCCACTATAAGATTTTTTATCTTATTCTTTGAGATGTACTCCATCATTTCACCAAACACTTTTCTTTGCTTTGCTCCACTTGCACTTTCTGCAACAGAAAAGATTTTATGAGCTACTAAATCTTTGCGTCCAGCATATTCTTTCAAGAGTTTTTCTTGTGATGGTAGTGAGTAACCAGTTTCTTCTTGTTCCTTTGAAGAAACTCGGCAGTAGATAACACAGCTATTTTGTTCTGTTGTTTTCATATATGTTTTTATTATAGCAAGATAATTAGTAAATTAGTTTGACCAGACAAATACTTTCACACTTACCCTTACGATAGTCTGTATCGTGAGTGTATTTGTATTGGGTTTGATTTATGTTTGTAACCCAGTATGAAGGTAGAAGTAGTACAGCAGTTGTAGACCCCTTAGAAGTAAGACTAGCTGGTGAGAGCTTGGCGTTTCGTTTTACTTTTCATATCTCAACTCTATACTTGAGCTTATCCGATACAAATCAGACAACTGGGTGGTAAGTGTGACAACCATTTTCCCAGTTTTCGCATTTATACCTGATAAACCCTTAATGTTTAACTTTGACGTGAGCCACTATTCAAAGCCTGTAAAAGAGACGTTTAACTTCTGTTCTCTTAAAAGAAGGATTTTCTATCTTATTTGTTCGTCATCACAAGACACTAATAAAGACTTCCCGTTAACCAAAGAGAAGTCTTTATTAACTTCCTGTGATTGACATGATACTTTCATATCCTCAAAATCAAACTTTGCAAGTAGGTCAAAAAACTGTGAAAGTTCATTGATGTCTTGTTCGTATAAAGATGTTGAGTGGTTAACGTCAGTCATATTATTAAGAGAGTTTTTGCTCTCCTAATGGACGAGCTTCTCATGGGACGACTACAAGAAGTTCTGTACGCACAGGGTCAGTGATGCCGAGCATGGCGTTCTGGATGCCATGGTAAGCGGTGGAAGGCCGGTTTGGAAAACCAGTGCCAACCTGGCTCCTGGTTATCTGAAAAAGAGCGACGACCGTTACGAAGTCACCGAGCAGTTCATCGACGCACTGCCGGCAGAAATCAAAGTCGCCGCTTTGGCCAGTTGAACGGAACTGGTATTTGCCACCGAAAGCCATCGCGCATCGGTGGTTTTTCTTTTTATTCTCCCTCACTCATTAATCTTTCGATGCCATCACCCTCTCTCGCTCTCGAACACAACTCATAAGTTCAGTGTAAAAGATACGTTGGGGGCAAAATAATAAATCAACCCAATGTGGAACATGGCAGCAAAGTTGACACAATAATATATTTATAGTATTGTGAATATGGAGCATCTGCTACGTGATGTTGTAGGTGTGTTCCTAAAAACTGGCGTGATGCTAGTTTGATATTGCAGCGTGACGCTGCAAGGAGTAGTGATGGTTTCGAATACGGATCTGATATATCTCGAACTACCTTTTCTGGGAAATGTTATACCACGAGCGAAAGTGCAACAGGCAACTGTCCGACGTTGGGACGATAGTTTTCTTGGGGAGCACAGTATTTCTACGGAAGAGTTTGCAGCTTTTGTCACGGAAATTCGCTTTCTTGATGGTGAAGGTCTGACCATTTCTATCGTAGGAAAGCGAACCATATGGCAATATTTGAAAGAAGGTGGTTGGTATCAGTCGGCTGGTTGGTATAAACACGAGAATGTTGCTCAGGCTCTTACTCGAATTGGAGATAAAGCAAAACGTGTCAAATACGCAATAAAACTTGATGGAGGAATATTTACCGTGTACAAGTTGCCGAACGGCTTTTCAAACGCTGCAGAATGGGTTCTTTCTGAAATGGAGATACTGCAGAATAGAACAAGTAACAGTATGATGCAGTAAGTGCATGAACAACCCCGACATAGATCGGGGCTTTTTTATAGACCAGCTCGATTGAGCTTCTCATCCTCACCCCCTCACCCTCGAACATAACTCACAAGTTCGGTATAAAAGGTATGTGGGAAACATTAAAATTAAATGAACATTTCATTAAGCATACGATACACGTATCTTATCTTTATCTTGTTTTATTTTTCGTACGGTAACAGATACGATGTCTTCAAGGTTTGCAACATGAGTTCCACCACATGGAACACCAAAGTCACCATAGTAAACAGTACGTAAAGGTTTGCCATCATGAGTACTCTTTTCACTAAACTCAATCCGAGTTTCTATTTTTCTAGAAACGATTTCATTACACTTGTCTTCTATTTGTTTAATCAATTCAATCACATCTCTTCCGTTCGTACTACCGCTGTATTCTATGTATGCCCCTTCTGGAAAGTGGTAACCTTTTCCTGGTTTCCACTTAAGGTTGAGTTCTTGAACTGCTATGTCAATAAGATGTCCTATGGAATGAAGTTGGGTATTAACTTTTCTTCTTTCTATATCTATTTCACATCTAACACTATCTCCAATACTAAAGTTGCCTCCTTCAAAGATACCAATATGATGCACGATACCGTCGATGTATCTCACCTCTTTGATCTGGAAAACTACTTCGTCGGTCAAAATACTACCAAGGTCATAGGGCTGTCCTCCTCCTCCCTGTGGATAAAATACTGTCTGGTCTATTATGACAGAGGTTACTCCATCATTTACTTGTGTATCTAATACTTTGGCTTCACATGTATATTGTTGCATATACTGCATATAAATTAGTTTTGTTTGCATAGTAAAGATAGTTTAAGTATTTAATCTCCTAATGAAAAGTTTTATTTCAAAATAATCAGATTTGTATCATTTTGTTATATTTGTTAGATTATAAAATATGATAAAGATACAGGACGTAGTAAAAGAAATAGTACTTAGCGACGAAGACTTTTTAGCAGCATTAGCTAATGGTTATGCTAATTTATCAGCATATGCAAAAAGAATACAAAAAACAGTAGAGCAAAAATCAAAGAAGGAAGTAAAAACTTCTGGTATTGTTGTGGCACTCTCCCGTATTGGTCAACAAATTAGTGGTGTTCATCCCCTGATTCAAGATGTTAAGATAAATAATATAACTACAAAATCACCACTTTCAGAAATTGTCTATGAAAAAAATGCCAACTCTCTTTCAAAATTAACTTCTATGTACGGAAAAGTTAAAAAAGGCACTGACGACTTTTTCACAATGACACTTTCTACAAATGAAATTACTGTTATATGTTCAGATAAAATACGTCTAGAAATTGAAAAGAAGCTACCGGAAAAGCCTCTCATGAAAGAAGAAGGATTGGCTTGCATAGGTCTATCACTGGACCCAAAATACTATCATTTACCAAACATAACTTTTTCACTGATACGACGTATAGCAAGAAAGCACATTCCACTTGCTGAAACTATTACAACAAGAACTGAAATAATCTTTGTTTTTAATAAAAAGTATCTCGGAGAAATTGTTAACTTGTTTAGTTAAATTGGTTATTTTCTTCAGTAATTGCTTAGCCAGAAGTATTCTTCCTAACTCGTCAGCATGGTAGAATAGATGAATGGAAAAAATAATCGACATACATAAGGCGGGAGGTGTACTGCTAATGGATAAAAAATTTCTCATAAGCCGGTCTAAAGGAAAAGATTTTTTCGTCGCACCAGGTGGTAAATTAGAGACTGGAGAGAGCGCGGAGGATGCTCTTATTCGGGAACTATCTGAAGAATTGAGCATTACTATAGCCAAGGATGACTTAGAAATATTCGGAACTTTCTATGCTCCTGCCTCTGGGGAAGAGAACAAGTATCTTCAAATGGATGTGTTTGTTGTTAAGAAGTGGGTCGAAGATATCCGGCCAGCAAATGAAATAGAAGAGCTGAGATGGATTAACTCTCATGTACCTGAAGACATAAAGCTTGGTTCAATTTTCGAGCACGATGTTCTCCCTAAACTAAAAGAACTTGCTTTAATTGATTAGGCTAATTCTGTGGTTTTGTATTACTTTTCAAACATCGTTCAGAGCGTGGAGTCAGTAGAATTCCTAGATTAATCTGGGTATTCTGTAGAGGTTCTCCAAATGCTATACTAGTAAGATTATGGATGATGAGCCTACTCAAAATGAGAATAGCCTTGAAAGGCTAAAGCTGCAGCTAGTTGAACCAGATGAAACGTATAAAGATACTTTCTTATCTGGGGAAAGGGAGATAATTGAAGCATCTGGAAGAAAGCTTGAACAGGGAGAGCTTGAAAAGGTGTGGCGAGATGTTATGTTTCAACAGTCACTAATAAATATTGTCACAGAAAAAGGCACACAACCAAAGCAGAATGAATACTGGTGCATTAATGATGGGCAATATACAGGCAGGATTCAACTAAGGCAAGATGAGTACACTAATTTATTAGTAGACGAGCGCACCCGGTTCATGTCGGGAAATGTTGGCTATGTTGTTGTTCCTTCTTATAGAAGAAAAGGAATCGCATCTTTCATGCTTAAGGAGATTATTCAGAAAGCAAAAGAAAAAGGTTTTAAGATAGTTACTATTGGGTGCGAATCCGATAATTTTGCTAGCATTGGAGTAATAGAAAAAGCTGGAGGTAAATATGTTGATTCATTTGTTGACAAATCAGGCACATCAAATAAGTATAAAATTGAATTGGAATAACTTTTGAATCAAACGCCTCTAATCAGCTAAGTATTGTTCGCCTCAGGATATTTTACATACAAATTACACTCACTATTTTCTAATCATACTTTCTCGTACACCATTTGAGGCAAGTAGAATTCCTAGATTAATCTGACTATTAACGAATTACCCTTATACGATTATGAGTCTAGAACAGTACTTTACTTTTTTCATTATTAAGAATAGTATTCACTCTGTAGCAGTGCGTTTCACTGTTAACTCTTTGAGGTATTCAAAATGATCCACTCTCATACAGTTCTTTTTGACAACATCGTACTCGAGGGTTTCGCCAGAGTTGACCACTCACCAGTGTCAGATGTTTACTTGGCGCTAAGCGAACTTTCCCTTAAATGCAAGCCGCACGAAATTTTGGGACTTAAGCTTTCCTTCTGGTCAGCGTATGCCATATACGGAGTGCTATATACGACAAGAAGAAATATAGATCCTCCTATACCATACTTGTTTACGGCAAACGGGGACCTGCTACAGGTACTCGATCCACTCATCAGGGAATTGCCCGACGGAACAAATCTCTACCTGTTCGGGTATCAAGATCATTCTGCAGTACTACCGAAAGGTTGTCCTAAACCACAGAAATATGAAGGTTTTCATCCAAAGCTCATTGCTGTCGTATTCAAGACATGAGCTTTCGACACTGGGTAGGTCTCCCGCTTTTCAACAGCATCGTTGGGAGGCGGTTTTTTTAATTATATGTTCTCACTTTCTCCTGCGTAGTTCTCTATAGAAGCTAAATAATAAAATATATTATGGTATGGGTTTGGCTAGGTTCGAGTTTATAATATTAGACAAGCTTAATAATATATTGTAGTGTAGTAGCGGTGGGTTACTCTTCCCGAATCAATTAAGAGCCATGTTCTATAGAGGAGAATTTTCATGCCCCAAATCCTTGTTATGTTCTCACCTGCAGCTCAAGATCGGTTTGAAGGTGAGCTGCCAGAGCTCAGGAAATTAACTGCTTCAATTTCGCAGATTGTAAAGCCGCTCATACTTGCCAAATTTCAAGTTCCGACAGAAGACATAGCTTGTTCGGCTCTCAATCTTGTGTATACCGAAGATGAAGCAGATGTTCAGATAGAAATACGTTATACCACTGGTATGGATGTCTATGAGAAAGGAAAGGAATTTGATCCCCCAAGACAGATTCAAGATGAGCTTAGGGACTCGATACTTTCTGAGGTTGGCAAATACCTGGTAGAATATGGACTCAATTGTTCTGCTTGGACGACACCATATAGAGACAGTTCATTCGGTGTAGGAAAGTCTGCACCAGGCGCTATTCTGTAAATCTCAATAGTAAAGTACTTTCAAACAGGAGTCAGAGATGCAAAATGCTAACAATGTGACAAAGATGATGCTTGATCAGGTTGGCCCTGAGAAAAAACCCGAAGTATGGAATTTTCTCAAAAGTGTCCACTCGGCAATCTCATCAAATGTCAGACTGGAGCCTGCACAAAGTAGCTTGCTTGAAGCCATGCTTTCCGATGTGGTGTGTGGGACAAAATTGCCGAAAGATAGATTAAATAGGATTCTGCTGGCACTTCAAATTGCCACTTGGGCCAATGGTGCCCATGTAGCCAGTCAGCGACCTTGATTGATTGCGCTGAACTTCCACACAGATAGCTCAAATAACCTAAAGGAGCAGCAATGATCATTCACATAAATCAAGGGCCGTTTGTGCCTCAGTCCATTTTTTGTAACTTCGATCAACCTTAACTTTAAGGAAACCAAAACAATGAATATGGTGTCTGTTCTATTTCTTACTGTCGGAGTGTTCCTTGGGAACTGGATCATTTTCCCTTTGGTATCCAAGAGACCAATGAGGGACGGTTTCTTTATTGGTCTGATTGCAGCTGCACTTGTGCTACTTTTTACACAATTCTTTGTGGAGTAGAAGTTCGTTTTCGATTTAATCCCGCTAAGTACTGATATGGAAAATTCCATGTTGGTACAGGCGGTTTTTTTTATTGTAATATTTGACGTTACTTTTAGTCGAATATCTTTGGTCTATTTGGTTGAAAGATTATTAACGTCCTCCCTAACTGCTTGAGTAAGAAGTTGCTCGGGCGGTTTTTTTGTACTCAATTTAACAAAAAAAACCACGACAAGCTTGTCGCTCATCGTGGCTGGAAAAGATCTAAAGAATTTGTAGCCTTTTCAGTTTTGGCTAGTTCATCAAATCAGTATCGTGATGCCATGCTTCCTAGCATGACGATTGCCCAAGCAGTGTGCAGTAGACCAATCTCAACTCCGCTTGAAATCTTGTTATGGAGTAGAACATCCTTCACTCGATTTGGAAACACAAAACGGATACCGAAAAAGAAGATAGCATTGGTTATGAGGATGTACATAAAACCAATAACCGTCGCAAACGATAGCCTGGGCTCCTGCATGATCAGATAACCAACTTGAAGTGAGAACGCCACGCCTGAGATTGCTTGCATAATGGAGAGCGCTGTTTTCATTTCTTTGCTTCTCATCTTGAGCTGTCTCGTCGTATCACGAGGAACCGTGGCACGAATGAGAATGCTAAACATCAAGAGGCAGAGATATAGGAGAATGACAGCGGTAAATGCGTGTCCTATCCTACCAAACAGCTTCACTATCTCTCCACCATGTGGAAACACAGAAAGGAACGATATGGTTAAGAAGTCAAAGTTCATTGTTTTCCCCTTAGGTTTTAAAGGTCACAACCACTGATGTCGCATCCGCTGATGTCGCATCCTTCTGGGTTGCATGATTCTACGGCCCTGGATGCAATTTCTGTTGTATTTTCAACGGTTGAGTTAATTGTTTGTGAGGCTCCTCCTCCACCGAAATCCGCGACACCTTCAGCCATGACTCTTGTTGAAGCACGTACACCACTGTACGGAATAGAATCAACAATGTCCCACCCAGCACTATCACCTGCTCTATGCCATATTGACGCAAAAATATACGTAGCTATGAATGCGAGCAGGAAAGTCACCAGTGGCGAGATGGAAAGAGCTGAGAAAAAGAATGTTGTGATGACACAAAGGACGCCTCCAAGCAACGATCCTTTAGTGTAGTACCATCTCTTGTCGTACCACAACACAGCAATGAATGAAGAGATAAAGACAATGACTGAGCAAACAATTGCAAAGTAAGTTAAAGCTTTATCCTTTTCTGCAATAAACTCCTTCCTTCCTTTTTGTGTGTTATTCTCAGTTACAAAATTATCGAGGTTATCAAGGACAACAGTCAATGATTTTGCAAGCGGATCTTTGTCGTTATTCTTTGTAAATTCGCTCAGTGTTTCGCCAAAAAGACCTGCGATTCTTTTTGCGGTGAGATCAGGGATCACACCTTCAAGGTCTCGTGATATTTCAAGACGAGCAGTATGTGCCTTGTTATCAAACAACACCACTACACCGCCATTCCCTTGTGTGCCCACCTTCAAGATGTTGGCTGCTTTATTTGCATACTGTTCAAGCGGCAGATCTCCCGTGCCATGAACAACAATGAGTGTCGTCTGAACGCCGGTTCTTTTCTGAATTTCAATTGCACGCGTAGTCCAGGTATCTGTTGCTGTTCTCGAAAGAATGCAAACTTTTTCTTCTTTACATGCCATATCAACAACAAACGCACGGTCAGTCATTTTTGGAAGTTGACTTGCTAGAGTTTCAAAGCTCACAAGCAAGAACACACAAAGTTTGATTACAAGATTCTTCATAGAAGGTCTCCTTGTTGGTTACGTTTTGGCCAATGGTGAATAAGATAGCTTTTTGCTATAAATACGTACGTCTGCGGATTAATGAGTTGTAGGTACCTCATACGTTTTCGCTTCTTATCAGCTTGTTGTTCTGCCTCAGGCTTCCTGCTCAGATACTCTTGGTACACATCTTTACATGCACGCATGCGCATGCGTGTTTCTTTGTATGCCCGAAACGGGTCCTTTGTTTGGAACTGTTTTAGTGCGAACTCAGAACAGCTCATCCCACCACATAGCACACGATGTGCACAAGAAAATCCTTTGTATGGGCTGATGTATCGCCGATAGATCTGGATAAGTCTTGTACAAAAGTTTGCACAATTTAGTTCAGTCACTGTCGGTTCCTTTCAAGTTGATCTTTTTGGTTAAAACTCTAAATATATAATATCACTTTTAATGATTATGTCAATTTTTATGATCGAGTTTTATATATACACATCATACGACACTCTCTCCTCACTAAAGCATTCTTAGTTTTTAGCTATCTGAAATATAATATTGACAATACAGTATAATTATTATATTATACCAATCGGCGTTTTAAATTTTGAAAATAGGAGTTTCCCCATGAAAACAGCACAATTGACTCTCGGTCAGATCATGAAGCAGAATATCGAAGCCTGCAAGCCAGGTGGCGTGCCGCTGATGACGTTGCTTTCTGAGACAAGTCAAAACCCCCTCTTCGCTCATTGCCCATCTCAAGGATTAATTACTGAGTGTGGCAGAGTTGATTTCTATGCCAACCTGGGTATTAACCAAAAAGAAAATTATTTTCTTGTGACGCCTGCAATCTGCTGGCCTGAACAAGTAAATGAAGATGGGGCGAAGATCTTCCGTCAACCTACGTCCCTACACCTGGGCCGAATCAGAGCCCCTGGACCGTTACTAGGTGCTTTGGTGAGAGAAGTCTGGTTCAGTAATTTGAATGGAAATGCAATTTTCTTTCAAGTGGCTCGCGAGCTTGTGGTCTATAAGATTAAGGAGCATGAAGCAAACATCAATGAACATGAATCTGGAGAGCGTGAAAAACATAACGCAAAACAGCTTGGGGATTACAGGCAAATGCTTGTGCAACAAGGAAAGTTGGACGAGCAGAAACTACATGAATTCCAGGATGAACAGAAAAGGAGTGACCAGCGGTTCTTGGATCAAGACAGGATTGGTCACAAAAAATATCGTGACCTGCTCGAACTGCTTGACCAAGGTAGAGCATTGATGTCGATGTCGACAGACGGTAGTGGCTATTGGATAGGCCCTACTGGCGTTATTTCACCAAACTGACAAAGGAGTAAGACATGTTCAAAATCATTCGTGCCGGGACTGAGTACCGTGTTGTGGTTGTTGTCACTCCCGCAGATGCAGGCCCAGAAACTCAGGATGCCAAGTACTTTCAAAGGCAAGACTGGGCAACAGATCACAACCCAGCGAATCAGTTCTACGAAATCAAACTTGAGGATGTTCTTTGTGCCTTTAGTGGGCACGCAGACGGGTGGGGTTTCGCTGAAAGACCAAAGACTAACTTTGCATCATTGGTTGAAATCGAGACCTGGATTTCGACTCAGCAAAAAAAACCTGAGAATTGAGCACAAGCTCCTTCTCATCATACCCACCGATGGTCATTGTGCCGTCGGTGGTTTTTTATTCTTTATAATAGATTCCATAGTAACATTGACAAAATATATAATCCTGTTATTATGTTTTTGTTCTTCCACTACCAACACTCTAGGAACTAGACATGAACACTGAAACTCTGAAGCTGATGGCCTCCCGCCATCATCCCCTGCAAGCCCTGACAATCAC
>JACCDG011553401.1_pt1 | contig 11486 bp, 9 predicted proteins | sample 7442471 | NCBI WGS metagenome assembly JACCDG01 (sample SAMN15323444, study PRJNA562643) | freshwater metagenome | isolation source: river surface water | place: USA:Blue River Watershed | collected 2017-08-17
AAGAAACCTTGCCTGACTCTGCGCAAACCGAAAACTCTTGGTCAGCGAATTTTGCATCGCCGCGTCCAAATAGGATTGCTGATCCTTCTCGTTCCTGGATAAGTCGACCGCAATCAAATCCACTTCAGGAATCTCTAGTATATACCTCAGCTCATTTACTATCGCCGCATACAAAGCGATCCCGTTTTCAACCTTGCCATCCTCGATTAGGCCAGCTCGCGGGTATTGGCTTAAATCCAACGTGGCCAGATTACTCATCCCCCTCATCCCCCTTTCCGTCGTCTTTCCCCACCTCGACAACCCGCAATTGCCCGCTCCCCTGCTTCGTCTTATACGCTAACCAAAGCGCGGGGTGTTCCTCCTTAAACTTCGCCTCATCAAACCCAAGCTTCCCAGTTGACTTAATCGCCTGAAACTTACCCGACAAAATCGCGCTCGTATTCAAATTGGTCAGCTTCTGCTCAATAATCTCCCTCAACTGTTTCCTCTTGGCCGTTTCAGTCAGCCACTTCCCCTTCGGCCCTTTCTCGGGTTGCTTCGTAACCGGGTCCTGAAAAACTTGAGTCGTTTGCCCGAGCTGCTTATAGAGCTGCAGGATATACTCCATGTCCGGCACCGCTACCTGATCCGCCGGGGCATACTGTTCCTCATCATGCAATTGCGTATACTTGCAGAACCCGTTCGTTTTTCGCCACGCCCCACACAATGGCATAACGTCCGAGTCAACAGCTTGTTTAATCTGCAAAACTTTCCGCATTACATAAGAGCGGGTTACGGGTGGTTCAGTGAAGATGAAAGGCGGAAGAATTCTCCCATTATCCCTGCACTTGACCCAGACAATCCCCGGCTTGCCTGTCGCAATCATCCCGACCGATAACTGCACCATGTAGGTAGGGAACATATCCCACCCATCATTCAGGAACTGGTCAAACGCCTGCTTGCCCATCGACTTAACCTCGCCGAAGTAATCCGTCCCGGTAACCGGATCAATTGCGCTACCCATATCCGCATGGCCGACAATCTTGCAGTTCCCGACCCGCAGAACGAATTCCAACTCAAAGCCGGAAAGCACCCAGCCCTTTTCCTGCAACAATTGCTTCACATGCGCTTCATGCAGATGCCCCTCGGCCGCCGGGTCGGAATTAATCGCATTCGGATCAACCTCCTCAACCGGGATACTGCTCCAGCTCGCCTCCCTGGCCGGCTCCATCCCCTTCCACGCTGCCCAAAGCTCCCTCGGGCAAGTGCCAATCTTCGAATTTCGAATCACCCAGCACGAATCAGCCGGGTCGAGATACACCATAGGCTTATTGTTGTAGCTCTTGTCGAGATGGGATAGCGCGGCTGACTCAACTGATTCACTCTGATTAACTTCAGTCATCGCAACTATCCCGCCCGCACAAGCCATCCTGATACTTGCAGCATTCCTCGCACATGGTATCTCCGCAAGCCTTGCACATGAACTCTTCGCCGAGAATGATGACCCGCTTGCACTTGAGACAGTTCTCGTTCAGGTTAGTCGTTTTGGTTTTCATCACGTTCTTACTTAGCATTCAATTCATTCATCCCGTCTTAAAAAATAGGAACCTCCCCGCCCGCCCCGGGGAAGCTCCAAATCAGGGCTGCTTAACCCTCGTTAGCTTTTTTCTCAAGCGAGCGAAAGAAGTCTTCACTCATCAAGATGCTCGTCACCAGATCCGGGTTACTATTCACCCGGTCATCCTTGCAAACCTCATCGCTCCATTGCGGATAGCTCGGGAATCGTCGCACCTGGTCAACCAACCAGAAATACAACTCCTCATCCAGCTCCAATTCCTTCGGCTTCTGTTCCGGCGGGATTGTGCTAACCGAAATCGGCTGAGGCGGGGCGGCGGGTTCGATATACTGGTTGGCCGGCGGGGTGAAGCTCGGGTGAACTCCAGTTCCAGGCTGACCATATATCTGAGAGCAGTATTGACGATCAGAAGGGGACATCGTTGCAGCATTGGAGTTGTGGATGCCTCCTCCCTCGACATACCCCCCTCCTGCACCCGCAGCAACTTGATTCGGTGACTCCTGAAATCCACCCCATCCCTGACTCTGGTTCGTAAATTGCGCGGTCGGGGAATTTGTTTCCGCAAAACCCACATTTCCAACCTGGGGCATGTGGTTTGTGGCTACCGAGTTCATTTGGGAGTAATCCGTATAAGTTGCAACAGGTTGGGGTTGGTGGGCTACGCCATAACTCATCATAGCGTTTCCCATTTCGCTAGAACCAGGCTGACCCGGCTGACCAGGCTGACTCGTCCAACCAGTCGGAAGGACAGTATTGGCCTGACCTAAGTTTGACTCAACCGTGAAACTGACCCGGCCCTTGCGGGTAGCCACCTCCTTGCGGCGGATAACCGGGCTGACCGGGCTGGCCCTGGGGAGCGTAACCGGGTTGCTGTTGCTGAGGCGGATAGCCCGGTTGGCCTTGTGGTGGATACTGCGGGGCCGCGTTCATGTTGTAAGCCTGTTGCTGTTGCTGCGGGACAGGCTGTTGCTGTGGCGGATACTGCGGGTGACCCTGCTGTTGAAGATACTGACCAGCCGGTTGCATTCCCATCGGTGGAGCACCTTGCCCAGGAAACACTTGACCTTGCCCAGGACCAGGCTGCATTTGCATTTGTCCATTCGGGGCCGGCGGGTTCGCGTGCAAACCAGCCTGACCGCTCGAATGATTCGGGGTGCGCCATTGAACTTGCGGCATCGGCTCATTCGAGAAGCCGAGGAACGCAATTGGCCAGATGACCGCGCGCGGGCCCTGTCCGAAGTCCATTTCCACCTTGCACATGTGCCAGCGGCTGCCTTGCCATGCGGCCGGGCTTAACGGGCCACCCGGACGCGACTGCAAAGCCTGTGCCGCATTGCGGAGATCATACGGAACCCCTTCAACGATGCAGCGCAGCAAAACTCCCATCGTAGTGTTCTCGTTCACCTGGCGCTGGGGGTTTTTATCGTCGACGTAGCGCGGCGGCTGCTGATTCCAGTCAAACCGCCATTCCTTACCAATGCTCCAAGCCTTGTTGGCCGGCTTGCCTTCGTGATTCTTTCCCGCCCATTCCAGGTTCTGTTTCGTCGGGTCCTGTTTGCTTGAACCCGGCTTACACTCCTCAACGGTCAGGATATACTCATCCAGACCACCGCCGCCCTGGCCCGGCTTCCACGGATTAAATCCGCCTGCTTGAGGTTGACCCTGCGGGGGTTGCTGCGGGACTTGCTGCTGCGGGTATCCGCCGCCATAGTTATTCGGGTATGCCACTGTTTTTTTCTCCTTCGTTTTTGAGGTTTCCCTCGCATTTGTGATCCTTGGCTTTTTGATCGGCCAAATAGTTTGTGGGCGCCCAGCTACTCCATCCACAACCATTGCAGTAGATGGAATAACTATTGGCATCTGGATAGTCCCAGGTAACTTTTACACTCACTTACCTCCTCCTCATACCATTCGGTTCTGGAAACAAAGTCTTAAACAAGTAAAGTTGATCTAGCTCCCAGTTAATTTGGAACCATTGTTCCTCCCTACCATTCTCCCGGTCGCAAGAAGCAGACCGAAGCCCGCCACCATTCGGGGAACAAGTTGCTCCAGTTTGCCCAGAGATTTTGGAACTGCGTATCAAGAATGTAATTAATTCCCCAATCCGTCTTACTTCTGACATTGCGCCCCGTCATCTGCACGAGTTCACGAACCGTCTGCATCGAATACCAGATTCGACCATCATGCGTCCCGTGCAACCTCGCACTAATCTGCTTATCCCCGAGATACGGGAATGGCACCTTCAGGATGATTTGAACTCGGCAAAGGTCATCCTTAAAATCAGCGCCCCTTGCCATAGCTGGACTAATCAGAACCGACCCGGGCCCCTTCCCATAACTCTGCAGAGCCCGCTTCTTGCTCATCCCATCCCGGCTATGCGTCACAATATTCCGACCCGGATACAGCGCACGCAACTCATTAAATAGCCTGTTTGTCTGCGTGTAGCTCACCGCGTGAATCATAACCCGGTGCTCAACGTTCTGCTCGAGAATCTTCCTCACCGCCTGCATTAACGCGGGCCAGCTCTCATTATGCTGCTTGCTCGAATTGTCCGCCACCGGCATAATGTAAACAGGGCAACGAGTTGGATCGAATTCGCGGGGGATGGAGATAACCGCGTAATCGTTCGGGTCAATCCCTAAATTCCTCGCCTCTTGATCAGCAGAAATGGTTGTGGCGGAAAGGAAGCAGACCTTCTTGAAGTGCTGGAATAGCTTCGGGTGCGTGAATTTATCGACACGGACAGGCTTGAAGATGATCGGGCCAGACTCGTTACCCGTTTCCTTGTCAACGATATACCCATCATAAACCCACTGCTCGTTCTGTTGCAGAGATTCCATCAAGATATTCAGAGACTCCGACAATTGCTCCCAATACTTGAGATCCCTGCGCAGGTTTCGATTATCCGCTGTCGGCTTAATCTTATCCTCACCCGGCAACGCACCAATCCCACCTAACTGAACATCACCCTTAATCTGCGCCTTCCTGCGCTCTACAATCTCAGCGATCCGCAACTTGGCTCGCCCTGCCCAACCAAACCAATCCACAATCGCTTCAGTCCCGAACGTCTTATAGCTCGGCCTGCCAACAAAACTACCTAAAACTTCCTGCCTCTTCTCCACAATCTCCACCGTCACATAACCCATAAGCACGGATTCAAGTGTGTCGGCTTCATCGACCATCAAAACAGAGCGGTCATCGAAGTTTTGCCAGGCCATCGAATTACAAGACCTGAGCAGATAGGCTGTATTCAGCATCCCCATCGGACGCCGAATCACCTTCCATAACGCCTGCCGATATGGACAGCGCCTTAAGCACGCTCCCTTGTCATCCGGGCTCAAGTTGGCCGGGTCGCAATACCTGCAATTCTTCTTACTTCCATACTCGCAATCGGAGCAGTCGATATGAGTTGACCAATCTTGCTGAGCTTGCGACATCCCGAGCGCGAGAGTTTCATTGTCCTGCGTTCCTCGGATAAACCGCTCGGGGAAGTTGGCAGTCGGGTAATTGAGCCGCCCTTTGATCATCGCAAACCACCACTGTTTGCCAAAATCTCCATCCATTTGATCCTGGAGATCCTTGCTCGTGACAATCAGCAAACCCTTAACCTTATCCTCACCATACGGGATACCAGCCCATTCGAGGAAAGCAATGTTTGCGATAATCGATTTACCCGCACCAGTCGGGGCGTCGACAAAAACAAACCGTTTTCCGCTCGCCCAGGCGCCGATAATTTGCTTCAGCGCCATCCATTGAAACTCGCGCAGACTGGTAAAGTGTTCGGGTAAATGCCAATGGGATGGCGGCGGGCACTCGGTCAGGTTGTTGAGTCGGGTCAGGACTTTCTGCTGGTAAATCCAATCATCATCAACCACTTCAGCGGCGGGAATGTTCTGCTCCGCTCGCTCAGCCGGGCTAATGTAGTCGGGATCGTCAGGGTCGGTGTGAACGGGTTGCGGGTTCTGTAATTGCCCCTGCTGCTTCTGCCCCGGAAACCAGTCAATCACATAAACGGCCAACCTGTGCATTAGCCAGGGATCCTGCGAGAAAGCCAACCCTAACTGATTATGCTGTTCAACAATCTCAATCAGCCCTTCTGTAATCCCTAGGGTAGCCGGTTCCGTAATCCCGACCCCGCTCACATTCTCCTGCGGAATCTCCTCCTCCAGGCCAACCAGCTCATCCTGCCAAGCCCGTTTTAATTCCGGCCCCGCTGGTCCACCGCCAACAACCTCATCCCTCGTGTAATTCGCCAAGATCGTCGCCAATGCATGAGAACACAACGTCCTTGTATCTCCATAAGCATGACCCTGACATGAGCAATTCCAACGCTTGCTCCCCGGGCTAAACTTGACCACATAGCGATCATACCGATCACTCAAATCGGGATGGCCACTAACATGGAACTCGTTCTCAAAAACTTCCTTGACCGTGCAGAGCTTCAATCGCTCTCTCGCGCGCTTTTCCCGAGTGATCGGAATCCAGTCAAACTGCATCGGCATCTGTCGCGGCTGCCAAAGCTTCATATCCTGCTTCGCCGTCGTCACCTTGGCCTGCTTACCCGCATCTTTCTTAACCTTTGGTGGTTCGAAAACGTCAAGCATTTCCTGGATGTAAGTTCCAGTGGCGGGGTCGATTTGCGGGTCTATAACACCCGTCTGAATTCCAGTTTCCATCTCGCAACAAACCTTCCTAAAATTCCAGCTCCAGCCCGCTCGGGTCCAGATACTGTTTGCACTCTTCACAAAAAACTTCCGGGGTCGCCATTAAAGACTTTGCCAAAGTATGCTGCGTCCACCGCTTAAACGAACGATGCGTCAAGCAAGCAAGCAAATACCCGCCATGTCCTTTAGGCGGGTTACTCCATCCGGTAAGCATCTTGGTTTGAGACTGATAATCCCGCTTCTCATCTAGCTTTGTAAGCGCAATGAACGCATTTGTCCGTAAGCTGATTCCACCAGCTTGAAACTCACCAGGCAGCATCAATAGAGCAACAATTTCCCCAGGCGACTTATCTCTGCGTCCCACTAGCCCGGACCCGCTTTGTCTTCAGTCATCAAATCCTTATAGCTGCACTTCAAAACCTTCATAATCATCTGCACAACAGGTAAACTAGGATTCCTTTTTCCCAGCTCATACTGTCCAATAATCTGACCTGTTCGCCCAATACGCTCACCCAGCTCATCCTGAGTCAATCCACGAATAACCCTAATCCTATGCAAGCCAGGAAGCCCGGTAATCATAACGCTACACATGCTCCAATGGAGTCAACAAGCGATACTGACGCCAGAATTGCTCATGCGTTTCACAAACCATGTGCTGAATCTTACGCATCTTGCTGTTTAGCGAGTCAAAAGAGCGAGCAAGTTGATAGTGGTTGTCAAACATCCTCGACATTACATCCAAAGAGCCGGCCATGATTTCCAGCTCAAGGTAATAATCCTGACAACGCAGCATCCCGATTTCCGCACGCTCGCGCAAGCTAACCGACTCCTCGGGGATGTCTAAACCGAGAGCGCGTAAGTTGAAGTCGAGCTGTCGCAAAAGCTTGAAATCAAATTCAATCACATCCGTTCGAGTGACAATGCGCATCTGGTTGTCTATAAAAATTTTGCTAGGTTTCGATTCCATCTAAAAGTTCCTCTCATGCAGAAAAGCCAGGACGATTTACCCTGGCTAGCGGCCGGTGGGGTCGCGCTACTTAATTTTGGACTTCGATTTCAACATAAACCAACCGTTGATGGCCACATTGGGCGTTCGTCGCTTCACGCTTTTAATCTCCCTTCTCAAAATACCCGTCTCGGGCCCGCTTCGTTTGTTACCAGCAAAACAATTAGGGCTAGCTGGCAACTGGTAGTGGGCTGACTTACTAGGTCAATACCAGCTCACAGTTTCACCCTTGGAGCAAGGAGCGGGAATCGAACCCGCCTGGAGAGTTTTGCAGACTCTCGACTTACCGCTCATCCATCCTCGCAAATTGCCTGGTTGTGTCGTTTCAGGACCAACCAGGACTTTAGCCTTTCAGCCATCGCTACTGTCTTCCGACAGGATCTTCTTTTCGCCGTGTCCGGGTTTCCCCGGTTAGTCGGCCCGGCGGGGTTTGAACCCGCGACCACATCCTTAAAAGGGATATGTTCCACCGCTGAGCTACAGGCCGAAAAAATGACTAGCAGGAGTTGAACCGACTCAAGCTAGTCTGCAGGAGTTCAGCTTCCAACTCCAACTCCTGCAACAGACAGTTTTGTGACTTGGCAATCACTTTGCAGCTACTAAGTAGCTCGCGAGCCCGACCCCAAACCCTAGTCAAGAATCAAACTCACAGTTTGGATTATAGAGGCCAAGAAGCGGATCGGTCAAGGGGGTGAGGATGGAAAATTGAAAGCTATTCCTGCATAAAATTGACCAATGTTCGACTAGTTTTCGATAGCCGGCGGGCGAGGAAAGCCTTATACTGTAAAGGTTTCAGGCAAAAAAAAGAGCCCTTGCAGCTACCACACTCAAGGGCCCTGATTTGCAGGGAGCACTTCGCTCGGAGATGAGGGGAGATTGATAAGGAACGAAAGGACCGTAATTTATGACCCTCAAAACCAAAACGTGGCTACAACCAACAAACCGGCGGACTTATTTATTCATCCGCGAGATTTTTACGAGAAAAACCTCTGACTGCAGGTTAGCAAGAATCGGAGATCCTGTCAAATGTTTTCGGTAAATCCAACAAACCAATTAGGAGCGATCACAATGCAAGGCCAACAGACTCGCCAGCAAATTACGTCAGCGCCGAAGTTTCTCGGGACTGTGATACTGGACTGCAAGCACCAACCGATTGCGCAATGTCTGCCGAGCTGGGAGTTGCAACAAGCGGTCCTGCCAAGTCTACAGAGGAATCACGAGCAGATTAAACAGCTCCGTCACCTTGAGGACCAACCGGAAATCCCAGTTGATCGCCCTAGCTTCGTTGAGCAACCCGCTAACTGGGATCAGATCGGATGCTGGATCGAATCAGACCGCTACAAGCCCGAGTCACGCGAGGAATGGTCAGTCAAAAACATGGCCTGGCAGTTCGCGACCAACTTGTATACCTCGCTCAGTATCGGCACGAAATCCGCATACAAAGCCTTGCTCCAGTGGTCCAAGTATCATCTGGCCAACCTGACTCAAAACAAGATCCTCCAAATCCTTAGCAATGCCCGCGTAGCAACAGCGTATGGCAATAACATCCCTAGCTCACTCTGGAAAACGGATCGTTGGTCAAGAGAGCAAGCGAGGAGGGAGGCGGTTAAAGAGCAGCTCAGCCGCGCCACCTCCACCCTGAAAGCGCACGCTACAAACAACGGTTGGGCGCTTCAGTCTGAACCCGACCGCCTTGCTCTACGCCAACTCCATAACTGGGACGAAGGCCGGGCCCGCTGCGGGAACAGTTACTGGTGGATTCGCTATAACAGCCCAGGCCTCGAACACTTAAAAGATTTCGGCGTAACAAGCTGGTGCAAAACCGGACATGTCTGCTCCTGCCCTGGCTGCTCTGACTGCGCTCTTTGGGAGTCAGAGAAAGAGACAGCCGAATGGGATTGGGAGGGCGCCTATGGAGAGCAGTTTCCGATTCTAGCTGAGTTCAGCGTGACCAACGACACGGACGCTAAGCAACTCAAACAAGCTGTGCAAAAGATGGTTAAGCGCAAATCGATTCAGCACGCCTGGGGGAACTGCTTTGGCGCCTTTGTTCCCACCCAGCGCGGGTATACGCTGCAACTCATGATTCGTCCCGATATGCTCAACCAGGATTGGTGCTTGGGTGAGATGAGATACAAATGGGGCGAAGTCTGCAGTGAGCTGTTTGGCAAGTTTGGCCAGGTGATTATCCGCGAACCAGAGTTGCCTGCTCTAGATCTCGCGATTGAGTTGATCTTGAAAGCCGAGCGAGAGTTGTTCCGGTTGATTGATGAGCAAGTTGTTTCGCCGCAAACGGGGTGGAAGTGGTTTTGCAACTGGATTGGAAGTAAGCCGGGAGCAAAGGGAATGAACCGCATCTTCCACGGTCCTGGGTTTAGAAATTTCCGGTTGGATGTGGATGGAGATGAGTCTGAGGAATTAAGCCCTAACATGGGTGATCCTTTATTAGACGGTATCTCCTCAGATGAGGAAGTTGAGGATGAGAAGTCTGAACCAGATTTCCCTAAGACCTGGTTTAGCTTGGAGAAGCAGTTCAATAAAGGTTATCTGTTCAAGGTTGAGGATCCATATCTCAATCAAACTATCTACCTCGACCTTGGAGGTTACTCTCTCAACTCTATCCCTCTCGAATACATCAACCATGTCACTCAGAAACCCTTGGCGGGTTGCGCAAGCTCCACCCGGATCCTCGGCAAGAACTCCGGGGTGAAACAAGGTGATTGCGGCTTATCTCCGGGGAACGAAAACTTCCAGACCCGCGAAACGCCCGCCCCCGATGGGTTTAAGCAGTGGCAACCCGCCAAACAGCTCCAGCCGGTCAACCCCTGGGCAACCTACAGTCCCGAACAGCGCGCGCGCGAAAAGGGAACGTTCAAGGGAAAAAAGACGACCACCACGCTCGAGGCGAATCAGTTTATGTCGGCGGAAACCCTGACCCGCGAACAGAGCTTGCAGGTGGCAAAAAAAATCGACCCGGATCACGAGTCGAGTTTGTTGGCGGTCAAGCTGTTTTAGGCTGGTCTGATCATCTCTTCGGTGGCGAGCTTTGCTGTTTTGGCTTAGGTCTATCCCCCGGCTGGTAACTATCATCGGCCAGGGTATTCAATAAGGCGGCGAGCACAAAGATGCAGCAACAAAGCATCATGCGAAGAACCTGCCACAAGAACGGCATACGTCTGGGTTGTCCGGGTGCGACTCGGCATCTTCTAGGCAACAGAATCCGCAGTAGTTTCCCGGCTCATACAAGACCGTTTCAACCCGGTCTTTTTCGCCTTCTCCCGCACCCTTATATAGATAGGGAGATCGATCCCGTTCAGGAACCTCAAACTCACCTAAACTACCGATATACTCCATAGCTTTGGTCAAAAATCCACCAAAAACAGCGCAGAAAAGTGCCAAAACTATCAGGAACAATGCTAGTTTATCTCTATCATCAATCATATAGTCCTCCTTTAGGTCAATAAAAAAGTCCCGCGAGTAAACTCTGGGACTTGTGAGCGGTCTTTTCTGGCTGACCAGGCCTGACCCAGAAGGGCCGTTTCACCCCTTCGCTCTCGCGTCGGACGCACAGTATAACACGGGATACGCATACCTGAGAAGGGGTTATTCTTTGATAGCATCGCGCTATGGCGAAGAGAATTGACCCGCAGAGCACCCAGGCGAGAAGCAAGGGTAAGAGCAAAACGACCGCAGCCGGCAAAGTCGCTACCCTGCCGAAATTCGCAAAGACGGGCGATGATGATTTAGTCGGGATGGTCACCAGGCCACGGATGACCCGAAACATTCTCCGCCAACTTGGAATCCTGACGAACAAGTTGATTCCAAACCCGGATAAGATTGATCTCAAGACCTACAAGAACATGTATGAGACGGATGAATCAATTCAGTCCGGCGTCGAATTCATTAGCCTCTCCGCTCTCTCTATGCTCGGACCCTACTCCCACGAAGATCCTGATATCGAAAAAGCCGTGCAGCTCGCAATCGAAAACCTGCAAGAGGGTTGGCTGCAATTCTGGGATGAGCTAATTACTGACGGTTGCGTTTATGGATTCGCCAACGCTGAAGTTTGCATGTCGACGGACAGCGAAGATGGTTCAGTCGAGAAGCTGAAAACAACTCTTGACTCTATCGTTGGAGTCAGCCCGCTTTCAGGCAAATTCCAGTTCGACCTGAAACCCAATTCCCGCACGTATGGCGATATCGAAGGCTTTATGCAGTGGCCTGATACGCAATACGCTAAACTCATCCCCGCGCTCAAGCT
>JACCDG011271080.1_pt1 | contig 11484 bp, 13 predicted proteins | sample 7442471 | NCBI WGS metagenome assembly JACCDG01 (sample SAMN15323444, study PRJNA562643) | freshwater metagenome | isolation source: river surface water | place: USA:Blue River Watershed | collected 2017-08-17
ACCTTTTCGCTTCGCAGAAATGGGTGGGTGTCCCAACTGCCTGTTTGACCTGCTTTGATTTTTCTGCGCGTGCTCATAGACCGCTCCTTTCTTCTTTTTCTTCTTCGGGTCACTGCGCTCCAAGCGTCAGAAACCGGGGTCTGGGGGAACACCAGCAAGTCACCATCAGTCCATTTCAGGACCCTGATGGGGTAACCTTGCTTGGGGCCCCTTATCTCATGCAAGCAGAAAAAAATCGGAAGTCAAGGGCAGAGTATTTTTGGCGTGCTATTGCAAGTTATTAAAAAAACGAATGCTCTCTTGAAACAGCCTTGCGTGCTCGGGATTCTCAAGCGCTTTGATACCAAAAGCCCGGAAGGTCACTTCGATGAAGTGATCATTTTTGGTTTTGATGGTCGAGATGTCGTAGACGTGCCGCTGTCCAGGTACTGCCCGCATCCACAAAGGCACCGCTTTCTTCAAGATTTTTGGATTCCCCTTGATAAGAATTTCGCGCCCCTGAATGTCCACTACAAATGTGCCCTCTCCTTTTGGCAGGGCAAATGTTGACAGAGGTCCAGTTTCGCGCAGCAAAGGCCACCATCCTGCTTTCTTTTTTTCCAAAGCTTGCGCCGAATGTCTTTGCGGTGTGATGTCTGGATCTGTGCAGGGGTGCTTAGGCCACGGCGGGCCAAGATCGTCGAAGAAGACAGAACCGCCCTCAGGTGATTTGTAAAAGAAGACGGGTACGCTGCAGACAGGACACTTTGCATTTGGGTTGGTGTGACTTTCGGCCTTGGACCAATCTGGCGTGGCCAATTGCCCATTGGCCTCATAAAAAACGCCGCCCCAGCCGCAGTTGCAATCTGGCCGATGATTGTGTGCGTTACATGGCATTTAAGCGTCCTCGACTGCTGTTACATCTGATAAATAGCCAGCGACTTACCACCCGTACCAGCTACTTGGATCTTTTCCCAAGGGATGGCAGCCCTCCTTGAACAACGCTGACCCAGCCTCCTACATTGCGTAGACCTGCTGGCGAAGGCATGACCCGTTGCTCTCCATGCACGGATTCTTTGTGGGCCAGCATTTCCCCTTTCGGAATCATCGCCCCACACAAAAGACAATTCAGTGATCTCGGAGGCTTGGGGTACTTTTGCAACAGCACTTCACCCTGCTTCAGTAACTGACGTCTTTTGCCTTTTCCCATTTTGCATCTCTCTTTTTGCCTGCATTAATAGATGGCGGTCACTCCAATTGGCATCAAGCCTTGACGGCGCGATACAGCGGATGCAATCCAGCTTTAATGACGCAGAGTTCCCAGATGCCGGGAGGCATCTTGCGATCTCCGGCTTCCCATAACTGCCAAGCCCTCAAGCTCACATGCACCAGTTCAGCCGCTTCCTTTTGGGTGTAACCAAGCGCCTTGCGGGTGCTCTTCAACTGCTCTGGTGATGGTGATTTAAGCATGGTTGCAAGTATTTTACGAACAATGTTCGCTAATCAACAAATTTTCTGTAGAGTCAAAGCTGTACCCCCAAAGCTGACCGCAGGAGAGCAACATGGCGATTTGGTTTTGTGAAATGGAATTCAACTGTCCGAAGCAGTGGGACGAGTTGACAGCAACGGCCGATCCTCTGGTTCGTGACTGCGAAGAGTGCGGTAAACCGGTTCACTTCGTTGACAGCCAAGTAGAACTGGAAGAAGCAGCAGCAAATGGGAAATGCATCGCTTTCTACAACCAGGAAAAAGATGACTTGCCGCACGAGAAGCGACAAGAACTTCAGCGGACTTGGCGTATCAATTCAAGGGGAGGGCGAATCACACTTGGGCTCCCGCGCAGGCCTATGAGTGACAAACTCAAATCATTCATTGACAACATGTAGGACGGCACAGTCGTGGACACGTTGCAAGTAGATACCGTCTATTACCTCCCTGGCGCTGGAGGCCAGTTGGCTACGGGCCTGGGGCAAGCCTTGAGGGACAGGGGTTTCAATGTCACTGGCCGTGAGACGCGTGGCGAGTTTCGATCGCTGGGTTTTGAAGACCAGCTGCAGATCATTCGTGAAGATTTGAAGTCGCATTTCTGGCACGAGCAGGCGAGGGTGATTTGCAATTCCTACGGCTCATACCTTTTCCTGCATGCGCAGTCGCAGATGCCGCCATATCCTGGCCGGGTGCTTATGCTCTCACCCATCGTGGGCGAGTTCACGAGCGATGAAACGCGCACCACATTTTCACCACCCCGGCCGACCCGTCTCAAAGAGTTGGCTGACGCTGGACAATTTCCAGTGCCTGTTAGGTCTGAAATTCATGTCGGCGCTGAGGACTGGCAAAGCATTCCGGCCAATGTGCAGGCCCTTGGTGCGGTGACGGGTATCCCCGTTACCGTTGTGCCCAAAGGCGGACACAACCTGCCCAAGCCTTATGTGGGTAGTTTGCTGGATCGTTGGCTTAAAGGCTGAGCTTCTATTTCCGTTCCGCCATCTACACGAGTTTGCCCGAAGCTGTTATGGAGGAAGTCGATTCTGCAGCGAGAGCGATCGGTCAGAGGCCACTCTCCAGGCGATTGCTTTACGTAAGGAGTTGCCGCTCGCGAGCGTAGGGGTCCGACGATGCGATCGGCCCAATGCAGAGGCCGCACGGGATCGGCGAGCGACCGCATTCACTACCAACCAGTCGGCCGTGACGATCCAGAGTTCACCTTGTACTGCCGATCAAAGCTAAGATCAGCTCAACAATGGGGGCCGTTGCCTTAGAGTAGCGGCGAGTGCAGTTGCGTGGAGGTAAAGAATGATTTCAGCTCCCTTGAAGAAGCGCGCTAATTACTTGTCCGACGAAGTCGGTGAGGATGACTTCCACCTCTCCTTCACGAAGTTCATGACTAAGGCGCAAGCGAACGTGCGCTCAAAGTACCTTCGAGCAGAAAATACGCAACGTTTCAAACACGGGAGTCAATGGGTGCACCCTGCATCTCCTCAGGCGCTAACAACCGATCTCAAAGAGCACTCTTACGAGACCTCAGTTTCATTCGAGAAGATCGCGAACCACGATCTCACTGCCGTCGAGCAGGTTGTCAGCGGGCTTATCGAGGACATGGAGCGCCAGTTCGCTCAGATGATGTATTCCACTGTGTCGGCTGCCGCCGTGAGTGTGGGAAACGTAGTCGATACCCCATCTGCGGGTTCGCCGCGCGAAGCTTTCGCTCAGATGCTAGAGAAAATTGAATTCACTGCGGACAAGCTCGGCAAGGTTACGCTGCCCGAAATTCATTTACATCCTGATGCAGCGAAAAAGCTTCAGCAATCCACCGCCGAGGCACCGCCTGAATTCCACCAACGCATCGAAGAGATCAAAGCTCGCAAGTCAGCGCAGGCTCTGGCGCGTGAGGTTGAGCGGAAGGCGCGTTTCGTGCGCTACGGAGACTCTCAATGAGAGTGCTTCTTGCGATCGGATGCGACCTCTACGACCACGCGAGAAAGCTTAACGGGGCCGAGAGGGACGCGCAGCGAATGTTCGACGCGCTCGTTCAGCCGCAAGTTGGTGACTACGATCCCAGCCGTTCGCGCCTACTGCTTTCGCCAAGCTACGATGAGGTCAGGCAAGTTCTGAGGGATGCGCTCTTCACAGATCCTCAGCCCGATACCTTCACACTGTTCTTCGCAGGACACGGAAGCGTGTCTGCCGGCGCTTTCTACATGTGGCTGCGCGACTCTAATCCTAAGGGTCTATCGGCTTCAGCCTTATCGCTTGCAGATGTCTTCAGAAATCTCAACGAAGCTGCCCCAGGACAAAGCAATATCATCATCGACGCCTGCGAGAGCGGCGGCCTCATTGAAGACCTGGGCGTCTTGCTCAAGCCGAGCCTCCTTGGCAACGCACACTCCCCAGGACTAACTTTGGTGGCTACTGCAGCGCAGGATCAGGGCGCGGGCGATACGCCTGCAGGTGGTACCGGAACGATCGCGCTCCTTGACTGCATTGAAGGTCGCGACTTTGTGCAGGAGCACAAGGCCAATCTCGATCTCATCGAAATTGGGATGAAGGTTTCGCAGCGTTTGCGGCGAAGCGGGCAGAACCCTGTGGTATGGGGCCTGAACTTGTTTGGCTCTAGCGGCTTTTGTAAGAACCCTAGGTTCGGAAACGACCCAGCCTCTTCGCTCCGCCACGCGCTCCACACTTGGCCGGCGGGCAGCGACGAGGTCATCAAGCGGAACTATGACGAGCTATGGACCGCCTACTCTGCCGTTGGTGGGGTTTGGGATCCAGGAAAGTTCTCCTCGCTAGTGCGCGCGATACTTATGCCATCAGCCAGCGATCCGGAGGTGATGGCCAGCCTAGCTGAGCGGTTGGCGATCACCTTCCTTCAGCGAGCGACCCAAGCTCGCGACCCGTTTAGAAGTGTGGAAGTCGCAGCGACGCTTGCTGTCGCGCTGCTTCCTGCGCTTCGACATCAACTGGTCGCGGACACCGCTGAACGATTGGTCGACGACGTCGCGCGGTCGCTAGTAGGTGCGACCGCGGCACTTGTGAGGGATCTCGAATCTGACAAGTACGCGCTGCTGTCTGACCGTAGTGGTGTCTTGAGTGAGCTACACGAGTTACCTGTAAGGGTGACCAAGGTGCTCGGCTGGTCAGCCGCGGCAACAGCTATCAGCCGGGACGCAACGCTGCGCGCGGAAGCCGAGGCTCTGTACGGGCGTTTGACCAGGCTCATCTTGGCTCATTACAGTGGCTCTGTAGTCTCTTTCAGCGACGCACAGGCCGCTGGATGTTGTGTGGCGCTATCGACATGCACGAGACTGGGCCTGCGAGATGAAGGCGAACAACTCGCAGGCTTGCTCTTCAATTCGCTCATCAAGTGCGAAGGAAAGGTCGCGAGGGGCGATTTGCCTCGCGACAGAGCACTCGACTACCTGGTTGCTCGTCGTCAAAACGACTATTCCACATCCGTGGACCTAGTTGCGCGCCCTGTCGATTTGCTCACTGTGCTTCTCAAGGCAGCCGTGCAGCTTGGTCTCGGTGAAGTTTTCGATGAGAGTTTCTGGAAGATCGACGGACTCTCGTTCAGCGCCTACTTGCCCGCTGACTACGTGCAATTCGGTGATCGCCTCATGGAGGGGGGAGAGAACCTCGTTTGGTCGATCGGCTACGACGTGTTCAAGACTGCGGATTTTGTTGCCAGCTGGCCCGCGCTGAAGACCTCCCCGCAAACGCCGCTCGTCGCCTCCCTGGCAATTGCCGCATCACTCCTTTACCCAGATCGGCAAGCGTGGTTTCTCTTGGAGAGCTGACCAAACGAAAGCGCATCGTCTTAACCGCGTCAGTACCAAGGCTCATAGTATTTCGACGCAGCCAGACATCGCGTTGCATCGCAACTTGAGGTTTAAGCACAGTGCGCCCTCGCACAGCAGGTAAAGTCGCTATATTCCTACGTGGGCGAGACACAGCTGCGGCACTGTGGTCCACCTAATCATGCTCAAACTCTTGACGATTTCTTTTGGGGGCGCAACTTGACCAATGATCCCAATCCCTCAACAGGACAGACCGAGGCGGCCACCGCCACTTCAGGCGTTGCTGCCAAACCCGACTTGCCTGAAGTTCCCCCAACGGCACCGCTTGTGAACCCACTTGGCTTCATTCAGTCAAGTCTAGCTGGTGTTACGGTGGATGATCTGCTGAAGAACAAGCCAGCGCTGACAATGCTATTGCATGATCACAACCGGCTGACTAACGAAAACATATCGCTCAACAACTCGCTCAATACTGCCAATACCTACGTTAGAGGCTACGAAGAGACCAAGACACGAGCCAAGACGGGGGCGATCTACCAAGCGGCAGCTGCCATTCCAACTGCATTTTCGATAAACCTTCTTACCGGCGGCAATAGCGCAGTAACAACCACTGGTTGGGCGGTTCTCGCTATTGGCGTAGCGTTCCAGGCGATTGGCCTCTACTATGCTTTCCGGAGGGATAACTGATGTCCGTTCGGTACATATTCAATACCAGCGGAAACTATGTTGCCTTCGTGCAAGGCAATCATCTTTTCGACCCCAACTCGAACTGGCTCGGCTTTATCGAAGACGGAGATGATGTATACAGTGCTGAGGATGGGTCTTACTTGGGTACTATATCGGCCGACGATCGTCTGCTGGTAAATACGCAAGCAAGCGCACACCGAAGGCTGCGCCCGCTAAGGCCTCTTCGTCCGCTTTGGCCAATCAGGCCGATGAGGCGGCTTCGTATGGCTAGACTTCCTCGAGGCTATCGGGACTACTTTGAGACAGAAATGCCGAAACCTGCTTCAAGGCTTATGGAGTCTTTGGCGTCCTTGATCAGCTCCGGAAATGTTCCGCCGGAGACGGCAGCAGAACTGCTGGCGACCATTGGCAATCGAAGCTTCGCTAAGACTTTGAGTACCAACAATCTATTGGATAGTCAGTTGCGAACTCCGAGCGGCGTTTTCCTTGGCAACGTCAACCGCAATCGTTTTGACAACGACTCACTTTCTAATCAGTATGGTCCCTTCGGAAACCGCTACGGACCAGAGTCCATCTTCAACCAGTACTCGCAATACGGCAGTCCTTACGGAAGTGAGTCGCCCTACAATAAGTTTTCGACGACACCCCCAATCTTCGTAAAGGGTGGTGAGTCCTTGGGCTACTTGACAGTAAATCAGTACGTAACTCCACGACTTGATCCCGACGAATTCATTCGTTGGCTTGGGAATGGCTAGATAACACAGAGGCGGTAATAGAGGATGGAATTATTGCTCGCTGAGAGCGCTGAATCGACCAGAATTTCGTAGTGAGCTACCAGCCGCATTACAGACATCCGGAGCAGGAGGGTGAAAGTTGGCAACGGCTCGCAAGCAGCCGTTGGCATGCTGGAACTAACGGGCTCTGGCATTTTGAATCCCTGCAAGTAGTTACAGATAACTGGCAATCTACGCCCAGTTAAGATTCATCGCCTGAACGCTTTGACTCGACGCCCTTGGTTCACGAATGTGATGTCACCACTCATGCTAGCGTCGAGTGCAAAGCCTTGGTAGTCAATGTAGTTCTGAGCGAATTCAGGCAACAGGTTTGTCATGCCTGTTTGCTCCCAGAAGTCCCTTGCCCAGTCTTCTTCACTGTCGTGTTCACCATCAAAAGCTTCCAAAGCTGAATCAACGTCACTGCTCTGGTCCACCTCATCAAGATAAGCTGAAACGGTTTGTCGCTCGTCTTCATAAAGCGACAGCCAATCCCATGTTCGCTCATCCAGACTGCATTCCGAAATGAAGCTGGATGGAATGTCTTCCCAATCCTGAAACATGAGCTCTGGGTCGTGCTCGTCTGCGTGTAGCTTGTAGCAGGCATCAATGAACTCTTGCTTGCTGTTGTAGTCGTCAAGGTCAAGCCATTGGCCCTTGATCGATCCTGCGTTGTATTTTCCATAGGTGCCGACGTATATCTTGCTCATCTGCGCACCTCAATCCCCGTAGCGTAAAAAAAATTCATAGCCCCTCCCTCTATCTGTCTATGTGTGCTCTCCTTGTGTTGCGTAGCGGCGCCTTGAAGGCTGCTGCATTTCTGAATTCCACAGTTGGCATCTAGTACTCAGTAAAGCGTAGAAATTCGAAATGTCAATATTCACGGACGGACTGATCAAACTATTGATGCACACCACTTTTCGAAAACGGACGTAAAACGCGCCGCCGTCCTTTTTTCTCTCTTCTCTCTTTGGGTGGGATTTATCTCTTGGATCTGTACCTGCAAAGCAGGTTCATGGCTTCGCCTTGGGGTACATCTGTGCTACGCACTCTGAATCTCTCTGATCCTTTTAAGACTGGTCTTACTTTGCTGTATGCCTTGAACGGCATAGCTTCCCCTTAGGCCATTAAAAATCGCCTTTTGCTATGCCGTCCAAGTGATGCCCCATATACGGCCGAGGTTCATTCAAGGTTCCCTCGTCTCTGGTTCGGTTGTCCTTGTCAACCCATAGCACGGTCCAGGTTCAGCTTCGTTGGCAGTTTGCTATGTCCCCTTTGTACTGCCTTCACAGATTGCTCTGCTTATTGGTCATTGTTCCTGCCGTGAATCTGAGAGAACTACCAGTCGGTAGGTGGTCAGTTTTGGTTGCTTCTCGCCTCCACGTTGATTCCTCAGCAGGTGATCCGAATACTCCAAACGGGGAACTCAATCGACGCGTAAAGTATTCTGATAAGTACTTACGAAATTTTTTTCGCAATGTCAAGTTGTGGTGAGTGAATCACACCTTCTGACTTTTCGTCCTAGGTTCTGCATCGCCTGTTTTTGGTGTGAGCATCGCGCCAAGACTCCTAGCCTGAACTACGGTCTCAAGGTATTTCATCAGACCCACGTGCCTTGCCTCCTTACGAATCCTGTAGCTACATTCATGCCGAAGGGCATAGGCATTGGTTGTATCTGTCTTTAAGACCTTAAGAACGAACTCTTCATCATCGTGTAGACCATGAAAAGCAAATCGGAAAGTCTGTAAACCTGCACAGAACATGGCTGCGAAGGAACGAGAGTAACAAAGCTGGTCCAAAAAGTTTAAGTACAGATGAGGAAACGCTTGAAAAATTTTGGCTGCGACTTCTTCTTGTTCATAACGGGCTGACTCTGGCGAGGATGTTCGATCTGGTTCGAAAAAAAGACTGACGTTTAGCGCTTTACAGACTTCTTTATCCAGAAGGAAACTGGGTGCCATGACATCCCAAATGAAGCTATTGGGAATTTCAGCGCAACGTAATACAACATCCTTTGAGTTTGTGATTTCTGGTGGTAGGTACTTTCCAAAGTATTGCACGCCGTAGTAGACCTGATCAGGATAGAGGTCAACCATTTTTAGAAATGCAGATGCCATGAAATCTGAATCCCATTCAATTTCAGGATTCTGGTGTTTAATGAAATAGAAGCGTTTCGGCTCACGCGCCAACACCTCCATGCAAACTTCTCTGTCTGTCCAATATCGGTTAAAAACCTTGTTAGTGAAATTCTCGCCCGATCTGATGTGTTTCAGTGCTGTGGCTTGTGTTTTGTACTCTCTCATAGTGTTCTCCTTAATGTTTAGTCTTTAGTCACGACCCTTGGGCGCAGAGAGCAGCATCTAGTTAGTAGTGGTGTGATGCTGCATGCGACCAGGATCTGTAGTCGTTAAATTTCGTGAAATGTTCAGCTATTGCGCGACGTCTCGACCAAGCTCAGGTCACCACCTGACTTGGCAAAGTGCTCTAAGACATGATCAACTGGTGCATCCAGGTCGATGCCCCTCCAATACTGAACAGCAAAGTCTCGTTGTTCCCTTGGCAAACGCATCCAATCCCAAATACGCTTGTCTGGCCAGTCGGAAGGCTCCAGCAATACTTCTGGAATTCCACTGTGGTTGTTGATCACGATGCAGGGGTCCTCTTCATCAGAGTGAAGGTCAAGGCACGCTTCCCACAGGTCATCCTCATCATCAAGCAGCGTCAGATCGACCCAAAACTCACTGTCGAAAATCCGTTCTTCCAGTTTGTCGTGGGTGGTCACATAGAGTGAAGGGCGAAATTTTTCGTATGAGTGGCTCATTGTTGGCCTCCCTTGCAAGTGACATTGACTTCGTAACCCTTTGGAGTTCTTGCCAGACTCACAGACTCAATGGCGTCTGGGATCGGACCGTAATGTGTTTCCACTTCGCAAAGGTATTGCGATGCAACCCAGACGGTCTCGTATGGGTATGCGTACAGAATTGAGCGAAGGGTTTTTGCCGTCTTCTCAGGCAAGGTGCCTTCACACAAACTATTGAGGGTTTGTTGGAACGAGCGGTCATGCTCCCTGCTCCAACCAATGATGCGATGCATCAATCCATTGACGTTTCCGTCCAGCTTAGCTTTCGTATTCATAAATCACTCCTATTTGTTATGCCAGCATGAGTGCTGGACTTTCTCTCTGCTACTACTCTCAATAAAGGCTTTAGTCCTATCGATGAAGCCATTTCTTGCGGGTTCATCGCCTGTAAGCGCGAAATTTCCCGTCTTACCTGCCAACACAAATTTTGCTCATGCTGCACCTCCACCACTTGAGGAACTTGATGCGTTGTCACTGTTTGATTGCAGGTCAAGCGGAAGCTCAAAGACCAAAATTCCCGCAGGTGAGTGAAAAAGACCGTGACCAGCAATACGAACAGCTCGCCCGAAAAATTCCTCGGGGTTTCCGTAATCGGTGAGGTGTTTCAGAAATTCCACGACATCCTTGGCGGACAAGTCCCCTTCGCCCCAGGTTTGCAAGCGCCACAAGTTTTCACTGATCGGATCTTGGTGAAAAATGCCACGGAACATGTTCACCGCAGTCTCAGGTGTGGCCATGTCGTCAATACCGATCAGATAGCAAAGCGCAACTGATTTCGCCCATGGATCCAAACTCTGGTAGAACGTCCGACGATTTTGAATATCACTTTTGGTCAATCGCGCCCCGTGACGCTTCTTCGCATTTGTCATCACTTCTTTGAAGGTAAGACGCCACATTTTGGGAAGTTGGTTAATACTCATAAAAACTCCTTTTTTTCGTTGTTGTGCTTGATTGCACAGCCTCGATTATTTTGTAAGTCGTTGATTTAAATGGTTTTTGTACTTTCAAGTGCACAGACTTGACAAACCAAAATTTCTGACGACAGGGCTAAAAAAAGTCAGTGGACAGTCTTGAAAATGACCCCGATCTGCAGGGGTCAGCAGCGCGCAGCGTTGCGCAAATCAATGACCAGGAGTTCTGGCTGATTGGGATTGGTGGCCGCTAGGTAGCTAGCCCGTCAACAAACTGCCAGTGTTGATTGACAATGAGATTTGGCTTGAAGCTGTGTTCAAGCGTTAGGCTATGCAGTGTTTTGTGCTTAGCCGATAAACGAGGTTGTCCAGCGTTCGTCAAACGAGACGAACTGACCACCGCGAGAGTAGGGCATCTGGTTTCCCTTTGCGCGAAGCATGCCCAAGACATAGGCTTGAATGTCTTCCGAGAAGTGATGTGCAATCACGCCGTAGCACAGACCCATCACAAGCCACTCCAGTTCATGGAACACTTTTTCTTTACGGTTCGCTGCAATGTGCCAAAGTGCAATAGCCAGAATGATTTGGTCATCAATCGTCGTGACATCCAAGCCTTCCTGACCAAGCTCTTCGTCTGGCAGCTTTGTGAGCTCATTGACATGTGTGAGCCAGACTGGATGCATGGTCTTTTTTTGAGATCCCAACTCTCCAATTTCGTTGCTGGACAACCGATAGGCAGGTGCGATGAGTGTGTCCATGACCAATTGCACCCGATCCCTAAGGTCGGTATTCATCAGCACATCTTGTGAGAAGCACTGAGCGACATATTCTTCGCAGGCATTGACCTTGCCGGCTAGAACAACCCAGAGAGGCTCGCCTGCTGGCCCATACTCATATTCCGCGCGGGAACCTGGTACGAGCGACTCAAAGAGTGCGATGGTGTCTTCGTTGGGGGAGGCGCCACCTTCTTCGTACTTTGC
>JACCDG010198368.1_pt1 | contig 11482 bp, 11 predicted proteins | sample 7442471 | NCBI WGS metagenome assembly JACCDG01 (sample SAMN15323444, study PRJNA562643) | freshwater metagenome | isolation source: river surface water | place: USA:Blue River Watershed | collected 2017-08-17
ATGAGTAAGATTAAAGAAAAATTACAAATAGCGTCAAATGCAATCAAATTGCCGGATTATGGTTCCAAGATTTTACACTTTTGAGGGGTTGGGTCAAAACACCCATAAAACCGTAAATGTGAGGGACGAATATTTACACTTCTAAATTTAATTTTGCTGACGCATCCATAAATCATTATAGAAAATAAATGATAAGGATGAAACAGGAAGCACAATTTAATTTATATCTTAAAAATGGAATGAAATTAATGGATGCACTAAGCAGACATTAATTCATAGAGCTAGGTTTTTCTCATCAGTTTTTGCCATCAAAAAGTGATTGTCAGGGGATTGTAAAGGGGCGGACACCTGCCTCCTTTACTCTCTGAAAGAGAGCCTCCCCGGCGAGGGTAAATTGCAAGAAAAAATATAAGAAAATAAAAGCAATTTCGAGAAAAGCGAATAAATAAATTTGTTGATATTGTCGTAGCTCTAAGCAAGAGCAATATCATTATTATTGAGAAATTAATGCAATTTATTATGTTAAATTATTTGAAATGATATTAATATTGATTATGAGCTTTGCTCATGAAAAATTAATTAAAAACACCATCGTGGTGTTTTTGCAAGCGTAAACGCTTGCTAGACTACTCTAAGTTTTTGGCAAGCCAAAAACTAGCAACTTTTAAAAAATTATAAAAATGATTTTAAGTTGCGATGGTCGCTTAACGCTCCGCAGTTTAAAACTTCGTTTTAAAAATACTCTAATCTAGGTTCCTCGGGAATGTTTTCGTCGATTTTTACGTGCGGAAAACACCCAAAAATGAATTAACATAGTTAATTATTTTTTATCCATTTAAATAATTTTGGTAAATTTCTAAATAAAATTTATATTTATAATGACTAACTTTTAAATCTTTGCAAATCTGCGCTGTTGTTTTAAACAATAATAATTGTTTGTTTTTCTCTAAGTAGTCGTTGATTTTATCTACAATAGCTTGCATCTCGAATTTATCCATTTTCCTTATTTTTTTAATCCTATAATCACTGCTATTATTCTTTACCATTATAAATTCCGATAATGTTTTTGTCAGAACAGATATTATCGGACCAGGATATTTAAAGCAATTATTCCTAGATTTTTGTCTTAATTTTTTTAGATGTTATCTAAAAAACAGCAAGAGCCCAATCATAACATATTGATATATAATGATTAAAAATATGTGGCTAGAACCCACTAGGCAAACAATGTTTTGAGTGATAAAAATTTCTTCAGTATTTAATAAATAAACAATTTTAAAAGAAACTTTATGACAATTTTAGTGCCCGCAAAACCAAAAAATACTCCCAAATTTAATTGGGAGATATAAAAAAGTAGTTATCTATCAATTTCATTGTTTTGTTTGATTTGTCTTTCTTTTATTTGCTGTGATACACTTAATTTTTTATAACATTTACTGTTAAAAATACATTTATCTTGTTTTATACTAATATATTTACCGCAATTTATAAGTTGCAAATCGTATAGTTTAGTATTTACTAATATACCTTTACCTTTTTCATATTCTGCAAATTCTTCAAAATCTTCAAGTTTCAAAGTGTAATTTTTTATTTTCAAAAACTGTAAAACTGCATAAATAGCAATTGGTTTAAGTGTTCTTAATTTTATGCTTTTTGTGTTTTTAAAATAAAATGGCTCAGTTCCAAATTCAATATTTGCTTGTATATGTTTAATTAAAATATTACCTAAAAGTTCATAATTTTTCATTTTTGTATCCTTTTTTTATATTATTGTTAATTCTCCAATTTGTTTTTGTCTTTGTTTGTTATAAATTGCACTCTTAAAAATGCTCTTTTTAGTAATTTGTTGCTGTTCTTTTTGTTGCTCCTTTTCTTTTAAATTTTTATAAGTTTGTATATCTAAATGTTTCCGCTTGCTTCCTTTTTCTCCTCTTTTCAAATTTAAAGCTTCTGCAAGCACATCTTGAAATTCTGAAAACTCCTTAATTTTTAATTGATATTGCTCTTTTTTATCTTTGTCATTATGTTTTTTGATAGCAATTTGTGTGCTTGTCGTGTGCTCTTTAAAATTATAGTCATTAAAAATTGTGTGGCAATGTGGCACACCTTTTTCGTCAAAATGCAACACTAAACTAATTAAGTTATTTTTATCTAATCCCTTTTTTTTAAGTATCGCTAAACTACCTTTTAAACAAGCATTAGCAACGTTTTCAGCGGTTTTATAGTGTGCCATTAACTCATCTCTCGTTGTATTGCCAAAGCATATTAAAAACTCTTTTTGTAATTGTTCTTTTTTGCTTTGTAATACTGTTCTTATTTTTTTACTAATTCCCATTTTTTCCAGTTCTAATTTTTCATTTATTTTGTGCTTTTGATATGCTTCTCTTGCACTTTCATCTAAAAATTGTGCTCTATCTTCAATTCTTTTTTTAATCTTCTCATTATTTTGTGTTCGACAAAATTCTGCGCTTATAAACTCGTCTTTTTCATTTAAACTTATAACAATGTTCTTTTCATTCAAATTTGGATTATTCTGAATGTCTTGATTTGTAATTTCTTGACAGTTAAATAAATGATTAAATGATGATTTTTGATGTGCTTTTGATTGTCTAAAAATAGAAACAATTGACATTTTTATAATCTTTTAAAATTATTATAAAAACTAATTATAAAATCATAATAAAAATCTTCCTCTTTTGTTGTTGATAAATCAAAAGAAATAAATATTTTATAAAATAGCTCAGATAGTGATTTAGCATCTTTTTTGTTTAATTTGTCATAACTTATAATGTTTTCAATTGCTATGTCTAAAATTCTATTTTTAACATCAACAACACTATAAGTATCAACATTAAACCCATAAAATTTTGCACTAGGTTGATTTTGAAGTTCAATATTGCAAAGTTTAAAAATTTCAGCCAAACTTTTTTTATAATTATCATCTTTTTTTAAAATTGTTAAAATCATTTTAATATCCTTTAAAATTGTTTAAATTGTTAAAAGATATTAAAACAAGTGTTTTTATTTGTCAAAAATTTTGATTAAAAAAGATTAAATTTATTTAAGGATATACCCCACTATATCCATAAATCCCTTTGGGCTTATGGGTGTGCGCTTGTCAGCGGGACTAGGACATTTTTTTTGATTTTTATAAATAAAAATGTCAAAAAAAAAGCCCCCTAAAAAAGGGCACTTTTTAATAGTTTGTGCTTGTATTCTTAACGACCATTTATAGTGTATTTGTTTTTTACTGTAAATAGTTGACTAATAATATATAAAAGCATATACTATTAATAATAGAAATATGTTTATAGTATATTAGGTGGTATTCTATAACAACAATTATTCAAGAGCATTCATAGTTGTGTGCTTCAAATTTTATTATAGTTCACTATTACTGTCATAATAGGGAATTAATTTATGAATACTAAGATTATGCTTACAGTTAGTTTAATTGATGACTTAGGACATACATTAGAGAGAGAACCAAAGCAAGATTAAAGGCGTTAAAAGACAAAGGGATTAAGTTAGGTAAGCCTGAGGGGACAATTCAGTCCTCGATGTAGTATGACAAAGACCAGTACAAAATTTTAGAACTGTTTAAGTTGGGTGTTCCTATAAAAAATTATTGGGTAGTTATATGTGCCAATTTTCAAACTCTTTGGAGAGCATCACACTTATTTCACATTCCATAGACCATTGATTTATTATTAGTTCCTTCCATTTTTCTAATATGAAAGCCGAGTTGTTTGTCTGGTATTTATTTTGAATTGAATTTGAGAGTGTATTGTGAGATAAAAATGTTAAAAAAGTTTCTTTTTGATTGATTAAGCGTTGAATTTTACTTGGAACCAATACATCATTTAATAAAGTTATGCTACCTGCTGAAAACATATCCCGCAATGATGTATTGATAATTCCCATATTTAATAAGTATAGAGCGATTTCTTTGTATGTTTTATCATTAGTTCGTCTGGCAAATATTTCTGGCGTATAAAGCATTATTTTAGTAAATAAAATTTGTTTTTCTTGCGTCGATAAATCAGCATAGAATTTTATTTCTAATGATGGCAACTCTTCAATATCAATATTTTTATTTTCATCATAAATAAACCATAGGTCAGTTCCCGTTCTTCTTGCTTTTTCTTTAAAGTAGTCTCTGAAATAATTGAATGGTGTTTGAGATTTCCATACAGCTTCATAAGTTGTTCCCATTTTTTTAAAAATTGTCTCATCTGGATGTGTATCTAGATTAATAACATACCTTGGAGAGTGTGTTATGCTTACATCAGAAACACAATCCTCAAATCTTCTTGTTCTGATTTCAAATGGATTTAAAGTAGCAAATAGGATATTTATTCTTTCAACATTATCAACTCGTGTTGACTCCATTATACTACCACCTAATGTGCTCCATTTATGGTCTTGTGTAGTTTTAACTTCAATTCCAAATTTTTGTTGACTTGCTATTTCTGCTGTAATATCTGGGAACTTATGCCCTGATATAAGTTCAATGCCCCATTTTGAATATGGCTCACCACAGTTATTTTCTTGAACTTTTTTTAGGGCTTGAAATGAAGCGTGTTCGAATTTCTTCCATAAGTTATCATCCTTATTGAATGGGGTTGTTGTATGAATGTCATTTAATACGATTATAGTTTTACTCAACATTTCTTCAAAGTATGGGTAATTTTCACTATAATTTAATTTATCACCTGTTAAAATCATTTAAATAATGCTCCCCAAATGCTCTCTAAATGTGTAGCAATAGCAAATGCCATTAATGGGGGCACTGCATTGCCTATTACTTTATAGCCCTCTGATGCGTTGAGTTTAAAATTTTGATTTTTAAAAACAAACTCATAATCATCTGGAAAACTTTGAATTCTGGCACATTCCCGAACAGACAATCTTCGCTCTTTTAGACCTTTTGCGATTTCAGAAATATTCTGTCCACCATGTTCTAACGACAGTCTTCTATATTCAATATTTCCATGATGTTCTGCTCGAATTGTGGGACCTTGACCGTCTATATTAACTTCTGCCCCGCCTTGAACTTTACCATAATATTTTGCTTTTGAATAAGACATTTGAGATAAATCACCAGAATGTTCTGGCTCAGGTAAATCAGAGAAAATATCTCTTAACTTTACATGAGGGCAATCTTCAATTCCATGTGTTATTGGCGGATATGGATTTAATTTTGAGTTAAACCCATTCTTCTCTAAATCTTCAATAGATTTTTTTTTCGCATATCTTCTTGAAATACCAATAAACAAGACCCTTTCACGATTTTGTGCTACCCCATAATTTTTGGCATTTATAACTTGTGCGTCTAAAATTAAGTATCCTTTGTCTATTTTACCGAGGTCATTCTGTATGATTTTTTTTGCATCACCCAATGATGTTAACCCCTTAACATTTTCTGCTATAAAAATTTTGGGTTTTGTTATTGATATTACCTCGCGCATTAGTAAATATAATTCTCCACGAGTTATTTCATTTTGAGTATTTGATATTTCACCTAAATGATTTTTATGTGAAGTAAAACCATTTCTTTTGCCAGATACACTGAAATCTTGACAAGGAAATCCGCCTGTAATGACATCTATATTTTGTGGAAATGAAAATGTGCCATCTTTATATTTTTTTATAAGGTCAACAATACTTTCTTTTATAAAAATATCTTTTGCGGTTATTCTACGTTTGGAAAAGTGGTTAGTCCAGGCACTTTGGGCACACTCTAAAATATCATTAGCAAAAATAGTTTCAAAAGATGTTTGTTTCAATTGAATAAAGTTTCCTTTTTGCTGTGAAACATAGGTGTTATGGGTAGCCTGGTTAATTGATGCGGGATGAGCCATAAACCCACCCTCAAATCCAAGGTCCATTCCCCCACACCCAGAGAAAAGAGATAATACTTTTTTAGTCATTTTTTTACTTTGTATAGATTAGATGTCAGTATTCAATATAATACATATTACATGTTTAGTTAATTTTGGATTTAGTTCGTAAATTTTATTAAATACTTATATAAAAATTATAAATTTAATAAGGTAAATATATTGTTTTCTATGATGCAAATTATTATAGTAAATTTTCTCTTATCATTTTTTCTTTAATTGCAGACATAATATAAGAACTAATAGGGCCATAATGCTTGGTTTTTATTAATTCCTCCCACTCTTTTGGAAGTGGAATTAATTTATGTTTTATATCCTTATCTTTATTCGTTTGCGGTTTATTCTCAGTTAATCCTCTACCTTTTGCTAATTCTTTAATTGCATCAAATTTACTCATTTTTATTAATCCTTATATATATATTATGTAAAATATAATAATATTATAATATATTTTCCAATTCAGTTGCAAGTGCTAAAAACTCATGGTGTGCTTTACTTTTAATATTATACTCACCAACAGCTAAACCAAAACCAATTGCATTTGCAATATCAGCTCGTTGACGTATAGTTGAGTTAAATAGTTCAAAATTATCTGCGGATATTATAAATGCCCTTAGCTCATCAAAGTTTTTAACAACAGGTGAAACATTATTGATTAAAACGTAACTCTTAATTTTATGCCCTGATTTATCGCTCAAATCATCTAAAACCTTGTGAAAATTCATCAATCCTAATAAATCAATCGTTTTATCTGAGACAGGCGAAATAATTACATCTGCCATTAGTAATGCGGTTCGGCTTAATTCTGTATCTGCCCCGATTGTGTCAATAACAAATAATGCCTTACCATTTTTTTGATTATAAATATTTTCTAGCGCATTTGTATTTATCGCTTGTATCATATCCATTTTTTCATGTTTTTGTGCTCGGAGTTGATTTAAATCAATAATTGAATTTTGTATGTCTAAATTAACCAAGACTGGATTGTATTTTGCTAGATAATACATTAAATTAATAGATAGAGTGGACTTGCCTACACCACCCTTTGTTGAAGCAATTGCAATAATCATTATTAAATCCTTATATATTTTATATTGAAATAATATGTAATTATAGCATTACTATCCGAGTGAATTACTATTAAAAATAAGAAAGGTGAGAACTTTTACCTTTTTATTTGAGGTCTAATTCTTGATTTTGATTTGGTGTAGTGATTACAGTTTGACGAGTTTTGGTGGCGGTTGGTGTAAATGTAAACTCTAATCGAGCTACTTGTTTATTTTCTTTGTGCTCCACTAAAACCACATTTAATTGCTTATGTTTTGTATTTAACTCTTCGATTGCCGGTTTTAATACATCTCGTTTAAATATTTTATACTCTGTAATAGTATCCTTACTCAACGAAAATTTAACATTTTCAAGGGTGTCAAACATTACACCTGATTTTTTAAATTGAATTAATAACTCGAATAATCTTATCGCCGGCAATGTATCAAGCTTTGCAATGTTGGCAATTTTATATTGTGTGAAATTATTGGCTAAGTTCGCTATGTGATGTAATATTTCTGGATTAAAATTAATAACTGCTCGCCCAGTTTTATAAAATGAACTTTTAGTTATTAATGTATATTGAGTATCGGTATCAAACAAGTCTCTAAATTGTATTAATTTGGTTTGTAAGGATGTAATCGCTAAGCGTAATGCTTTATAAGAATTGCTAATGTCGATTGAAAATAGAGTAGCAAACTCATCAGCAGTTATTTGAATGCTATCATTAAACCTTACAGTTAAATTACCAAATTCATCTCGATGTTGTATTTTAGACAATAGAAATAAAAAGACTAAATAATCCATTTTTGTGTATTTTTGAAAATTACACATATTTAATTTATTTGATTTTACGATTGATTTTTTGTATTCCATAATACATATTATAGCCTAAGTTATCAACAATCGGTAAAAATAAAAAGGTAAAAGTTCTCACTTGAAAAAGGTAAAAGTTCTCACTTGAAAAAGGTAAAAGTTCTCACCTTTGCACTTTTATAATATATATATTAAAAAGTATTAAAAAATATTATAAAAAAGAATAACTTCTGTGAATAACTTAATATTACAATTCTGCAATACTATTAAATTTGTATAATTTTACAAAAACAAATCTCAAAACTAATTCACATTAAAAAATGATTTCTAGGACAATTTTTAAAGAATAGAAAACTTAAATTGCAAATACAACCTAAAAACAATCATTAACTATCATTTTAAAGACCATACAGCCACTTTAAAACATTAAACAATACCAATGTATCAACTTAAACTTAAAATCTCTTAAATCAAAGATTTTAAGGATACATAAATTTTTAATTAATGAAATCTTTAAAATTAATAAAGGATAATACCTTGTTTGATAATTTAATATATTTACCTTATATAAAACATAAGATAAATATATTGCTAACTAATTTTATTGTTTTTTGCGATTTTTTTGACAAACAAAATCACTTGTTATAAACTATTCTTATCGGTGCCGGTGGGAACTGAAATCCGAAAGCGTTATACAGACAAATAAAAAACAGTATTTATTAATACTATTTCCTTACTTGATTAATTTATGATGTTAATTAAATCAATGGTGCTTTAATATTAAATATTATTAATGTCGTTATTCTCCCAGACTTCTTTTCTTCAAATTCAACAAACAAATCAGTGAACTCATTAATTTGTTTTACTGCGATTTCAATAACCTTTTTTCGAATGTCAGAAAATTGACTAAACTTATCATCTAAAACTAAAAAAGTTCTAATTTCGTCAACTGTAAAAACTCTTTTTTTAACAGTTCGATACTGCATTAGTAATTTATATAATTTGATTGCATAAACGGAATTTAATGCAGTTATATATTTCAAATTTATTCGAGTAAAAGATTTTTTCAACTTAATAAAATATATTAAAACCGCATAATTTATTTCAAATTCAAAAGTATTATTTTCATAAGTAATGTTATTAAAAAAGTTAGACCCTTTAAACGCTCTTTTTCCCTGTGTATCAATATATCCAACTTCAATCGACTTTTTCAATAAACCGCTCACTAACTTTTTAGCAACACTATACATATTTTTAGAATATGCATTGATTACCTTAGCTAGATCACTAACCTTAATTGAGACAAATTTATTTTGTCTATTCTCAATATATACTTTATCTTTAAAGAAATCTGTTTGAGAAATTAAAAACTCAATAATCTTCAACTCTAAAATTGTAAAATCCACAAATCTGCTTTCAACAAAATTATTACTTTGACTGTATATAACATCGTTCACAAATACCTCATTTTCCATAACTAACCCCCCATTTAAATTTATATCAATTACATTTAAACATTCCCAAAAATATTTGTCAAATCTTTTATTAATTTGATAAATAAGTTTCCTGTTTTAGTCTGGGAGTTTCGTGTTTTAGTCTGGATGGTTTTCATAAGTTATTGAGATGGTTTATCGTAGATGGCAAATTTAAGCTTATATTTTCCTGCATATGTCTGGATAAATCTATAAAAGCGTTGACTGTGAATGTGTTTTTGGTTCGTAAAATACTTTAATATTTTAGAGGAATTGGCATTGCCATTCCGACCATTAACTATTTTTAAAAATGAGCGTGGAGCGAAGTTTTAAACTGCGGAGCGAATAAACGTAGTGAAGTAGCGACCTCATTATTATTGAAAAATAATTAAGGACAGCAAATTTGGTTTAATCCAATGTTAATTCTAATTTGCGATGTTCAAGTCTCCGACTTGCTAGATATTCCCCCCAACCCCCCGAGGGGAGTGGATTGTTTTGGCGAAACCAGATGTATCCTGACAGGGGTCTTTCGACTAAATAATCTACTATTTATGAAGCACAGCGCAATAAATTTGCTTAGGGAATATCATAAAGGGTGTTTTCACCCAACCCCTCAAAAGTGTAAAATTTTGAAACCTAGTTTTCTTCAAACTTAATATTATCAAGGCTCATCAGCTTGATAAGTTCATTAAACTCCATATTTAAAAATTCCTTGTTAAATTCATAACGTCCATAAATATTAATATGTGCCCAAGCAATTGGTGAAATACGCTTGAGCTTTTCAATTTCATCAATTTTGCCAGCCTTTTCCAATTTTATCAGTAAATTTGATAACAATCTTGCATTGTATAAAATAATATTATTGGCTATAAATCTGGTACATTCATTGTAAATTTGTTGAGACATTTCAGAATGCACATTTAGCTTACCCTCATTGGCATAGGATATTGCTCGACGAAGTTTGTTATATGACTCACCTCGATTTAGAGCTTTTTGAATGTTTTGACGATAAGTAATATCATCAACATAACGCAAAAGATGGATACTGCGGATAATATTATCTAATTCACATAATGCAGATTTGGTTCGATTTCTACGTTTATGTGAGCTTAACTTACTAATTATTACGCCTTGAGTGGTTGCTTTGGTGGCTAACGATACCATAATTTTTTTGATGTTATCTTCTTCATCCAAAATAAGCTGTTTATTCACTTTTTTGGTTGGCTTTATCTTATATTTGCTGTATTCTTCTTTTGATTTAAAGCCATAAATATGCCCATCAATTTTACCAGCAGTATCCTTATATCTTGGTGCAAAAATATAATCAAAAAAGTATAAAATGATGAAGTTTACAGCATTAGTTCCATGGGTATCAGTGGATAGAATATCGGGATCAATGTCTGAGGTATTGTTAAATAGTAGGTCAAATATGAAGTTACCTTCATACTCATGAGCACCAAGTAATTTAACATTTGCCGCAATATGATTTACTACCAGTGTCAATGCTGACACTCCTTTATTAACGCCAAAGTATTTGGGTGAACATCTTGAATTAAAAGTGTCGAGTATGGTTTCAATTTTTGTCCCATCAGCACTAGCATGTATAAATTCTTCAAGAATATTATGATGCTTACTAATCGGGAGCTTCGCAATTTCATTACTAGCTTTATCATTAGCTGCACGCAATGTTTCTAGTCTTATTCTATTATGTGTGGTAGATGCTAGTGAGTTATAACTTATATCAGATATTTTACCCATTTCTCCAAGACCAATGAATGTACCCATTGCAATTATGCTGGCTAAAAGGCTGCTTGTCTGTAGCTCTGATTTGTTATAACGATTAACCAGTGGTGTAAAACATTCCAAAAGAGAACAATATTTGTGATTTTCAATAAGGATATCAGCAATAGCAATTCTCGGCAAATCTTTAAAAATATAATGATTGTCAGGTTCATCAAGCTTAGCATATGGCAAACTCCAAGTATTTCCTAACTTTTTACCCGATAGTTTTATATGTGGATTTTCACCAGCATCAAAACGAGTATTAACTCGCACAATCCAATATTCAAGTTCTTTTTCTAATTCATCTAATGTTTCAGACAGTGGTGCAATGAGTTTTTTATAGCCAAGATTCTTTATAATATTTTCTTTATCTTGCCAACAAACATCATCAACAAGGTCATCATCAAAGTTTCTGTATTTGTTGCTATCATTAACAAACACATGTCCAGCCCCACAATTATG
>JACCDG011814012.1_pt1 | contig 11481 bp, 11 predicted proteins | sample 7442471 | NCBI WGS metagenome assembly JACCDG01 (sample SAMN15323444, study PRJNA562643) | freshwater metagenome | isolation source: river surface water | place: USA:Blue River Watershed | collected 2017-08-17
AGCAGTCATGTACTCAATGCGCCTCCGTCAAACGGTGGACAGGGAAGCTTTCTTATTGAACCCAATGGCTATGTAATTCTCTCAGGAGACGCAGCTACATATCTAGCGGATCATCCTGGATATTCAGGTACGGTTATAGATACTGTTATGTCTCTCAATAATGCAGGTGCTACGCTCTCAATGATCGATAGTAGTGGAACTATTGTTGACACCATCAGTTATACGAGCGACCTCGGTGGAAATTCCGACGGCAAGGCATTGTCCCGGCTTGGACCAGATATTCTGGCTTCAAAGCTTCCAACACCAGGATATGAGAATGAAACAGCAGAAGCTCTATCTGAAGAGAACGAGGAAAATGCGCCGCCGGAAACGGAGGCCGTTTCCGGCGGCGCCCCTCCACCTCCACCCACTAAAACCGAAACCAAACCCAAAAATATTCCCTACGAAGTAAAAATAACTATTCCAACAAAACTGACAGTTGGCGTTCCAGTTCCATTTTCTGCTAAAGCAACTGGAACTCTTGGCGAGGAGCTGTATTCTGGAATATATGTTTGGAGTTTTGGTGATGGAGAATCACTTGTTAGAAACGATGGACAGGAATTTACCTATTCGTATCCGTATCCTGGTGAGTATGTCGTATATCTTGAATACTATCTGTACACCAACCAAGAAAAACCGCTTGCAGTTTCGCGTAAAACGGTAAAAATTATGCCGAGTATGGTCTCAATTACAAAAATAAATACTGATGGATCGATTCAAATTTCAAACAACGGAAGTCAAGAAGTGAATCTGAAAGGTTGGATGGTGTCGTATGGTGCCGCCAAATATGCTTTCAAAAATCAGGTAATTTTGTTACCCAAGAATTCAATTACACTTAAGCCTTCACTTACAAATCTTACAATAGGTAATTCTGTGCCTAGGCTCGTTGATCCTTCTGGTGAAGAAATGCCACTAGCAAAACCTCCGGAAGTTCAAATAAAGTCGACAGCAACGAAAACTACTACTTCAAAATCTTCCATTGCGGCAATAGAAACTGCAAGGCCACCGGCCCCAAAAACTGCACAATCCAAAGAAAAACAAATTTCTCAGCCACCGCGAAAATTGCTCGTAATTGCGGGACTAGGAAGTTTTATATGTCTTGCTATACTTTCGGCTCTTTTCCTAAAAACAAAAAAGAGGGAATCAAACCCTCTTTCTCCTCTTGAACCTGAAAATATTTAACGCACTTTGAGATTAGTCTTTGTCTCAGGAACTGGTTCTATAACAGGCTTCGGTGCTTCTACAGCAGTGTGTGCTTCAACAGTCTCTACTGGAGTTTGAGCTTCGATGATTGGTTCATTTGAAACCGGTTTTGGTGCTTCTGTTGGATTGCTGCTGTTTAGGACTTCCTGATTGGGTGTTTCATTTTCTGGAGTGATTATTTCTGAATTAACTCCGACACCTGCAATTACTTCAATAGTAGTAACCGCATTTGATAGTGCAGCATCAAGGCCTGAAAGCGATATATCTTGTGATTCAATTTGTACATCAGTCGCCATCATCGCAGCTACTGGTGCACCACCCATTGGTGCCATTTTTGCCGACATCATCATGGCGACTGGTTCTGGTCTTGCTGGAGCTACTGTCTGGATATCTGTAAGCGTCGCCATAGCAATTTCCTGTGATCGAGCAACACGGCCTTCGCTGCGGAGCTTGTTCAAGCTTTCTGTATAAGTAGTAAATGTCGCATTAAAAGATGTCTCTGCTTCAAGTGCAACGCGAGGATCATTGATCGATCCATTTTCGCGGACGGCCTTGATTTCTGTAACTCGAGTAGCGACATGGCCAGCATTAATTTTTGTTTTCGATTCTGTTGAAAAAGTAAATGCTCCTGCGAGTTTTTCGGTAACGTTAGTTTTGACTGCGTACAGGCTGTCACCTGGAAGTGCTCTCATGGAAGCAAATGAAAGGGAAGTGCCACCAACAATGAATCCCACAAGAGCAAACATTGCTGCTTTGGCGAAGATACTCATCATTCCAAATGAAGCTGTGTAGGGAGACACTACTGACGCTTGTGAAGGCGCAGCTGAAGAGCCAGATGAAATATTCATCAAGTTCTTTCGAATAGCCGAACGCTCAGCGTCCGTCATCTTCACCCCTTTGGCTTTCTTTAGTTGTGTGAATATGTCTTCCATAATAATTGTTTTGTTTATTCTTGTGCACTCTGAGGATTTTCTTCTCGATTTAGATACAGTTGCCGAAGCTTTTCCGTTCCTCTATGTATTCTGACTGAAATGTTGTTCTCACTTTCTCCGGTGACGGTAGCTATTTCTTTGATCGATAGGTCATCTATGAATCTCATAATGATGACATCTCGGTATGTATCGCCGACTTCGCTTAAAAGTTCCATGAGCTTTTTGGAATCGAATCCATTCATGAGACTTTCGCGTTCGTCGTGCTCTACATCGAATCCTTCTTCCATCATACTGTCGAGCGAGCCGCTCTTTTTCTTTCGGCGGTAATCAATAACGAGGTTGCCTGCGACACGGTACAAGAATGCTTTGATGTGTTCGATTTCTTTGCCTTCTTCGAGATACTGCCAGACCTTGATAAAAGTGTCCTGGGTCAGGTCAAGCGCCACTTGGCGATTGGATGTCTCAAACAAGCAATAGCGAAAAATCGCATCGTTGTAAGCATCGTATGCCTGCATGAAAGCAGATTGTGTATCAGGTACGCTCATATATAAAGACGGGTTTGCCCCCGAGTTCTTACAATAGTATATCGCACCTGCTCGATTGAAGCCAGAGAAAAAGCGCCCGAGAATTAACAGGCAAGACGAATTCCCAGACATTGTTTGTCCGGGAATTAGAAATTTTTTTTGATGTGGCTGCTTTGTTATGAATTTTCATTTTTTAAGCGATTGTACGCGCGTATTTCTTTTAGTACAGCTCCTCCTATAAGGATGATTGGCGTTACGAATGCAACGATGTACCACTGTCTTTCGGGAATGGCTAAGATTGCGAATTTAAGCATACTTAGGCCGTGTAGGATTGCTAGTAAAGTTTCCATGTTGTTTGTTGGTTTGGATTAAAGAATGATGTTACTGGATTCATAGATAGAGACGCACGAAAACACCAAATCTTACAATTGTCAAAATATGCTTGATTTATAGGCGTATTTACAGCCGTATAGTATACTTGTTGATATGAATCCAACTAAAAAGGTGCTCATTATTGGGGGCGGATTTGCCGGAATTGAAACGGCTCGAAAGCTTGGGAAAATGAAGCTTAAAGATGTTTCTGTTACCCTGATTTCCAATAAGTCATATTTTGAATACTATCCGGCGCTATATCGCGTCGTCACTGGAGCATCTCCAATTGAAGTTTGTGTTCCACTTACGGATATGATTCCTAAGAATGTCGAAATTATCCTCGACAGTGCGACTGGAGTCGATCTCACCGCGAAAACTGTTGCTGGAGCAAGTGGCGCGACGTATTCGTTTGATTTTATCGTTCTTGCGCTCGGAAGCGAAACAACATTTTTCAATTTGCCAGGCCTTCCTGATCTTGCTCATGGTTTCAAGTCAGTCAAAGAAGCAGTCGCACTCAAGAAGCACCTTCATCTTCTTTTTGAAGGAGAAAGCAAAAGTGAAAAAAGCGATCTCGTATCCCATTTCCATATCGTCATTGTCGGTGGAGGTCCTTCCGGTGTTGAAGTTGCCGGAGACCTTACTGCATACATGCACAAACTTTCAGTTCATTACGGTGTAGACCCTTCGCTTGTCACCATCGATCTGATTGAATCCAATAATCGCCTCGTTGTCGCAACTCATCCTGATGCGTCAGCTAGAATTCTTGCTCAGCTCCGAAAGCTTGGCGTAAATGTGTTTCTTAATCGCCAGCTTGTTTCCGAAGAAGTTGAACAGATATATCTCAAAGATATGAGCATGAAAGCAAAGACGCTTATTTGGACGGCAGGCACTATGATTAACAAATTATTCTCTTCGATCCAAGGACTTTCATTTTCTCCGAGAAAGCGAGTTCTCGTTGATGAGCAAATGCGTGCGGTTGGATTCGACTATGTTTTTGTTGCAGGAGATGCTGCCTCGACTGCATATAGCGGCCTCGCGCAGACTGCGATTTACGACGGTGCATTTATCGCTGAAAATATCCGACGCTCAATCGATGGTAAAACGCTAAAGCAGTATGTCCCAAAGCCGACAGCGTTTTCAATTCCAGTAGGTGAAGACTGGGGAGTATTTGTCATGGGAAATGTTCGTATCTACGGTCGTATCGCATACTGGTTCCGACATGCTATCGACTTTGTGTATTTTGCGGGAGTACTTTCACCGAAAAAACTCATCAGCCTCTTCTTCGAAGGATGGCGTTACCGATCAATTGTTCCTAAAGAAGACTAAAAAACATGAAAAAAAATATTTCAGAAAACAGCATACCAAAAAGCGCACCCAAGACTACTTCATGGGGAGAAGCGGCAGAATGGTACGACAAGCTTCTTGATTCAGACGACTCATATCAAGCGAAAGTTATTCGTCCGAACTTAGTTCGCCTACTTGGTGATGCTAAAAATACAACAGTACTTGATCTTGCCTGCGGACAAGGTTATTTTACTCGCTTGATTCGCGAGGCTGGTGCTGAAACTATCGGAGCTGATATTTCAAAGGAACTGATCTCTTTTGCGGTAAAAAAAACTGGAGCACGAGGTATCGACTACCATGTCAGCCCAGCTCATAAGCTTGGGTTTTTAAAGAATGCATCAATCGATACAGTTGTTTGCGTATTGGCATTTCAGAATATTGATAATCTTCCTGAGGTAATGAAAGAACTTTCCCGCGTCCTCAAAGAAAATGGAAAAATTATTTTGGTCTTGAATCATCCAGCGTTCCGAATTCCTCAAGCAAGCGATTGGGGATTTGATGAAAAGAAAGCATTGCAGTATCGCCGTATGGATTCATACATGTCTGAGAAAACGATTTCAATTGAAATGCATCCTGGCAAAAAGGGAAGCGAGAAGACAGTTTCATTCCATCGACCACTTCAGTATTATTTCAAGCTGTTCAGCAAGAATGGTTTTGCAGTGACCAGGCTTGAAGAATGGATCTCTCATAAGGCTTCACAGGCAGGTCCGCGACAGAAAGCAGAAGACAAGGCCCGAAAAGAATTCCCAATGTTCATGTGTTTGGAGCTAAAAAAGACCTCATAACATAAAATACGGGACGCCGAAGCCCGACAAAATTTCCCGAGCCCCGTCGAGGGAATTTTCGTCGGCGCAGGCAACAGGTATCAAATGCTCAATCGTAATTTTGTTACCTTGTATTATAAATAGAGAGGGTTTGTAAAAACCCCCTTTTTAGGGTAGTATGCGTATACAATATATGAGACAAACACAACTTTTCACCAAGACAAAACGCGAGGACCCAAAGGACGAAATGTCTAAGAATGCCAAGCTTTTAATACGCGCAGGCTTCGTCCACAAGGAGATGGCCGGGGTTTACTCCTACTTGCCGCTCGGCTGGAGAGTTCTCCGCAAAATCGAGGCAATCATCCGCGAGGAAATGAACGCTATTGGCGGACAGGAAATTACTATGGCAACTTTGCACCCAAGCGAGCCTTGGAAGCAAACTGGAGCATGGGACAACGTTGACGTGCTTTTCAAGATCCAGAGCCGCACCGAAAAAGAATACGCACTCGGACAAAGCGAAGAAGAAATCGTCACACCAATCGTTCAGGAATATGTGGACTCATACAAAGATCTTCCAGTAGCTGTGTATCAGATCGGACAGAAATACCGCGATGAACTTCGCGCGAAGTCAGGTATTATGCGCGGACGCGAATTCTTGATGAAAGACATGTACAGCTTCCATGACAATCAGGAAGACTTTGATCGTTTCTATCAGATTGCAAAAGAAGCATACCTCAAGCTTTACACGCGCATGGGTCTCGTTGCTAAAGCAACGGAAGCATCAGGCGGAAGCTTCACCACAAAACTTTCATATGAATTCATGGTTCTCACTGATGCCGGCGAGGATGATATTTTGTACTGTAACGAATGTACTCACTGCGCTAACGTCGAAGTTTCAAAACAGAAAGAAGGTGACACGTGCGAGAAATGCGAAAAGGGAACAATGTCTGCGGCGAAAGCTTCAGAAGTCGGAAACATTTTCGATCTCGGACAGAAATACTCAAAAGATTTTAACTTTACTTATAAGACAGCTGACGGAAGTGAAAAGCAGCCGATCATGGGTTGTTACGGTATTGGTCTTACGCGTTTAATGGGTGTGATTGTTGAAGCTCTCTCTGATGACAAGGGAATTGTCTGGCCTGAATCTGTCGCCCCATTCAAAGTACACTTGCTTGCTCTCGGTGATTCTGAAGTTGTAAAAATGCGAGCTGAAAAGTTGTATATGGAGCTCCAGGAAACTGGCATTGAAGTCCTCTTTGATGACCGTGCTGGAGTTTCAAACGGCGAGAAATTTAATGACGCAGACTTACTGGGTATGCCATACCGAATTGTTATTTCTGAGCGCAGTCTTAAGGAAGGTGGATTTGAACTCAAGAAGCGAACTGCAGACAAGGGAGAAATTATTCCGTTCGAATCCGTTATAAGTTTTTTAAAGTAAAAAAGTATGTTCGATAAACTGTACCAACTATTTTCAAATGACATCGGCATTGACCTCGGAACGGCCAATACTTTGGTGTATCTGAAAGGGCACGGTATTGTTATCAACGAGCCATCTGTTGTTGCGGTCAACCAAAAGACCGGACAGATCGTTGCTGTCGGTGCAGAAGCAAAGCAGATGCTTGGACGAACTCCGGGGCATATCAAGGCGATTCGCCCACTTATTGATGGCGTGATTTCAGATTTCGAGGTTACTGAAGAAATGCTTGCATACCTCATCAGCAAGACTGAAAAAATTTCCAAGAAAATGTTTCGACCTCGTGTTGTTGTCGGTATTCCTTCTGGAGTGACAAATGTGGAATCGCGCGCCGTCTATGATGCTGCGAAATCTGCCGGCGCGCGCGAAGTATATCTCGTGGAAGAACCAATGGCTGCTGCTATCGGTATTCGTATGCCGATCAAGGAAGCAGTTGGCTCAATGATTATCGATATTGGAGGAGGAACGACTGACATCGCAGTTATTTCACTATCCGGAATTGTCCGTTCAAAGAACCTCAAAGTTGCAGGCGATAAGTTGAACAGCGATATCATTACCTACCTCAAAGACGAATTTAAAATACTTATTGGCGAAAAGACTGCTGAAAGTGTAAAGATGGCAGTCGCTTCCGTCATGCCGGGAAATTATTTTGAAGCGCAGGTTCGCGGACGAGATATGGTTTCAGGACTTCCACGTGAAGTCATTATTACCGACTCAGATGTTCGTGAAGCAATTGGTTCTTCAATCAACCAGCTCATCGATGGAGTGAAGGAAGTTCTTGAAACAACTCCTCCTGAAATTCTCGGCGACGTCATGCACCGCGGAATCATTCTCTCCGGCGGCGGGGCGCTCTTGAAAGGACTTGATGTGCTTCTCCAAAATGTTTTGAAAATTCCAGTTTATATTGCAGAAGATCCGTTGACTGCCGTTGCTCGAGGCTGTGGTGTGGTTCTCGACGACCTTGATTATTATCGTGAAGTTCTCATCGAAAACGAAGATGCAATCTCTCCGAGATAGAAACAAAAGCAAGAATACAAAAACCAAGATCGGAGCTAGTCTCGCGGTGTTGGTTATTTTGATTGTGCTTGCGCCCATCGTTTTCCCAAGCATTGGTAGGGGGTTGCGACAAGTCATTTCTCCAATCTGGAAGCTTGAAAATAATGCGAGTTCAAACTCGAAAAGCTTTTTTGCAAACTTAAAGGCAAAACGGGCGCTCGATGCTGAAAACACTACTTTGAAAAATAGGGTAACGGAACTTGAAGCAAAGCTCGCTGATCATGATGTGATTGCGAATGAAAACCTGGCTCTTAAGGAATTGCTTGGAAGAAAGGGGTCTGAGGATTTGATTCTTGGAACTGTTCTAATCAAGCCTAACCGATCAGTATATGACACACTGGTAATTGATGCGGGATCTTCAGTTGGTGTTACATCGGGTGCACTAGTCTATGCATATGGAGTAATTCCTATCGGAACAATTACCTCGGTGTCTGCAAAAACTTCGACAGTCACTCTTTTTTCCACTGCAGGACAGATCACCAATAGCCGTATCGATGGCAAGAATATAGATATTGAACTTGTTGGCCGTGGCGGAGGGAACTTTGAATTAAAAGTTCCGCGTGATGTTTCCCTGGAGCCGGACATGGAAGTCCTTCTTCCTGGTTTAAAACCAATGGTTGTGGCAATAGTCACCAAAAGCATTACCGATGCCCGCGATCCTGTGCAGACATTTCTCCTAACTTCTCCGGTAAATATTAACGAACTCAATTGGGTGCAGATAGTAAAATAATTTTTATACTTTGAAACCATTTACTTTTACCATCACTAAAAAATTGGACAGTACACTCGGACGTACTGGCCTTTTGCATACGCCACATGGAGATATTGCAACGCCCGCTTTTGTGACTGTTGGTACGAAAGCAACAGTAAAATCCTTAACACCGGAAGCAGTTGCTTCGTCTCGAGCGCAAGTTGTACTCGCAAACACATACCATCTGTATTTACAGCCTGGAGAAGAAATCGTCGCAAAAGCCGGCGGTCTTGGAAAATTTATGAATTGGTCTGGTCCGACCATGACAGACTCTGGTGGATTTCAAGTATTTTCTCTTGGTGCTGCGTTTGGAAAAGAAATTTCCAAAGTTGTTAAAATTACGGATCCTTCAATGATGATTCCGGAGCGATTTGACGATGCCGCTGCTCCAAGCCTGGCGAAAATTGGAAACGACGGCGTGTCATTTAAATCACATCTTGATGGCAGTATGCATTACATCACTCCTGAAAAATCAATTCAGATTCAACATGCACTTGGCGCAGATATGATTTTTGCTTTTGATGAATGTACTTCGCCAGCTGAAGATCTACGGTATCAAGAAGAAGCGCTGGGACGAACTCATCGATGGGCGAAGCGATGTTTGGAAGAGCATTTGAAATTGAACGCAACTCAACCCAATTACCAAGCACTTTTCGGTATTGTACAAGGCGGACGTGAAGAACGATTGCGCAAGGAATCTGCAAAAGTGATTTCAGAGATGCTCGTGGATGGAGAAGGCTTTGATGGCTTTGGCATTGGCGGCTCTTTTGCAAAAGAAGACATGGGTACTGCCGTGAAGTGGGTCAACGAAGTTCTCCCAGAAGAAAAACCACGCCACCTCCTCGGCATCGGCGAACCCGAAGATTTGTTTATGGGTGTTGAAAACGGCATCGATCTTTTTGATTGTGTTGCGCCGACACGACAGGGAAGAAATGGAACTATCTACACTTCTACTGGAAAAGTGAGCATTTTGAATACGAAATTCCGCGATGATTTTACTCCGATTGAAGAAGGCTGCGAATGTTATACCTGCAAGAACTATACTCGCGCATATGTAGCACATTTGTTCCATGGTAAGGAAATGCTAGCGGGAACTTTGGCTTCAACGCATAACCTTTACTTCCTCTGCAACTTAGTTGACCGAATGCGTGAAGCAATCAAAGACGGAACATTTTTTGAATTTAAAAAGTCGTTTTTAGCAAAGTATAACGGGTAACAATTATGCCAAAGAAAGGTTCATTTTATTATCACTACAAGCATGACCCAGCAGGCGCAGTGAACAACTACGCATACGAGATCATTAACATCGGCCATCATACTGAGATCGATGGATTGGAAGAAAGCAAAATGGTGATTTACGCACCGCTGTATGATACTGCTGGAGTTTATAAAGCCGGCAAGCATTTTGATGTTCGTCCGTACAACATGTTTCTAGAGCCTGTAATCAAAGATGGTAAGGAATTTCCACGCTTTGCTAAAATCACTGACCAGGCGATTATTGATCAACTTGTTACAGTCCGAAATGAGCTCTACAAAGACTAAAAAAATTTTGGTTACTGGAGGCGCTGGGTATATTGGGTCTCACACCATTATTGAGCTTTTGAATGCTGGATACGAGGTTGTTTCTATAGATAATTTTTCTCATAGTACCAAAGAGACATTTTCTAGAATTAAAAAGATTACTGGTATTACGGTAAAGAATTACGATGTCGATCTTTGCGATGAGAAGAAAGTTGAAGCGGTTTTTAAAAAAGAGAAAAATATTTCGGGCGTAATTCATTTTGCTGCTTTGAAGTCTGTGGGGGAGTCGGTTAATGAACCACTAAAATATTTTGCTAACAACCTTGGTTCGCTGATGGTCATTTTGGCTTGTATGAAAAAGTGTCAAATTTCGACACTGGTTTTTTCTTCGTCGTGCGCGGTGTATGGAACCGTAAAGAAGCTTCCAGTTTCTGAGACGACACCATTTGGGATTGCCGAATCTCCATATGCTCGAACAAAACAACTAGGGGAAATGATTCTTGAAGATGTTTCCAAAGGAGAAAATAATCTCAAAACCTTAGCGCTTCGATATTTTAATCCTGTGGGCGCTCATGAAAGTGGCTTGATTGGTGAAGTACCTAATGGTAAACATGATAATCTTGTTCCGATTATTACTGAAACGGCAATTGGCAAACAATCATCAATGACTGTCTTTGGCGGCAACTATAAGACCCGCGACGGAAGCGCCGTGAGAGATTACGTCCATGTTTCAGATATCGCGCGAGCACACGTGCTCGCGCTGAAACACCTCGAAAAGAAAACTGCTCCAAACTATGACGTCATCAATCTCGGTACTGGAAAGGGAAGCACCGTTCTTGAAATGATTACTGCTTTCGAAAAAGCGACTGGCAAGAAATTGAATTATACTATCGGACCAAAACGACCAGGAGATATTAAAGCGGTATATTCGGATACTAAGAAAGCTAAAAAAGTCTTGGGATGGAAGCCGGAGTTGGGATTGAAAGAAATGATGGCATCGGCGTGGAAGTGGCAACAGAATTTAGATAAGAAATAATTATTGACACAATTTATATACCTGCTATACATAGTATATGTACTCAAGATACACAAACAACAGCAGCTTCTTCTTTACCTTCACAACCGGTGGAGGACTGCTTTCTGTATCTAGATAAAATCTAATCGGCGGAATCAGTAAAAAGTCCTTCACTTTTCGGTGGAGGACTTTTTCGTTCTTTGAAATATCGATTATATTTTTTAACTAACAAAACAAAATTTTATGAGAAAAGCAGACAAAGATCTTTTGATTGCAACAATCAATAAGAAAAAAGAAAAAGGCCATGAAGTTATTAAATTACACACTAGATCGCATGGAGATGTTGTGATCCGAGTAGAGTGCAATTGCGGAAAGCAGCATCCGATTCGTCGTAATTCAGAAGTGTATTGGGATGTGAATTTGGAGGTAAAGCCACCATATCATCCCAATAAAGTTGATCCATTTGGTCCTCTTGGTGAGCATTCC
>JACCDG010211883.1_pt1 | contig 11480 bp, 23 predicted proteins | sample 7442471 | NCBI WGS metagenome assembly JACCDG01 (sample SAMN15323444, study PRJNA562643) | freshwater metagenome | isolation source: river surface water | place: USA:Blue River Watershed | collected 2017-08-17
CTACAAAGAAAGACGAGGAATAAGCCGTGGCAGTATTCTTAAACAATGGAGTAGTTCTTACTGTTAACTCGGTAGACCTCTCAGATCACGTTACAGCCGTGACAATCAACCGCACATTCGACGAGCTTGAAGTAACAGCGATGGGTGACTCAGGTCACAAGTTCGTAAAGGGACTTGAAGCATCATCTATCACTATCGACTTCCTTAACGACACAGCTACAGACGAGGTACTTCAGACTCTCAATTCAACATGGGGTACAAACGTTACAGTGACAGTTAAGCAGACTTCTGCTGCTACATCTGCAACTAACCCGCTCTACACAATGACAGCACTCGTCAACAACACTACTCCTGTAAACGGCGCGGTAGCTGACCTCTCAACACAGTCAGTAACATGGAACGTGTCCGGTACAATTGCAGTAACAACAGCATAATCTAAAAACAAAAGGGGCAAAAAATGGCAAAGCTAAAAGTCACAAGGGCAGACAATGCAGTTCAAGAGTTCGAAATCACGCCAGTGATTGAGTATTCTTTTGAACAACATTTTAAGAAGGGGTTCCATAAGAGCCTCATCGAAGATCAAATGCAGAGTTCGGTGTACTGGCTTTGCTGGGAGGCTATCCGTCGCTCAGGGGAAACCGTCCCGCCGTTTGGTGAGAAGTTCCTTGAGACAATTAAAGGGGTCGAGGTCTTAGAGTCTGACCCTTTAGGCTAGATCGTAACTCCGTTACTTATACGGCGGCTCGTCTTTCGTATGAGTACGGGGTTACGTTCGAGTCAATAGTGAACCTATCGCCCATGGCGTTCAAGGCTCACATCCAAGTATTAAACGATCTAGCGAAGGAGCGAGAGAATGCCAGCGGTAAAGTTAAGCGGCGTTAAATATGTCCTCTCGCAACTTAATAAGGTGAATCCAGAAGCTAGAAAGAACATTACTAAAGAAGTAAGTAGGGCGGCAAAACCTATAGTCTCGCGGGCTAGAGGTTTTGTTCCCTCTTCTGCTCCGCTCTCAGGCTGGGAGTCTACTTCTGGCGAGTGGGGTAATCGTTCATGGAATAGTGGAGCAATCAAAAAGGGAATCGGTTTCTCTACATCTGCTACTAAGCCTAATCGTAATGGTTACTCTTATTTGGCTTACTTCTACAATAAGACGGCAGCAGGAGCAATCTACGAAACAGCAGGGCGAGTAAGCGGTCAGCCTCAGCCTTGGGATCCTAAAAGCACATCTAAAAAGTATTCTCATTCAGCCAACCCTAAAGCCGGACAACAGTTCTTAAACGCCATGGGCAGAGTCGGTACTGGCAAGAAAGCCGGACGCGCTATGTTCAAGGCAGTTGAGCAAGACCAAGGCAAGGTAAGAGACGCCATTATCAAAACCTACGCGGACGTAGTATCTAAGTTTAATAAGGGAGCGCTCTAATGGCTGATTTCTTTGGGTTAAAGTTCCCTATTGTCGCAGATGACAAAACCGCCAAAGGTATCAACTCTGCCAAGAAGAACGTCTCAGGCTTTGAAGGCAAAATTAAAGATTTGGGCAAAACTCTTGCTGGAGTCTTTGCAGCTCAGAAAGTAATTGCTTTTGGTAAGGCATCGGCTCAGGCTTTTCTAGAAGCCGAGAAGGCCAACGCCCGCCTAGCTGGCGTGGTTAAGAATCTTGGTCTTTCCTTTGCCACCGCCCAGATTCAAAGCAATCTCGATGAAATATCCGAGAAGGCTGGTATTGCTGGTGAAGTTCTCATAGAAGCTTTTCAACCACTTCTAACAACCACAGGCTCAATTATTAAGAGCCAAGAACTTCTCGCATTAGCGTTAGATGTTTCTGCTGGTAGTGGTACCGAACTTGCTACAGTTACTCAAGATTTAGCCAATGCCTACATTGGCAATACCAAGGGGCTTAAGAAGTATAACCTTGGCTTAACTCAAGCAGAACTTAAATCTATTGAGTTTAGCGAAGTTCAGTCAAAGCTCAATAAACAATTTTCTGGATCTAATGCAAAGTATTTAGAAACTTATGCTGGCAAGATGCAAGTTTTAACGGAGGCGGCTGGCAACGCGCAGGAGATTATTGGTCAGGGATTGGTGGATGCGCTTACTACATTAGGCGGAGACACATCCGTAGCCGACCTAGCAGCCGATATGAAGAGCCTAGCTACCTACATCGGTGACGTTATTCGAGGTGTTGGAAACCTAGGCAAAAGCTTTAAGCTGGCTGGTATTACAACCGATGCCTCTGGAAATTTTGACCCTACTGCCTTAATTCAGGCTATCCCTATCCTTGGATCTTATATCAACATGTTGCGTGAGTCTGGCGCTACAAAGCAATCTACAGGCTTTTCATTCTTTGGTTCTCCTATGGAATCAACACAAAAGCAGCGCGACGAAGCAGCAAGGATTAAGGCTGAAAGAGACGCGGCAAAACGAGCAAAAGAAATACTTACCGCTCAAAGAAAAGCTGCAGAAGAACTAAGAAAGCAAACCGCGCTCAAGAAGGCGGGCTCTATCTTTGATAAAGAACAGATTCAGATTATCGCAGCTCTCAAGGGCAACATCTCCGAGGAGGAGCGTAAGCGCTTAGAGCTACAGTTAGCATTAGAGACCGAGAACGTCACAGAGGCTAAAAAGCTTACTTATGAGCTCGCCATCGCTCAGGGCTTGGGCGTCAAACTTGCTCAGGACTTGGCTAGCCTTCCTGAAGCGTCTAACCCTTTTGCAGCGTGGAAAGGCTACCTCGATGAAGTAGAGCTACAGGCAAAGCGCATTGCAGCTTTTACGCCTATGACCGTAGGGGCTGGAGTACCTGCAACTACCGGAACAGATTTCGGTGGCAATAAGATTGGCGCTCCAGTAGGAGGTGGCTTTACTCCTCCTCCAGCCGGGACCTATGGAACAGGCGGAACCGCTCCAATAGTTGTTCAGATTGATGGAAAGACTATTGCCTCAGCTCTTATGGATCAATCACTCTCAGGTAATCAATCTTATGTAAATCGTCGTACAGGTGGCTTTGAGTGAGCCTACCCGCACAGATAGCCGTATCGTTTGACTTCTCCAGCGGTGCTACTTTCGGTTACCCGTTCACTATCGGTGATGCTAAGTATGGAGTGCTAGGTACTGGAACTCTTGGCGGCTCTACTGTACCGATTCCTATTGTAGACCTTACCCCTAACGTCCGACAGATTACTATCAACCGTGGACGTAGCCCTCAGCGCGACACCTACGAGGCTGGGAGCGCCGTTGTACGCGTCCTAGACCCTGACTCATACTTTAACCCTCAGAATACCTCAAGCCCGTATTACGGCTATCTAGTGCCTCTGCGTAAGATTCGCATCTCTGCCACTACTGCCACATCCGATGCCTTTCTCTTTTCAGGCTACACAACGGAGTACCGCTACACCTACGACCAAGCCGAACAGATGGGCTATGTCGACATTTACGTATCGGACGCGTTTCGCTTATTCCAGCTCGCTCAGGTTGAAGCCGTCACGGATGCGGGCAGCGGACAAAGCACTGGCACTCGCATAGGCAGAGTGCTAAACCAGATTAACTTCCCTACCAATATGAGAACCCTCGCGACAGGTGACTCCCAATGTCAGGCAGACCCGGGAACCCTGCGAACAGCCCTTGGATCCCTCAAGAATGTAGAGTTCTCAGAGCAGGGCGCCTTCTTCATCAACGGCTCAGGCACAGCGGTGTTTAAGGATCGTAGCGATGTAGTCTCATCTATTGCAGCTACCCCTATTGAGTTCAATCAATCTACTGGCATTCCATATAAGAATCTCGTATTCGCCTTTGATGATAAGCTCATCATCAACCAAGCTCAGATGACCCGCTATGGCGGCACTCAGCAGTTCGCAGAGAACGCCACATCGGTGGCTAAATACTTCCCTCATACTTACTCCCAGCAGGACTTGGTAATCGACACAGACGCTAACGCTCTCAACATAGCCCAGACCTATGTGGCTACCCGCGCAGAGACAACCATCCGCATCGATGCCATGACCATCGACCTACTAGATCCGGCAGTACCAACCGATACCATCATCGGGCTTGATTACTTCACTAACTGCCGTATCGAGAACAACCAGCCAGACGGCTCAACTATCGTTAAAACCCTGCAGGTTCAAGGCTTGGCGTGGGACATCACCCCAAACCGTATGCAGGTCACAGTAACAACACTCGAACCCATAACCGATGGATTCGTCATAGGTAGCACAGAACGCGGTATAATTGGCGTTAGTGCGATGACTTACTAGGAGATATAAATGGCAACAGGTTTCCCAGCTTCAACAGGTGACATCCTCACCGCTGCGGCTTTTAACGGGCTAGTAGCCTTTACCCTCAACGACCAGACAGGCACCAGCTACACCCCAGTCCTTGCTGACCAGTATCAGGTACTCATCACACGATCTAACGCGTCAGCCTCTACTCTTACTATTCCTACTAACGCATCCGTAGCCTTCCCAGTGGGTACCGTCATAACTATCCTCAATAAAGGGGCGGGAGCGGTAACTATCTCAGGTGCAGGAGGCGTTACAGTCCTCTCAGCAGGTGCGGTTGCAGCTTCTCCAGTATTGAACCAATACAAGAGCTGCGCGCTTATGCAGGTCTCTGCTAATAACTGGTACGTGGTGGGCGCGATTGCTTAACAACCTTGTAGCCATCACTAACGATGGGATAACTACGCCGCCTAACTCCTACGAGTCTATCCAGACTTATGTGATGACAGGAGCGCAGTCTACGGTTACCTTTTCCAGCATCCCGTCGACCTATAAACACCTACAGCTTCGTATTATTGGCAACGTTTCGACGGATTCTAACCTTCTTATGCGCGTGGGTAATGGCTCGGTAGATTCAGGATCTAACTACTCATGGCATCAACTATACGGCACAGGTAGCGCGGCAGGAGCAGTAGCGGGAGCCAACTCTACTCAGATGTATTTTGCCTCTATGACCAATGCGACTAGCATCTTTGGCGCATCTATTATCGACATCCTAGATTATGCCGATACTAATAAATATAAGACTATTCGAGGTTTAGACGGTTACGATGCCAACGGCTCTGGCGTGGTTGATTTAGCTTCTGGCTCATGGCGTAACACCGCAGCTATTAGCACTATCGAGTTTCGGTGCGCTGCTAACTTCAACCAGTACTCATCATTCGCTCTATACGGGATAAAGGGATAACATGGCATCTACGTATGAACCGATAGCGACTTACACCGCACCTAGCACCACCTCAACCTATACCTTCTCCAGCATCCCTAGCACTTATACGGATCTACGGCTAGTAGTTAACGGCAACCTGACAAGCCTCGAAGATATTGGCGTTAGATTAAACGGCGATACAGGCACAAACTATTCTTACACAGGAGTTACTGGTACTGGCAGCTCTGCGACTTCTAACCGTCAAAGCAACCAGAACTACGCTTATGTCGGCTCCTTAGACGGTAGCGCCTCTATGACTATTTACGACTTTATGAATTACTCAAACGCTACAACATATAAGACATTCCTCAACCGCACCTCAGCGGCGGGTTGGGTTGTCTATGCTCGCGTCGGTCTATGGCGTTCTACTTCTGCCGTTAACTCTATTACGTTAACCCCAGTCAATAGCTTTGCTACAGGTACGACGCTCACCCTCTACGGAATCAAGGCGGCATAATGGCTACTACATTTACAAAGATTGCCGACGTAACCGTAGGCTCTGGCGGGGCTGCGTCTATTGTGTTCTCATCCATTCCTTCAACTTATACTGATCTCGTTATTAAGTTATCAGGGCGCAGGGCTGGAAGCGGTTATTCTGACGGCTTTAGCGTAGCGGTAAATGGCGGAACCAATTACGCGGACATAGAGCTCTACAATCAAAACGGCGGGGCTGCATCCTATGGGGTAAGAACCTCTGCCACCGAGATGTTTATGGGTCAGGTTCCCGCGTCTTCTGCCACATCTAACACTTTTGGCAATCATGAGATTTATATTCCTAACTATCTTTCTACAGGAGTCAAATCACTTTCAAGCGACGGCACAAGCGAGAACAACGGAACACAGATTTATCAGACTTTAATCGCAGGAAAAATAACAAACGGAGCGGCTATTACTTCAATTACTTTAGCCGCTTACGGAGATAACTTCGTCCAATACTCAACCGCTACCCTATATGGAGTGTCAAATGCCTAATCCAACTAAAGTAATCATCGACTGCTCAACAGGTGAAGTCCATGAAGTAGAGCTAACGGCTGAGGAAATCCAGCAGCGCGAGGATGACCGTATTGCATACGAGGCAGCCAAGGCAGAGGAAGCGACTAACGCTGCTCTCAAGGCAGAGCAAAAGGCTGGACTCCTTGCACGTCTAGGAATTACCGCCGAGGAAGCGGAGCTACTCCTTGCCTAAGCCAATCCTATGCAAAGCCGGGCAACAGTTAAGGGAGCAATTCGATGACACGTTCCCGGATAGAGATCGCCGTTCCGATGGATGGGTTGGCGATACACGCCATTCAGCGCGTCCTAGCGACCACAATCCTGATAAGGAAACTGGAATTGTTCGCGCCCTCGATGTCGATAGAGATGTCCATAAGGGCGGAAAGCCCGACCTCATGCCCGATCTTGCTAATCAGATTCGACTCGCAGCCAAGGCAGGAGAGCGTCGTATTGCCTACGTCATCTTCAATGGTCGCATTGCATCGTCTCGCTTGGGCTGGCGTTGGAGAACTTACAAAGGATCTAATCCGCATAACCATCATCTCCATATCAGCTTCAATAAGGCTGGTGATACAGATGGCTCGTTCTTTAATATCCCATTACTAGGAGGCACAGTATGAACATGAAACATCCAGCAGTAGTATCTATCGGAGCATTCCTAGCAGTATGGGGAACAACGTCAAACTTTGCTCTTGATTACCGTTCGATTCTAGGCGCAGTAGTCGCAGGTGTATTTGGTTATGCCACCCCTAAGCGATGAGTCCGCAGGATTGGGCTGCGATTGTAGCCATCTGCGCGACGGTTCTAACTGGAACGGCTGCTCTCTTACGATTTGTAATCTTGCACTATCTCGCGGAACTCAAGCCGAATAGCGGCTCGTCAATGAACGACCGTCTAGTGCGTGTCGAAGCTATGTTGGAGTTACTACTTAAGGGAAAATAAATCTATGGCACGCAAGAAGGCAATTGACCTAGATACTTACAACGAGCTCGACGCTTGGGCTATATCTCTTCAGGAGATGTACCGCGCCCTGCGCAGAGCCGGGTTATCAGTAGATATTGCCCTTGCCATCATAGTAGAGCCTTCGGCTTATCCTGACTGGATACTGCCTAAGCTCCCTGACAAAATCGACCCGCTGCCATACGAGGACGATGACGAGGACTAGATGAAGCGTACGGTAGTAATTCCTGATTTACAGATTCCCTACCATGATTCACACACCGTAAGAAACATTGCAGCATTCCTTAAAGTATTCAAGCACGACTCGGTAGTAGTTCTTGGAGACGAGCTAGACCTTCCTCAGGTGAGCCGTTGGGAAGAGAATAAGATGGGCTGGTTTGCTCAGACTCTCGACGATGACCGCAATGAGGCTATTGAAGTTCTATGGTCATTAACTCAGTATGCCAAAGAAGCCCATGTGACGCGTTCCAATCATACGGATCGTCTCTATAACGTCATTATGCGTAAGATTCCAGCTTTCCTAGCCTTGCCAGAACTCAAGTATGACAAGTTCATGAAGTTCGACGAGCTAGGAATTGAATACCATAAGAAGCCATACGCCATTGCTAAGGGCTGGATAGCCATTCACGGAGACGAGGGCGGACTCAACCCTCACGCTGGGCTGACTGCTCTCGGTCATGCTCGTAAGATGGGGCTAAACGTAATCTGCGGACACACCCATAGAGCCGGTCAGAGTGCCTTTTCTGAGGCTTCTGCGGGGGTTTTAAGGCGAGTTCACCGTGGAGTCGATTCAGGACACCTAATGGACATAAAAAGGGCTCATTACGTCTCTGCTCCCAATTGGCAGCAAGCCTTTCAAATCATGACCGAGGATGCTAAAGGCGTCCAGATTGACATGATTAACATCGAAAAGGATGGCACATTCATTGTCCACGGCAAGCGATACGGTAAAGTTCGCTAATGAACACAATCCCTGTTCGTCCAATGGCAGGACACCAGACCTTGGATCTGGGAATCTTAGTTCGAATCTAGGGCGGGGAACTATGGCAGAGCCCGCAATCGCTAGCCCTTACTTTGAGGATGAAGACCCTAGCCAAATCGTTATCAAACCGTTACCAAAATATACTAGGCATCGTCCAGCCCTGAGGTAAAGTTGCCCATGTAGACGAGATACGTTCTACGGAAAGGGCAATTATGAGCTGGTTCGCTATATTCTTTACACTCTTTACTGGTGTATTTCTTGGCTACATGCTTGGAGTATCAGACGGTAAGGTCGAAGGTCGCATTGAAGCATTCAAGGAAAACCGATGAACGCCGGTGACTACCTCAACGAAGCAAGAGCAATCATTCAAGACCGTGGTCTGGACTACGGACACCCGACGGACAACATGTCCCGAACCGCATCCCTATGGTCTGCATACCTCGAAGTGCCGCTACGTCCTGACCAAGTGGCGATGTGTCTGGCGCTGGTCAAAGTCGCACGGTCAATGGAAACAGGAAAAGTCGATAATTACATCGACGGAGCAGCATACTTTGCTATATCAGGACAACTAAGACTAGAGGAGAATGATCTATATGTTTAAGTGGGATGAATTAGAAGCGCTCAAAGAGGCAGCACTAGCCCGTGACGCGTTTCAAGAGGTACAGGTCTATCAGATTGAGCAGCTTCTACGCGAGTTGAAGTCTCTCAGCTGGCGAGTAAAGGAGATGTCAGAACGTGGCACACTTTAACCTAGATGATTACGAGACAGTGGAGGAAAGAATTGCTAAATTCTGGAAAGACCATCCCGAAGGACGAATTGTTACCACTATGCTGGAGGGATCGCCTTCGCGTTTCATTGTATATGCTGCTATCTACCGTGGAAAGGATGATAGTCAGCCTTATGCTACTGGGCTTGCCGAGGAAACAGTACAAGGTCGTGGCGTTAATGCAACCAGCGCTCTCGAAAATGCAGAGACAAGTGCGATTGGTAGAGCTACGGCTAATGCTGGCTATGCAACCAAGGGCAAAAGACCTTCTCGTGAGGAAATGGGTAAGGTAGCTGCTAAGGCAACTGCAGACCAAGCCATCGCAGATGCAAAGGCAAAGATGGCTCAAACTGCAACCGAGTACGTCCCAGTAGCTAAAGAAGATGATCCATGGACTATCCGAGAAGCTCAACCTGCTGCAACAGTAGACGAGGCAGTAGCAATCGTAAAGGACATCATCGGAGGGCAGACTGAAAAGGATGTACCTCGATGCTCAAAGTGTCATGACAATAAGCCTATGACATGGAAGACAGGCGTATCGGGTAAGACCAAGAAGCCTTGGGGCAACTTCTCTTGCTTCGCCTGTAAGGACGTAATCTGGTATGAAATCGCAACCGATGGCTCATGGCAGCCTCAGAAGAATAAGTGGTGATATGAGAGCAATATGTTCCAATGTTAAATGTGAAGACAGAGATATTCCAAAAAAAGTACATGAAGACTTTGAAGATTTGAAGTTTGTACTTTGTTGGAAATGTGGTGAAAATGTTCTTGATATGATGAAAGAAAGGTTTCCAAAATGGGATCTCTCGAGTTTATGAACCAAGACGGCGAGTGGGAGAAGTTTCCACCGCAGGAGCAGATTGACGCCATGAAAGAGTTGCTCCATAAGATAAATGACACGCCTCCATTACATCCTGAAATTACAACAGTATGCCATCTATGTAATGAGCCGTTCCCTATGGAACAGATCGTGGTAACAGGCGGCAACCCTGTAGCGGGCTATACTTGGTCATGTCCTAAGTGTCATGCTATAACTAGCACTGGGAAGGCGTAGATCAGACTATGCCATCTCAAGCGAGGAAACACCGAGGGCTGCGTACAGAACGGGTCGTAGCCCAGTACCTTTCACAATGGTGGACAGGTGCAGCTGTTGGTCGCGGAGCAGGAAAAGACTGCATCAATGTGCCTTTTGACCTAGAAGTGAAGGCACGCAGCGATTTCCAGCCTTTAGCATGGCTTAGACAGTCACAGAAGCGCACGGAGAAAACAGGGGAATTATCCTTGGTGTGCGTCCGTATGAACGGGCAAGGCGAGAATGTGGAGGACATGCTCGCTTTCCTGTCAATGGGTGATTTGGTTAAGTTATTGCTAAAGGCTGGTTACGCTGATTTTCAAGCCGATACGATAAACTTAGAGCCTACATATTGCCGATGTGGTAATACGATCATGAAAGGCTCACCATGCCATATATGCGAGAAGCTCGATAATGCCAATCTATGAGTTCCAATGCCAGAATGACCAATGCGAATCCATGGCTATTTATGACCATAAGATCCCAATCACAGAACCGGCAGAGATGGACTGCGCCTTCTGTGGGGAACAGATGAAGAAGATTTACTCCGTACCTGCTGCCATATTCAAAGGCAATGGATTCTATTCTACGGATAACCGTTAGAGCGACACGCGCTCTGACCAGCACTTTTACTGAGATGCTTGGTTGATATGATAAACTTACAGAGTCTTTCGCTTCTTTCGTTAAAGGCTAATTCGCCTAAAGCGAATAGCTCGAGCCGCTTAAGCGGTGTAGCTCGAGCGGTAGCCGTGTTCGTTTCACTTGGTTTGGGTATAGGTCTATCTACAGAAGTAGATGCAGGTACTTCTCATAGCTTTACTTCTAAAGACTATATACGATCATTACTACCTAAAGATGAGGCATTATGTCTTATCAAGTTATATGGAAAAGAATCAGCATTCAATAGATTAGCAATAGGTAACTTAGAAGGTAAGACACAGACCTACGGCATACCTCAATTGAAGAATCCTATAATTAAGGATATGAGTGCATATAATCAGATAGACTATGGGATGAAGTATATAGAGCATAGATACGGCACTAATGGAGCATGTAAGGCTTATGCTCATTGGGTTAAGAAAGGGTGGCACTAATGGGAATGATTAAGAACGTTAGGGAAAACCTTCCCTTCATTAAGCCACTAATAATGATTACCCTATTCTGTAGACGTGACAAATGTGACTACAGTATGGACGTCTCATATTGTAGATGGTGCTACCGACATTCCTATGACTACTGCACATGCGGTGAGTGTTATGAGAATAAGGATTACATAGATGGCAAGTAAGAAGGGTGACCCACGTCTTAGCCGTAAGTATAAAGAGGTAAGACTCAAGGCATTAGCAAGAGATGGATACGTCTGTTACTACTGTGGAGCAGAGGACAAGGACATGACAATAGATCACATCATTCCAGTATCAAAGGCTCCAGAGATGGCGATAGATATTAACAACATGGTCACAGCATGCAAGCCTTGCAATAGCAAGAAGGGTAAGCGCTCACA
>JACCDG011521210.1_pt1 | contig 11479 bp, 27 predicted proteins | sample 7442471 | NCBI WGS metagenome assembly JACCDG01 (sample SAMN15323444, study PRJNA562643) | freshwater metagenome | isolation source: river surface water | place: USA:Blue River Watershed | collected 2017-08-17
TGGAAGCACAAGCACAGGGCATTCCTACTATCGTTATCAACCAACCATGGTGCGTTGAAGACTTCAACGGCTTCATGCAGATGATTGAACAGCCTACTATCATTCTCTTTGACGAGTTCGAGAAGGTCTATGATCGCGATGACCAGGAAAAGATGTTGACCTTGCTTGACGGTGTGTACCCAAGCAAGAAGTTGTTCGTGTTGACTTGTAACGACAAGTGGCGTGTCAACGAACACATGCGTAACCGTCCTGGTCGTATCTACTACATGCTGGACTACAAAGGTTTGGACAACGACTTTATCGTTGAGTACTGTGAAGACAATCTCACAGCCAAAGAGCACATCCAAACCATTTGCCGTATTTCTAGCATGTTTGATCAGTTCAACTTTGACATGCTGAAAGCACTGGTTGAGGAAATGAATCGTTACAACGAGACTCCGCAACAGGCTATGAAGATGTTGAACGCTCGTCCTGAATTCAGTGGCGAAACCAAGTACAAGGTTACTCTGCAACCAAAAGGTCTGGATATTCCAGAAGAACTTGTAGAGACTGACACTTGGGTTGGTAACCCTTTGACTGGTCGTATCAACATTGACTACAAGAAAGTCGAAGGCAAGGATGAAGATGGCGATGACATCTGGGATTGGGAAGGTTGCCGTTTCAGCAACGAAGACTTGAAGCAGATCGACGCCAACAGCGGCAAGTTCATCTTCATCAACGACATGGGCGACCGTGTCACGCTCAGTAAAGTCAAAGAGCGCAGTTATCACTGGGACGCCTTTTAATGGGCAACCTGGCTGATTATTTTGAAAAGATTGCCTATAAGCCCAAGTGGCTTATAGGTGATCGTATTTACGGCAAATGGAATAAGATTCCCTTTGTCGGAACTGTTGGTAACGACAGTTGTGTTGATGGGCAAAATCCTAGAGTAAGTGTGCATCTAGACTTGCCTGTTAAATATATGGACAAGGTACACACTATCTTGTTCGTTGAACATAAAGACATTAAATCTAAACTTAAGGAGATCATTTAAAATGTCATAGATTGAATATGCATGTAAGGACATAGTGTTTCATTTTAATAAGAAGCACTTAGAAGACCAGACCATTCCAATGTGGGTCATTAAAACACATGGAGAATCCTTTTACGTACATCACGTAAGTTGCGAATTACCTTGGAGCACCAAGGAGACACCGGACAATTCGCATACTAAAGGCAGCATCAAAGTCAAAGATTGCCTGCTAACTATATCCCCCGAGAACGAAGCAACGATATCAAAACTTACAGTTTTTGATCGAGTGCGGTTGCGTAATCAAAAACTAGGTATCACTAGAGTGATGTTTAGTTCTTTGGCGTTTGAAAAAGCCTTAACAGAAAAGTCAATCAAGCACAGTCCCTTCAAACGTGTTAGCGGGGCCTGTGGTACAGCCTATACTGTTTGCGACCTTTTGGACAAGAAACAAGTGTTGTTGTTGCAAATCCAATTTCCAAATCACTTTAGAGTTTTGATGCCAAACGAAACTTATTATCAAGCCTATGACGATAAGAACCTTTGGACAAAACTACAGCGTGATTACGATGAGGGTGAGTTTGATGACGACGATGACGATACAGTCTAAGGATTTACAAAATGTAATTGCTGATTTGAAACGTTGGAAGATTCGGCACTACCCATTCCAACGTAGTCCAAACGGATACACTATTACATTTTATCCAAATCCAAAAACAACATTGCTAAGTCTCAAATACAGTAGTTGACAAGAAGTCCTGTTTAGTGTATAATACCACTATCAGGACTTCATCAATGCGTCAATATGACAAAGACTATTTTCTACAAAAAGGTTGGTCGAAAGTACGAGCCAGTCTATGAATATGATCAAACCCTAATGGATGCCTTGCCCAAAGGTACACACATGATTCAAGTGTACATTGGTGGCAAGAGTACTCGGTATAACGTTGATCCAAACTATGCGGCTATGATTGCCGCTGGGCGTGTTGCTGAAGATGCTATCAGCAAAGCCATAATGCGGGCTAGTGACCTTCGCCCCAAACGTGCTCCGCTGACAGAAGGACAAAAGGCCGCATGGGAAAACTTAGTCAAAGAGTTCGGTGAAGAAGCACGTTGTCTAGAATGGCCCAGTGCTCGAGAAGCCGCAGGAGAAGCAGTTAAGGCAATGGTGGCTGAAGCAGAAATATTAATGAGTAATCCCGCAGTAAAGAAAGCATGGGATAACTTTCAACTTATTTGTCAACTCACTAAAGAGAAGGATTCAAAATGAAAGAGATTTGGTTGTTTATCAAATGGCATTATAAAAAACTAGAAACATGGCAAAAGATATTTCTAGTTACTATGTTCCTTATGGGCTTTACGGCCTTTAGAACAGATGAAGTATCCAGAGCAATCTTTTACATTACCTTATGTGTGCCATTTATCTTTATGACTAAATGGTTTATGCTGGATCCTTTGATGAACAGTTGGAAGACTTACAAAAAGGAAAAGGCTGAGATGTTTGATGTTATCAAAGGCGACAAGTGACCAATCCGAAGTTACAGTCCTGGCAGAAACAAATTATTAATGGAATGGCACATGGACACGAAATTAAGATTATGATGTCAGGTAGACAAACAGGCAAAACTACTTACAATCAACAAGTGCAACTCTACAAACGTATGATGGAAGACATTTTGAATCGACCCGTTGAAGACATTGTCCTTGCCGAACGTAAGATACACGGTGCTCGTTATTATACCGCAGAGCCTATAGGCGGCAATTGGTTGGAAATAGAAACATGGGCATTAGACACTTACGGCAACCCGGGGGAGATTTGGCCCAAGGAAGAGTTTACGTGGCCCGAATGTCCTCGTTGGATGATGAATGATCGTAAGTTTTGGTTCCGTGATGAAAAGGATCGTACATTGTTTATTATGAGGTGGAGTCGATGATTACACAAGAACGTAAAAGCAAATACAAGCACAAGGTTATCTTTGAAAGCGGGCATACAGTAGCATCCTTTAAAGAAATCAAAGACTGGTGTGAGAAAACTTACGGACCAGGTGGTCGCAGTAAAAAGTTACGGTGGCGTGTAGGTTGGACTGACAAATCAGACACCTTTTATTTTAGAAATAGCAAGGATGCTATGTTGTTTTCCTTGAGGTGGAGTTAATAATGTCCGGAGTTCCTATGATGCGAGCCAGCAGACGAATGTATCAAGAAACTTACAAAGTATTAGACAACACACAAGTTGACACTAGCACTTGGTACACAGTCCAATGCAGTCCAGAAATAGCCAAATGGTTATACGAAGACTATAAGGACAAGGAAGACGACTACTGGTATGCACATCCGTCTAGGTCCAAACGATTCGATAACATATTTGACATACACGAAAAGATTTACACTATCCTAGCATTGAAGTGGCAAAATGAACAAAACCGTTATTAGAGAATACGACTTCAAGCGAGAGTACTCAAAGTACAAAAACAACGACATTGAAGCCGAATTTGAACCTATTACCAAAGACTGGCTAGAAAAGCAAGTTACATGGTTTACTATGAAAGGTAATAAACAGTATGCTGATGTTTACAGACATTGGCCGTATCCCCACGAACTAATTCAACGTATGCCTAAGGTCAAGATGTTTGATCGTAGATATCGTTATTGGCTTGTCCGATATGACGAACAAGGCGTAATGAAGATCCGTGCCGGTATTGGCCAACCAGAAAGTACAGTTGGATTCCTTAAACTAAAAATTAAACTAAAAGACGATGAACAAGATGCAGGAAATCTATGACGAGGCGGCAAGGAATATTGCCGAGCAAATTGACTTCGAAATTATCGAAGGCATTCTCGTCAACGAGTGCGGCTGGACCAAGATCGAGTCGCCTAGCCCTGCTGAAAAAACCATAGTCGATTGGTTACACTTGCATTGCAAAGGTCGCTGGAAGCGTCGTGGGGATATTGTTCTGTTTGAATCTGTCAAAGATGCAAATTGGTTTGTACTGAGATGGTCGTGATTGAATACATTAAAGATCGCTGGCTTACTTGGCGTACAGGTAAGAATAAACAACAACGAATATGGGATGCGTGGCAAAAAGAAAATATTGTCCGTCACGCCACTACGGTTGAAAATATGTTTATGCATTTCAAACATATTATTCCAGTGGGTACAAATATATTTGATCTCCACGAACCGTTTGGATGGTGTCCTTGCGAAGACTTTAAACAGTACCTATACCCAAATCGTGAGTTAGGCAACAATACTGTGTTTTACTTTGCCCGTGGTTTCAGAGATCCTTGGGATAGAAAGTTTCACATCAACGATGTACGGGCTGAAGAAGACCAAGTGTTTGTAGCAACTAACAACGATAGAGATGCTATAATGATAACATTGAAATACGGAAATTAATATGGAATACTTTTGGAGTGATGGCGGCAACAATCGCCCAGGCTTTGCTTACAGGTTTACACTTAAAGAAGTTACTAGCGAAATGTATCGTTGGTGTCAAAGTTATCCTCCGAAAGGACCATTTGATAGATTCCATGTTATCCGTAACTATGGACAGCCCACTGATGCTGATAAGAAGGAAGTGCCTTTAATACAATTTGAAAGTCGTAAGGCTGCTTACCTCTTTAGTATTGCCTACAGTGAGTATATAATAGAAAACAAAAGCATCTATAAATTACATGACTAACATGAATCATCTAACAGACAGAGAACTAATTGATTACACACTGAAGTTTGAAACTGATCCAGTGCGTATCAGACTGGCTAAGATTATGGATAATATGCCTGGCTTCATTCTACAGCGTTTAGAAGATGTAGGTATGGATCCAGAGACTTGCATGTTTGAAAACTGTTATGATCCTGGCGACTACATTACTCACTTGGAAACCCAGATCGAATGGCTCAATAACGACATGCAAGAATTGCAGGAGAAACTGCGAGAACTCGAAGCAATGACTGTGTTAGAGTTTATGGATAATGTCCGTCGCAAGTTGGAAGCAGAGAAACGTCACAACGAATTGTTGAAACAGGACATTCGTAAGGCTGTTGACGAAAAGAATCATATGCACAGTAAACTTAAAATGTGGACTACATTGAATGCTACACCTCAGGAGTTGACATGACAAGGTATAGTATCCATCCCTTAGAACAACAGTTCCAAGAATGGAACAGCGAATACATTCAGCGCCGAGACAACTATTGGCGTATGCTCCGTGCGGCTTGGGCAGACTATCAAGCCTCTGATCACGGCCCTTATGGGGAACCTAACTTTGCCAGTTTCAATTACTACATGCAGAAGAGATATGGCATGCGTGTAAACATGACCGCCGGCAACATCGACAGCAGTTATCAAATCTTAGATGACAAGAAGCATACATTGTTTCTTTTAAAGTATGCCTAAGATAGTTTGGGGCAGAAGCATCGGATGGAACATAGACATAAGAAAAATGGAATATACAATTATCACTAACGGAGCAGACTGCTATCCATGGATGGAAACATTTATCATGTGGCCTCGCAAAAGCATCTCAGGCAAGCCTTTGTTCTGGACCAAGGCATACAAACGAAAAGTTTGGGTAGTTTGGGGCACGGGCTTTCACATGGAGCCTGAAACACAATATGCCACAGCCTTTGAACTACTCACCTACAAGGATCCAGTATGAGTTATTACGACAATTATTACTACAGAGAAAAACATACTCCTAGTGCTGAAGAACAAGTAGATAGATTCTTAAAGAAGTATGAGTCACGTGCAGGCCTTAGTTCCAGAGAACTTTATTACAAAAGACAACCTCTGCGCTATACAGATTGGATCGCCAATGGATCCCACATACCGTTTGAACAGACAGTAGAAAAAGAACCAATGGTGGAAATGTATATTCCCCAGCATAGGTTTCAAGACCTTGTTGAACGTGAGCGTATGATTGACGACGTCAACGATCAAAACAGACGCTATCGACAGGTACTTGATCAACTAGACGAAGATGCTCGCATTAGAAATTCTAATCCTGCCTTAAAGAAAGCATGGGACAATTATCAGTTGCTATTAGGCTTGTGCCGCAGTAAATAGATTATGCTGACATTAGAGTTTGATTCTGACATAGGGTATCATTTAATATCCGATAAGAAAGTTTTGGAATTCCAAGACTACATGGACCAACCTGTGATAAATTGGTTGCATACAAAAGTTGGCCCTATGAACTGGCCAAGAGATGTAAACGAAGTACTACATGGTGATGGTTGGGAAATAAGCGCAGATTGGACAACTTGGATGTATGATACCTCGCAAAAACCTCGAACTTGTGCTATAATACATAAAGACATTAACCCTCAGTTAGTAACTGAATTTTGGATAAGGTTTCAAAGATAATGCCACGTAAAGCAAAACAAGCCAATGCACAGGCTGTGAACACAGCAGTTACCAATCCTAGTGCTATTTTTAATAACATCACTTTGCCACAGCCATCGGGCGAAGATAAAAAAGGTCCAAAATTAGAAACTGTGGAAGTTGGACCATTTAGGCTCAAAGGAGTCAAAGTTGATATTAATCAATTTACTCACGATCAATATCAAGAAATGATTGCATGGGCCAAAGAAAACAATGCTTATATTGCAGAAGACAAAGGCTTGTTCAGTTGGAAAAGTGAAGCCAAAAGAGATTGGTTTATTCTCCGTTGGAGTTGACATTTTACTTTAAATGCTATATAATAATTACATTGTAAACTATTTGGAGTGACAACATGGAAAATGTTGATTGGACTAGTTTAATTCTACAGGGCGTAGTCTGTTGGTTCTTTTTTAAACTAGGACAGGCTAGTATCATACATGCTATTTCTAAAGACTTGATAAAGAGTCTTAAAGAAAAAGGAATCGAAGTTTCCCGAGATGAAGCCGGAGAAATTTCTTTTAAGAAGGACGCAGGTGAAACTGTGTTGGAAATTGAAAGAGTAGACAGTCAGTACTTTGCCTACTCTAATGAAGGTCAGTTCATGGGTCAGGGTACTGACTTTAAGGTATTGTTTCAAAGTTTGAAATCTCGTTATCCTGACCAAAATTTTAGAATTGATAAGGATCAAAAGAATCTTACAGAACAAGAAGTAGGAGAAATGATCCGTACAATTTTTGAAGTGTTTGGGGAAAGGGCACAAAAAAATGCAGGAAGTTAAAGTAGGTAGTACTTGGACAGGTTCTGGATTTTCGGAAACTTTTACAGTCATACATCGCATTACCATAGACGGAAATGTATGGATACATTATCGTAACCAGCGAGGTGAAGAGTTTAGTTGTTACGAGGACGCCTTTAAATCACGTTTTAGAGAACACGCAAATGACAGCCGGTGAATTTCGTAATTGGGTAAGACTCAAGTGGGAAGAAAACTGTATCGAACACGATGCTTTTAACGAACCCGCACATCCATTAGGCTATTATTTTAATCAATATAAATGGTGGCTACGCAGAGAATTTAGATACCAACAGGCAAAAAATGAACAACACAAACAAACAATTTGATGACTTGACTCCTGAAGAAATGAAAGACCTTAAGATTGAATTTGCTCCGGGGTGTTTCGATAATTTTGAAGGGACACAAGAAGAACTTGACGAGTTCATCGCCACTATCACAGAAATGTTCCGCAGTGGTGAAGCACAGAAACAAGCACGTCGAATTGATTTAGAAAGTCTTGACGAACTCGAAGATGATGACATCAAAATGTTGGAAAAGATTTTGCAACAAGAACACACTGCTAAAGAAAGGAAACTACAATGAACTCAGTAGACATGGCTACTGCTCTAATCAATCGTGCTAAGAACATGCAGGAATTTACAGTGATTACAGATGTGCCGGAAGACTTTAGGTTTGTAGGTGTTGTGCCCTTTGATATTAATATCGTCGAAGGCGAATTGCGAGCCAAAGTTTTTGCAGTAACTTTCGAAGAAGCCGTCGCTAAACTAGACAATTGGCTGGAGAACTGCAAGTGAAAGCACAAACACCAGCAGAAGGTATTTTGAAAACCAACGACTTTGGCAATTCAAAATGGTATCATGTTGTCTGCGGTTGCGGCCAGCCTGATCATAGTCTTACTGTTGAAGTTGAAGCAGACGAGTGCGGTGTAAATGTCAATACCTACGCTACGGTTAAAACTGATTACTGGACAGAATCAGTTAAGAAGCGTTACGACATTGACAATCCTTATCTACAAGAATTAGATTGGACTCTAAAAGATATTTGGAATGGTTTTGCTACTCGACTAAAACTAACCTGGGCCGTATGGTTCAAGGGTTATGTCAAAGCCGAAACTACTATCACAATGAGTGAACAGCAGGCCCTTAATTATGCAGAGACTTTAAAGTCTGCGGTCAAAGACGTTAAGGAATTTAAAACTCAATGAACTTACTTGAGATATTAACATCAGCAAACGGAAAAGTAAAAGGTTCTGCTGAATATGTTTGGGACTGCTTTGGTCCCGATGCTATGTATCTCGATATCGGTACGGAAGAACTAGGACATTTAGCCAGCGTTATTTTTGACAGCGACGATGGCACTGTCTATGCTGTAGAAATTTTTTTACCACAAGAACAAAAAGCCTGGAGATGGATTGACGAACGTTTCCAAGATTTGTACATAGATGTATGTCAAGAGAATGGCGTTAATCCCAGAATAGCATTTGATACTGTATTGTTTGAAAACATAACACCAGTTGAACTACTAACTATGTTAAACGAACTCACAGCAGATCCAAATTTAGAATTTGAAGAAGACGAGGAAGAAGATGACACTGCCTGACGAAAGATATCGCGCAGTTGTTTGGGCAAGGAACTTTCTCTACGATCTTTGCGACAACAAAAAGACTCCTGGCATTCCTAAAACAATTAGAGAACAAGCCCGCAGTATTCTAAGACACTATCCTAGCGATTGGGACATGCAACGTGCATCTGAAGGTGCTCCAGATGTATTCCAAGAGCGTATGGAATTAGTCACTAGATTGTTTGCTCAATACGAGCAGAACAAATCTAAACCCGAGGTTTAGTCTTAGCCAACGGATAAATCTTTACCATATCACTAGTAGGTGTTTCAGGGCACAGTCTACATTGTTCTATAGACTTATCTAGTGAATTTAAAAATTCTAGTACGTCAGGATCTGTAGGTAGTACAGATTTTGATCTGTTCAAGATATCCTGGCAGTCTTGATTCACTGCGAAGTTTCTATGTAGGATATCACTCATTGCTGTGGTCTTACACTTATAGAGTCTACCTTCAATAATATAATTACACTGACTAATATAACAGTTGTTGTGTGCAGTTTCTTGATTTGATCTGCGCATGTAGATCACAGAGTTCTCTATTCTGTCAATGCTTGAAGGCATAAACTCATAGGCCTGCTCCATGGTAAACAAGTCATTGCCTTGCGGACCAACAAAGTGTTTTACATAGGAGAAATAGTTTTCTATGTTGCCTCGCTCGAAGTCTTGATTTACATCTTCCCAGATAGAATACTCACTGCCCGATAGTATAGAAACAACAACAGATTCTATGCTGTCCCAAAGTGCAGGATCGTGTACGGCAATTTCAATTACAATGTTATTAGCAATACACTCTTTAACAAAGTCACGATGCTGATCTAACATAGTACCGTTGGTTGTAATTTTAATAACATTGTTGGGCCATAACTTTCTAATGTTCCAAGTCCAGTTTGGCAAGTCGGGATTACTGAAAGGTTCACCGCCGTGTATATGCAAGTGACGCATGTCTATAATCTTACTCCATTCTTCGACATAGTGCGCAGAATCTTTGTAAGAATAGTGCCCTTTTAAACGGTAATTGTTATAAGTTGCACAATTATCGCAGGTAAGATTACAGACATTTGTGATGTAGAAAGAAATATCCTCAAGTACTTTTTTCATGGTAAATATTTATATGGCAAAATACTATGGAAATATAAATGACGTTTTTGACTCTAAAGAATTTCTAATGAGTCTAGGGTCAGGGCAATACGAAAAGTGTTTTCTCTACAGAGAAGACGGCAGTGTCCAACCTGAATTTCTCGACGGACCGTTAAAAGAAAATGTTCTTCGATGGTCACAAGCCGGCTATCCAGATCCTATTTGCGACGGTACTATACATTGTCCTAAGTTTCATTTTCATGAAAAGTATCTGTATGCTATTAATAACTACTTAGGAATAATTGCAGATAGATGTGCAGTCAGTGTTACCAAGCCAGGGCAGGTAATTGCTCCACATACCGATGTTGACGGTAGAGAATCTGTATTAGAAGAATACGGAACTATTGTTGGCGGACATATACATTTAGGAGATCCTGTATTGGGTCATGTCTTCATGATAGAAGACAAGGCCTACTATATGGAGAAGTGCGGTAATGTCTACGTTTGGGATGATTGGAACAGTCTGCACAGTGGTTCCAATGCAGGATTGCAGACAAGATATTTGATTGCTTTTAGAGGAATACGTCCTCATAAGCCAATGCATTATGAATATATTTGGGACGAAGAAAATCCAGAATATCTGCGTTTCCGTGTTAACGGTGAAAGGATCATACCATGAAAAAGTTTTTTTGGAAAATCTTAGGATTTATTAGTCTAGGATTTGCCTACATTGGTGTTGTTACACCAGGCGTTCCATACAGTCCATTTATTGTGTTTGCCGCTTATTGTTTCGCCAAAGGCAGTCCTAAGATGCACGCCTGGCTATACAGTCACAAGTTGTTTGGACCGTTCTTGACCAACTGGGGTCAGAAGCGTGTGTTCCCTCAAAAGATGAAATACTTCATGCTGGGAATGATGTCACTGAGTCTAGTGTTAATGTACACTGGCGGAGTAAAGACAATTGGCATTATCAGTACAGCAGTGTTTATGGCATTAGTTGCCATCTGGGCTTGGCGTTATCCTAGTTCAGTTGAAGAACACGATCGTCGCAAAGCCCAGGGCAAGAAGATTGGTTGGTTTAACGACTATCTCTAAAGATAGTTTTTAGTGCATTAACTAGATCTTCAATCATTCCATCATCGTGAAACGGAGTAGGTGCAAAACGTAACCGCTCCGTTCCCACATCGACCGTTGGAAAATTTATGGGCTGTACGTAAATGCTAAACTCATTGAGTAGCCTGTCGCTCATAGCCTTACAAAGTTTGGCATCTCCTACTAGCACAGGAACAATGTGTGTAGTTGAACAATCCATTACAGGTAAGTCGGCACGTTTTAATTCGTCTTTGAGTTTCTGTGCTTGTCTTTGATGTTGCTCACGAACTTCGTTGTGTTCACGCAGATATCTAACTGCGGCCAATGCTCCTGCACAGGTCACAGGCGACATCGATGTTGTAAAGATAAAACCAGCAGCCACGCTTCTAATGGCGTCACGTACTACAGCATCGCAGGCGATGTAACCGCCCTGCACTCCAAACGCTTTTCCCAAGGTTCCGTTAACTATGTCAACTCGATCCTGTAGTCCTAGTTCTTGTAA
>JACCDG010214301.1_pt1 | contig 11478 bp, 4 predicted proteins | sample 7442471 | NCBI WGS metagenome assembly JACCDG01 (sample SAMN15323444, study PRJNA562643) | freshwater metagenome | isolation source: river surface water | place: USA:Blue River Watershed | collected 2017-08-17
CCAATTGGTCCGCAATTCAATCCATTTCATCCTTTAATGTCGCAAAAAACGGCCGGCCATTTAAAGTAAAATATATTTCTACTGGTCTCTTCGGTCTTGCCCATCAAGAAGGATTTTATACAAGTGCCGACGGCAAAAACTGGCTCAAGCGCGGTTCTGTCCCAACGACTCTCACCTATATGAAAGACTTTGCCTACGCAGATGGTCTTTTAATCGGTGTCGGCGCATCGAAGGCAAACAAGACTGGTTCTATTGTCTGGAGTTCCAATTTCGGCCAAACATGGAACAATAATCTATCTGGTGGCTTTAACATCCCTGGAAATGCCTTCAATTACCAGAATGACGCAGCCCTCGTTCGTGATGAAGTAACAAATACATGGGTGACCGGTGGTCAGGGGAATTGGGGGTCAAATGTTGCCCCTCTTCAATACTCCACTGATGGCTCCAATTGGAATAACGCAACATTCACATCCACCATGACATCTACTACCCCATATATCAACGACATTACCTATAATGGAAGCAACCTCTTCGTCGCCGTGGGTGACATGGGGATTGTCTGGTCCGCCGACGGCACATCATGGACACCTGCTTCAGGAACCACCGCGACTGCCTCCGCTGTTGCCTACTCCCCCACTCTCAACCGTTGGGTCTATGTCGGCTCTGGTACAATTCGCACTTCCGCCGATGGAAAAACATGGGCCGCTACAAACTACGCCCGTGGGTCCCAGGTCCTATGGGATGTCAAATGGACCAAGGACCGCTTCTTAGCCGCCGGCCAGTCTTCAAACATTGCCGATACAAATGCCCTTCAAACGGATACACTCCTCCAAAGTGCGGACGGTATTACATGGACACCCGCTATTACAAACACGGCCGACGCTTTCTCTGCCGCCTACTCAGGTGGTGCTCTCACCGTCACATACGGGCAGCAAGTCACCCAAACAACCACTATAGTGAGTTCCATTTCTACTCTCGGCGGTTCGCCAGCAATTCGCCTTTCCACTGACGCCAGCGGCAACTTCCTCTACCTCAACGGCTCTTCCATTACACAGTCCTACGCACTTTCCGCGACTCTCGCCAGCACTACCACCGCCCTTACTACAGCAACTACAGCCCTTCAACAGGAACTTAGCGCAGGTCTTACCAGCACCGCAACCTCTCTCACCACCGCCACCACCGCTCTTCAACAGGAACTCCTGACAGTTCGGCAAGAACTTAATACAGGCCTCACCAGCACCGCTACCTATGTGGACCAGAAAGTATCCTCTATAGTGACAAATGCCCCCTCAATACTTGATACCCTCGGCGAAATCGCCCAGTCCCTCGGCAATGACCCCAGCGCTTTTACTAATCTCACAACAACTATACAGACGGCACAAACCGCAGCCACAACCCTCACTACACATGGTCTCCAAGCATACCACGATAGTCTTTACCAAACCCTACACAGAACACGCTACACCGGCCCATATACACCCTCCAATCTATCCACTCTCTATAGTGGAAATCCATATGAACATCCCTATGTTCGTGGCTCAGTCGTTCTTCTTGCACCATCCGTCTCAGATAAGACCACCACTCTCCCCAATTACACTCGTCGCTGGATTCGCGCAGCAACATTGGATGTCACCAATTCAACCGAAGCATCACCCACCCTCGTCTCCCAACTAATACCCACCTATAGCACAATCCAAGGAACATACCCTACAGCAATTCCCTATTTTGACTTCTATGTGGACCCCAGTAAACTCTACGGCTCTTCCACCGATTACGGCTTCATTAAATATGATGGCCAACCTACCGCTGTTCAGTGTCATAGCGGTCATGTCATTCTTGTAAATCAGTCTACTATTTATACAACCCTCGGCTCAAACGCAACCCCCCTTGAACCAACCGCCACATGGTATCGCGCACCCAAAGAATCCTTTGCGGAAATGGAACGCCGTGTACAAATCACAAATACTAACACTATAGGAAGTGATTTGAATCTACTTATCCAGACTGGGTCTTCTACTTATGAAATTGCCCCTGGCGACCGCGTGGATATGCTCTACACTCACAGCGGTTGGACTACGATTGGAAACTTCTGAGGAGCAGGTCAGGTGCTCTATCACATTTTTATGAAGGAATCAGTTATTCATTCATAAAACATACATAATTACACAATTCCTATAGTGTATTTGTTTGGAACATTCTTATATAAAATGCTTATAATGGAACCCAACGGAGACGTCCATCACGCCCACGAATAGAGACGAATCGCCGACTTTCACCAGGCTGGAGTGGGAAAAAGGGAGTGATGGCACCATCTTGCTGACGAATAAGGAGTTCAAGAGGCTTCGCATCTTCTGGTCCGAAACCACACATGGACGCCCAGTTAATAAGAGTAATAGACTGTCCCTTGCGCTGGAGAGGGGGAAGAATGAGTCGTGTGCCTTCTGCCTTTGAAGCAAAACACCAGGTCTTGCCGTCAGCATCCGGTCCAAGAGCACGCTCCCCAGCAATTTCAATTTCATTCATACCAGCTTCTTCCCCAAGAAGAACGGAGGCCGCCGGCGGCATGATGGGACCTGGGCCAGGCTGGAAAGCGGGCATAGCCCCTGGCGCTGGCATAGGCGCTGACGCTGGCGGCACAAAGCCTGGTCCCGCAGCAATAAAATCCGCACAAAGGCGACGCCCCTGGAAAAAGAGATAATAAGGCTGATTCCCTCCTACGGCCATTGGCACCGTGGTCGTATGCGTTCCAGGAACAAGCTGGATTGTAGGCGGACCCGCGCCGACATTCAACTGCGAATTCATAAGCATTACACCAGAAAATTCACTATTTGAGGTGTAGCTGAGTTGGTTCCCGTCAATGCGGACGGCGGTCACTGGAAATTCGGGCATGGCAGACATCTTCTAATAATCTTCTATAGTGTAGTCTCAAGTTTTATTTAGGCCGTAAATTTATCCGATTGCCCCCAAGATTTTCCCCGTCACAAGTATAAAAGAAAAATGGCCTCAGTTACTCTTCATGGGATTATTTCATTCCCTACCCAGAATAAGACCTACATTTCCTACAGTGGTAACTATGCCGGTTCCGCACTCTTCCACAATGGGACCAATGGTATGGGTATGCCTTTCACCCTCTCTTCTGGCTCTAACTTAGTTGCCCAGATTGCTTCTGGTATCCCAGATAGTTTCACCTACAACTTCCGTACCCCTGATGGTGCAACTGTTTTCCAGAGTGGGATTACTCTCACTTCTACGAATGTGAGTGGTGTCCCCCAGTTCGTCTTCGGCTCCCGTACTCTCATTGATGCATACATTGCCGCTGGTTCTGTCACTGTCCTCAAGTCCCAGACTGCCGTCGTCAACACCAATATCTCCACTCTCTCTGGTCGCTCTGCCGCTTCCCTCTCTGCGGTTGGGTTATCCACTGATGGGATGTACATTACCTCTGGGAACATGCCTTACATTTCTACCGCTGGGACTGTCCGTATGGCCATGGAATCCGTCGCCACCAACCTCCGTCGCGTTGAAACCACTTACGCCCCAACTGTCTATGTCGACACCCAGATTGCTAACCTCGTCAATAGTGCCCCAGCCGTCTTAGACACCCTCCGAGAAATCGCCACTGCTCTCGGTGATGACCCTGCTTTCGCCACCACCATTACCACCCTCATTAGTAACGAAGCCACCACTGCCCGTGCCGCCGAACTCGTCCTCACCACTGACCTCAGTGGTGAGATTGCCCGTGCTACTGCCGCTGAAGGTGTCTTAACCGCTGACCTCGCCTCCGAAGTCGCCCGCGCCACCGCCGCCGAAGGGACCCTCACCTCCAATCTCGCCGCTGAAATTGTTCGCGCCACCGCCGCCGAAGGTGTCCTCACTGCTGACCTCGCCGCCGAAGTCTCCCGCGCCACCACCGTTGATAATAACCAGGGTAGTCGTATTAGTTCCATTGAAGGGATTCTCACCACTGGGACTGAAGGCCAGGTCGTCAAGCTCATTAGTAGTGTCGCTGTCCTCGCCACCAACGATACCGACGGTGTCTCCCTCGCCAGTGCTACTAACTTCCCAGGGCTCAACACTGTCCAGCAGGCACTCGACTACCTCTTCAACTTCACCCAGATTCGCAAGGTCGTCCAGCATGTGGTCAACAGTTCCACCGCCTACGGTAACGCCGTCACCCCTAACGCCGACTTCGCCGCCGGCCGTGTCCACTTCATTAACTACAACGCAGCCCAGACCTCCATCTACCTCCCCCCAGCACACCAGAATGTCACCTACGCCAACGGCACTGTCTACCGAATTATCCATAACGGTGCCTACACTGACGGCAACTTAACCATCAAGTTCCGTTCTGGGACTATCAACGCTGAAGGGACTGCTATTGCCGGCTCTGATGTGTCCGTCATTGAACTCGCCCCTCGCGATACCATTTCCCTCGTCTGGAACGCCGCCAGTAGTTCTTACCTCGCCGCCGTCGGTATCTAAGCGCTCTAATTTTATAAATAAAGTCATAATACATGTCCTTATTTATACACCCCCATCACCCCTCCCTCAAACCAATCCCTATAGTGTATTTCCCCTATATATTCCACAGTAACCCCCTATAACTTACACTATAGGAATTGCCTTCTGCTACGCACCTACTTGAAAAATTGAGCGGGCGCGAACGGCGTCTATATAAACAAACAATTCTCGTATTATTAACAGAATGCCAGCAGGAATCCATGCCCCTACGAGTGATGTTGAGCGCGTGGTGGGCGTTCAATTTGGCATCTACAGCCCTGATGAAATCATGAAACGGTCTGTAGTTGAAATTACCACTCAGGCCACCTATGAGGGCACGGAGCCGAAGATTGGTGGGCTCTTTGACCCACGTATGGGTGTGCTTGATAATGGTAAAACGTGTCGCTCATGTGGGCAAACCAATCATAATTGCCCCGGTCATTTCGGTCATTATCGGCTCGCACGCCCTGTATATTTTAGTCAGTTCTTCCCCTATGTGCTGAATGTCCTGCGTTGTGTGTGTATCCGTTGCTCCAAGCTTCTTATTGATAAAAAGGCCCATGAGGGTCTCCTGAAGAAGAAACATGAAGTCCGCTGGCACGAAATCTTGCAGCTCTGTTCCAAGATTAGTCGTTGTGGCCAGGCAAATGGCGACGGATGTGGGACACTCAAACCGAGTGGTGTTAAGAGTGAAGGTATGTTTAGTATTGTGGCTGAATGGGATGCGGCTGCGGTTGGTGGTGGGGGCACGGCCGATGGGGCGAAGAAAGTGAAACAGCCCCTGGAAGTGGAATACGTCTTACGACTCTTCCGCGCAATCACGGATGAAGATGTGGAGTTTATGGGCTTTCCTCACCATTGGTGTCGCCCTGATTGGATGATTTGCAGCGTGCTGCCTGTGCCGCCGCCACAAGTCCGCCCCTCCGTCGTCCAGGACAATAACCAGCGCTCTGAGGATGATTTGACCTATCAGCTCGTCCAGATTATTCGCGCCAATCAGCAGCTACAGGACAGTATTGACAAGAACAAGGAACGCAAACAGATTGATATGTATCATTCGGTCCTTCAGTATTACATTGCTACGCTGGTGAATAATAAAATTCCTGGGGTCGCTCCCTCGGCCCAGCGCGGTGGTCGTCCCCTGAAATCGCTCCAGCAGCGTATTGGGTCCAAGGAGGGCCGTGTCCGCTACAATATTCAGGGGAAGCGCGTGGAACAGTCGGCGCGAACGGTCATTACCCCTGACCCCAATCTCTCCATTGCGGAGGTCGGTGTGCCGATGAAAATCGCCATGAACCTCTCACGACCTGAAAAGGTCACTATGTATAATCGCGACAAACTCTATACTTATATCCGCAATGGCGCGGAAAAGTATCCAGGCGCGAAGTCGGTCGTCCGCAGCGACGGCCGTATGATTTCCCTCAAGCATGTGAACACGGCCGATGTCGTGCTCAAGATTGGGGACACGGTCCATCGCCACCTCATGGACGGTGATACCATTCTCTTTAACCGACAGCCCACGCTCCATCGTATGTCAATGATGGGGCATCGTGTGCGAGTCCTGCCGTTCAACACATTCCGCTTGAATGTGTCGGTGTGTTCGGCGTATAACGCGGATTAACAAGCAAAAATTGATTTGTCAAAAGAATTAGTATAATAGTAAAGCAAAAATGGAAACTCAAGAATACGGATTTATATATAAAATTACTTGTAAGCCAACAGGATTATCCTATATCGGCCAAGCAAGAGAGTTCAAATATAAGAATGGAAAGCCTTATAAATATGGCACAGAGGGAAGATGGAATGACCATGTGAGCAGTGCTCGTAGTTCAACTACAGCATTTGCGAAAGCAATCGCAGAACATGGGCGTGATAACTTCACACTAACTATTCTTCAAAAAGCAGTATTAGATGAATTAGATGGATTGGAAGCCCAATTCATTGAAACAGAAAATACAGTTATGCCGCATGGCTATAATAAAATGCGCCACTCAAAGGTTAAGAATCGCACCTCAAGCAACATAGATACATATTTCCAAGATAAAGTTGTTAAGGTAACTCTACGACCTATTCGCAATGATGGCTCCTGGAAATTAGTATATGTGATTCTTCATTTGAATGATGGTTCTGAACGCCGTCTCGTATTTGGCCAGAATAAAGATGATTCCTATAGTGCTGCTTGTGAAAAGGCTATGGAATTCATAATATCTTTAGGATGCCCTTATGAAGAAGATAATTCCAATAGTAATGAACTCACTGAAAAATACTCCAAAAAACTCCAAGAGTTTCAGGAAAAAGAAATCACCCGTATTCGTATTGCGAAGTTTAATGAACATGTCGCAGTATATATCTCAACAACTGAAACAAAATCTCATAAAGAACAAGCACGAATCTGCTTCTGTTCCAAGGGAAAGAGTTTCCAAGAATTATATAATGATGCTTTACAATTTGTAAATCTATTCTCAATAACTGACAAATCGGTCATTCATGACTCTTTGCAAAGTTCGCAACAGGCGGCTGCCTTTATGGATGCACTAGAACCATAGAGGAAAAACAGTGTAATTAGTGCTGGGTGTTAAGGAGTCCTCCTTCCTTAATATCCAATATAACCGTCTAGTTTGGGCTATATTCCTATAGCCTGAGCAAAATCTTCAAATTCAGGGAAACCCCTAAAGCCAAAAGATACTAACTTGTTCCTGAAAAGGGGCAAGGGCAGCGGAGAAAGACCGCAATGGGTTCGCTTAAATTAAAAGCGATAGTAAAAACTCTTTTGGATACGAACCAACACTATATTTGAGAGTGAAGGTAAGTAATGGGCAATCCTGAGCCAAGCTCCTAAGGATATTTCCTATAGTGAAAAACTATAGGAAAAGTCTATGGAGAAGGTGCAACGACTTAACGGAGATTGGTGGTGCTTTGGCACTGTCTAAGATAAAGTCTAGCCCCTTATGAAAGTAAGGGTATTATCGTTTGATGGAGACGAGATGAATTTACATTGCGCACAATCATACGAAGCTCACACCGAGCTGGAAGAGATTGCGGCTGTTCCAATGCAAATTATTCGGCCACGTGATGGCCAGCCTGTTATTGGTGTAGTCCAGGACACTCTTGTGGGTGCTCACCTGGCGACCAAGCCTGGCAATCGGTTCAATCGCCGAGAATTTATGAATCTTATGATGCGCAACAAGCGCTTCCACGCACTGCCGACCGCAGGCGACGATGGAAAATACACCGGTCAGCAGGTCATTAGCACCATGCTCGCGCCGGTCAATATGAAAATGAACAACGGCCTCTATGATGCAAACAAGGTGCCTGAAAACACCGTTATTATTCAGGAAGGTGAGGTGAAACAGGGTGTCTTTGACAAGGGCACTTTCAATAAGCCTGGTGCTGGTATTGTTCACACTACCTATAATGATTATGGCCCCAAGGAAGCAGTCCAGCTCATTGACAGTATGCAGAATGTCCTGGAGAACTATCTTATTATGAAGGGCTTCAGTGTCGGCATTAGTGACCTTGTCCCTGATGAGGAGACGCAGGCACAGATGCAACAGAAGATTGCAACGGCCAAGGCTGAAGTGGCGGATATTGCTATGCAGGTCCACATGGACCTCTTCACCAATAACTCTGGGAAGAGCAACCAGGAAGAGTTTGAGGCACGCATTAGCGGTGCTCTTGGCCGTGCCTTTGATGCCGGTAAAATCGGCCAGACATCACTCTCCCCTGAGAATCGCCTGATTGCCATGATTAATGCCGGCTCCAAGGGCTCGTCCATGAACATTGCCCAGATGCTCGCCTGTGTTGGGCCGGTGTCCATTGAAGGGAAGCGAATCCCCTATGGTTTCGCCGACCGCACCCTGCCCCACTATAAGAAGTTCGACGACGGCCCTGAGGCCCGCGGCTTCGTGGAGTCATGTTTCCTCCGTGGGCTCACTCCCCAGGAATTCTTCTTTCACGCAATGTCTGGTCGTGAAGGTCTTATTGATACTGCCGTCAAGACCTCAGATACTGGTTACACACAGCGCCAGCTCATCAAGGCCATGGAAGATGTGATGATTCAGCACGACGGCACTGTCCGTGATGCCGCCGGCAACATTATCCAGTTCCACTATGGTGAAGACGGAACAAACAGCACCAAGATTGAGGGTAGTGGTGTTCCTATGGAGCGTGACTTTGAAAAGACGGATACTGAAATCGTGGGGAAATACAGTATGAATGGTGTCGACCTCACCCCCTATCTCAAGGAAGATGTCACTCGCCAGGCCGACGCCGAAGCTCTCTTGGCCTATGCGAATGAGGTGGCCGAGGACCGTCACATGATTATCAAATATGTGTATGGTATGAGCAAGAACTCACAGCCAATCAATACTCCTCTGAATCTGGAGCGTATTATTCTCAATATGAAGACGAAGTTTGGTCTTCGCACTCAGACTGTCACTACTGATGACCAGGGTCGCGAATCCACCGTCCAGGTGCGAACCAATCTTACCCCCCTGTCTGTCATTAATGGTATTAATACAATGATTAAGCGAACCCAACCCTATAATAAGATTTGGGTCGCCTCCCTTCGCTTCTTCCTCGCCCCCCACAAGATGATTGTGGACGAGCGTTTCACACAGGAAGCCTGGGACGCGCTCGTGGAAACGGTGGTGGTGAAGAACTACAAGTCCTGGGCTGTGCCAGGGGAACTGGTGGGGATTATTGCAGCCCAGTCCATTGGTGAACCCACTACACAGATGACACTTAACAGTGTGGATTGGGATACTCCTATTATTTATAGTAAGAATGGTAAATTTACTACCCAAAATATTGGAGAACTTATTGATAATTATATTAAGGAGTGCGAAGAACAGTGCCCTGAAAAGATTCAGCATCTCCCAAATAATCAGATTTATATTCCTCTTGAGGATGGAAATGTGTGGAAGGCTCTATCGTGCGATGAAGATGGTATTATGAAGTGGACAAAACTGGAAGCGATTACTCGTCATCCTGTTATTAATGACGATGGGTCTGACACAATTATTGAAGTGAAGACTGCAGGTGGTCGTATTGTAAAAGCAACAAAGGGAAAATCATTCCTTACTTACAAGGATGAAAAGATTATTGATATGAATGGGTCTGAATTGAAGGTTGGGGATATGCTTCCTATTGCGAATACCCTCGCAATTAAGCAGATTGGGCAGATTGAAGCAGTCAATCTTCGTAATATCTTGCCCCCAAGTGAATATTCCTATGGTTCAGAAGTAAGCAAGGCATTGGAAGTTATGAAGACTGAGAATGAGAATGGAAATCGTCATTGGTTTGCAGAGAATAATGAAAAACTCTTCACCATTCCTTATTCTCGCAGTGATTCCTTCCGCGATGCATTTGTAAATGGTCGCAATTCTAATACACTCCGCCCTGGCTGTGTCTATCCTAAGCGGACTCGCACTGATGTGTCCCATATTCCTGAAGAAATTACTCTCACAGAGGAATTTGGTTTCTTCTGTGGTGCTTACTTGGCAGAGGGGATGAGTAATGAGACACAGGTAAATATTACAAATAATGATGAATACTACCTTAAGAAGGTTGATTCACTCATGAAGACATGGAATGTTGGGACTCATCGTGTATCTGAGGAGCGCAATTGTGAGAAGACTGGAATTTGTGGCATGACATCGTCTATTATTATTCATTCTACCATCCTTGCCAAGGTGATGAGCACATTCTTTGGTCGTATCTCGTATGAAAAGAATATTCCTGACTGGGTCTTCCAGGCACCAAAGGAATTTGTCCAAGGACTTGTGGACGGTTATATGGGGGGAGATGGTATGATAGTCAAGAAGAGATTTAACATCAAAGCATCATCTGTGTCCTATCCTCTGATGAATCGTCTTCGCACTCTCTTCGCCTCATATGGAATCTACTCTAAGATTACATCACGAATTCCTGAGAAGAAGAACTTTGACAGTGTATCTCAACACCATACACTCACCATTAATACTCACTATAGTGAAGTCTTTGGAAATACTTTCAAACTCTCTATGGAACGCAAACAGTCTATTATTGACGAGCATATGAAGAAGACAAATCGTAAGAATAATGATATGGTATTTAATAATGTTGTTCTTGATAAAGTAATTAGTATTCAAGAAGTGAAGCCAATTAAGGGTTGGGTATATGACCTCACAGTTGAAGAAACCCGTAATTTCATTACAGAAAGTGCTATTAATATGAAGGACACCTTCCACTTGGCCGGTGTAGCCGCCAAGTCCAACATGACACGAGGTGTGCCGCGAGTGAAGGAACTTCTCAAGGTCACCCACAACCCCAAGGCGACATCCCTTACAGTGTATCTCAAGCCCGCCTTCCGTGAAAACAAGGACGCGGTCCGTGAAGTTCTCCAGGACTTTGAACTCACTCTTCTCAAGGATATTGTCCAGAAGTCGGCCATTTACTATGACCCTCATGAAGGCGAAACCGTTATCGCAGAAGACCGTGAGCTCCTGGAATTCTACAATATGTTTGAAGCTCTGGAACCGGCCGAGCGCAAGTCCCAGAGTAAGTGGCTCCTGCGACTCACCTTCGACCGTGAAAAGATGTTCAACAAGAACATTACCATGGATGATGTGAATGTAATCGTGACGAACAAATTCACCGACCAAGTGAAACTCACCTATAGTGATTACAACAGTCAACGCCTCGTGATGCGCATTCGTCTTGACCCTGGCGATACCGTCTATGGCGACCACCTGGAAGGCCTCAAGAAGTTTCAGAACAAGCTCCTAAATAGTGTGATTGTTCGTGGTCTCCCTGGTGTGAAGTCGGCCAGTATGCGCAAATACAAGGATGCTCTGGAATACGATGGTTCCAAGTATGTCGCCACAGAACAATACATTATTGATACGGATGGGAGTAACTATACGGAGGTGATGGTTCATCCTGCCGTGGACGGTTCCAAGCTTTACAGCACAAATGTTCACGACATCTATGAACATC
>JACCDG010284328.1_pt1 | contig 11478 bp, 10 predicted proteins | sample 7442471 | NCBI WGS metagenome assembly JACCDG01 (sample SAMN15323444, study PRJNA562643) | freshwater metagenome | isolation source: river surface water | place: USA:Blue River Watershed | collected 2017-08-17
ACAAGTTCCTTAAGGTTTTCAACGCGCACTTCATCTTGTGGATCCGTGCTATCTATAAGCTCTTTGAGCAAACCAGATTGCTCGAGAGCGGCTTCAACAATTACTGATGGCTTGGTTTTTGCCTCAACCAAGACCGCTAATGCACTGATCATCGAAGTGAATTCATTGATGGCCTGGGAAGCCCGTGCCGGAACAGATCCGATCTCGCTGCAGCGAAGTAGACCTTGCCAAAATGAGATGTTGTTATCGCGAGCATAGAGATCTACATAGTCAAGGGATGTATCTCCGATTCCACGCTTTGGGACATTGATGATTCTACGAAGGGAAATCTCATCCTCCACATTTGCTAACACCCGCAGGTAAGCCAGTAGATCCTTTACTTCACGGCGCTCATAGAAGCGGAGCCCTCCTACAACCTTGTACGGAAGTGCGCTTCGCATAAAGACTTCTTCAAAGACACGAGATTGAGCGTTAGTTCGGTAGAAAATTGCGGTATCGCCAGGTGAAGAGACGCCTTCTCTTTGCAAGGATCTAATCTCATCGGCGATGAAATTAGCCTCATCATGTTCGCTCTCTGCGACATATCCAACTAAAGGTGCACCAGAGCCAGCTTCAGACCATAGATTCTTTTCTTTACGACTCTCATTTTGAGTGATGACCGCATTTGCCGCGTTGAGAATGTTTTGAGTAGAACGGTAATTTTGCTCTAGTAGCACTGTGCGAGCATTTGGGTAATCAAGCTCAAACTGCAAGATATTTCTAATGGTTGCGCCACGGAATCCATAGATTGATTGATCGGCATCTCCCACTACACATAATTCGGCAGGTGGCTGACCCTCAAGATCGCTTCCTACTAACTCCTTGACCAGGATGTACTGAGCGTGGTTTGTATCTTGGTACTCATCAACCAGAACATGTCGAAACCGTGATCTAAATCGTGCTTTAGCTTCTGGAAAGCGTTGTAAGACTTCTACCGTTTTAAGAATCAAATCATCAAAATCCATGGCGTTGGCTCGCATCAAACGTTGTTGATACACCGCATAAACATCGGCAACCACCTGCTCAAATTGATTTGTGGTGGTATTTAAATAATCCTGTGGGCCCAGTAACTCATTCTTTGCATTAGAAATCATGGACTGAAACTGTCGCGCTGGGTATCGCTTTGGATCAAGGTTAAGCTCTTTGGCCACAATCGTTATCAATCGCTGCGAATCAGCGGAGTCATAAATGCTAAATGAGTTGCTGTAGCCAAGTCGTGTTGCCTCTTGTCGCAAGATACGAACGCAGGCAGAGTGAAATGTTGAGACCCACATTGACTTTGCAATCGGCCCCACAAGTTCTGCCACACGCTCCTTCATCTCGCCGGCTGCTTTGTTTGTAAATGTGATCGCAAGGATTTGATAAGGAGCAACATGTCTGCGCGACATTAAATATGCGATTCGACGGGTTAAAACTCGAGTCTTTCCAGAGCCAGCACCTGCAACCACAAGCAATGGGCCACCTGCATGTGTAACCGCCTCCGCTTGTTGAGGGTTAAGTCCCTCAATGAGTGGATCGATTTCAGACATACCGCTGAGTCTATTAGGCTTCATGCATGGAACCGATTGCAGATACCGAGATCAAGCGAGTCTTGGTCGTAAACGCCCACCCTGATGATTCAGATTTTGGAGCTTCAGGAACCATCGCCCAATGGGTGCAAAAGGGAATTGAAGTCGCATATGTGTTTTGCACAAATGGCGATCAAGGTGGCGAGGATTCCGGATTTACAAAGGAAGAGATGCCTGCGATCCGTCAGCGGGAACAACGTGCTGCCGGTGCTGCTATTGGTGTCACCGATATAACCTTTTTGAATTACGTTGATGGTCACTTAGCGCCAACAATAGAACTACGCAAAGATATTGTTCGACAAATTCGTAAATCTCAACCAGATCGAATTGTGTGCCAAAGTCCTGAACGTAACTGGGATCGAATTGGTGCCAGCCATCCAGATCACCTTGCCGCAGGAGAGGCCACAATCCAGGCTGTGTATCCAGATGCACGTAACCCTTTTGCCTTCACAGATTTACTTGAAAATGAGGGGTTACAGCCTTGGCGAGTTAAAGAGGTATGGGTATCTGGATTTGCTAATCCCGATCATTGGGTAGATATCACCGATACATTTGATTTAAAGATGGCTGCCCTGCATGCACATGTTTCACAAACAGCGCACAACAAAGAGTTAGAGAAGATGGTTCGCGAGTGGGGTCAGCGCAACGCAGGAATGGGTGGTTTACCTGAAGGTCGAATCGCTGAAGCCTTTAAAATTGTACATACTGCTTAAAACTATTTGGTGACCTAATTTAAATTAACTATTTGAAACAATTACTCGATTAATTGAGATCGGTTGATTTGGTGGGCCATCTGCTCCGCCACCCTTTACTCCAGCCTTTGCGATCGCCTTCACAATATCTAATCCTTGGGTAATAGTTCCCCAAATTGTGTAGTTGGCACCCAAAGTTGTATCTGCAAAAACTAGGAAGAACTGACTTCCATTTGTTCCAGGACCAGAATTGGCCATTGCAACTGTTCCCGCTGGGTAGTTGTTTAAGCCTTCCGCTGGAAGATTCTCATCGCGGTAGGTGAAGTTAGGTCCGCCGCTACCTGTAGCTGTTGGGTCTCCACATTGCAAAACATATAAACCCTTTGTCGTTAAACGATGACACAAAGAGTTATTGAAAAATCCACCACGAGCAAGGGTTGAAAGCTGTGTCAATGTGATTGGTGCCTTTGAACCAACTGTTGTTACAACAATATTTCCGCAGTTTGTAACCAAGGTAAAGGTGCGGGGAATGCGCTTAAGTAACTTATCTGCGGGTGCAACTGAAGGGGGTGTATGTCCAACAGCTTTTGTATTGTTACATTTGATTGCAGAAAGTTTTGCAGATTTAACTGACTTTCCCTTTGGTTCTGCAAAAGCAGAGGGTGAGATAATTAATGAGGCTGCAATAACTGCAACAACCACTTTCTTCATCTGAACTCTCCTTGACATGGCGCTAATGGTAAATCGAAACCCTGTGAAAACCCTTAATTTATTCCCATTCAATGGTGGCAGGTGGCTTGCTGGTTACATCCAGCACTACTCGATTGACCCCTCGAACCTCATTTGTGATGCGGGTTGAAATCTTTTCAAGCACCTCATAGGGCAACCGTGACCAATCTGCGGTCATTGCATCCTCGGAGGATACTGGGCGCAAAACTATCGGGTGGCCGTAGGTGCGGCCATCCCCCTGAACACCAACACTGCGAACATCGGCTAAAAGCACAACGGGACACTGCCAAATATCACGATCTAGCCCAGCAGATTTTAACTCTGCTCTCACAATTGCATCAGCCTCTTGCAATAAATCTAAACGATCCTGGGTAATAGCGCCGATAATACGAATTCCAAGTCCAGGACCTGGGAATGGTTGGCGCCACACAATCTCTTCAGGCAATCCAAGTTCTAATCCAACTTGGCGAACCTCATCTTTGAACAAGGTGCGAAGAGGTTCTATTAAAGTAAATTGCAGATCATCAGGTAGGCCACCAACATTGTGGTGTGACTTAATATTTGCCGTTCCTGTTCCGCCGCCAGACTCCACAACATCTGGATACAAAGTTCCTTGAACCAAGAATTCAACCTCTCCGCCTGAGGCAATTTTTCGCGCAGCAGATTCAAATGATCGAATAAATTCCCGGCCAATTATCTTTCGTTTTTCTTCGGGATCAGTTACATCTTTCAAGGCATCTAAAAACTGTTTCTTTGCATCAACAACTACAAGTTGAACTCCAGTTGAGGCAACAAAATCCCGCTCTACCTGTTCGGCCTCGCCCTTACGGAGCAACCCGTGATCAACAAAAACACATGTCAACTGATTTCCCACAGCTTTTTGAATGATCGCTGCTGCAACCGCTGAATCAACTCCCCCAGATAAGCCGCAAATAACCTTCTTGCTGCCGATTACCGCTTTAGCTTTTGCAATCTCTGTCTCTGCGATATTTGCTGTAGTCCAGGTTGCATCACACTTAGCGATATTGACTAACCAGTTTTGCAAAATAGCTTGGCCATGCTCGCTATGTAAAACTTCAGGGTGGAATTGAACCCCTGCAAATAATCCACTCTCATTTTCAAAGGCAGCGATGGGCGTATCTGAGGTTGAACCACATACGGTAAATCCTGCTGGTGCCTGTGAAACTGCATCACCATGTGACATCCACACCTTCTGCTGCGCTGGCAATCCTTTAAACAACTTAGATGTCGTGACTACAGTTGTATCTGTGCGACCAAACTCGGATTTACCTGTTTGGCTAACTACCCCACCAAGAGCCGCGGCCATTGCTTGGAATCCATAACAAATTCCAAAGACAGGAATCCCTAAAGTGAAGATACCAACATCAATCTTTGGGGCTTTATCTGCATAAACGCTAGCTGGTCCGCCAGATAAAATAATTGCCGAAGGATTCTTCCCTTTTACTTCAGCTGCGGTAATTGAGGATGGAACTATCTCGGAAAAGACATGTGCTTCGCGAACACGACGAGCAATTAATTGTGCGTACTGTGCGCCAAAATCAACGACCAGTACTCCGCGAACCTCAGCCACGATGAATAAGAACCTCTACGCGCTGGAACTCCTTAACATCTGAGTAGCCACAGGTCGCCATGGCACGGCGAAGTGCGCCAAACAAGTTCATAGAACCATCTGATGTATGTGAAGGTCCAAGCAAAATCTCTTCAAGAGTTCCAACAGTTCCAACATTAACCCGCTCTCCGCGTGGAAGAACTGGGTGGTGAGCCTCTGATCCCCAGTGCCAACCAAGACCTGGTGCTTCAACCGCTTTAGCCAATGGAGATCCCATCATTACAGCATCTGCGCCACATGCAATTGCTTTAGCGATATCTCCACTTCTACCTACAGAACCATCGGCAATTACATGAACATATCGTCCACCTGATTCATCGAGGTACTCACGGCGAGCAGCGGCAACTTCGGCAACAGCAGATGCCATAGGAACTTCAACTCCTAATACCTTGCGAGTTGTATGTGTAGCACCGCCACCGAAACCAACCAATACTCCAGCTGCACCTGCACGCATTAAATGAAGCGCTGCAGTTGATGTTGCAACACCGCCAACAATTACTGGAACATCTAGTTCGTAAATAAACTTCTTGAGGTTGAGGGCCTCATTTTCTGCCGCAACATGTTCTGCTGAAACAGTGGTACCGCGAATAACAAAGATGTCGACGCCAGCTGCGATAACCGCTTTATGAAACTCTGCAGTACGTGCAGGTGATAGCGATGCTGCAACCGTCACACCTGCATCGCGAATCTGCTGAATGCGATCCTTAATCAACTCTGGTCGAATTGGGGCGTTGTAAATCTCCTGCATGCGCTTTGTTGCATGTTTGTCTGGCATCGATGCGATCTCGCCCAATGGAATTCGGGGATCCTCATAGCGAGTCCACAATCCTTCAAGGTTGAGAACACCCAAGCCGCCAAGCTTTCCAATAGTGATTGCGGTTTCAGGTGAAACCACTGAATCCATTGGAGCGGCCATCATCGGTAGTTCAAACTTATAAGCATCGATCTGCCAGTTAGTGGAAACATTTTCTGGGTCACGAGTTCGGCGGCTAGGAACAATTGCAATGTCATCAAAGGAGTAAGCGGTGCGAGCGCGCTTTCCTGGGGCGATTTCGATGTTATTCATGAGCGGCCCTTCTTTTGGTAGTTCGGTGCATCAGCAACATGTGCCACATCATGTGGGTGGCTCTCCTGCAATCCTGCTGCGGTTATTTGAATCAACCGGCCCTCGCGACGAAGGGTTTCGATATCAGGCGCACCTGCGTACCCCATTCCTGAACGAAGACCACCAACTAATTGATGCACAACTTCAGCTACAGAGCCGCGGAATGCAACTTTGCCTTCGATACCTTCAGGAACCAGTTTGTCCTCAGACAAAACATCATCCTGCATGTAACGATCCTTTGAATATGACTTTTGCTCTCCGCGAGATTGCATTGCACCCAATGAACCCATGCCGCGATACGCCTTGTACTTAACGCCATTAATCTCTATTAATTCGCCGGGAGACTCTTCGCAGCCAGCAAGTAATGAACCGAGCATTACCGAGTTGGCACCAGCGACTATCGCTTTAACAATGTCACCTGAATACTGCAATCCACCATCTGCAATTAATGGGATACCGGCTTTGTTGCACGCCTTTGATGCCTCCAAAATCGCAGTTACTTGTGGAACTCCAACACCTGCAACAACACGGGTTGTACAGATTGATCCGGGACCAACTCCAACTTTTACCGCATCTGCACCAGCGTTAATTAGAGCTTGAGCACCAGCACGTGTTGCAACATTGCCACCAATAACTTCTGTTGTTGGAGAAAACTTCTTAATTCGAGCAATCGCATCTAGTACTGCGCGATGATGACCATGCGCGGTATCGACAACAACAACATCTACACCTGCTTCGATTAAAGCTTGAGCTCGAGCAAAACCATCATCACCAACACCAACAGCAGCACCTGCTAAACCAACATTTTTAACTAATTTGACATGGGTTACTTGCGCATCGATGGGCAGGTTGCGGTGGATGATTCCGATTCCGCCCGCCTTTGCCATCGCAATAGCCATCTCTGACTCTGTAACTGTGTCCATCGCCGAAGAAACCAGCGGCACTGCAATTGAGATATTTCGTGTCAGCTGAGTAACTGTGCTGACTTCAGAGGGAACTACATCGGATGCATCTGGAAGTAGAAGAACATCGTCGTAGGTCAGGCCAAGCATCGCGACCTTATCTGTATCGCTCATCTGGCCCCCCGTTCACTGAAGACCTAAGTCTATCGGGGCTTTAGAGCCCCAAAGCACCCTCAATTTCCGCACAAGCATGGGTTAAATCGCGAGCGACAATGACATCGGTGCAAATATCCAGATCCCACCCAGGCCCACCCACAATTACGCGTGGTGCAGGGCGAATCGAAGGAATGTCACGGAAGAACTTTGCATCACTATTTTGACTTAACTGCGCCCACAAAAATATTGCAGGTGGTGCAGATCTACGCACCATTGCATCAATGGCTTCTAAGGGAGTTCGAGCTCCAAGGAAGAAGCTTTCAATATCTTTTTCAGCCAGAGCTGCCGCAAGTGCATGCAGGGCAAGACAATGCATCTCTTCACCAACTGCTGCCAACAAAATAGGTTGGGCATTCTTTGGATTCTTAATCTCCGGAACGCCTTCGCGCATGATGCGTTTCAAAAGCTCTGAAAGCATGTGCTCTACTTCAATTCCAGAGCCATCTTCCTCCCACTCATTTCCAACTAAAAACAAAAGCGGAACAATGACTTCAGTCCATGTGGCGATAACCCCGTTATCTGCAATATCTTTTCGCAGTGCGGTTTCAATAAAAGTTTTATCGAGAATCTTGGCCGCTCTATGGATCGAATCAACTAACTCTTCACGTACTTCAAAGTTATCGACCAACTCTTCAATCTTGAGAGAGCCTTTGTGTTCCTTGGCTTTCTCTGCTGCATCTGCCGGCGAAACACCTGTGGTGATTAATCGGCGCATGAGCGCTAACTTGGCTAAATCGGTGGGACAGTATCGGCGGTGCTCTCCCGCCTCATGGCTGGATGGGCCTAGACCGTAACGACGATCCCAGGTGCGAAGGGTGGCTGGAGCTACACCTATGCGGCGGGCGACCGCTGCGACGGTCAATAACTCCTCTTCCATGGGCTTATCGTGGCGTGAAGTGGCCCATCTCACCACCCGAAAAGGGGAAATGAACAACTTATGCCACGGAAATACTTGAACAACCTATGAAACGGTTGTACCGTATGCCCATGGCCGAAATATCACGCTTACCCCGCCCCGTTGCAGATGAATGGGAGTGGCAGTACCAGGGTTCATGCCGCGATCTACCATCAGAGATGTTTTTTCATCCAGATGGCGAGCGCGGTCCTCGCCGTCGTAACCGCGAGAACACAGCGAAAGCTATCTGCGCATCATGCCCAGTAATTGCGGCATGCCGTGCACACGCACTTGCAGTTCAAGAGCCATATGGAATTTGGGGAGGTCTTTCAGAAGATGACCGCCTAGCAATTCTTGGCAAGGACATCAATCCAGATATTTCACACGCATCATAGGGTTCCTTCTCATCGAGGATAAGAAAAAGCCCCGCAGAGAAATCTGCGGGGCTTTTTTCTTTTCTAACTTTATTGGGCCACGAAATTAATGTGAGTGTCCACCTGGACCATGTGAGTGTCCATGTCCGCCAGCAGCATCAGCAGCTGCTTGCTCTGCTGGCTTCTCGTAAACAACAGCCTCTGTCGTAATAAACATTGCTGCAATTGATGCGGCGTTTGCTAGAGCTGAACGAGTTACCTTTACTGGATCGATAACACCATCTGCTGCTAGATCACCATACACATCTGTTGCTGCGTTGAAACCTTCGTTGTGCTTCATGGCGCGGACCTTTGCAACTACTACGTAGCCTTCAAGTCCTGCATTCTCTGCAATCCAGCGAAGTGGTTCATCACAAGCCTTGCGAACTAAACGAACTCCAACAGCCTTATCGCCAGTGAATCCAAGATCGCCTTCAAGAGCATCGGCAGCATGCACAAGGGCCGCTCCTCCACCAACAACGATTCCTTCTTCAACAGCGGCACGGGTTGCAGAGATTGCATCCTCAAGACGGTGCTTCTTTTCATTCAATTCAACTTCGGTGTGTGCGCCAACCTTGATTACGCAAACTCCACCAGCAAGCTTGGCAAGACGCTCTTGTAACTTTTCTTTGTCCCATGATGAATCACTGTTTTCGATCTCCTTGCGAAGCTCTGAAACACGCGCAGCAACGGCAGCCTTATCGCCTGCACCATCTACGATGGTTGTTGCATCCTTGGTAACAACGATACGTCGAGCCTTACCTAGATCTTCAAGTGTTACTCCCTCTAGCTTCATTCCAAGCTCTGAAGAAATAACCTGTCCGCCAGTCAGGATTGCGATGTCCTGAAGTGTTGCCTTACGACGATCTCCAAAACCAGGTGCCTTAACCGCAACTGATGCAAAGACTCCTCGCATACGGTTAACAACTAGGGTGGAAAGTGCTTCGCCTTCGATGTCTTCAGCGATGATCAAGAGTGGCTTTGAAGCCTGGGCGACCTTCTCAAGCAGTGGCAGAAGATCTGACAGCGCTGAAATCTTGTTTGCTGAGATCAAAACATATGCATCCTCAAGGATTGCTTCCATGCGATCTTGATCAGTTACAAAGTAAGGAGAGATGTAACCCTTGTCGAACTGCATTCCCTCTGTGAATTCAAGATCAAGTCCAGTTGTCGATGCTTCCTCAACTGTAATGACTCCATCTTTACCCACACGATCCATGGCTTCAGCGATTAGCTCACCAATTGCACGGTCTTGTGCTGAAATCGTTGCAACATCTGCGATCTGTGGCTTTCCATTAACTGGAGTTGCCTGCTCGCGAAGCTTCTCTGAAACCGCTGCTACGGCCGCTTCAATACCCTGCTTGATATCCATCGGCTGCGCTCCAGCTGCAAGGTTACGAAGACCTTCTTTAACCATAGCTTGAGCCAGAACAGTTGCTGTTGTAGTTCCATCACCTGCGACATCATTTGTCTTAGTCGCAACTTCTTTAACTAGTTGAGCACCCATGTTTTCGGCAGGATCTGAAAGTTCAATCTCCTTTGCAATTGTTACACCATCATTTGTAATGATTGGTGCACCAAAAGACTTAGCGATAACAACGTTACGACCCTTAGGTCCAAGTGTTACCTTTACTGTGTCAGCAAGAATGTTGACACCGCGCTCCATAGCGCGGCGTGCTTGCTCATCAAATTGAAGGCTCTTTCCCATTTACTTCTCGATTACAGCGAGAATGTCGCGCGCTGAAAGAAACAGTAGATCTTCTCCACCGTGCTTGATTTCAGTTCCGCCGTACTTGCTGTAAAGAACTACGTCGCCAACCTTGACATCCATAGGAACGCGCACGCCATCATCAAAGCGACCTGGGCCAACTGCAACAACAGTGCCTTCCTGTGGCTTCTCTTTTGCTGTATCTGGGATAACAAGACCTGATGCTGTTGTGGTCTCAGCCTCATTTGTCTTGATAACGATGCGATCTTCTAGTGGCTTTACTGCCATGGTCTAACTCCTTCTAGTTTTTTTAAGCTATCGATTCCTCGTGCGGCTCGAATTAGCAGACTCGGGCCGTGAGTGCTAACGCAAACTCTAGGCGGGCTATTCCCGGGCAGCAAATCGGGATTTAGAGGGCCAAATCCAAAATTAAAGTTTTAGCGTGGTTACCGGCAGGCTGGAATCAGCGTCAAAGGCCACTGGGCTGGGGCTGCGGCCCGCTGAAACCATCAGAGAGCCCAGGGCTGCGACCATCGCCCCGTTATCAGTACAAAGCCCAGGGCTTGGCACCCGCAGCTGGATGCCCGCCCTGTCACACCGCTCTTGGGCCACGGCTCGAAGCCTTGAATTAGCCGCTACCCCACCTGCGATTACAAGGGAATTAATTCCTGTTTGTTTACACGCTGCCAACGCCTTTAATAAAAGAACATCGACGATCGCTTCTTGGAATGAAGCGGCTACATCTGCACGCGCATAATCAGGTGTCGCTTCAAGGTATCTAGCCACTGCGGTTTTCAATCCAGAGAATGAAAAATCAAATGGTCGAGTCAGCCAATCATTTGATGTTGTTAAGCCACGCGGAAAATCAATCGCGCTCGCACTGCCATCTTTGGCTAACTTATCGATTGCAGGTCCACCAGGAAAACCTAACTTCATAACTCGCGCAATCTTGTCGAATGCTTCGCCCGCTGCATCATCCATTGTCTCGCCCAGTTTTGTGATTGATCCGGTGATGTCATCAACCTGCAGGAGCGATGAGTGCCCTCCACTAACGAGCAAGGCAATTGTTGGATCCAATGGCTTGTCATGAGTTAAGTAATCAACGCTTACATGTGCCGCCAAGTGATTGACCGCGTAAATTGGTTTGTTTAATCCCAGTGCAAGACCTGCTGCTGAACCAACACCAACTAGCAACGCTCCAACTAAACCTGGTCCCCCGGTAACTGCAACCGCATCAATATCCTTCAATAAAATCTTTGAATCCTTTAATGCTTGATGCAGAGTTGGGATCATCGCCTCTAAATGTGCACGGCTTGCAATTTCAGGCACTACTCCACCGAAACGTGCATGCTCTTCAACACTTGATGCAATGACATTGGCAAGCAAAGTACGTCCGCGAACAATTCCGACCGCTGTTTGATCACATGAAGTTTCAATTCCTAGAACAATTGGCTCGCTCATGGCAGCTCCAATCGCATTACAAGGGCATCAACTCCTGCGCCAAAGTAATCCTTGCGGATATTGAGCTTTGAATACCCCAAAGATTCATACAGACCGATTGCTTCTAAGTTATCTACCTTC